>Ga0180432_10002622_pt1 | contig 26837 bp, 23 predicted proteins | sample SS_ome_10_FD_132414 | JGI IMG/M metagenome (GOLD analysis project Ga0180432, IMG submission 132414) | Hypersaline lake sediment archaeal communities from the Salton Sea, California, USA - SS_1_MS_2 metaG | ecosystem: Environmental > Aquatic > Non-marine Saline and Alkaline > Hypersaline >... | reverse complement strand
GACCAAGGCAATTCTGCAGGATAGCAGAATTGGGCAGCTGTTAAGCTGCCCGCAAGGGCGAGGGGCATGGATGCCCCGAGTCAACGCGAAAATTTTAACCACACGAATACATTGAGCATTTTGAGGATTAACCCGCCAAAGTTCGGTGGCGGGTTAAAATTTGAGCCTGTCGAAGTGAAGCGTAGATCCCAATTATCGGGGACGCCGGCATTGGGCAAAAGGGGGCGTTTTGCAAAGGTCTCGCCATGATATCAAAAGAAAGGTGAATAGCGTGGAAATCGCAGTATTGTTAAAACAGGTTCCGGCAACAGAATCCTTAATCGAGATCACCGACGACGGCAAATCCATAAAGACCGATGACATCAAGTGGGTCATCAATCCCTATGACGAATTCGCGGTTGAAGAAGCACTTCAAATAAAGGAGGCTCATGGCGGCTCGGTGACCATCATTTCCGTGGGACCGGAAAAAACCACCGAAGCCATAAGAACCGCTCTTGCAATGGGTGCCGATAAGGGGATACTGATCAATGATCCGGCCGCTGAAGGGTGCGATGGTTTAAGTACGGCACGAATTTTGGCAGCAGTGTTGAAGGAAGCCCCTTTTGACTTGATCATTGCAGGTCAGCGGGCTGTTGATGATGACAACTTTCAAGTGGGACCGGCTGTAGCAGAATTTTTAGGCATTCCAAATATTTCTATGGTTATCAAGCAAGAAATCATTGACGCTAAGATCAGATGCCATGGGACAATTGACGGGGGGACCGTCATCCTGGAAGCACCGCTGCCCGCTCTTTTTACGACTCAGCGCGGACTGAACGAGCCCCGCTATGCTTCTCTACCGGGAATCATGAAAGCAAAAAAGAAGCCCATCGATATTAAAACCCTGGCAGACATTGGAATTGAGGCTGACCGGATTAGAAAATCACTGACAAGAATCGTGGCAATGCAAATTCCCCCGGAGCGAAAAGACGGAAGGATGATAACCGGTGACTCTGCACAGGCAAAAGCTGTTGAACTCGTCAGAATCTTGCATGAAGAAGCCAAGGTCATTTAAGGAGATAACTATGTCACAAGGTGTACTGGCAATAGCAGAACAAATAGAAGGAGTTTTCAGAAAAGTCACTTACGAAGCATTAAGTGAGGGGAGACGAATTGCCGACCGTCTAAATTGTGATCTTACCGCCATTATTTTAGGAGCAAACCTTGATAATATCTCAAAAGAGCTGGGTCAATACGGAGCAGACAGAATAATTGTCGCCCAAAGCCCTACCCTTTCCGAGTATCTGACCGATGCCTATACCACTGTAATTGCGGATTACATAAACAAAGAAAATCCGGCCGTCGTTATTCTGGGTGCATCCACGCAAGGCAAAGACTTGTCTGCACGTCTTAGCGCTCGACTGAATGCCCCTCTGGCTATGGATTGTGTGGCTATTCGTTTCGAGGAAAATAATATCATCGCAACACGTTCCATGTACGGAGGCAAAATCCTGGCAGACATAACGCTTGATGGAAATCCTCAGATCTTGGCAATTCGACCCAATGCAATGACCATTGCAAACACTGCCGGAGCCGGATCCATTGAAAAGCTTGATACGGATACCGGTAACACGGTGCTGCAATTTATTGAAAAAAGTCTCGATACCGGCAAGGTCGAACTCACTGAAGCAGATACGGTTATATCCGGCGGCAGGGGAATGGCCGGAGCCGATTTTACGGTAATAGAAGAACTGGCTCAACTGCTCGATGGTGCTGTAGGGGCATCCCGATCTGCGGTAGATGAAGGCTGGCGGCCCGCTTCAGACCAGGTTGGACAAACCGGAAAAGTTGTTTCCCCAAATCTTTACATTGCCTGCGGGATATCCGGTGCTATTCAACACCTTGCCGGAATGTCTTCATCCAAGGTTGTTGTGGCCATAAACAAGGACCCGGAAGCGCCTATCTTTTCCAAAGCTGATTTCGGCATTGAGGGCGATCTTTTTGAAATTGTGCCGTTAATCGCTGAACAAGTGAAGAAATTAAAAGGCTGAATTTAAAATATGTCTCCGGTTATAAATCCGGGTTTAAAAAATAAATTTCCCGCTAAAGAAAAAATTTATTTTTATGCGCTTAAAGGCTGCCGAACAACTCCGGGAGCCTTTTGACGTTTAACCGGATTAATGACAATATTCTGTATACGATTCTGATGAAACTGCACATGGTAAGCTTAGGCTGTGCTAAAAATCTTATTGACAGTGAACTGATGCTGGGCCGACTCATGAACGCGGGTTGGACCAACACCCTGGACCCCGGAGAAGCTGATATCATAATTATCAATACGTGTAGCTTTATCGAACCTGCTATAAACGAATCTATCGATACCATCCTTGCTCTGGCAAAGTATAAGCACGATGGGCTCTGCCGTCGCCTCATCGTTGCCGGATGCCTCCCTGAACGTTTCAGGGAAGAAATTGTCACCGCCATTCCTGAGGTTGACCTGTTCCTGGGAACCGGCGCATTTGATAAAATTGTAGATGCTGTGGATGGATCTTTGAATTCTGTCAGGTGTTTTTTGCCGGACCCTAATTTAACAGGCTTTCCCCAACAGGAAGTCTTAAGAATACGGGGTTCTTCTCACATGGCTTATCTAAAAATTGCGGAAGGATGCAGCCGGCATTGTACCTATTGTATTATCCCAAAGCTTCGCGGAAAACAAAAAAGCCGCCGCCTTAAAGATATTGTTGCCGAAGCACGTTACTTGATCTCATCGGGGGTCAAGGAACTCATTTTGGTTGCACAGGATTCAACGGGTTATGGGCTGGACCTGTGCCCGCCGGTTTCTCTCAGCCGATTGCTTGAAAGTATTTCTGAAATATCCGAAAAAATATGGATCAGACTGTTGTACGGGCACCCGGAAACTTTAGAAGATCCAGTTATCGGAGCTATTTCCAGACATCCAAACATATGCTCTTATTTAGACATTCCGATTCAGCATTCAAGTGATGTTATTTTAAAAAAGATGGGTCGCAATTATACATCTTCCGACCTTCGAAGACTTTTTGACAACATCCGCTCATCTGTCTCAGATGTCGCCTTGAGGACAACCGTAATCGTGGGTTTCCCGGGAGAAACGGATAAAGATTTTGAAGCGCTTTTATCCTTCGTGAAGGACATATGTTTCGACCACCTGGGAGTCTTCATATATTCCGATTTCAAAGACCTCAGTTCTCACAAACTCCCGGATCACATTCCTGAAAAGGTTGCCAAGGATCGGTATGACAGACTCATGTCCTGCCAGTCGAAAATATCCTTGGATAATAACCAAAAATATATCGGCAACATCTATGACGTTCTCGTGGAAAATACCACAGGAGAAAATTTTTTTAACGGCCGCACATTTTTTCAGGCCCCGGACGTCGATGGCATGACATATATTCATTCCGAGCGGCTGGAAATCGGCTCATTTGTCAGTGTAAGGGTTGCAGACGCATTTGAATATGATCTCACAGGAGTAGTTGTATGAGCGACACAAAGTATAAGATCCTTGCCCTGGTTAAAGATGACCTCGAAGCAATTGAAACCGCTCTCGAGGAAAACTTAAATCCGTATTTAGACCTGGTTTCACAAATCGCCAAACATATATTGTTCAGCGGCGGCAAACGCTTGAGACCTTTACTTATGGTCCTTTCGGCCAGGATTTGCGGCTACAATGGGAACTATGACAAGACGTTCTCAACCATTTTTGAATACTTGCATGCCGCCACTCTATTGCACGATGATCTTGTGGATCAAGCAACATTGCGCAGAGGCCATCCCGTCGCTCATTCAATATGGGGCAATGCGACTGCTGTTCTTGTTGGAGATTTTCTTCTTGCCCGCTCCCTTTCCATCGCCGCTAAAACCGAACTGCCTGAGGTTATCAGGATCGTTGCGGAAATTACAGAAAATATGTCCCAAGGCGAAATTCATCAGCTGATGAAAAAAGGGCGTTTAGACTTTACCGAAGAAGAATACATGGAAGTCATACGGCGCAAAACCGCTGTTCTTTTTCAGGGAACATGCCGGGTCAGTGCCCTGATATCAGGTACTTCAAAGGAAAAGGAAACCGCTCTGTCGGATTACGGTTTTAACCTTGGAATCGCTTTTCAGATGGTCGATGATCTTCTCGACTATACACTGGATAGCGATATTCTTGGAAAAAAGGTTGGAGCAGATCTCAAAGAAGGGAAACTCACGCTTCCGGTCATACATTCCCTTAAGGCCGCGAATGCAGAAGACCGGATTCAGATGGAAAAAATAATAAAAAATAAGGATTTCTCTGTCAACGATTTTAAAACATTGATCGCATTGATGGAAAAGTACGGCGGGCAAGAATATACCGAAAAACTGGCAAGAGAATATGTTGGAAATGCAAAGGATGCGCTGACGGTTTTTAAAAATTCAAAAACCAAAGAGATCCTTTTGATGATTGCCGATTATACTCTGACCCGCACCGTGTAACCCGCCAAATATTCCCGGAGGTGATGAAAGGATATGTCTGCACCTATTAAAACCATCATTCAATTTATTTTTGCAGTATTTTTCTTTTCAGTTGTGCTTATTCCGCCTGCTTTTGGTCAGTTAAAAAAGCAGATTCCAACAAAAACAGTTAAGGTGATGGGCACGGGTAAAATAGATCGAGATAACTCTGCAAAGGCTAGACAAGATGCAATCGCCGCCAGCCTCGTTTCAGCAGTGGGCACGGTGGCAGTGGAAGTTTTTCCTTTAGAATCGCTGATTCGAAACTTTCAGGCTTTCAATGAAATGATTTATAGTAATACCCATAAATTCATCCAGGATTACAAAGTACTGGCAGAGTTTCCATCGACAAACAATTACCGGGTAATGGTGGAAGCAACCGTTTCAATCAGCACCTTGAAAAAACTCATGTCAAGCGCCGGAATTTTACTTGAACAAAAACCCTTGCCAAAAATTCTGGTTTTAATTTCGGATCAAAATCTGGAAGACCCTGAACCAAAATATTGGTGGGGACACGAGAAATATCTTTCAGAGTCTTTCTCGATAAACGCTCTGGTTAACACCATTAAAACAAAAGGCTTCCCCATCATCGACAACCATATTATCGTTCAAAATATCCGGATTGATACCATATACGACAAACCCGATCTTAATGATATTGAAGCCATTAACCTGGGTCTCAATTCACAGGCAGGAGTAGTCATCGTCGGAAAGTCGGTTGCAAGTATATCGCCGAATATCATCGGTGAAAATATAAGGTCTTTTAAAGGGATTGTATCGGCGCGGGCAATTCGAACAGATACGGGTGCAGAAATTGCATCCACAATACAAACCTCCATAACAGCAAACACCGATGAAAATGCCGGGGTCCGGAATGCGCTTTCAAGAGCCGGATCTCTGGCAGGAGAAGACCTTGTTTCTCAAATCGTTGACGCCTGGCAAAAACGAGAAGAACCATCCAACATTCTTGAAATCATCGTTGAAGGTACCGGCGATATTGCAAACTTTGAAAAATTTCGTCGTATTCTCAGCAAGATATCGGGGATGAAGAATTTTCGAATAAAAGAATTGAAGCCTGATGAGGCCGTCACCATCGTCGATTTCCAGGGAACTGCCAAAGAGCTGGCGGATGACTTGATGCTCAAAACCTTTGGATTAATCGATATTAACATTTACGAAGTATCGCAGAATCGATTAAGAATAGAGCTTATCGGCGGTTGACACTTAAAACAAAATTTCTCAAGAACATGCTGGGGCTTCACCCCGCCTGCCTTTTCAAGGCACGAGCGGGTAGGCCCAATTGGAATAATGGAAAATTAAATAATTGAGTATAAATATTCCCAATATTTTAACAATCCTCAGGATATTACTTACCCCTCTTTTTGTAATTTTCCTTCTAAGAGATATGTTTTCTTTTGCACTTCTGGTTTTTAGTATTGCAGCAGTCAGTGACGGCCTGGACGGCCTTTTGGCAAGATATTTCAACCAATATAGCGTATTGGGCGCTTATCTTGATCCCATTGCAGATAAGCTTTTGTTGGTCTCTGCTTTTGTCAGCCTGGCTGTTCTTAAAGTCATTCCCCCCTGGCTGACGGTTATTGTTATCAGTCGTGATATTATGATTGTAATCGGAATTTTAATTTTTGCAATGATCGATATACCTATTGAAATGAAACCGAGTCTCATTAGTAAATGTACTACGGTTGCCCAGTTATTCACTATCTTTTTAACCCTTCTTGACCCGCAAATTTCAGGTGCCCTCATAATTAAACGGTTGCTGTTCTGGATTACGGCCGGGCTAACTATAACTTCCGGACTTCATTATATCTATTTTGGCTTAAACGTTCTACAAAATTCCACTGGAAAAAATTAAAGACAAAGGTTTAAAGAACAAAAATTTAAGGAATCTATCATGTACAAAGTTATGATAAGGGATAACATGTCCCCTGTTGCGAAGGACATCCTTGAGGCAACCGGAAAAATAGAAGTTGTGGTCGATAATGACAAGGCAACGAGTGATCCTAAGGTATTATCTCAAATTATCAATGAGTTCCATGGTCTTGCGATCAGGAGCGGGACCCGGGTTACAGACCAGGTATTAAAAAACGCCGGACAGCTAAAGGTTATTGGTCGGGCCGGCATTGGGGTTGACAATATCGATGTTCAGACGGCTACAAAAAAGGGCATTGTGGTCATGAATGCCCCGGGTGGCAATACCGTAACCACGGCGGAACATACCATATCTCTTATGTTGGCACTTGCCAGAAATATTCCCCAGGGCACGGCATCCCTTCGAGAGGGAAAATGGGAAAAGAAAAAGCTGCCAGGCATTGAAATAACCGGAAAAACATTGGGTATCATCGGCCTTGGCCATATCGGCCGGGTGGTGGCAGATCGGGCAAAGGGTCTTAAAATGAAGGTTATCGCCGCCGATCCTTATGTCAGCAAGGAAGCTGCTAAGTCCCTTGAAGTTGAACTTGTGCCGCTGGAGGATCTTCTTACACGTTCGGATTTTATTACGCTTCATGTGCCGCGCCTAAAGGAAACGGCGAACATGATTGATTCCGCCACAATTAATAAGATGAAACCGGGGGTCAGAATTATTAACTGTTCCAGGGGTGAAATCGTCCAGCTTGATGATCTTTACCAGGCAATCTTAAGCGGACATGTGGCCGGCGCAGCCCTTGATGTTTTTCCACAGGAGCCGCCAGACCCATCATTACCCATATTGCAGCAACCCAATGTCATTTTTACGCCACATTTAGGCGCCAGCACCGGTGAAGCACAACTCAAAGTAGCGAATATGATTTCCCACCAGATGGCTGCTTATCTTTTGGATGGCACCATAACCAACGCCGTCAATTTCCCATCGGTATCCATGGAAATTATGGATCAGCTTCGTCCCCATCTTGACCTTGCCGAAAAAATGGGATCCTTGATGGGACAACTTGTCAGAAAAGTCCACGACATCACCATAAGCTACAGCGGCAGCGTATCCGGACTTGACACAAGGCCACTTACCCACGCGGCTTTGAAGGGGCTTCTGGGTTCTTTTACCGACAAGCCGGTAAACTATGTAAACGCACCATCACTTGCTCAAAGCAAAGGGATTCATGTCCGCGAGACCATAAGCCGTACAACGTATGATTTTACCAGCCTGATCCGAGTGAGACTGGAAGATCATAAAGAGGGAATCGACGAAATCTGGGGAACAATCTTTGAAAAAAAATATCCGAGACTTGTAAGAATTGGGGAAATCTACCTGGATGCAATCCCTGAAGGATGGATGATTGTAATTAATAATTTTGACAAACCCGGCGTTATCGGAAATGTGGGCACAACCCTTGGTCGGCACAACATTAACATCGGCCGTTTTCAGTTGGGAAGACGGGGTGAGCGGGCTCTGTGTCTGGTAAACATCGATACCCCGGCAGATGAAAAGGTTATTGAAGAGATAAAGCGTCTGCCGAATATCATCTCTGTCCGCCAGGTACACCTGTAACCGTCACCATAGCCATTCTTTCAATTATTAGAAGTGGTTTCAAAACCTTCAATCAGGTTCAAAGTCAAGGCGAGACGAGGGATTCAAGCGCAGGAATATATTTAATATTTCGAGTATTGAATCCCTCGTCCCAACACAGAAATTGGGCCTGAGGGTAGGTTTTGAAACTACTTCTAGAAAACTTCCGAACACAATTCTCCAAATACACCCAGATTTTCACAGATATGAATGCCGCCGGCCTTCATGGCGTCGATCTTTGCCTGGGCCGTACCGCTGCTGCCGCTGATAATGGCACCGGCATGCCCCATACGCCGGCCCGGCGGCGCGGTCAGACCCGCAACAAATCCCACCACCGGTTTTGTCACATGCTGTTTTATAAATTCGGATGCCTCCTCTTCGGCGGTTCCGCCGATCTCGCCCACCATAACCATGCCCGTGGTCTCCGGGTCCTTTTCAAAGGCATCCAGGCAGTCAATAAAATTGGTGCCGTTTACGGGATCGCCGCCAATACCCAGACAGGTGGTCTGACCGATGCCTTGCAAGGTTAACTGGTGAACCACCTCGTAGGTCAACGTTCCGGAACGGGATACCACACCCACCGGCCCGCCGGGTTTGTGGATCGGGCCGGGCATAATACCGACCTTACACTGGCCGGGCGTGATGATACCCGGACAATTGGGACCGATGAGACGGGATGTTTTACCCGCCATGGTGTTTTTGACTTTTATCATATCCATCACCGGAATGCCTTCGGTGATGGCCACGATAAGATCCACACCCGCGTCGGCGGCCTCCATAATGGCATCGGCGGCAAATGCAGGCGGTACAAAAACCATGCTGCAATTTGCCCCGGTCTGGGCCACCGCCTCTTTCACGGTATTGAAGACCGGAATATCGTCCATGTTTTGGCCGCCCTTGCCCGGGGTGACGCCGGCCACCACGTTCGTGCCGTAGGCCACACACTGCTGCGTGTGAAACTGACCCTCTTTGCCGGTAATGCCCTGAACCAGCAAACGCGTATTTTTATCAACGAATATACTCATGTTTTATGCCTCGAATTTTTATTGTCTGTGCGCTGCGGTCAGCCGGCCACCATCCGGGCCACTTTCTGCGCCGCATCCTTCATATCTGAAGCCGTGGTCAGGTTAAGACCGGATTGGGCCAGAATTTTTCGACCCTGTTCCACATTGGTCCCTTCCATCCGGATCACCACCGGAACATCGATACCGGTTTTTTCCGCGGCCGTAACCACCCCCTGGGCCAGCACGTCACACCGTAATATCCCACCGAAAATGTTAATTAAAATCCCCTTCACATTCTGATCTCCGAGCATGATCCTGAAACCGTTCTCCACCATCTCCGCACTGGCGCCGCCCCCCACATCCAGAAAGTTGGCCGGCTCGGCACCGGCCAGTTTAATGATGTCCATGGTGGCCATGGCCAGGCCCGCTCCGTTCACCATATTCCCCACGTTGCCGTCCAGTTTGATGTAATTGAGATGAAACTTGGAGGCTTCCACTTCCAGAGGATCCTCTTCGTCAATATCGCGATAATCCAGGATATCCTTGTGCCGATACAGGGCGTTGTCATCAAAATCCATTTTGGCGTCCAGGGCCATTACCGAATCCTCGGCCGTGATGACCAGAGGATTGATCTCCACCAGCGAACAGTCGTAATCCATAAACAGTCGGTAAAGGCTTCCAAGCATGGAAACAAACGGCCGCATCACCGAAGCGGACAGGTCTAATCCAAACGCCACCTGCCGGCAGTGAAAGGGCTGGATTCCCACCAGCGGATCAATAAAAACCTTGATGATCTTTTCCGGAGTTTGGGCAGCAACTTCTTCAATATCCATTCCTCCGGCCCGGCTCGCCATAATAACGATCTTGGCGGTGGACCGGTCCGGAATAATGCTCAAATACAGTTCCTTTGCAATGTTGAGCCCTTGCTCAACCAAAACTTTATTGACCCTTTTGCCGTCAGGACCGGTTTGGTGGGTCACCAAATTCATACCGATGATCTTACCGGCAATGCCGGTCACTTCATCCATGGATCCGGCAAGCTTGACCCCGCCGCCTTTGCCCCGGCCGCCCGCATGAATCTGAGCTTTAACCACCACCGGAAATCGACCTAAACTTTCGGCAACCTGTTTGGCTTCATCAGGATTGAACGCAACGCCGCCGTCAGGAATGGGAATATTGTATTTTTTAAATAATTCTTTTGCCTGATATTCGTGGATCTTCATGATCCGGGTCCTCCCTTTTGAATTGAAGATTTATGCCCACAATTGCCCAATCTTCAATCTTCGATTTTTACACTATCCGATAACGCACAACACATCGTCCTTGCCCACGCTGTCACCGCTGGAAAAATTTATGGCCGTGACCGTGCCGTCCGCAGGCGACGGAAGGGCATTTTCCATCTTCATGGCCTCCAGGATCACCACCGTGTCTCCCTTGCTCACCGGATCTCCCACCTGTTTGACATATTTTACAATCATGCCGGGCATGGGCGCGGCCAACGGCGTGCCGTCAACATCCGCAGCCACCAGTGCCGGTTTTGTAGGCTCCGCCGGTTTGGGCGGTGCAGGTTCCGCCGGTTTGGGAGGCGAGGGCTCGGGTTTGGGGGGTGCAGGTTCCGCCGGTCTGGGGGGAGCCGGCGCTGCCGCCGGTGCCGGTGCGGAAACCGGCGGTTGAACCGGCAGTTGCTGAACATAGCTGATCACCGGGGATCCTCCGGGCTCTTCAACCCCCACCTCAAAATATTCATCATCTACAAATACGTTAAAGGTGCGAAGCGCATCGGTCTTGGGCGGCGCTTCCTTTTCCACCTTCCGGACCAAATGGCCCAGTTTGGCCAGCTTGACCAGCTCGTCTTCTTCTTTAATCTCTTCCAAGGTCCTGGCCTTGACTTCTACAGGCGGATCCTCCTTGCCGTATTTCCAGTTCAAAAACCGTTTCCCGGTAATGGGATAAAGGGCGTACAAAATAACATCGTCCAGATCCTGGGCCAGACCCTCGGTATCTTTTTTGGCCTGTTCCAACTCCGGCTCCAACACCTCGGCCGGACGGCACGTAATGGGCTCTTCTCCCCGGGGATAGTCTTTGAGCGCTTTCTTTTGAACCTCGGGATCTATGGGAATGGCCGTCTTGCCATATAAACCGTAACACAAATCCTTGACCTGGCCGGTAATCATCTTGTAGCGCTCCTCTTCATCGTCAAACAGAACATTGTTCACCGTCTGAATCCCCACGATCTGACTGGTGGGCGTGACCAGGGGAATCTGTCCCAGTTCTTTTCTGACCCGGGGAAGTTCTTTGTAAACCTCGTCGATCTTATGCAACGCATCCATTTCCCTTAACTGGTTCACCAGATTGGACAGCATGCCTCCCGGGGTCTGGTGCAACAATACATTGATATCGATAATCGATACCTTGGAATCATCCAGCAGGTGTTTGTACTTGGGCAAAACCTTCCGTTCCAGTATCTCGTTGATCTGTGCCAGTTTTCTGATATCCAATCCCGTGTCACGGTTGGTCCCTAAAAGGGTCATCACAAGGGGTTCCACGGCCGCATGGGAGGTGCGGTAGGCATAGGGCGACATGCAGGTGTCTATGATATCAACACCCGCTTCGATGGCCTTGAGATGGCTCATGGGAGACATACCCGACGTAAAATGGCTGTGCAGGTGGATGGGAGGCTTGACCGCGGCCTTTAAGGCCTTGACAATTTCATACGCATCATACGGCGCAATTAAACCGGCCATGTCTTTGATGCAGATGCTGTCCGCGCCCATGGCCTCCAGATCCTTGGCCTTTTTTACATAATAGTCAATATCGTAAACCTCTCCCCCCATGCGCGGTTCGGTCATGGTATAACAGATACAGCCCTGAAAATGTTTCCCGCATTCTTTGATCACCGAAACCACGGTTTCAAAATTACGGTAGTCGTTCAAGGCATCGAATGTTCGGAAAATGTCCATGCCGTTGGCCGCCGCCCGATCCACAAAGGCCCGGGCAAGATCATCCGCATAATTTCTGTAGCCCACAAGATTCTGAGCTCTCAACAGCATGGAAAACGGGGTCTTGGTGATGTACCGCTTTAAGGTCCGGATCCTTTCCCACGGATCCTCGTTCAAAAAACGATGCATGGTATCAAAGGTGGCGCCTCCCCAGGTTTCCATGGCCCAAAACCCCACCTCGTCCATCTTCTCGGCGACCGGTATCATGTCTTCGGTTCGTCCCCGGGTGGCAAACAGGGACTGATGACCGTCGCGCAAGGTCAGGTCCTGTATCTTAACGGGATTATCCGCCGCCGGCCGGTCTTGGCTGTAATCCATGGCCGTCATTTTCACCTGATTATGATCGCTCATCTTAATCGTCTCCTCTTTTTAATTGAAGATTTATTATTGAAACTTCAATGGGCAATCTTCAATTATTTCAGGGGTCGGGTTGTTTTTATCGTCAACACTGATATCCCAGCGGAATGGATAATTTTTTTTGAAAAGCGTGTACTGTTTGAGTGGGTTATGGATCGTTAGAAAGAACAGGCGCATACCGAAAAATTTCGACAGAAAAAAAAGTGTTTGTTTTAAGTCGAACCCATTGTTTATATATTGAATTCTGTTCTTTCTTTACGATCCTTTGACCACGAGTTTTATCCGCCTTCGGCGTGATTACACGGTTTGAAAAAAAGCATTATCCATGGAGCGATGTAACAAATAAAAACACCCCGGTCCCTCAATTATTTAAAAGTTCTCATCTGCATCATGGTTCTCATTTGCATCCGGGCCTGCCTGCCGCTCATTCCCCACAACTTCACCGGTGCTGCAGCAGCATAGGCTTCCGGAATCGGCTCAACCGCAGGCTCAGCCAGAGACTGAATGCAAATGGCCTCTTCCTCTGTTTTGATATAGTTCATCACCGCTGATACGGCGGCCGATATTTTCTTTGTGTCTTCCATGGGGTCACCATTTAAAAAACGTTTTAGGTGTTGGGTGTTAAGTTTTAATGCATAAAAAAGGATCTTAGCCCTACTTAAAACCTAAAACTTAAATCTTAAAACCCTTAAACCCTTACATGGGGATATTCCCGTGTTTCTTGGGAGGGCTCACCTCCCGCTTGCTGCACATGACTTCCAACGCATCGATCAGACGCGGACGGGTCTCACTGGGAACTATCACCGCATCCACAAAACCCCGGCTGGCCGCACAGTACGGATTGGAAAAAAGAGTCTCATATTCTTCGACTTTCTCCCGGCGCTTGGCCTCGGGATCCTCCGCTGCCTTGATCTCCCTTCGATGAATCACATTGCATGCCCCGGCAGCACCCATCACCGCAATCTCAGAACTGGGCCAGGCAAACGCCATGTCCGCGCCCAAATCTTTGGAACACATGGCCAGATAAGACCCGCCGTAGTCCTTGCGGGTCACCAAAAGCAATTTGGGAACCGTTGCTTCCGAATAGCACCACAACAGCTTTGCCCCGTGACGGATAATGCCCCCCCACTCCTGATGGCTACCCGGAAGATAGCCGGGCACATCCGCGATGGTCAGCATGGGAATGTTAAAGGCATCGCAAAAACGAATAAAACGGGTGGCCTTGTCCGAAGCGTCAATGTCCAAACATCCGGCCAACACCTGGGGCTGATTGGCAATTATGCCGATACTTCTTCCGTTCAGCCGGGCAAAACACACGATAATATTCCGGGCAAAGTATTCATGGGGCTCAAAAATATCTCCGTTATCCACCAGGGAACGGATAACGTCCTTCATGTCATAAGACTGGTTGGGATTGTCCGGAATAATGGCGTCAAGGACAGGGTCCGTGCGCCGGGGATCATCTCCCGTATTCACCACCGGCGGATCTTCCATGTTGTTCGACGGCAGATAAGATAACAGCTTTTTGATCCGATTGATGGCGTCTTCATCGCTCTCACAGGCAAAATGCGCCACCCCGCTCTTTTCGTTGTGGGCCATGGCGCCCCCAAGTTCTTCAAAAGTGATCTTTTCTCCGGTCACCGATTTAATCACATCCGGACCGGTAATGAACATGTAACTGGTATTTTTCACCATGAACACCCAGTCGGTCATGGCCGGCGAATATACCGCCCCCCCTGCCGTGGGTCCCATGATCGCTGAAATCTGGGGAATAACACCCGATGACATGGAGTTGCGGTAAAAAATCTGCCCATATCCGGAAAGAGAATCCACCCCTTCTTGAATCCGGGCGCCCCCCGAATCGTTCATGCCCACAAACGGCACACCGGCTTTTAACGCCATATCCATGATCTTGCAAATCTTTTTCGAATGCATCTCCCCCAAACTGCCGGCTCTGGCCGTAAAATCCTGGGCAAAAGCAAATACCGGCCGGCCCTCCACAAGTCCATGGCCCGTGATCACTCCGTCCGACGTAATCTTAACCTTTTCCATGCCAAAATTGACACACCGGTGAGTCACGAACATGTCCAGCTCACGAAATGTGCCCGGATCAAAAAATAGTCCGAGACGCTCTCGGGCGGTGAGTTTGCCTTTCTCTTTCTGCTTGGCAACCGCTTTTTCCCCGCCCATCTCAAGAACCTTGGCTTCCCGCTCTTTTAGATCCTTAATTTTATCTTCAATAATACCCATTATCAAATTCCTTTCATCTCTTTGGAATGATGATATTAACCCGGCTTCACAATTTATTGAGATAACAAATTCCTTATTAAAAACTGCGGATGCCGTCAAAATGAAAGAAGGGATCATCCCTTAATCATATGAATAGATTTCATACTCGGTCTTTTCCCCAAGCAAATGATCAATTTTTTCCTGGGTTCCTTTTCTGATGTCGTTAACCACCCATTCCCTCCAGTTCTCCATGGACTGCCAGGTGCTCACCACCAGACTCTCACCGGGTCGATCGATTCTCTTAAAGGTTTCACCGGAAATGTAACCCGGTTGCTGCATGGCCAAGTTCCGAAGCTTTTGAAGAAGAGGCCGTAACGCTTCCGCCTTGTTCTCCGGCACTATCCTTTTAATGATTATTTTTACTGCCATTTTACCATCCTCCTTTCTTTGATGGTTGCGTAAAAAAGTGACCACTTGACTTTTACGGAACCTTCTCTTTTGATTCTATATACAAGGATTATTGTCAAGCAAAAAAAGAAGTCGGCTTGCCGCTATTGTGGATCCGGTGGTACCATTTTCGACCTCTTTTAAGATCCCCGGCAACATCTTATTAACCTCTGGATTTTTATAGAACCTTTCTTTTAGGCCCTCTTTAACAAGAGACCACATCCAGTCAACGGCCTGTCTTTTTCGGTTTGCATCGAGCTCTCCGGTATCGGTTAATTTCTTTCGGTGATCTAAAACAGTTTCCCAGATCAGATCAATCCCGGTCATCTCCAGGGCACTGCAGCTCAAAACCGGCGGTATCCAGGTAAGTGACGACGGCGTTAAAAAGTGCAGGGCTGTCTCATACTGTTTTCTTGCAAGTTCCGCCTTTTCAATATTATCACCGTCTGCTTTGTTAACGACAACGGCATCCGCCAGTTCCAAGATTCCCTTTTTTAATCCCTGAAGTTCATCCCCCGCACCCGCAATCATCAGCACCAGAAAAAAATCGACCATGGATGCCACGGTCGTTTCAGACTGACCCACACCCACGGTTTCAATAATCATAACATCAAAACCGGCAGCTTCACATATTATCATTGTCTCCCGGGTTTTTTTTGCAACTCCGCCCAATGTGCCGCCTGAAGGTGAAGGCCTTATAAAGGCTTTCTCTTCAACAGCCAGCTTTTCCATACGAGTTTTATCTGCCAGTACACTCCCGCCACTTCTTTTGCTGCTGGGGTCAACGGCAAGCACGGCCACCCGATGTCCCTTTTCCACGAGCATGGTTCCGAGGCTCTCGATAAACGTACTTTTACCCACACCCGGCACTCCTGTAATTCCAAGGCGCACCGCTTTGCCCGTGTACGGAAGCAGCAAATCGATAATCGTTCGAGCCAGTTCCTGATGAGAAGAAAGCGAACTTTCGATCAATGTAATTGTTTTTGCGAGCACACGCCGGTTGCAATCCAGCACGCCCTGAACATAATGCTGGGGATCATCAGATATCATTGTCGTTACCTAACCCGGATAAACCGTTAAAGTTGCAGGATAATCTATCCTGCGTCGTAAACGAAAGTTTTTAGCAATTCACCATCTTCATAAAGAAAAACCGTTGAATTATTGTAACTGGGTATTAACAGCCAAATTTCTTCTCCAGGCTTCATGTAACCGTCGAAAAGATCAGCTGAAACTCCAAAGCTGTTTAAGCGCACCCTGATGTGTCTTTTTAAAAAACCATTTTTTAGCCTGTATCTAAAAAGGCCGTCTTCTTGGAATTCATTTAAATATTTTCGGCCTTTTTTTATGGGTTTTCGGTTTATGACAATATTGACAGCACTCCCCTGGGTTACGCGATAGCCGGAGAACAGTTCCTGGGCCACAACGGTATGTAAGGGTTTGTCTTCGTGAAAACGAGTTTTTATCTCTCCGAGGACCAAATCTATACTCTCAATCATAATAATCGCGCTGTTGAGAGACAGTCCTATAAGATCAGGCATCTTATAGGCCCGGGGTCTGATCCCCATACTCACAAGCAGGTTCACACATTCGCCTCTGGTTATCATGGTTCCTGGAGACGGAATCTGGGCAATTATCTCGTCTTTTTTTATAGTATTGCTGTAAGTACTCGATATCTCACCCCGGCGCAAGCTGTTTTCTTCCAGGATGATCAGAGCCTGTTGTACAAAAAGCTCTTTAAGGTTGGGCATCAAAATAGTCTTTGCGCCTTTTGAAATTATGATTCTGACGTCACGTCCCTTCTTTATTTCCGCCCCCGGTTCCGGTTCCTGAAAAATTACGTTGTTTTCAGGAATATCAGCGCTGTATTCCGACCCTTTTACTTTTGTATTAAGCCCCAAATCGGTTAACAATTTAAGAACATAGACCACGTTTTTCCCGGAAAGATCAGGAACCACAACCGTATCCTCGCTCTTTATAATAAGCGTAAGAGTGAGATAAGCACTTGCACCAACGATCAGGACAAATAAAAAAAACAGGGCCGATAGTTTAAATATTCGTGAAATCACTTTTTCCGTTTCATACAGACTGAAAAAAAACCGTCCATGTTGTTAAGATGAGGAAAGGTTTTTAAATATCCGTTACCCGTTACAAGGGAACACGCGTCAAAGATCAATCCTGCGGGTTTTTTTTCTATAGCAAACTGATCATGTTTATTCAAAAAAACTTTTATCACCGATTCATTTTCCTCGGGTTCCATGCTGCAAACCGCATAAACCAAAACACCTGTCGGTTTGACAAGATGTGAAAGGTTGTCCAAAAACATAAACTGTCTTTTTTGGCAGTATGCTAGATTTTGTTGTGACGCGCGCCATTTTGTATCCGGATTCCTCCTTAAAACGCCCAAACCTGAACAGGGTGCATCCAGAAGAATACGGTCAAACGTTCCAAACGCTTCCCGGTTTAAGGGGTTGTTTAGGTCATGGATACAGGATGTCACAATGGAAACTCCGAGTCGATGCATTTCGGATCCCAATTGCATAAGCTTGTTTTCATCTTTGTCCATTGCAACAAGCTTTCCGCTGTTTTTCATGATCTGGGCGATATGCCCGGTTTTCCCACCCAGACCTGAACATGCATCTAAAATAGTTTCACCAGGCTGAGGATTTAAAAGAAGGGTAACAAGCTGGGCGGCCTCATCCTGGACCTGAAATAGACCCTCTTCAAATGCTTCTATTTTTGGAATAGATGTTTTTGGGTTGAAAAAAAAGGCGCCATCCGGTGCATATTTTGTAATTTCGATCTTTTCCGCATATCCCCCCAGCGCTTTCACCAATTTTTCCCGGCTTGTCTTAAGGGTATTGCAACGCACGGTTATGGGAGGAATGGTGTTGATTGCATCACAGAGCGAACCGGTTTCTTTTAATCCGAACCGATCCAGCCATCTTTTTATGAGCCATTTCGGGAATGACTTTTTTATTGCCAATGCTTTTACAGGGTCCTTGTCAACATCCGGAAAAGTGACATGGCGATATTCTCTAACGGTATTTCTTAAAAGTCCGTTTACATATCGCACAACCCAGGGCCCAGCAACGGTCTTTGTCAATTCAACCGATGTATTTACCGCAGCAGATACGGGTATTCTATCTAAATATATTATTTGAAAGAGACCGAGCCTCAGAATATTTAAAACTTTTGGATCGATTTTGTTTTGGCGGGTTTTAGAAAAATAGTCTATAATCCAGTCGAGCCGTTGTCGCCACCGCAGAACGCCGTACACTAAAGCTTGAAGTAACGCCCGATCCTTTTTTGAAAAAAGAGTCTTTTCCCGGAAAACATCCTCTAAAAGACGATCCAGAGTGTAGTGCCCTTTATTCAAGGTGTCCAATATATACAGAGCCGTTTTACGGACTTCATCCGCCATGCGTTTAATTCTTTAGTCCCTTAAAATTGAATTTTGTGCATTTTGTGGCAAAAAAAGTATGATCACACCACGAAGCACACGAAGAGCACGAAGGATATATATTTTATTCTTCTTTTCCTTCGTGACCTTCGTGGTAAAAATAAGACCGATCTTTTTTGGTTCCGGTTTGTCCGGGGCAGATATCAGTTTAAAATGGTTCCGGGAGGAATCTTATATCCCCGTAGGAAGTCCTTGATCAAAAGACGTTTTCCCGATTCCCCCTGAATGATAATCACTGACAGGGCTCCTTTTCCGGTCACAACGCACAGTTCGCCGGGAAATCTTTCGATGACGGTCCCCGGAGTTTCCAAAGTATCGATGGTAATGGGCATGGCCTTGAAGATCTTAAAACGTTTATCGCCATGAAATGTAAATGCGCCGGGCCAGGGCGTCATTCCGCGTATGAATGCTTCTAAAGTTTCGGCCGGCATTTCCCAATTTATGTGACCGTCATTTTTTTTGAGAAGTGGTGCATAGGTGGCTTGGGTATGATCCTGAGACATAGGAGTTATGTCACCGGTTTCAAAAGATTCTATGGTCTGTATCAAAAGATCTGCCGAGAGATCAGCCAGGCGGTCATGAAGGGTGGCTGAAGTGTCGTCGGAATTAATTTTAGTTTTTGAAGACAGGAGAATGTCACCGGTATCCAAGCCTTCATCCATTAACATGGTCGTGACCCCCGTTTCTCTTTCTCCATTTATAATCGCCCACTGGATAGGCGCCGGTCCACGATACTTTGGCAAGAGAGATGCATGAACGTTTATGGTGGCTATTTTGGGTATTGCAAGAATATTTTTTGGAATAATGTGACCGAATGCAACCACTACAATAATATCGGGTTTGAATCTTGCCATCCGGTTTGCGAACTCGGCGGTTCGAATAGATGCCGGTTGATCGACTTCAAATCCCAGGTTTATGGCAACTTCCTTTACAGGAGGAGGGATGACTTTGCGCCCCCGCCCTTTGGGTCGATCAGGTCGGGTTACAACCAACGCCAGTTTTTTATTGGTATTATGAAGGGCTTTTAACGCGGGCACTGCAAATGCCGGGGTGCCCATGAAGATTATCTTCGCCGTTTTATTCATTTATTTTTCAAATTCTTTTTTACGCGTCTTTTATACATTCCTCTTTTTAAGGAACTTATTCGATCGATAAACAAGATGCCGTTTAAATGGTCAATCTCATGCTGCAGCAAGACAGCTAATAATCCTTCCGCTTCTATACGCAGCGGTTTTTCATTATTGTCAAAACCTTCAACAAGAACAGAACCTGCCCGTTTCACATTAGCTCTGAAATCAGGTACACTGAGACATCCCTCGTCTTCAGAAATTGTCGTCCCTTCACTCTCTACGATCCTGGGATTAATCAGGACCTGTAACGATCGTTTTTCATCTCTGGGTGAGATATCATAAACGAGAAGACTTTTGTTAACTCCAACCTGTATTGCAGCCAGGCCAATGCCCGGTGCCTGGTACATAATGGACGCCATGTCTTTAACTAAATTCTGGATCTTTTCGTCGATATTTTCAACCGGGTTCGTGGGTTCACTCAAAAATTTGTCCGGATACGTTAATATTTTTAGTGTTTCCATATTATGACCTCTTTTCCCTTTTTTCATATGAGACCTGCAATATATTTACACTTGTGACCATAGCTGAAACAAGACCGACAATTATAACGGGAAACATCTGGATGGCATGATTTGCCAGCGTATAGCCCGCAGCATCTTTTGAAGAAACCCCGAAAAGGACCAGTGCAAAGACGCCCCCTGCCTCCCAGATTCCCCAGAAGCCGGGTACAGAGGGAAGCGCTATAAAAAAACAGATAATGATCATGTGGGCCGTGATTTCAGTAAAAGACAGTTCGATGCCCGGACACCCTTGAGCCATTATATAATATGAAAAAGCTGCAATACCCCAAATAAAAACAGACAGCCCAATACAAATGCATATCTTAGACGGATACTTAACAAGGGCAAAACCGGAGGTAAAATTTTCGACAAAACTCACAAGAGGCTCACAATACTTTTTTTGTATCTTTTTTTTTAATTCGGGCCCGGAAAAGAACAATAGATACGGAATCGACATGATAACACGGTTTATCGCCTTTCTTGTTTTGCCGAAACTAACCATGATTATCCCGACAATAAGGAGTAGAAGCAGCTTGAAGGTCCCTCCACCTGCTGTAACAAGAGTTTCTCTATTGAGATGATACTTGCCAAAAACAATATCAAGGTTTGGATCTATATTTACAGTCACAAGCAGTATCGCAAAAAGTATGAGCAGCATGCTAACATCAAATACCCGTTCGGCGGCAACCGTTGCAAGCCCTATTGAAAAGGGTATATTTTCCTTCTTCTGGAGAACAGCCGGTCTTGCAACTTCTCCAACCCTGCCCGGGAGGATACAGTTGATCATAAAACCGATCATCAAAGGGTGAAATGCCTGCCAGAAACTTACTTTGGCCGACGATTCCAGTATGATCTGCCATCTAAAAACTCTTAAAACAAAACTGGTTAAAACAAGCAAAACCGCCGGAAATATCCAAACGTAATTGATTGAGATAAGATAACCCAAAAGATCGGAAACCGGCACGTTTCTGAATGCCAGATAAAGTGCCAGTGCAGATGCTGTTATCCCTGTAATCAGATAAATGGTTATGTTTTTTTTCATAAGAGATATTAAAGACCGGGTCAAAATAAGAAAGCTTGAGGATTATCAAGACAGGATTTTGCGCGTCTTTACGATATCTTTTTTTATCTGATCAGACAGTTCGGAAATATTTGAAAATTTTTTTTCATCTCTGATGCGTTGTATGAAGTTAACACGGATTTTCCGGTCGTATATATTTTCATTAAAGTCGAGGATATGCACTTCTACGGAAAAAACTTGGTCGCCGAATGTGGGGCTATAGCCGATATTGGCGACTCCTTTGCGTCTAATATTTCCACATTCCACGGTGACGGCATAGACCCCGGTTTTTGGGCACAGTTCATCATGAAGGATAATATTTGCGGTTGGAAATCCTAAAAGCCTCCCCCCCCTGTTGCGCCCGGTTGTAACAACACCTCTGATCTGGTAGTTACGCCCCAACAGTTTTTGGGCTTCAGCCACCTTGCCCGCCATCACCAATTCACGCGTCCGGGTACTGCTAATTCTATCAGGGTTTTTATTTAATGTCTGTATCCAATCGGCCACGATGACTTCAAAACCAAAAGTTTTGGCATAGGTTTGTAAAAGCTCGAGATTCCCTTGACGATTTTTTCCAAACGTATAATCTTGTCCGACAACAATGGCTTTCATGCCGATACGCGCTAATAGTATATCCTCCACAAACTCCTTTGCCGATATGGCTGCAAATTCCATGGTAAAGGGAATACAAATAAGAACATCTATTCCTGAGCTTTCAATAAGTTCAAGTTTCTGCTCATATAGAGTGATCAATGGCGGATGGCCGTTTTGCTTTAATACCCTTACAGGGTGGGGTTCAAAGGTCATGACGATGGATGTACCGTCAATCGCGTCGGCTTTTTCTATCACCTCATGAAAAAGAGCTTGATGCCCAATGTGAACACCGTCGAAATTACCAATGGTAATCACGGCGTTATTATACGGTTTTTCAATCTTATCAATATTTTCAACTAGCTCCATTCTAACCTTTCCCGACCAATGATGATGGTTGAATTCGAGTTTTTATGAATTCAACATGTAATGGCCTTGACAAAATTAAAAAAAGATTAATATAAGACAACTTGCATTTTAAATCAATATTTTTTAAATTACAGGTATTAGATGCCGAAGTGGCGGAATTGGTAGACGCGCTAGGTTCAGGGTCTAGTGGGGGTTTCTCCGTGGGAGTTCGAGTCTCCCCTTCGGCACCACAATATTTTGTAATATCAATAGGTTTTTTCCATAGAGGAAAGGGCCTATTATTTTTTTGGTTCGGTCACCGTTTTGGGTGACGTTAACACGAAATGTTTACAGCCGTTCCATAGCTTTCCGGGTAACATCATTACCTATTGTCTATCCAAAAATGAAGAACCTGTAACCTTATAATAACAGCACCCGATACACCAGCTTCGCGAATCAAATCAAAAAATATGTCTTAAATCTGAAATGTAAACCCGTGTTTTTTAATTCTTCCGTATCGTCTTGGCATCCAACGGAGGGAAACATTTCATCCCGGAATAATACTATCTTCCTACGGGCCGCTGATAACGGGATCCACGCGCTGCTTTGAGAGGCAGGGCAAGAGCAGAGTTTAACTAAAAAGGATTTCTGAGTGGAAACGAACACAATTTTAATAAAGAAGATTGACAGTGCTACAATGTGGGGTTATTTTTGTTGGTAATACTGCAATATATCTGTATTATTTAAAATATCAAACGGGTTAGAGAATGGCAATTTTTATGGATGTCGATCAGCTGTTTGGCACTATTGATGCCCTAAAAAATGCCACGGGGATTGGCCTTGATAAATGATAATTATTACACCCAGAATGTCTTTCAATTATGACATTTTAGCCCTTTTTTGAAAGGGTGTTTTTTGTTTAGAAATTGTTTGATAATGATTGGATTATTTGATTTGATTGTTGTTCAGTGATATTAATTTCGTAAAAAGTGTTTTTTTTGAACAATATTAACCAATTATTCAATTCAAAAAATCATAATCGGACCCACATATATTGACTCATTAGCGTCCAAATCACAGTTTTCAGCTTCATTACCAAATGGAGGTATGTTCTGAGATATTCGAATAGATTTTGGAAATTTTTCGTATCTGTTAAACTGACGGTAGTCCTTTTACTGGCTTTAGCAATCACCTCGATTATTGGAACGGTTATTCCTCAGAATGAAAATCCAGCTGCATATTTTCGTGCCTATGGGGAGTTTATTTACAAGCTTTTTGATCTTCTGGGCATTTTTGACATGTACCACTCCTGGTGGTTTCAGTTTTTGATTCTATTGCTGACCATAAATATTGTTGTCTGCTCAATAGATCGACTGTCTGCCACATGGAAGATTATATTTGCTAAAAATCCATCATTTAATCTTTCCAGATTCAGAACGCTTTCTCAAAAGGAGATATTTACCGGTAAACAAAGTCCCAAAGAATTAAGCACGGTCTATGAGACGTTTATTTCGAGGCAATTTGGATATACCCGTGTAGAAGAAACCGACAAAGGGTTGTGCCTTTTTGCCGAGAAATGGCGCTGGACCCGTTTCGGGGTTTACATCGTTCATATCAGCGTAATCCTGTTGTTGCTGGGTGGACTCATCGGTTCGCTGTTCGGTTTTCAAGGATTTGCCATGATTCCGGAAAACGAAAAGATTGGCAGCATCCGGATCAGAAATACCGGTCAGGTCCGGTCTTTGGGTTTTGAAATTTTATGTGATGATTTCAACATCAGCTTTTATAATAACGGAACTCCCAAAGAATACCGGTCGAGTATAACCATCATTGAGCAGGGCAAGCCGGTATATAAAAAAGATATTATCGTTAACGATCCTTTGCGGTATAAGGGTATCAATATATTTCAGTCCAGCTACGGTAAAATGCCTTCAGGTACATTTCAAAACAAAAAAAATCATCTAAAAGATCCAGGGGAAGACATTACATTAAATTTTGCCAGCAAAAAATCAGGAGAGGTGTATAAAATAAAGGCGGTTATCGGTAAACCGGTAGATATTCCCGAAGATTTGGGAAAATTTATTATTGTTGAATACCGAAAATCAGCCGAATTCGGCGGCCAAAACATCGGCCAGGCTTATATGGGGATTTTGACGCCCAAAGACAAAGACCCCGTCAAGATCATGCTCCCTTTGCATTTTCCGAATTTTGATAAGATGAGAAGGGGCGCCGTTGTTATTTCAGTGGCAGAGCAACAGGCAAAAAAATTTAACCCCGGCGAAAAATCAGATCAGAGGTATTATACCGGTCTCCAGATCACAAAAGATCCCGGAGTCTGGGTGGTTTACACGGGATTTATATTAATGATAATAGGGATTTTCATCACGTTTTTCATGTCCCATCAAAGAATGTGTATCGAAATAGTTAAAATCGGAAAAAACAGCCAAGTCATGGTTTCAGGTACATCCAACAAAAACAAACTGGCAATGCAAAACAACGTAAAGAAAATGGCTGAAAAACTTATCAATTTGTAGAATATTTATAAAAAGTGTCCATCCATAAATGGTAGATTTTGGTTTCCGGCAAGGCCCGAGCGAGTTTTCAACCTCCCCGAAAACATCACGGGATCTCCGACAGGCATAGCGCACTATGTCGAGGATTGAAAACGAGCGAGGACGCCGCCGGAGGCCGAAAGATGCCGTTTATGGATGGACACTAACTAAGGGAACAACGAATGAACAGTTCGGTTTTATTATCAATCACGACATTTACTTACGGTCTGGCGACATTTTTTTATTTTGCCTTTTTGATTTTCAAGAAACCCTTTACGGGAAAACTGGCTACTTGGACCGCATTAACCGGCGTTATCGTGAACGCAGCAGGCATTATTTTTCGATGGGTGGAATCATACCGTCTCGGTATCGGGCATGCCCCGCTTTCAAACATGTATGAGTCTTTGGTCTTTTTTTCCTTTACTATCGGAGTGATTTATCTGGTCATCGAGCGCAGGCATAAAACAAGCGTTATTGGAGCCGTTGCTACTCCGATCGCCTTTCTTGCCATGGCCTATGCTTCAATGTCTCCCAATATAAATGATCGTATTCAGCCTCTGATTCCGGCATTGAAAAGCAACTGGCTGATTGCCCACGTGATCACTTGCTTTTTAGGGTATGCCGCCTTTGCAATAGCCTTCGGCATAAGCCTTATGTATCTTTTTAGGCAAAGAGACACAGAGGGTAAAATCAGTTTTATCTCTCATTTTCCAAAATCTCGTGTTTTGGATGAGTTGACGCACCAGATGGTTATGTTTGGATTTCTTTTTTTGTCCATCGGCATCATTACCGGATCTGTCTGGGCCAACTCCGCCTGGGGAAGTTACTGGTCCTGGGATCCCAAAGAGACCTGGTCTTTGATCACCTGGTTTGTTTATGCAACATTTTTGCATGCCAGGATGATGCGGGGGTGGTCCGGCAAAAGGATCGCCTATCTTTCAATTTTAGGTTTCATGGCGGTGATCTTTACCTATTTCGGTGTGAATCTGTTGCCCGGCCTCCACAGTTATGGTTCGGGATAAAAAGGAGGATTTATCATGAAAATATTTGTAACCGGCGGATCCGGCTTTGTGGGTACGAATCTATCATTTTATCTGCTTGAAAAGGGGCACAGCGTTGTTGCTGTCGGCACCTCTTCAGCCCATAACAGTATTCGGCATGATAATTTTCATTACATTTCGGCGAATACCACCATCACAGGTGACTGGCAGGATGCGGTGAAAGATGTTGACGCAGTGATCAATCTTGCAGGGAAGAACATTTTTAAGCGATGGAGCGATGCCTATAAGGATCAAATATATAACAGCCGTATTCTGACCACGAGGAATCTGGTTAACGCCATGACTGACCGGAAAGACTCCATCCTTTGCAGCACTTCAGCGGTGGGATATTATGGTGACCGAGCAGACGAAGTTTTAAAGGAAGATGCTCTGCCTGGAAATGATTTTCCTGCAACAGTCTGCAGGGACTGGGAAAAGGAAGCCTTTCAGGCGGAAGCAAAAGGAGTCCGGGTCGCGGTAACGCGTTTTGGCGTGGTTCTCGGAAAGAATGGAGGTGCCCTTGCAAAGATGGTTCCGGCCTTTAAATCTTTTACCGGAGGCCCCCTTGGCAGCGGTCTGCAATGGTTTCCATGGATTCACATGGATGATCTTATTGCCGCGATTATTTTTATACTTGAAAACCCGGATGTAAACGGCCCGATCAATCTCTGTTCACCCCATCCGGTCAGAAACCGCGATTTCGCCGGTGTCCTTGGCCAAGTGCTTAAACGGCCGTCTGTTTTGAGAGCTCCGTCCTTTATGATCCGGCTGATCATGGGGGAAATGGGTAAATCTCTGATGAGCAGCCAGCGGGCAATCCCTGATAAGCTTTTAAAACATGGTTTTAAGTTTCAATATCCTGACATTCACAATGCCCTCCATAACTTGTTGGTCTGATTCGTAAATACGGTAACGTATTTTTTAGGCCCTTATTGTAATTTTTGTGCACTTTTGGGCAAAAAAAATGCTCAGCCAATTAAGTGTGAAGTGATCTAAAGTGATCTAAAGTGATCTAAAATGCCTAAAATTATGAAATTCTACCAATTTTATATGAATGGATGGAGCGAAGCGACACCTTAACTTTAGGCACTTCAAACTTTAGT
>Ga0180432_10002621_pt1 | contig 26843 bp, 49 predicted proteins | sample SS_ome_10_FD_132414 | JGI IMG/M metagenome (GOLD analysis project Ga0180432, IMG submission 132414) | Hypersaline lake sediment archaeal communities from the Salton Sea, California, USA - SS_1_MS_2 metaG | ecosystem: Environmental > Aquatic > Non-marine Saline and Alkaline > Hypersaline >... | reverse complement strand
TAGGTAATTTCGTCCAAAATAATACCCTGATTTGTAGATAAATCAAATATGTCTAAAAAATCTTTAAGAAGTAGTTCATAATTTAGAATCATTATATTCGGCTTGGAAGCATAAAGCTTCTTTCTTTTCTCTGGAGTTCCTTCAATAACAATAGAAGGTCGATTAAAGAACTCCAATATTTTTCTTTTCCATTGCCATTTAATTGTAGCGGGACAGAATATGACTATCCTATCTATCTTTCCTTTTTGCATCCATCTATCCATTGGAGCAAATCCTTCCAATGTTTTTCCTAGTCCCATTAAGTCTAAGTTTAGAAATCTATTATTCAAATATCCTTTGGCAACCGCTTCTGTTTGGAAATCAAAAAGGAATGGATATGTCTCTTTTATTTTGGCCTTCATTTCAGAAAATACTTTCTTTGTATTCTTGTTATATTCTTCCTTTTGTATTTCAACATTAGAAACATCAAATCCTTGTTGTCTTAGTTCTTCCAATGTTTGGGTTGTATTAGGCAATTCCCATCTTTTATATAGGGGGTTCCATTCTCTTCCTGGTATTGATTTTATTTTCTTTATTGTTTCAATATCATATTGAAATTTTATACCAATCTTATTTCCTTCAATCCATATTTCCATATTACTTTGCTCCTGTCAAATCTTTGCCTTTTCCAATTTTCATTTTGTCATATATTTTCTTGTAGCCCCTTTCTTCATACTGCTTTTTAGTAACATCCATATTCTTCCATCCTTTACACCAATGTGGAGGCGCAGTTACCTCTGATCCACACGGAGTGTTACACATATGATATCTGTTAAACTTACAAGGCCTCATCATATTCCCACGGAAAGATTATCCAATCATCGTTCTTAATTAATTTAACATGAATGTTTGGTTTATGTAAACTTCCTCTTCTTAATAAGAGGGTTGCGGTTTTTCTATGTCCAAATAGACACATTGTAGATCCGCTATCACATATATCATCAACTATTATCATACTATCCTCTGCATCTTTCACTACATTAGAAAATCTATAACATAAATCTTTATCATGTGTATAAATTAAATCCAATAAATGACTAATCGCTACCGCGGCAACTTGTCCACCTCTCCCTATCCCATAAACATGAGTTAGGTTAGGATACTTTTTCTTGATTTTCTCAGCTAATTTTTTGATATCCACATCAAATTCTGCCCATGAATATATTCTCTTTCTCTGATTTACTTTCGGCTCTACCATCTTTTCTTCATCTCTCCTTTTAATTCTATACTTTCATTACTCTTACAATGAGGACACCTTACCTTCCATGACTTTACCCAATTTGCCGCAATGAAATTTTTATTGCAACATCTACAATACCATATTGGCACCTTTTTCTTTCATTCTTCTAACTGCTAGAAGTATTTTGATATTTCCTTCTAATGATTGGACAGCTTTTTTGAATTCCAAGCTTTCTTCATCTGTACTAACATTTCCTATAAATTGATTATCTATAATTTCTTCTATTAACTTTTCTCTTTTTTCCTTTGTCATTTGTTGGAGAATACCAAGCTGTACCCCTGTAATCCAATATCTGTTGCCCATTAGAAAAACTTCCTCATCTCATTTCTTACTCTCAAATTGAATCTAGCTTCTGATTTGTTCTTGCATTTACATTTCAGTGCATTTCTTTGACAGTACATACAAATCAAATCTTTCTTTGTGATTGCCCTTCCTCCAAGCCTTTTTATTGCCAGTCTCTTTTTCTCTTCTTTTTCCTTTTGTCTTTTTTCTTCTAATTTTTCAAATCCTTCTCTTGCTATCTCACAATCTTTTGAATCTAGGCAGTATTTACAAACCTCTATTGCGAATTTACCAAGACCACCATTTTCTTTACATTCTTCTGGTGTCATGCTTTCACCTCCATGCGGAAGGGAGGAATCGAACCTCCAATATCACTAAGAACAGGTTTCTCATGTTCTTGAGCTTCAACATTTAGCCGCCTTCACAGCCTAAGCCTGTTGCCTTTCCCAGTCGGCTACATCCGCTTATATTTTCTTAATTCTAGATTTCTAAATAACATCAAATCTTCTTCTATTTTATGAAAGTTGTTTGTACGGGATCTTATTCCTTTATAAATTTCGTGACACCTATTACAAAGATACCATTCTGTCTTCTCCCAACACTTTCCGCCTAATAGGGCTCTGAGTATATTTCCTTTACTATTTCCTACCTTGCAACAGGCTTCTTTATCACAAAAATAACATTTCATTTAACCACCCATTGGAGCCATATTAACTCCCGTTTGTGTTGACATCGAAGCAATCATCTGTTGATTAAATTTCATCATTTCTTTTATTTCTTCTTGTTGTTGCTCTATTGCCTCTATCAATTCAATAAACTTTTCTATTAATAATAACATCTTATATGTTATCAATTCCTGTTCGCTTGGTTCTTTGTTTCTTCTAAATATACTTAAAACCATTTTTCCAATCCTCCTCTCTTGATATCTCTTTCCATAATACAATGTCTTGGAAGTTTATCATCTCTCAATCTCACGAAGGTGGGCATTCTATAATGACCATCTTCTGTTATATTCAAATACTTTGCCTCTATAATAAATTCTTCTTTTACTTTTCCTCCCGGTAAAAGATATTTATCAGTTATCAGCTTTAAGTCTGCATCTGTAAATCCTCCTCCTACATTACAGACTTCTAATAGTGTTCCTTCTTTATCGTACTGATAGCACACCAATGCTCCAAACTTTCCTTTCCTTTTATCAGTTTTTAAATCATCAGAAGGAGGTAACCATCCCTTTACAATTAAATCGGCTGTCTTTTCATTCTTTACTTTAAGCCAATATTTACTTCTCTTTCCTATTTCATAAATGGAATCTTTGTGTTTAAGTATGATTCCTTCTCCACCTTCAGAATTCACTTCCTGCAATAATTTTCTTTTGTTTTGCCATATCTTCGTAGTCTTTATTATTTCATTTTCTCCTATTAATTTTGTCAATATCTCTTTTCTTCGCAGATAAGGTAGTTTTGTTATATATTCACCGTTTAGTAATATAATATCAAAAACGTGATAAACTATCTTATAATTCTGCTTTGTTTCCGGTGTCATTCTGGCTGTAATAAATTTCTCATTTCCTTTTTTATCATAAGCGACAATTTCTCCGTCAATAATGAAAGAACCTGTTATATCTAGACTTTTATGCGCTTCCATTATTATATCAGGATAACTTTGACTTAATTCTGTTTTCCAGCTTCTCGTCCAGAATTCTATTTCTCTACCGAGTTTCATCATTATGGCTCTTGTGCCGTCAAATTTTCTCTCTGCCACCCATTCCTTGCTATCTAATTCCGGACAATCTTTCTCCGCTCTTTTAGCCAACATTACTTCAATCATCCTTTCTCCTCCATTCGTCCCATGAGGTCAAGTGACGTTCCTCTGACTATGCTCCCTTTAGGTACATGCAATTCATAATCAATAGTACACATTTCAAAAATAAAAAACTTACAATTCATTTGTATATATGGTGTTTCTGAATCCTCGAATACGGTGACCATGTCGGCTTTTTTGCTGTCTAGTTTATAACCATCTCCGGCTTTCTTATAATAGAAAAATTCAAGTTTTTCATTGCTTCCGCTCAAAAATGCCGAATATAGCTTTGTTCCGTCTGCCACAGCAACTATCTCTGCTTTTTTATTTGTATCTTCTCCAAGGTTGTAATGTAAGACAAAAAATACAAATATAAATATCACAAAACCTAAAATAAACACCAAAACCCTTTCTTCTTCGTCCATCTATTTCTCCTCCAAGCTTTCAGATTCATTTCATTCTCTCCCATAGTTTTTCTGGGTCGAATACTCCGTCTATGTTCATGTGTTCGCATGGTGAGCATTTGCAGTCTTTGCATAACGCTTCATATCCTGTTCGGTTTAACTTGTCGAACCATGTTTTTTTCATCTTTATCTGACCATTATCACGAGTTTCAACTTTTGTCGCTTTCCCCAATTCTTCGTCTTCGCACTTTCTGCACCACATACGACTTGACGACATGATGCCCTTTCCGCATTTCACGCAAAGCGGATAACCTCTTTCATCCCTCTTTATTTTCATTCAAACTCCCCCTTTTCTGGGTTATAACCATGGTGTTTGTCTATTAGCCTCAGCAAATCCCTAGCTTCCTGCCTAGCCCAGTTGAAATCTTCTAAAGTTGCTTGTTTTTCTTCTTCAAAAGATAATCTCATAGCCAAAACCTTTCCTATGAATTTCTTAATTCTACCTTTCAGATAAGGCGAAAGAGTTTCTGGTATTTGCATTTCTAATAGGTGGTCTGCCGCTCCATAGAACCACATTGAATATGCACTGCTTTTTTCCCTTCTTTCTCCAAGACCTTGCTCTCGGCCCTGTTCCGTCTCTGTCTGGCATATTATCGCCTCCTTAATATAATCTGTCATTTGACTACCCACCTTAACAAAACAACAAAGGAACCCACCACAGCAGCAGCCCCGGGAATGGCAAACATAATAAATGTATTCAGGGGATCTGCCCCGTTGATTAAAGAAAGCACACCGACAAACGGCATAAATATCAAAATGGCGGCAATGAAAATGAAATTTCCATCTCTGATAAATATCTCACAGTCGGCTATTTCTTCAGATATGGCATCGTAATTCGGTTGATGTCTTAAGGCTTTGCATAGTTCTTTCTGGAGTTCTGAAAATTCTTCAAACAGCATGATGTTCATTGCGTTTTCGTATATATTCTGACGGGAAGTGCGATAATCTTCGTGGTCGCAATCGGCAGTATCGACTGTCCGTTTATCGCTACGGAAAGAATTCCCTGACTGCACAGGGCTTCCCTGCTTCCTTTCGTCAACTTTGCTGTTCATGATAACACCACAAAAAACACCCACGACCAAAAAATTAACCACAAACTAAAACCATATAACCAATCCACGGAGATTTTTCTCTCAGACGTGGATTTGTTATCTTTCATCATCTATCACCTCCAAACACATCTGATACCACTCTTCACCGTCTGGCATGCTTGCGAGGAACTTCATGGAGTTCTCTGTATGCTCCTTTTCATTCCTGGGTTTGTTTTTACTTTTCATCACTTCTCAGTCTCCTTCTTTTCGAATTCATCTTCTCTATCTCTTGAATCCTCTTCTCGTAGGCTTCCCATGCCGGAGCTTTCAATTCTTCTTTAGTTTTCATTCATTCACCTTCCTTTTTTTCATCTTCTACCTCCGACATAATCTGACCATAAGTTCCTCTTATATGAACTTCTCCGACTAATCCTCTCATGGCCAGTTTATCTATTAATTCCTCTATTGCTTTCTTGCCTTTAGGAAATCTGGGTTTGTTTTTACTTTTCATAGTGTGACGGGTAGCGTCTGCAATGGTCAGAGGTCATCGTTGGGAGACAATACTACCCTCCCTCGTGCTAAGACTCTGACTTGCCATAGCAGTCTAATCACAGGAGCTACCTTTCGTCCTTCACCACCTTAAACTTACAATTATTTCTCAACAACAGTAATCACCTTCCTTTTATCAAATTCAAAACCGCAAGGAGTACAAACATAGAGTTTGTCCTTCGGATAAGAACAAAAACATACTTCTTTGCTATGGCATTTAGGACAAACTCCTATTTTCCATTTCTCTATAACCGGCTGTTTCTTCTTCTTGGTGGACTTCTCACCAGCAACAGCCGCCATTGTCCCTGCATTACTCATCTTCTTTCATCTCTCATATTTTTGAATGTATTAAATTGCATATTTTCTCCCGTTGGAATTTGCATTATTTGGCGTGATTTTGAAACGGTATTAAGTTTTATGTGTATTTGTATGTTTAAATTTTTTCTAGCTAAAATCACGCCTTTCTTTAAAATGTGAAGCATGAATGGAGAATCTGTTGAACAGGACTGGTGTTGTTGCTTGTAACATACCCTATTTAAAAAACTCCAGTATTGTTCAACAAGCCAACTTTTTGTTCTCTTTCTATAAAACATATCCATCATTCCATATAGTTATGGGAATTGGGAATAAGTTGTCTGTTACCAGACAACCGACCACATTCCGTTCCCTATTTGGCTTCTCACGCAACTTGGTGGTTCAAGTATCCGGACTTCGGAAGCCAATGGGTTAGTGGGGTTTCGAGCCACCACTAACCGGGGATTGTGTATTCTCGTGGGTATGAGTTCGGGGGCTTACAAGGCCCGCCGAACCTGTTAGGTTTCTGAGGACTTATTCCTCAGCATCAACATCCTCTTCGGATGCAGTCTCTTCCTCAGCACCGCTGCCTTCCTGCTTCTGGACGTATTCCGGATTCTGCTTGTAGTAGGCCTCTCCGTTCTCATCGTATTTCTTTACGACCTTCTTTATCTTTCCGTCATAACAGAGAGCATTCAGAGCGTTCTTCACTTTCTTTGCGTCTTCTCCTACTGTCTCTATTACTTCGTCTGCTGTTACGCCACCTTCGGTTGGCAAGGCTCGGAAAGTCCTCTGTGACAGGCTGTTGGGGTCTGCCCCAAAACCGCCCCTAGGCTTTCCTGCGAGGTCCTGGAATTCTTTTTCTGATATTGGCATTTCATTCACCTCTCCTTTTATTTTATTGGACGTAGTTGCATCACTAGATGCCGCTACATCACCATGAACCCAATCACATGGGAAATGTGGTACCCTACTACCGAATGTCTGTTTACATTCTAAACATTTTTCTCTTTCTTCTTGAGGATACATATCTTTTACAGTAACAGATTTCCATCTATGTTGCCACTCCGGCATTTTCTCGCATTCTTCCATAGTCCTTAACAACTTTTCCATCTCCTTTCTGGCATAATACTTCTCGGATGCTTATAGTTAGTAGTATAGTTTAAAAAGCTTATCCTATTAAGACGGTGTTTAGCTTGGTTTTTGTTAGATAAACTTTTGATTTTATACGACTACTTCTCCTCCTCCAAGTTTGTTGCACGACAGAATGGACAATACTTTATTGATGTATTTATTCTAAATCTTGCCCCGCAAACCGTGCAATTAAATTTTTGCATTTAGTCCTCCATAAACTTCTTATATTTTTCAAACAGCGGTTTTGTTCTCTTCTCGTATCTATAACACCACCACTTGAGTTTTTCTAGTTCTTGTCTTATCTTTCTTCTTAACCACAAAAAGAAGGTTATTATAATGGAAAGTTCAATTACCATTATAATGAATTCTAACATATTACCTCATTCCTCCCTTTTGGAATATTTCCATTCACCAAAGGCGCAACCTTATATTTTTCCAATGCACGGAGACGCCTTTCTGATTCTCGTTTCGCAAACTTCAGTATTACCATCTTAATACATCTGTTTGTCAACATATTTCTCCTCCTTACATACTTTCAAGTCTTTCTTGTGACTTCTTGATTAAATCAGGTAGACATTCTTTGCATATTATTCTTCTTCTTCCACCCATAGTTACGAAATGGTTATGACAACACCCCTGTCCACACTCGTCACAATACCAAGAAGTCTTCTCCCCGCAAACAATGGGGATTTTTTCTTCTTTGATATCTCTAAGGTGTGTTATCACACTACATATCGGTTCTGGATCACCTGTCTCTTGTCTCATTTTGTTCCTCCCTTATTATTTTTAACAGGCAGTCGTTATGCACTCCATAAATTACCGGCTGTCTGTCATGTTTGACCAGATTTTCGCATATAGGACAAATCTGTCTGAATATTTCTGGTCGCTTGTTCCAATTCTTTTTTAGGGCGATTTTAGATAGTTTGGCAATTCCTAAATCTATTTCTTCCTGTGACATTCCTTTTAGTGCTATCGTCGCATGGATCGCCCTTCCTCTAGCCGCCGAGGCTAGTTGTCTTGAGTAAGTTTCTTGTTCGTTCATTCTTTCACCTCCTTTGGATCTACTTCTATCCATTCTCCATGTCGCACCACTATATTATTGGATTTATGGATAAATTCCTCGTCGAACGAACAATTCTTGTTATCGTCGTTCGATATTTTATTGTATTCTTTTATTTTCTCCTCTCTATCTAGTGCCGAGATATCTATCTGCTCTATTCTTCTTACTCTAAATACCACCGGCAATCCTCTTTTACTGACTCTTTCTGTCATTTCCTTACCTCCTTTTAAATTTCCTTTTATGTTTCGGATGATGTTTAGGACAATAAAGATGGTGATACTTCGTGGGCTGACCACATATCACACATCTCGAAGCCTTTCTAAACTTCTTATCTAGTTGTCTTGGTATTCTCATATTCTTTTGGCGTTCGAGAAGACATCATTAATTTTTGTCAGTCTCCTTGATGCTTCCGCCAGCCTCCTTTGTTTTATTAGTTGTTTGGTTTCTCTTATAAGGTCTTGTCCGGACACAATGTCCGAAGCCTTTAGAGTATATACTTCCATAATTACCTCCTTGCTGAATGAATCACTATTTTTCGCCTGTCGAAGTAATGGTCATAAAACCGAACACATTGTTCACAGCAGAACCATCTCTTCTTGTGTCCAAGGCTCATTGTATTTGGATTCTTTATGCTGTATTTTACAAGTCCCTCTCCACAAGTGGGACAAACCAGGTGTTCTGCTTTGAAATGTTCGATTACTCTTTCCATAAAATACTTCCACATTCTATACTTCAACTTTGGTATTGGATTTATATCTTTATAATTGAATCCGGTTGAATTTCCCTTCTTTGTTTTCACGACATAAGCCCATCTACCAAATGGCGTGACTCTTATGGGGCTAATTATCCAGTAATCTCTGCCGCGTATCTTGAAGTGCAATGACCGTCTCCAACAGCAATCGACTAATATCTTTTCTATTAATGCCATATTATTCCCTCCTTAGAAATACCCCTATAAAGATATTCCAATATATTTCGTCCATTTTATCTATCGCCTTATAAAGATTAACCAGTACATTGTCGTATAGCCACCATGAAATGTGGTTCTTCTTTATGAGGAGCAGATAATAGCATATCTTTAATTTTTTCATTTTATTCCTCACTCATGATTACTTTCGTCATACCGACGGCGAAGATTAATAGGCCCAGCCATCCAATGTTGTAACCAACAATTTCTGCCTGCATATTTAATCTTCGCGCTTCGTTGTAGTCTTCAAGCGTGACATTCGTTGTGTCAGCCTGTGTATATATTGTGAATGGCAACTCCACCACCACCTTCGCAGGTATGTTATAATGTTTGTATATCTGCATATGTATGTCTTCATGCACCATCGGGTATAACAATAATATCGAACAGCACATGATGATGGAAAACAATATCTTTTTTTGTTGTGTGTTCATGCTTCACCTTCTACTGTTGCGTCTGTTATTTGTTCTTCTTCGGTTTCTAGTTGTTCTACGTTTCGCAGGTACATTGCCATTTCTCTTGCTTCTATCTTGCTGTTCGCATAAACCACACCGGTCGCTTGCCGCTGTATGTTTAGGCGGACAATAAATCCTTTCATAAAGACCCTCCTCTAATAAACATTAAAGTATTTCGTCATGGTCAATAGCAGATGGTTGTAATCTTTTTCTGTCGCTTCTTTTCTTATTTTATCCCAGTCCATCTTATTTTTTATTGCTACTTTTCTGGCACGACCGAGAATCGCAAAAGCATTACAATCTTCACCCACCAACTTTAGTTTGGGTTTCATGTTTTACCTCCTAATGTTTCTTCCCAGCAAGTTATGTGCCAAGCATTTGGTTTCATACTTCCTTAACCTTATAAATGAATCTGTTGTGCGGCAAAACCTTTTTTGTAATTAATCCGTAGTCTACCGCTTTCTGGATCGTTTGCCGGGTTTTGTTAATTCCGCTGTTCCAAAGATGTGTTTTTCTCATTGATAATAGTTCGTTTTGTAATGTAGTGCCGCTTATTTCTCCATAAGCACTAATCACCTCGGTTATAATATTTAGTTCTTTGTCTTCATCGAGGTCTAGTAGAATCTTAGATATTATTTTGTTCAGTTCCTTCAATTGGCGCTTTAGTTTGGTTATCATAATACAGTATTAACGGCAGTATTTATAAGCTTTATGGCAGTTTTACTGTTTACACGGCTGTTGTTATGCACGAGAAAAAGCCGGGAATTGTGTCGCTTATTGCGGGTTTTGTAGTTTTACAGTTTTAATGGCCTCATAGCCCCGCTTGTTGCTGTTTTTTAGTTTTAATGGTTTTTAACAGCGTCATTTTAACATATAGATTTAGAGAAACAGAATAAAGGATAAAGGTTAATGGATAGCCTGATTCAGTTATTTAGTTGTATATCTTGATATATAATAATAATTAATTGGTTAAACTAATCAACAATAGTCGTATAACTATCCAAACTCTAATTGTTATATATATAAATATGTAATGACATATATGCGCCAGGCTCTCCATCGTTCCATATACACCCTTAAATATCCAAAAATTTAAATTTGTAAAAATGGGGGTACTAAAAACCGTGAAAACTAAAATACAGTAGCAAGCGCGGTTGTCAAGCCGTGTAAACAGTAAATCTATAAAACCAATAGCAAGCGGCTAATTTTCACACGATTTCGCTCGCATAAAAACAGCCGTGTAAACTGTGAATCTAGCGTAAAACTAATTAAAACTGAGGTTTTTGAACCTAAGTTTCTAATTGTGACCGCGCCTTTCTGTCTTAATTTCATGCGCCATAGATTTGGAATATAATGCGCGGTATTATGAGAATATAATTAGGAGCGGGTGTGTCTGTTTTAATGTGATTTATTCATACGCAAGGCGGCCTTTACAATCGCTCCAAAAATCTCTAATCTCTTATTCTTATGAGGCGCTCGAATAATTTCTCGTCCATAGTTAGGGCGCCGTCATAAAAGGTAATCTTGCCTTTCATTTTAATCCTCCTTATCCTTCTACACATACTATTTTCCATTGATGTGGACAAAATTCATCAGCCCATTCTTCTGCTTTTTTTATATCATTGAAAATTAATGGCCATCCTTCTTTATCTATTTGAACAGCCAAATCAAATAGGGTTGGCGAGGACCAAACTAATATGGCATACTGCTTCATTATTTCACCTCCTGTACGTCTTTATAGATAGAATTTAATTGAATGTGTACCGCTCTTAATCTGTTGCAGATTCTTTTCTGCTTCGGATTATTTTGGTTCAACATCTCCATAGATTCGTATACATAATTAATCGAATTGTCTACTTTAGCCAAGAATTTAATAAGTCGTCGTCTTTTCTTGACTTCATCAAATTTATGGAGAATGTTAATTTTCTCTTCCATAAATAAACACCTCCGTCTGCCAATGACGGTGCACGGCAGTTTAAGGTTAATACTGCAAACCACATTAGGCTTATTCCTGACGTCTAATGCCATTCAATGACATTAGATAGTCGGTGGAACGGGCCTCGGCTAGACTGGCGCTGTACCCCTTCACCTAATGTTTCCTAAATCACCGTCGTTGATTACAGGATTTACTTGAAGCATACTCCTTCATGATTCCATTTACATAATTTATAGGAGCAGAATTTCCTTCCTCCATTACAATACATAATTTACCTCCGAGAGTAAAACGGGGTTCGACCCACCGCTTTACTTGAAAGCATAGTTTTGCCATGCTCTCATTTCATACACCTGATCCAAGGTGTATGCTGTGTCAAAAACCTTGTTCCAAAATTTCAAATCTTCTATTGTAATGCCTTTCACCTCCTTAATCTTTTCCATAGAAACGGTTCAGTAATTCATCAAAATCGATATTATGACAAAAATGTCCTTTCTCCATGTCTAAGAATATGGCATCCAACTTTTCTCTCGCCATCAATTCTCTTATTTTGCTTATTTCAGTCTTTGTAATTAATAGTTTCTTCATGTCTTCACCTCCAAAACTAATGAAATATAAGGAACGGGGATTATCCCCGTTCAATTGAAATACTCGGGATTTTTCTTGTAGAAAGCAATTCCTTCTTTATTGTACTTTTTAATTACTTTCGTAGTTCTTTCACCCTTTGCGTTTTTTACTTTGTCGTAGGTGTGGGCGTCAAGCGCCTGCTTCAGTTTCTTTTCGTCGTCGCCGTCTTCCCTGACTTCGGAAATTACTTCTTCCGCTGTCATTCCGCCCTTATCTGGCACAATTTTTAATATTCTCTGTGCCATTGAGTTTGGATTGACACCTCCGACTCTTGACGGAGCTCCCTTGAGTTCCGCAAACTCTTTTTCTGATATTGGCATAGCCAACACCTCCTTTTGTAATTTCATCGCGTCGTAACGCTCGGATTACCATAAATGAAGGCGGAAACTAATTGTCGCCAATCAGCTCCCGTGTCGCCAATCAGCTCCCGTGTCGCCAATCAGCTCCCGTGTCGCCAATCAGCTCCCGCCCTTTTGTAAATGAGTTATTGAGGCGTTTTTTACTTGCTTTCAGTAGTAATTCTTTTTAGCCATCAGTTTACCGCCGTTCAATAAAGAGTAAATTAATTTTTTGTTTCTTCTAATGCTTTTATTCCTTCTTGTGTTACTGCATACATACACAAAACCGGCATTTTTGAGCCGCCTTCAAAAATCCTTCTACGTTTTACTACTTTACTTTTTAGCAAGCCTCTTTTACATAGTCTGTCAAGCTCTCTTTTTGTGTCTGTGCTCACAAAACCGTATTTAAAAACATCAAGCTTAATTGCAATTTTAGTCGCTTGTCGTCTGTAAAACCAGCCTTCAGTTTTTAATTGTTTTATAATGTTGTATGCCAAGCTTCCCTTTCTTAGTTTCTTCATGTTAATCCTCCCTTTAATTTGAGCAGTAAACTAATTTTAGCCTCTTTTTTACTACTAAATAATAAAAAAAGTATTAAACAAACTCGCTTAATACTGTTGATTTATGCGGTTTGTTAATTAATTGCAGGTACTCGCATTTACATAGATGTTTAGTTGTAATTTTGCGAGTAATTGCGTTATATGAGTGATATTTTATGATTTTGTTACACATACGTAACACTTTAATTAATTTACGCAGTAAAAAAGATTTAGCTTGGTGTTACTACTGATAAATAAATACAGTGCGCAATTTTAATTGTAATTGCTCGACGCTAATGTGCTAATGTTTAGTTAGCTGTTGTTTTTGCTTATGCACTAATGTGCTTAGGACATTGTTACTATGAGCAAGTAGCATTAAATGCTCATGAAAGCAAGTTAAACAGGTTATTGCGTTATATGCGCTAATGCGCTGTTTTGTGCTGTTTTACTATTTACTCATGCTCGTGCAGTAGTACTGCACTATTGCTGTAATGCTGTTTACTGTATATACTATGTTTGTAATGTGTTAACTGCTATTGGTTTTGAGCAAAAACGTGCGGATATATATAAATGTTTGCTTTAGTGTGATTACTGAGGAGTAGTTACACAATGTAGTGGTTATATTTGAATGTGCATTATGTAATATGTGATTTAAAATGTATATATTTGAATATACAAGAAGCAAGAGGAAAGCGTGATTTTGCGCTGTTTAAAGCTTATATGTATGATTGTACATAGTATATACTATGTATAACAAAACAGGAGGTGATTTGTTTGTTTAGTGTTAATACAGCTTATGTACAATACACAGGTAAGCGCGACAATTATTTACAACTAATAAGTAAAAAATACTTAAGCAACTGGAATATATGTATTACAACAGCTATATTAAAAGATGTATTTTTTAACAACTATAATCAAGCATACAATGCGCTTAAGCGTATGCATAAGCTTAAACTACTGCGCAGTACTAACATAAAAAATTATTATATTGCTACTAAAAAGTAGTAACAATATACAGCGCAAAACTATTTCTTTTTTTTTTACTAAATAGTAGTAAATATACAATTCTGCCAACCTCATATTTTGCGTTTTAAGCGCATCTTTTAAAATATGTATAATGCAACCAAAAACAAAAAATCTTGTCAAATATAGTGTGTTTTTCGAGCGTCATAGCATATTTTGCTTGTTGTCACTTATGCTGTTTCCGCCCAATTCAATTATGTACTTGCTACTATAAAGTAACAAAATCAAACAATAGTAAATCTCGTTGTATTTACTACTTATCAGTAACCGAATTCAGCCGTTTTAAATCGTTGCACCCCCGCTGTGTATAATGGGCAGGTACATGATTTTCAATATATCAATTTTCAAATCCTTATCCACACTATCCACATTATTCACCCACGCAAAACTTTTTAAATACTCTATCACATATATGCAAGTATAACGCAAATGGAAGATGGAAAAGGTTTTTTATGGAAGGAAAGATATTCCTATTGACATACGAAGATGACCGCGACATATCCCGCAGAAAGTGGATTGTTTATAAAGACAAAGACGACCACCTTCTGTGGTTCTACAATCCGATACACGGCCTCCGGGTTGAAAGTGTGCCGCTCGCCTCCATAAAGAGAATGGAGGAGCGGAATTTGGCGGACCTCTTATTTTATGGAAAAGATAAAGGATTAAATCCTGATGAAATTCAAAATAAAATTTCAGAGGTCCTTGAAATGATAGAGGTGAAGAAACGTGCCTAGTATAACTGATATAAGAGAATATAAGAAAACGGGAATTTGTCCATGTTGTGGATACAAAAGTAATTTCTTTAATATTGATATACCTTCTCAATCCTTCTTGAAGGAATTGATAGATGAAAGTAAGAGAGTAGGAAAGGTGGTGTGGACTTGCGACAGTGGTACACATCATTATTTGAATGACATAATGAACAAGTTGGGAATAAAAGAAAGGGAAACAATGGAAGAGACAATAGCCAGAAGAAAGGAGGAGAGAAAATGAGACGCAAGCTAATTCCATCAAGGCGGTTTGGTTTGGCTTGCATCTTCATGCATTTCTTCTATCTGTTCTGGGAGATAATGATATATGATGTTTGGGGCCTGCCAGCATGGATATGGGCAAACGTCCTTTCCCTGGTTGGCTTTTTTGTTAGCTATATAATATATAACACATTTGTCTGGTCGAAGACATTACCCTGGAGGAGAAAGAAATGAGCGTGGCAGGAGCTATTGAGAATGTGGCATTCCATGGAAATTTTGGAAATGTTAATATTATAGAAGAGAATCCTTTCTCGGAGATAATATGTGATGCTATTAAAAAGTATGAAAAACATCTTCCCAAGAAAGGAGAAAGCTGGAAAACCTGTGATTTGTTTTTCTTAAGAGAGAAGATAGAAGAAGAATACCACGAGTTTATGGATGAGAATATATTCTCAGATAAATGTTATGATGAGCTTTTAGACATGATTTTAGTGGCACTAATGATGGCACAAAGAATTAGAGGAAAGTGATATGGATAAAATGGAAGATTTTAGGATATTATGGAGAAGATATATAGACTATTATGTTGTTGGTAATAAAGAATTAAAAGAAATGGTATTTAATAACATAATAGGGATACTTCTTACCGTCAGAAACAACGGCTATATAGAATCTGCCCGGAAGATGTCCACTCGCTACCATGTTTTCAGTTTCCAGAAATCCGGAACAGGGAAAGGAGAGACTATGAAGGCGGCAAATAAGCTTCTACAGGCTCTAGCTATTCCTAGCAGATACACAATGAAGGATAATGAAGCTTGTGCTTCCGGAACGGTTTATATGGATAGAGTGCAGACAGGAAAGAAAGTGGAAAATAAAGTAAAAATAAGAAAAGGTGTTTTGAGTCATCTTTATGCTTATTATTGGGATGAGGGAGGACTACTTGTAGAACCGGGTTCTTACATGAGTGAGTTACAAGAAGACTTTATGGGTGTAATGGACGAGCCCGGTTGGATTAGTAAAGGTATGAGGCTCGGAACTGTGGGATATCCTTCTAATGCTTCTATTATGGCAGGAACATACAAGGTTCCAGAACTAAAGAAAGGTTTATTAGAAAAAGGTTTGCTTCAAAGGATGGGTATATCTTATAAAACTTTCTCTGCGCAGGAATTAAAGAATATTAGAATAGGTATTGGTATGCTAAAGATGAATACCAGTGCGCAGAGGGTCGAGGATCTTATTGAAGCCCTCAAAAAGTTCTGTAATAATTTGCCCATGAATAAATGGATAACTTTCGAGAGGGAGGCAATAGAGCAATACAATATTATAATGGAACAGATATATCGCGAATATATTGAAGGCAACTATACAGGATTAAAGCAGGATATCTTGGAGACCTTCTTCAACAGGTTTCATTTACTTATAGACAAGGTGGCGGCGCAAAGGGCCTTGGTAAATAACAGACTTACAGTAGGATATGAAGATATAATATATTCTATAGACAGAAATAGGTGGCATCTTGATAGTGTTCTTAGAATATTTGACATAATGGGACGCGAAGTCAAGATAAGTGTTGACCAACAAAGAAGGCGTTCTATAATAAATATCATATCCGGGGCCGGAGGAAAGATAGATAAAAGAGAGTTAAAAGAAAAACTTCATGAATTATATGAGGAAGGACAATGGGAATTAGGTATAAATAGGACATTGACTCTTATAGAGAATATGGTTAAAGACAAAACTATTCACGAAGTTTCTGGCGATAAAAACAGGAAGATAATAATTTTAAAGTAAAATCTTAAAAATTCAACAAAAATCAACAGCTTTTTTAAAGCTTTCTGCTAATAATAATGTAACTAGATGATAGAATGTTGGAAAAAGACGAAGAAAAGCTTAGATGGAATTACAATATATGTCGGAATGCCGAATATAAGGTGATAAAGAGAGATAATTGTCCTATATGCAAAGAAGACGCCTTATGTGATTGGTTATCTCCGTATTTGACCGCAGATGTACCTTATGATGTATTAGCATCCATGATTCACAGAAATTTTAAGATGATAATAGACGAAGATTGTTTAGAGGAGCATAAGAATCATATTATAGTTCATCATCTAAGCGATGAAGAAGTTAGAAAGAAAGCCGCCTCTGATTTTCACCTTATATTGAGCGATCCAGATAATAGCAAGGTGGATGAGAAAAAGGCGATGGATTCTGTTATACGTTCTCTTTATGGAAGGAAGTTGTTACTAGAAAAAGAAGGTAAGTTAGGATCGGAATATCTTGCTACCTGCGAGGAATTGAGAAAGTATGTTGAGATGAAGTTAAAATTAAAGAAAGAACTTCCAGAGGAATCCACCAAGATAGATTTGAAGGATTTAATAAAACTTGATATTCATGGACAAGAACAAAATCCAGGAAATGAAAAAGCAGATAAATAATGATATCTGCAAATTGATAGAAGCAGTATTTAGAGTTAGAGATAATAAAGGACAGCTGAATGATTATAAATTGGTGGAGCCACACAAGAAGTTGATTAAGTCAGGATTATTAGGAGATAAGTCTATTTTAACTAGAGCTGTATCAAAAGGTCGCCAAGAAGGATTTTCTAATTTTATAGCCGTGGAATGTTTGGCAATAGCACAGCTAATGCCTAATACACACCAATATTATATAGCAACAAAAGAAGGACAGGCGAAGGATTGGTTGCGAGATAGAGTGGAAAAGCTGGCCAAAGATGCCCGCCTCAATTTTGACGGCTCAAGATTTATAGATTTGGATTCTTTAAAAAGCAGTCAGTTACAGAAGTTACTTAGACATTTCCCGAAAAGTGCCAGGAAAGAAATAGAGTATTCTTATATAACAGGATTATCCGCTTCTCCTGAAAGTGTTCAGGGACCGATGGCATTAAATGTTGTTATGGATGAGATGCCTTTGATGTGTCAGCGACAAAACCAACAGAGAGATACATATGATGCTGTTACTTACTTCTTGTCACAGGGAGGCCAACTTACCATGCAAGGTGTTCCGCAGGTAAAGAGTGATTTGTTCTGGAAAATATATTCAGAACCTCAAAGATTTGGCGCAACTGCCTTCCATTTTCCTATAATAGAGAACTGGAGAAATATTAATTTGAGAATACCACTATATTATTTAGAGTATGAAAAAATACCCGTGAAAGATAGAAAATGGTATGTAGAAAAACAAAACATAAAGATTAATGAAAAGAAAAAAGAAAAAGTATGGATGCAAGATATGAAAATACCATACTTCTGGTGGGATATAGGTATTTTAGAGCAAAAAAGGTCGGGAGATTTAGATTACTTTAAACAATGGTGTCTTGGCATACCTTATGATGTGCAGTTTAGGTTTATAAGTCCTGAATTACTGTATCCTAGAGTAAAAAGCGAAGAAAGGACATATGCGGAAAGAGGAAAAATATATAAAGTAGGAATTGATGTAGGTCAGGAAAGAGATATGAGTGCAATTACAGTAGGAGAGGTAGATGCCGATGGAAAAGTGTGGGAAAGGTTTATTGAAGAGATGCAGGATGATTACACGATTCAGGGAGAAAAAATTTATGAAAATATATGTAAAAGGTTTAAGCCAATTGAGGTTAGAATAGATAATACTGGTATTGGCAGGGGATTGGCTGATATACTTTCAAGAAAGGGAGTTCCTGTAACTAGAGTGGAATTTGCTTCTACTATTGAATTAGAGGATAAGAGAATGAGAATGACAGAATACCTGGCAATGAATTTCAAAGAGTCTTTAATTAAGAATAATTACTTTTTGGTGGATCATCCTTATGCTCTTCATCATGTTTTGGGAATACAGAGATTAGAAACATCTAGCAAGCAGATAAGATATAGCGGGAAACAGGGTGAAGCGAAAAGAGACGACCATTTTTGGTCTAAATGTTTATTGGCGGCAGATTTTGGGTTTAAGTATTCCAAACCTTCTTTCTCTGCCACATCATTTGATGAGAGAGGAAAAACAACTTTACCTGTATCTACGGGTAGAGTGTTTGGTGGTGTCCCGATTAGAGGACATGATAATGTTTTGACATGGTAGGAGGTGTTAAAATGGCTGATAAGGAATATAAAAATGAAGATGACGTTATTCAAGGAGTAGCGGATGGAAACCTTAAAGTAGCCGGAACAGATAAACAGGGAGCCACATATTTTGTGGCCGCAAGTACAATAGTGGGGGATATGCCTGGAAAGGTAACAAGTAAAGATACCCATGGTAGTCAGCCAATAGATGATTCCGCATCTATGGAAGAAACAGAAGATGATAGGTCTGTTAGAATACATATTGATAGAGATGATGAAGGATGTCTATGGGCGTTCGAGAATGATATTGTAGTTTATAGAAACGTGATGAGATTGTGTTCAATATTGAATAATGGGTATGAAATCATTTGTGATAAAGAAAATAAACAATCTGAGAAAGCCAAAGAATATATGATTTCTAAATTGAATAAGCTTGATTTTAGGAGGAAATATAATTCTATAATAATGAATAGGGCCATTCTTGGATGGTCTCCAGTTAAAAAGGTTCTTAATAAACATGGAAATATTGTTGGACTGGTTGAGTTAGACCCAAAAGATTGTAATCCAATAAGAAATCTTTCCACAGGCGAGTTAGGAGGAAAGCTTGGAAGGGGATTAGATCCGAAAAGAAAGAATGCAGAAATATCTTTAGTACAGCAAGGAAATATTGTGCAATATGACCAACAAGGAAATCCTTCATACACTAATAACTGGTTTTACTTTACCAGAGAAGAGGTGATGTTTTTCACTCTAGGAGAGAGAGGAAAATTTAAATGTGTATCTCCTGTGAAGAGAGCATTAAGATTAATTGAAGCAAAGAAAACGATAGAAAATATCGTTGAACTGGTTTGTAGAAGATACGGACCACAGGTTTGGGTTGTAGTAGGAAATGAGAATGTTAATTTGGCTACGGCTCAAATTCCGCAGAAATATTTCCGATCTGAAGGAGGTGGAGATGGTACAGCAGAGACGGCTAGAGAGTTATATAGAAAAGATATCTTTTCAAATCTTAATACGTTGGTTACGAAATGGTCAACAGGTGAAACATTGGCAATGTTAGCAGAGTATGGGTTGGATGTGAAAGTAATTAATCCTAGCGCCAATCTTCCCAAATATATAGAATTTATACAAATGTATTCGGATTTCATAAAGAATGGAATATTTGGCTTGGACTTTCCGGGAAGAATAGACGTTACCAGCTCAAAGATGTTAGAAAGACTTCCAAGAGATTTAGAAGACAGTTTGGCGTTAATCAGGGATAACGACTTTTCTGTATTTAATAATGAATTAATAAAACCACTATTGAAGCAAGGGGGATATTCGGAAAATATTTTGAGAATTGAAGGAAAGCCTCTAGATAGGTTAGAGATAGAGAGAAATGTAGAAGTTGAGAGAATGAAGAGTGCAACGATATTCAACTATGCCAGGAGCGGTTATACAAAACTTCCTCCCAAACTAGTAGAGGAATGGGGATTTGATTTGAAGGATTTAGGTAAAGAAGAGAAGACGATGTCCAAAGATAGACAACATCCGGAAATAGGAAAACCCATTCCAAAAGGTTCTCCTGGCCCTATAGAACAAACAAGTAGATAATATGGCAAATTTAAGATTAGATTTAACACCATGGATGAATTTGATTGACAGAATAAAAGGAAATGTAAAGCTGAATAAAGTCAAATTAATGATGGAGATTGGTGATGTAGCGATAGATTCCATGAGAGGAGAAATTCCTAGAGGAAAGTTGTGGAATAGTATTGGAAATCCTAGTGCTAATGGAATATATAATCTAATTACATCTGCAGATAATCTTTTATTGCAAGTAGGTTCTGATTTGGAATATGCGCCTTATGTGAATAGAGGGATAAGTCATTATTATACCATAAAACCGAAAAATACAAAAGCTATGAGATTTCATTGGGATAAATTGGATAGAGTGGCATACTTTAAAAAGGTTAAACATCCTCCTGTAAGAGGTAAGTTCTTTGTGGAGTATGGTGCCATACAGGTAAATAAATACATGGGAAAGGTAGCCGGGAGAATGTTCTTATGAAGGTTTGTATTTATGGAAAGTTGACAAGAGTTTCTAATGGGAGATTAGCCATAGTCTTACCTCACGAATATTCTAAGTTGATAGATAAAGAGGCAGAATATTCTGCGAACATAAGTTTGATAAAGCTTAGAAATAAAATGTGTGTTCGAGTACGTGGCGGAGAGAAATTTGTTGTGTTAAAGGAAAAATAATTCATAATTCAAACAAAATATTAATTAATCTTTAATTCTTAATACTGTGTATATTTAAATGTCGAGTCACAATTGAAGAGTAGATGGTATATGCCAAAACATAAAGATTTCCAGAAAATATATAATTCTTTTATTCGTAGATATGGCAAAGAGAAAGGCGATTCTTACTACTTTAGTTGGCTTAACAAATATAAGCTAGATGACACCAAACCAATGCCAGAAAAAATTACAGCATCTGCTAAGGCGGAGATTATGAGTATGAAGGCGTACACAGAACCTGTTAGGTTTCGGGACAAGTTGGCGAAGGAACTATTTAAGAAGATGTTTAATGAGCTAACTGATGAACAGAAAGACATGGTTCACAAGGAGTCTATTAAACGAAGAGGACAAGTTCCTAAGCCTTCTGCTTCATTAAATGACGTTATCTGGTCTAGAGCATATATTAATAATTTGCCAGATAGCGCATTTGCTTGGATAGAAACAGGCGGAAAGAAAGATAAAGAAGGAAAAACTACTCCTAGAGCGAAAAGACATTTGACTTATAAAGATTTAAAAGGAAATGTTGACATTCCACATTTGAGGAATGCAATAGCTAGATTGGAGAAAGGAAAACCCGTTTCTATGTCAGCAGAAATGAAAAGCAAGACGAGGAAAGAATTACAAAATATATTAAGAAAGGAGACAGGCAAATGAAACCTTTACAGTTAGAATTTACGGCAAGTAAACCGAAAATAGAAGTTATAGCAGGAAAAGATGGAAAGAAAAAAGCTATTATAATGGGAACATTAATGAATTCTAAGTATAACGAGAATAATTGGAGAAGTGTTTCGGAAGATTTACAGAAGATGGCTTCTAAATTTAAAGGAAATCCTTTAAAGATGCAACATTCTGATGATGACTTTAATGTTGTAGGACAAGGATTAGAGGCTTTTTATGATACTAACACCGATGATTTAAATTATAAGTCGGAAAGTTCAAATCCAAAAGTTATAGAAAAGTTCGAGAATGGTGAATGGACGGCAGAGAATATGGGAGTTAGTCCAAAAGTAACTTATGAAAAAGCAGAATGTAGTGTTTGCGGAAAGGATATAAGAGAATGTGAACACTTAGTAGGAAAGAAGTATGAAGGAGAAGTCTGCAGGGTTACTTGTTATGGTTCCAAATTACGGGAACACTCGCTGACATCAGAGCCAGCTTATGGAGAAGTAGGTGCAGGTAACATAAACAACGTTCTGATGGCGGCTATACAAGGTGGTAAAATGGACATGAAGGAGAAAAAAGAATTTGAAGCAAAAATAAAGGAATCGGAGGAAAAACTGGCTAGCAAAGAGAAGGAATTAGAAGCCAAGACCGAGGAGATAACACAGAAAGACAAAGTCATCGCAGAGAAAGACGGCGAGATAGAAGATCTAAATGACAAAATTAGTGAGCTGTCTGATAAACCTCCTTCAGAAGGCGAAGAAACCCAAACCAAGTCGCCGGAGGAAGAGGAAACAAAAGAGAAGCTTCAGGAAGCAGAGAAGAAAGTACAGGAAATAGAAGAGAAGCTTGAAAAGACAGAAGCGAGGCTACAGGAGTATGTGAAAGCAGAAAGAAAAGCAAAGCTTGAAGATGTGTTCGACAAAGAAGAACATAAGGATCTTATAGCTTCCATACTAGAAGAGAATTTGTCAGCAAAGAATTTTGACAGAAAACTCCTTGAGTTGAAGGCCGTAAAGCAGTTTTCAGCCTCTAATGAGGGTAGTGGTTCACTACCAGCTGACGACAATAATAGCGATAAAGGGTCGTTTGAATCTCTTTGGGGAAGTTCCAAGGAAGATTTTGTAGCATCAATAGTAAAGCAGGGTGTTAATAAATGACATCAGTAGATAACTCAGTACCAATAAATAGGCCTGTTTATGCAGGTCAAACTATCTATGAGGGTACTATCTTGAAGGCATCTGGTGCTTACTTGACTCCAACATCAGCATCTGGTGATACAGCCGTAGCGATTGCAGATGATGCAGTTGTAGATGATGAAGGAACAGTAAGAAGTACTAGAAGTGGAGAAAAGATAGGTGTACATCTTCTAGGTAGTGGGCATGTGGTCCGAGTTAAGTCAACAGCAGTCACCTATTCAGCCATGAACGAAAGAGTTCATGTAGGAAATACAGCGGGATACTGTATGGACAATGCTGGTGCCGGAAACGGTGCTAAGGTTATTGGAACATACATGGAAGACGCTAACGTAACAGCAACAGCAGGTGATTTGGTTACTGTCTTACTTGATACCCATCAAGGAACAGCAAAAGGAGCAGGTAACAGTTAGAGGTGTTTAATATGGCAGGACTAGAAAGATACGGAGACTACTCAAGGACGATTGTGCCTAAGAAGGCCGTTCAGGCGCAGGATATAATATATCAGGCGTCAAAGCTTATGGCAGTCACATCAATGGCCGGTATTCCGACCATGACAATCAACGATTTGATGTATAAGGAAGATGTAACACGAGGAAGACAGGGAGAGGATGACGTCCAAGTTGACGGTGGATTTGATCCAACCAGAATAAGGTATAGGCAGATGAAAACAAACCTTAAATGGAGCATATATCCATATCTCATAACAGAAGGTGCAAAATTGCAGTCTAGAGATCCCTCCACGCTTTGGAAAGATGCGGTTAGTTCAGCATCTGAGTACTTTGCGGCGGTGAGAGATTATAGAGTGTTAAGTGCATTGATGAATGGTATGGGCACATCAGCGGCAGCCACAGCCAATTGGGATGCAAATAACGCAGATATAGAAGGTGATATAACCACGGCACTTAGTACAATAATGGCGAATTCAAACGTCAAAGCTAATGCAGATGGTGAATTCACCGAGAAAATGTCTTGTGTTATGCCAGCAGACGTCGCTTTTGAATTGCAAAAACTAACCCTGATACAGAATGTACAGCGAACGCTTGGAGACTATCTAGGAAAGAGTTTCAATCTGGGATTCTTTGCTTATAGACCTCCAGTAGACGAAAACGGAACAGCATACCTAAATGGTTTAGAAGATGACTGTTTGGTTTTCGTGCAGGGTAAGGGAACTTGTAAGGGACTAGATTTCAGTACCGCAGAAGCGGCAAGAAGGCAGGTGCAACTAGTTGAACACAGCAGACTACACGGTCGTGGAGATATGTACACACAGAAAATGGCAACTGGTGCTCTGGTGACTTGGGATGGAATCAACACATACAGCGAAACAACTCCCTTGACGCATAGAATATATAAGATAACGGATGTGACCTAAGGGTCACTCCCTTATTTTATTTATTTGAGGTGATATGAAATATGTATAAGATAAAGCAAGGAGATCAGACAAGAGAATCGTTGTTCTACCTGAAAGATAAATCAGCTGGTAGTGCCAATATACAGGTTCCTGTATTTATAGCACCAGCCAATTGTGTAATTAGAAAAATATCTTTTGCCACAGATACAGCCATAGCTAGAAGCGACACAAATTATGAACAAATATATTTTTATGACAAGGGCTCGGCTGGGACAGATTCCAATGTAATCATATCTGGTACGACAGCAAATACAATTTCAGGAGGAACTGTTCTTAGTGCCTACAAAGAAATAGATATGGTAGGATTTGATACGGCGGCAACCGCTCTCAATTCCACACATAAATATTTGACAACAGGTGATGTTGTCACAGTAGCCACAATAAGTGGAGGTACTGGAGTAGCATTTGGACATTCTCTTATAAAGGTTGTCTACGAGTTGACAGACCTAAAGAATAGGGCCCAAGCTTAGTCACGGTGAGATACGATGAGATGGACCAAAATTTTGGGCGTGACTGGCACGGCCTTTTTTAGCACTCTTGGGGGATTGATAACTCTGCAAGGATTAACACAGTCAATCCCTCTTGATTTATTATTTTATGCGGCGTGTGTGGTTTCAGGAATACAAGGCGGATTAGCATTCTTCCGTGAAATCACAAGAGAATGTGATGAAGAAAATAAAAACAAGAAAATACTTTCAAAAATGGTTAGATGTGATGACCTACGCTCGGTAGGTGACAAATGTAGAGGAATATTAGACAATATGTTAATATGTTAAGGTGAAATTATGGCATTAACAGAAATTCAATTATTGGATAGGATAATGAAGGGTAACGTCAAAATATATCAACAGAAAGCTAGCATTAGTTATACAGGTGCTGGAAATTATAGTGTGACATTGGCTAAAGGTACGACACCAGTAGTTTTGTGGACAGATTGTTATTATCCAGCGGGAGACGATGATAATTATGTCATCCTTGGTAGAAAGGATTCTGCCATGTCAGCTAATGAGAGAGATATAACTCATGCTGATAGTGCCGGAGTATGGATAGGAGAATCATATCTTGGAGCTAATAATAAGGTAAGATGTCTATATTTAGAAAGCACAAAGAAACTCCAAATATATGCTAGTCTTGGAGCCAATGTAGGTTCTAAGCTTAATATGAATGTTGTATATATTGATGTTGCTTAAATCCTGATTGGAGGATTTATCCTAATAGGAGGAGAATATGAAAAGCTTAATAATAGTATTTTTGATTTTATTGATATCTAGTTCTGTGGTTATTGTGATGGTTAGAGGCAATATAATTATTCCCAAAAAGGAGATAGGAATAATTCCTCATTGGGATAAGAATATGAGCGATTTTCATTATAGAATACAGGTAAAAATCTATAATAATGGTTCAACAAATCTGACAGATTCTGTGATATCTGCCACCATTAATTTCACGGAAGAATTACAGCAAATTGGTTTGAACACAAGCTTGGCGCCATTTGATCCTAATTCTATAAGAGTAACAGAACACGGATTTGGCGGAGGAGTAATTAATTCTAACATTTCTTTCGAGGTTGAGGACGTATGAAGATAGATAAAAGATTTATTATAGGATTTTTGACAGTATTAATACTTTCTTCAGGAGTTGTCTATGTTAATTTACAGGGAGAAAATGTGAAATTTAGGATAGACAATGATAAAAATACCTTATATATTATAAATGAAGATACAAGCAGGTGGATAGTTGCCGGAAGAGAATATAATAGACTTTATGATGGTTCTAGTTTAATGAATAGAGATAGAACAGGAATATATATTGAAACAAATGAAGATAATTTGGATGTTGAAGATGATTTTGTCGTTATGAGGGTAACACCTTATCAAAGGGGAGCTACAATAATAGATACTATATTTTTTAAAGGTGATGTTCAAGATAAAGTCTGGTTTCCTTACAAACACAAGGTTGAAATTATAAATGGATATAGTTCAGGTGCTACTAGATATAGGTACACAATTGATGATATTTATGTTAATACAGGTAGATATGATTTTAATGGAGAACTAGAAGCTCAGTTTGGAAAATTAAAAGTAGTATTAAATAAAGGATATATCTGGGCGAAAGCAGGATGGCCTTATGGTGAAGATTCTATATCTGCTCAATATTTAATTGATAGTGATTATGAAGTATTTGAGTTCAGGATGTTCGACCCAGACCCTAAGCAGAATGTAACCGACAACATAGGTCACTATAGCGACAGTTGGCTGAACATGACAGTAGACCAGTACAACGTGAAAGACTGGAGAGGGAATTATCTCCTGTATTCATTCTCAGTACACAACAATAAAGGAGCTTCAGGTAATCTATGCATGGCAGGAAGGTTCACCGATGAGATAGACTCAGGCAAAGTCAGGATACAAGCAAGAAACGGAAACTGGACAGATGTGACAAGCCACTTCCAGAAGACAGAGATAAACAATAAAAGCTATTATTATTCTGAC
>Ga0180432_10002620_pt1 | contig 26849 bp, 22 predicted proteins | sample SS_ome_10_FD_132414 | JGI IMG/M metagenome (GOLD analysis project Ga0180432, IMG submission 132414) | Hypersaline lake sediment archaeal communities from the Salton Sea, California, USA - SS_1_MS_2 metaG | ecosystem: Environmental > Aquatic > Non-marine Saline and Alkaline > Hypersaline >... | reverse complement strand
TGACCTGTTTGAGGCATCAAGGTGACCGGCACTTCCACAACTGCCCTCAGAAACGCCCCTTTTGGTGGTAACCAGATGCCATTTCCATCAAGATTGGTACACAAGTGCCGGTCACCTGAGTAGATATTCCAGATGTCACATTGGGCTTCCGAAGTCTTCTGGGGCCAGCCATGACATTGTCAAGGCAGTAACAAACAAGCAACGACAAATGGCACATGAACAGATAGGGATAGAGCAATGAGCAGCGAACAGTCGTCGCACCAGGGGCAGATCGGCGTGTATTTCGACAGCGGCGGATACCGCCTGCTGGGCACGCTCTTCCTGGCCCGGGGCGAAGCACCTAAACCGACAGCCGTCATCCTCCACGGCATACCCGGCATAGAGAAGAACTACGACCTGGCCCACGCCCTGCGCGAGAACGGCTGGAACAGCCTCATTTTCCACTACCGTGGCTGCTGGGGCAGCGGTGGGCGCTACGTGCTCGGGACCATCCCGGACGACGTGCGCGCCGCGCTGGACGATCTGAGCAGCGGGCGCTATCCCTGGGTGGACCCGGCGCGCCTGGTGCTGATCGGCCACAGCCTCGGCGGCTGGGCGGCCGTGCTCGCCGGCGCAGCCGACCCACACGCCCGCGCCGTGGCGGTATACGGCGCGGTCAGTGACCCGCGCACTCTCCCTCTTGGAGCAGAGGCCGCGGCGGCCGAGTTCACGCCGTGGCTCCACGGCTTCACACCCGAGGACTTCCAATCCCAGTGGGGAGCGCTGGACGCACCCTATAGCCCGGTCGAGCAGGTCGCCCGATTGGCCCCACGCCCGCTCTTGATCCTGCATGGGGAGGCCGACCAAGACATCCCAGTCGTGCAGGCCAGGGGCCTCTTCGAGCGTGCAGGCCAGCCGCGCGAACTGCTCATCCACCCGGAGGCCAATCACTCGTTCACCTGGCACCGGGCGTGGCTGCGCAGCCATCTCCTGGACTGGTTGAGCCAGCTCGATCTGACCACAGCGCCCGGCGCATCCTGAACGCCCTTCCAGTGATTGTTCAACCACACGCCACTGTAGGGGCGCGGTTTCCGCGCCCTTAACCCAGAGCCCTCAGAATATGGTAAAATCATCATCCACACCTTAGCTCAAGCAAGGAGAACTACGATGAACCACAGAGAAAGAGTCTTGACAGCACTACGTCACCAAGAGGCCGACCGCGTGCCCCTCGATCTGGGCGGGACCATGGACAGCACGATCATGGCCGTCGCCTACAGGAAACTCAGGGAACGCATAGGCCTCGGCCCCGGCGTCACGCAAGTGAGCGACATCTACCAACACACCGCATTGGTGGAGGAAGACGTGCGTCAGGCGCTGGGCATTGACGCGATGTTCGTCCCCGACGAGCCCCACGAGTGGCGAGAGGGCGCGCTCCCAGACGGCTCCCCGGCCCAATTCCCCGCCACGTTTCTGCCGCAGCTCCAGGACGACGGCTCGCAGGTGACCTTCGACGCGGTGGGAAACGTCGTGCTCAAGATGCCCAAGAACGGGCACTACTTCGACCCCGTGTATTGCCCCCTGGCCGGCGCGAGCGATGTGCACGATATCGGGAAACACATAGCCGCCATCGAGAGCTACGACAAGCCATCCCACCTCGACAAAAGCTACGAGGACCTGGCACGCAAGGCCAGGGCGCTGCACGAGAACACCGACTACCTGCTCGTGGGGTTCTTCGGTGGCCACGTCTTCCAGGCCAGCCAATCGCTGCGCGGATGGCAGACGTTCCTGGTGGACCTCCTGGTGAATCAGAAGTTCGCCGAGGCACTCATGGACCACCTGGCCGAAGCCAACATGCGCAGGTTCGAGCGCTACGCCGAGACCGTCGGTCCGTACGTCCACGTCGTGCAGTTCGAGGACGATCTGGGAATGCAGGATCGCCCCATACTGCGTCCGGAGCTGTACCGCAAAGTAGTCAAGCCCTATCACGAGAAGCTGTTCCGCTTCGTCAAGTCTAGGTGCGATGCTTATCTCCTGCTACACACCGACGGCGCTGTTGCGCCGTTCATCCCCGATTTCATCGAGATGGGAGTGGACGCACTGAACCCCGTGCAGGTCTCGGCAGCGGGGATGGACACCCGGACGTTGAAGAGGGAGTTTGGACGTGACATCACCTTCTGGGGAGCAGGGTGCGACAGCCAGGCGACCCTTCCCTTCGGCACGCCCGGCGAGGTCGCGGACGAGGTCAAACGCCGGATAGACGACCTGGCCCCCGGCGGGGGCTACGTCTTCAGCCCAATTCACAACGTGCAGACCGAGGTGCCGCCCGAGAACGTCGTCGCCATGTTCGAGACGGCCCGCGAGTACGGCAGCTACCGCACGTAGCGACGCGCCGCAGCCCGAGACCCGAGGAACGAGTCCAATGCCCCCCATAGCCAGGCACGTAACAAGATCCGTCCTGATCGCCCTATCCATCGCCTTGTCCGTCGGCCTGCTGGCCGCGCTTCCCTCCATGGACCTTGCAGGAGCCGAGGCGGCCGGTCTACCGGCCTCCACCCCGGCTTGCCCCCACGCTCCCACGCCCGCCAACGCGGGCCAGACCCCGTCGGAGCCCCTGGGACCGCTCGGCTACCCGCCCGATCCCACCGCCGACATCCCCTGGTCGGCCGGCGCGTCCGGCGTGGCCGATATCCAGGCCGCCTTCAACCACGCCCGTGCCACCGAGAACGCCCAGTTAGGCACGTCCATACCCATGCTGACGCTGCCCTCCCAGGCTGAGTGGGACGCGAAAAGCGACGGGGATAAGGCCCTGTGGCTGATCAACCGCGAACGCATCGACCGTGGCATCCATCCCCTGCATGGCATCGAGGCCAACGTGAACGAAGTGGCACAATCCTACGCCGACTACCTGCTCGCCAACGACGCCTGGGGGCATTACGCGGACGGTCGCGATCCGTGGCAGCGACTCAACGACAACCCGGCCATCGGCGCGTGTCACGATTTCCTGAGCGTGAGCGAAAACCTGTACGCCTTTATGAGCAGCGCCCCCAACATCCTGCTGCCCATCGAACGATCCGTCTACCAGGCGCTATACAGGGACCGCGGCTGCTGCTGGGGACACCGCCACACCGTCCTGTGGTACCCTTACGACGACGGCGGCCCGGCAGGCAAGGAAGGGTTCCTGGGCGTCGGTAGAGCAAGCGGAGGACCATACCTTGGCTGGAACTACGCCGAGGTTATCGTCATGGACGTCTTTGACCCCTGTGCAAGCTGGGACTATGGAACCGGCGCTGCACTAGGCGGCGTCCCCGATGCCTTCACGTTCGCATACAGCATTCCCGACCGGCGCTCTCTCTCCGCCTCCCGCCGCGTGACGCCGCAGAACGCCGGCAACCAGGAGACGTTCACCTGGCAAGTCAGCACCTCCGGGACGTGGTTCACAGCCTCTCCTTCCCAGGGCACGACCCCGGACTCGTTCTGGATCACGCTGTCCGACTTCAGCACGAGCGCCGTCATGACCTACACCGGCGCGCTCACCGTCACAGTCGTGGCTCCGGCCGGAGTGGAAGGCTCTCCCTACACCATCGACCTGGCCCTGCGCGTTGTCGCCGTGCCCTTCATTGACGTCTACCTGCCCCTGACGGTGAGAAACTGTGCCCAATGACCCGGCCTTCTCTTGTCCTTTTCCATCATCTCTGGTAAACTTTCATTCTGCCGCCAGACGATGAGGCGGCGTTTTCGCGAAAAGAGACCTGGAAGAGAGGAAATGAGAGGCCGGGAAGTGCTTGAACGACAGCGATGGCGATTGGCTTTGCTCTGCATATGCGTGGCGTGCATCACAGCCGCCTGCGCGCGCGCCACACCCGCGCCCCCTGCCCAGCCCACAGAGGAGCGGACTACCACCAGAAAGACGGAGGCGTCTGCACCGGTGGCCCCCATAGCCGTGTCCACTCCGGTCCCTTCCCCCTCCCCGGCCTATCCCGGTTTCTACTCCGGCACGCCCACGCCTAACCCGACGCCTGTCGTTCGACCGGATGCCACGGCCCTGGAATCGTACATAGTCCAGCCCGGGGAGACGCTGAGCCTGATCGCCGCCGTGTTCGGCTGCACGATTGACGAGATAGTCGCCGCCAATGGCCTGCCCAACGCGGACAGCATCGCCGCCGGCCAGGCACTCTACATCCCCATCGCCGCGACCGAGACCAGTCCGGCAGTCAAACTGGTCCCCGACAGCGACGTGGTATACGGCCCTGCCTATATCCACTTCGACCTGGCAGGCTTTGTGGAGCAGCAAGGGGGCTACCTGGCGGAGTACTCGGAGGAGATCGAGGGGCGCTGGCTCACGGGCACAGAGATCGTCCAGCTCGTGTCACAGCGCTTCAGCGTGGGGCCACGGGTACTGCTGGCGCTGCTGGAGCTACGATCCGGGTGGGTCACCCAGCCACAGCCCACTGACAAAACGCTCCTCTATTATCCATTGGGGCACGTGCAGGAATACTACGATGGACTCTTCCAGCAACTCAGTTGGGCAGCCGTGCGTCTCAACCAGGGCTACTACGGCTGGAAGCGGGGTGATCACACCACGATGCGCCTGGCAGCCGGCAGTCGCGTCGCCGTCGCGCCCGAGCTCAATCCAGGCACGGCCGGCGTGCAGAACTGCCTGGCCGAACTTTCGACCACCTGGAGCGAATGGAAGGCACTGACCGGCCCCGATGGCTTCCCGGCGACCTACGTGCGTCTGTTTGGCAATCCCTTCGCCTACACGGTAGACCCGCTGGTGCCTCTCGATCTGGCGCAGCCGGAGTTGCGCCTGCCGTGGGAATTCGGGCACACCTGGTATTTCACCGGCGGCCCGCACGGCGGCTGGGGGGACGGCAGCGGGCGCGCCGCGCTCGACTTCGTGCCGCCCGAGCAATCGTTGGGCTGTACCCCCTCGAGCGAGTGGGTCACGGCCGCCGCGTCGGGGTTGGTGCTGCGCAGCGACAACGGCGAGGTGGTGCTCGACCTGGACGGCGACGGCTTTGAGCAGAGCGGATGGGTGCTGCTGTACATGCACGTGTACGCCGAGGGCCGCGTGGATGTGGGTACGTACCTGCAGCGCGGCCAGCACATTGGACATCCCTCCTGTGAAGGCGGTGTCGCCGATGCGACACACGTCCACTTCGCCCGTCGCTACAACGGCGAGTGGATTCCCGCCGGCAGCGGCCCGCTGCCGATGGTGCTCTCAGGCTGGACAGCCCACGAGGCCACGATGCCCTACGATGGGACGCTGATCCGTGGGGACGAGGTGCGCACCGCCTGCGAGTGCTGGGAAGACGACGTCAACGGCCTGGTCTCCGACAACGGTCCCTGACACCCGCCAGACCTGAGGATTCGCTCGACCACGGATTAGAACAGTCCGCTGAATCGCCGGAAGAAGCAAGCCACCCAGATACAACTCCACAGTCAGAGCGGCACGTGGAGACTTGTCGAAGCTACCAGCCAAAGGCAATTTGACACCTTGCTATAATTGTGTTATTATCAGGTATATGCGTGCCCGTTTGGCACACATAACGGGAGGAATATCGAATTAGAGGAAAACGCCGAAGTTACACTGACACGCGAATGAAATACCGCATGAATCATCAAATCCGGGCCTCTCAGGTCCGGCTCATCGACGCAGACGGTGTCCATGTGGGTGTCGTGCCGTTGCCTGAAGCGCTTTCAGCGGCCCACGCCAACAACCTGGACTTGGTAGAGGTGTCGCCAAATGCAGACCCCCCTGTTGCCCGTATCATGGACTATGGTAAGTTCATGTACCAGCAGGCAAAGCGGGAAAGGGAGGCGCGCAAAGCTCAGAAGCAAATTGAGGTCAAGGAGATACGTCTCCGTCCGAAGACGACAGAGCATCACAAGTCCTTCAAGATCCGCGATGCCCGGGGCTGGCTGGAAGAGGGGATGAAAGTGAAAGTACGCATCCGTTTCCGGGGCCGGGAGATCAGCTATCCCGAGATCGCTCGTGAGCAACTGCAGGAGATCGTCGACGAGCTGTCCGACATCGCGGTTGTCGAGCAGAGGCCAAACATGGAAGGGCGCACGATGCTGATGGTGTTGGCCCCCGCGAAGAAGACGGGCGACTAGAACAAATACGCCACACATAACCATTCATAAGGTCAGACAAGAAAATGCCGAAGATCAAAACACACAAATCTACGTCCAAGCGCTTCCGCCGGACGAAAGGCGGAAAAGGCAAGCTGATGCGCACCAAGGTGGGCAAGTCCCATTTGCGCCGCAAGGCAAGCAAACGCGTGCGGCGTCTCTACGACGAGAAGCTTCCGGTCGAGTCCAAGGGTGTGCAGCAGCGTGTGGCCCGCCTGGCACCGTATCTGGGGGAAAAGGGGAAGTAGCGCTGTGAGAGTTAAGGGAGGCAACAGGACACGTCATCGCCACAAGAAGATCATCCGCCAGACCAAGGGGTACTACGGCACACGCCATCGCCTCTTCCGGCGGGCCAACGAAGCATGGATGAAGGCACAGTGGTACGCCTATCGCGACCGGCGGCAGCGCCGGCGAGACCTGCGCCGACTGTGGATCGTGCGCATCAACGCAGCGACGCGCCAGAATGGGCTTTCGTACAACCGCTTCATCTACGGCCTGAAGCAGGCCGGGGTCGCATTGGACCGCAAGATCCTGGCTGATCTCGCTGTGCGAGACGCGAACACGTTCGCTCAATTGGTTGAGGTAGCGAAGAGCACGACCTAGCCGCCTCGCCAGCTTGGAGCAATAAGAAAGCGGGGGTCATCAGCCCCCGCTTTTTCCTGTTGCCAGTCCTCCGCCCGCCACTCCGGTCACGACGGGCCAGACCATCCATCCCTCAGCCGCACGCTCAGCCCCGAATACCGATCCCGCACCCTGGCGTTCTGCACCGCGATCCCGATGGCACGCCGCGTTCCCACCAGCACGACCAGGCGCTTGGCCCGCGTGACACCCGTGTAGAACAGGTTGCGCTGCAGCATCAGGTAGTGCTGCGTCACCATCGGCATCACGACGGCGGTGTATTCCGAGCCCTGTGACTTGTGGACAGACACCGCGAAGGCATGCACCAGTTCGTCGGCTTCGCCCCAGTCATAGACCACAGGCCGCTCGTCCATGGTCACTACCAGCGTTTGCTGGACCGGATCTATCGCTACCACCCGGCCGATGTCTCCGTTGTACACGTCCCGCAAGTAGTTGTTGCGTACCTGCATGACCTTATCGCCGACTCGGAAGACCCGTCCGCCCAGCCGCCGCTCAGCCTTTTGCGAAGCAGCCGGGTTCAGCGCCTCCTGCAAACGGGTGTTCAGGTTGGCGACCCCGCACGCGCCCCGGTACATCGGCGCCAACACCTGGACCTGCTCCACCGGGTCCAGGCCGAACTTGCGTGGGATGCGACGCTGCACGATGTCCACCAGCAGGTCGGCGGCCTCCTGGGGCTCCTCCTTGGAGAAGAAGTAGAAATCGTCGAACTTGTTGAGCGTGGGCATCTGCCCCCGGTTAACCCGGTGGGCGTTGACGACGATGCCGCTGTCCGCCGCCTGGCGGAAGATCGTCTCCAGGCGCACGACGGTGGCGCGCTCTGAGGCGATGACGTCGCGCAGCACGTCGCCCGCGCCCACCGAAGGAAGCTGGTCTACGTCCCCGACCAAGAGCACGTGCGCCGCCGGGTCCACCGCCTTGAGCAAGTGATTAGCCAGCAAGAGGTCGAGCATCGAGGCCTCGTCCACGATGAGGCAATCCACCTCCAATGGGTTCTCCTCGTTGCGCCGAAAGCCCTCCTGTGGAGCGTACTCCAGCAGCCGGTGGATGGTCTTGGCCGGGCGATCCGTCGCCTCCGCAAGGCGCTTGGCGGCGCGGCCGGTGGGCGCGCACAGTGCATACCGGCAACGAAGCGCCTCCAGCGCGCCGATCACCGTGCGCACAGTGACCGTCTTCCCTGTGCCGGGGCCACCCGTGAGCACCGTCACCTTGTGCGTCAGAGCAGCCTGGACCGCCGTGTGCTGCTCGGCCGAGAGTTGTATGGCCGAGTCCCGGGTGATCTGCCCGAGCAGCGCATCCCAATCCACGCTGCGAAACGGCAGCAGACGCGTGGCAGGGCTCTCGACGAGCGCCTGCAGGCGGTTGGTGACGCCGATCTCACCGTAGTAGAACGGAGCCAGGTAGACAGCGTGCGTCTCGTGCACTTGCAGCGGCGAGGTGCCCCCGTGCGTACGCTCGTCGCCGCGGGGATAGATCAGCGTCTCGCGATGCACGACCTCGTCGGTATCCAGGTCCCCAACAGCCGCGTTCACCAGATCGGTGGACACGTCGAGCAACTGGGCCGCATCTGCCACCAGCTTCTCCTCCGGAACGTAGACGTGTCCCGCGTCGGCCAATTGGCCCAGCGCGTGGGCCACGCCGGCCTGCACCCGCGAGGGAGCATCCGGCGGCAAGCCCAGGTCACGCGCGATCTTGTCGGCGGTCTTGAAGCCCACCCCCCAGATATCGCGGGCCAACCGATACGGGTCCTCCTGCACCACCTCCAGCGCCCCGTCCCCATAGGTCTTGTAGATCTTGACGGCCAGCCCGGTGGTGACGCCGTGGCCCTGCAGGAAGAGCATCACCTCGCGGATATGTTTCTGCTCCTCCCAGGCCGCGGAGACGGCGGCGGCCCGCTTCGGCCCCACACCCAACGCCTCCCGCAGCCGCCGGGGCTCCTCTTCAAGCACGCGCAACGTATCGGCGCCGAAGCGCTGGACGATGCGGGCCGCCGTGACCGGCCCCACCCCCTTGACCAGGCCCGAGCCCAGGTAGCGCTTGATGCCCTCAACCGTAGCCGGGAGAATCTGCTCGCACTTCTCGGCCTTGAACTGCCGGCCATACTGCACGTGGGTCGTCCACGTACCCTCCAGGCGCAGGCTCTCACCGGGATTGACCTCGGGCAAGTTGCCGACGATGGTCACCAGGTCGGGACGGCCCTGGACGTTGAGACGGACGACCGAGTAGCCGGTCTCCTCGCTATAGTACGTCACGCGCTCGACGGTTCCCTCGATTTGGTCGAACATCGGGCAGATGATAGCAGAAACGGCTTGCGCTGGCAAATAGGAGTGGCGAGCGGAGATTTGAAATTGCAGATTGGAGAATAGAGAACTGAGGAAGAGGGACAGCAAGTGTGGAGGTACAGAGGGACAGTGTGGGGAGTAAAAAGGCGGCATGCCTGAGAGCAGCCAGGGCGGGGTTGGCTGACTCCCAGGCATTGCCAGGAAATCACTGACTCCGGTGTTTGAACGTAGTCTGCTGTATTCCGTTGTCAGTGATGCCATTATACCCCAAATGGGGAGCTTAAGCGTTTCGCAACAGTTACAATAGCGTTTCTGACCCGTAACTCTCGCCATCCAGGCGATTCCGATCTCCGGTTCTGTGTGCCGCCAAGCCGCCGTACGTGGAGGTGAACGAGAAAAAGCGGTTTCTTGCAAAATGGCATCAGCGGTGGTATAATCTCGACTACATTGGGCGGTTAGCTCAGTTGGCCAGAGCGCCACGTTGACATCGTGGAGGTCACAAGTTCAAGTCTTGTACCGCCCACCACAGAACCGGCCAGCCTCGGTGCTGGCCGGTTCGTTTTCCCCCCACCCTCGTTCCAGTGCAAGGAAGTACCGCCCAGGCACAAATCCGCGCCACTTTGACTTGACATCGCCCCGAAGCAGCCTATAATGGAAATAGGGAGCGGGACAACACCTGACGCAGATGCTGATCGTGCGCTCGCACCCTGGGCCCCGATGTTCGTTACCTCAACAGAGAAATCAGATCGTCCAGCAAGCCCCGCTGCGGCTTGGTCCGTCGCCCACCAGATGGCGGTTCAGAGCCAGGGGCGTGGCGCCGAGCATACTCGTTGTTGCGTGTGTTGAACGGACGACTTAGCACCGCTATGCCCCTGCGACGCAGCAGATACTCGGCCCAATTCGCCTGACGCAGCTTGACGCAGAAAGTGAGGCAATCGCGCGTGAAGCCGCGATCCCACATCTTGACGCCGTGACGTGCAAGCAGCCGCTCCATCTCGATGCCACTCCAGCCACAGTTGCGGGGGACGTAGAAGCGCCAGGACCTTTCGCCGGATAGACGACGAACAAACGCATCTACTCGCTCGAACCAGTCAAATCGGGCCAGGAATTCGACAAGTTCCTCCATTGCACACCTCGTGCTATACGCCCGAAACGGTCGTGTAAAGGAAACACGTTTTTAGAACACATGTTCTAAACACAATTCTACCACGTTCGTTCCCTGTGTCAAACTGACCAAACCACGCCAGCGCACCCACTGCACGCTGCAGCACACCGGTTGAGTGAATGACTATCTGTTTGAGGAGGCAGGCATGGAGTTTGTAGCCTGTGTCGAGGAATTCATCTTAATCATCGCGGAAATCTTCGGCATCCATCCCCTTTGGGCGGCGCTGCTGATAGGCGGGGTAGTCGTTGGTCTAGTGGTAGGTGTTGTTGGCCGTGTGCTGTTCCAGTGCCGCTTGTGGAACACGCAAGCAGCGGCTGCCGATCGCCCCCAGACAGCCACTACGTCCAAAACACCCCGACAAGTGGTCCACGACAGCAATGCCGCGAAAATGAAAAAGCTAGGCTGTCAGCTTGTCCTGCTCATCATTGCGGCCATAGTGATGTTGGCAGCGCTGGGTCTACTTGACGAGATGGCATCGCTCATCCAACAGGCAATTGGAGCGACCAGGTAGCACAAGAGAGACGCCAGAACAGCCCCCTTGACGGCCCCTTCATGCGCTGTGGCTTGACAGCGTCCCCAGATGAGCTATGATGACCCTCAAGGACACCAGAGACAAGCCAAGCACCATATTGGAGTCACATACATGCTACTAGACAATCCAGATTCGCCCTTGATCTCCAGCCTCCTGGCCGTCGGAGTGGCCATCGTGGGGCTGATCGCCGTCCAGATCCTCGCCAAGTGGTTCCTGCGCCTGCTGCGCTCCAGCGACGACGTAGCCGAGGAACGCAAGCAGCAGATAGAGACCCTCGTCCACATCGTGCGCTGGGGAAGTGGCGTGGCGATCGTGGGCGCTACGCTACTGATGCTTCTGGGCACCTTCGGCGTGCCCATCACCCCTCTGCTGACAGGCGCGGGTGTGGCGGGCCTGGCTGTCAGCCTGGGAGCGCAGACCCTGATTCAAGACCTCATCGGCGGCTTCCTGGTCCTCCTGGAGAACCAATACGCCGTCGGGGACGTGATCGAGGTGGGCGGCGTGTCAGGCGTCGTTGAGCACCTGACCCTCCGCGCCACCCACGTGCGGGACGTAGACGGACGCCTGCACATCGTCCCCAATGGAGAGGTGCGCATCGTCTCCAACCTCACCAAGGAGTGGTCCCGCGCGCTGGTGGACGTGGGCGTGGCCTACGAGGGAGACCTCGATCACGCCCTCAACGTACTCGAGGAGGTTGGCGAAGCGTTTGCAGAGGACCCAGCCGTCGGGCCGGAACTCGTGGAGCCACCGCGCGTGCTCGGGCCGCTCAGCTTGGGCGACTGGGCCATCACGATACGGGTGATGGTCAAGACGCGCCCAGGCAAGCAATGGCTGGTTGCCCGCGAACTCCGGAAGCGCATCCTCGCCGCGTGTGAACGCGAGGGCATCACCCTGCCCTACCCACGGCAGGAAGTGCTTGTACGCGCAGGTGAGAGTGACGACTAGACGGGGTCCCGAAGCCGCCAGGTTGGGGCCATCAACCGCTTGACAACAGCGCTAAGACGGCTATAATAGGTACACAATCGAGTGTGACCGCGTTGACCGGGACGAGTACTGGCGCGAGAAGGTCATAGAGAGAGGGGGCCGTGGGCTGGAAGTCCCCTTGACCAGACGGCCAGGAAAACCCCCCGGGAGCGAGCCTCTCAAATCGCCGGCCCGTGACAGGAGTCGCGAGCACGAGAGTATGGGGCTCCGGGCAGGCCCGTTATCGCCTCAATGAGTGCGGCGACGACATCTGCTTGTCGCTGAACTTGGGTGGAACCACGTAGGAGACCCCCGCGCCCCAAGGCACGGGGGTTTTGTGCATCTAGCGACCGCGAGGAGGTGATCGAAATGACTGAAGACGACACGGGCACTGCCCGTCACGCGTGGGGCTGTGTACGCCTATACCATTCGATCACCTTGAGGAAGATAGCAATAGAAGGAAACGCGAAGTCCCGAGGGCCAGGAGTCCGCGGGACACCGAAGAGCAAGGAGGAACGACATGTCTGAGCAACAACACGCAGAGGATCATCTGCACCGCATCCGCCATTCGGCCTCGCACGTGATGGCCCAGGCGGTGCTGGAGAAATTCCCCGAGGGCAAGGTCGCCATCGGCCCACCCATCGAAAACGGCTTCTACTACGACTTCGACCTGCCCCGGCCCCTCACCCCAGAAGACCTGGAGGAGATCGAGGCCCGCATGCGCGAGATCGTCGCCGAGGCGCACGACTTCGTCTACCAGGAGGTTGACGATGAGGAAGCACGCCGCATATTCGCCGACCAACCCTACAAACTGGAGCTGATCGACGGCATCCTCTCCGCCGGGACGGACGAATACGGCGAGCCGCTGGAAGAAGCGCCTAAGCTCTCGATCTACAAGAGCGGCCCATTCGTGGACCTATGCCGGGGACCGCACGTAGGCAACACCAAGGAGATCAACCCCGGCGCGATCAAGCTGCTCAACACGGCCGGCGCCTATTGGCGCGGCGACGAGAACCGGCCTATGCTGCAGCGCGTCTACGGCACGGCCTGGGAGACACCCAAGCAACTGCGGCAGCACCTGGCCTGGCTCAAGGAGGTGGAGCGGCGCGACCACCGGCGGCTGATCAAGGACCTGGATCTGATCAGTTTCCACGAGGAGGGCGGCGCGGGGCTGGCCTACTGGCACCCCAACGGAGGCCGCATCCGCCAGGCCATCGAGGACTTCTGGCGCGCTCGCCATCGGGCGGGAGGCTACGAGATCGTCTTCACCCCCCACATCGGCAAGGCCGAGCTGTGGGAGCGGTCCGGGCACCTGGACTTCTACAAGGATAGCATGTACTCCCCGATGGACGTCGACGGGATGGAATACTATCTGAAGCCCATGAACTGCCCCTTCCACATCCTGATGTACAAGAGCCACACGCGCTCGTATCGCGATCTGCCGCTGCGCTGGGCGGAACTGGGCACGGTCTATCGCTACGAGCGAAGTGGCGTGCTCCACGGGCTGTTGCGCGTGCGCGGCTTCACCCAGGATGACGCCCACATCTTCTGCACGCCGGAGCAGGTCGAAGATGAGGTGCTGCGGGTGCTGCGTTTCTCGCTGGACCTGTTGCGGGCGTTCGGCTTCTCCGACTTCAACGTCTATCTGGCGACGATGCCGGAGGAGCACGTGGGGGAGCCCGAGCGATGGGAACAGGCCCAGGCCAGCCTGCGCAACGCCATCGAAACGGAGGGACTGCCCTACGAACTGGATGAGGGAGGCGGCGCTTTCTATGGCCCCAAGATCGACATCCACGTCAAGGACGCCCTGGGGCGCAAGTGGCAGTTGACCACGAACCAGTTCGACTTCAACCTGCCGGAGCGCTTCGACATGACCTACGTGGGCGAGGACGGCAAGGAACACCGTCCCTACATGGTCCACCGGGCGCTGCTGGGAAGCCTGGAGCGCTTCTTTGGCGTCCTCGTGGAGCACTACGGCGGCGCGTTCCCGGTGTGGCTGGCGCCGGTGCAGGTCAGCGTCATCCCCATCGCCGACCGGCACGTGGACTACGCCTACTCCGTGGCAGACCAACTCAAGGCGGCCGGGCTGTGGGTAGACGTGGACGCCTCAGGCGAGCGCATGCAGGCCAAGATTCGCGACGCGCAGATGCAGAAGGTGCCCTACATGCTCATCATCGGCGACCGGGAGATAGAGGCCGGACAGGTGAACCTGCGCGTACGCGACGGGAGCAAGCCCGGCGCGATGGCAGTGGACGACTTCATCGCCCTGGCCCAGGAAGCGATAGCCGAGAAACGGCAGATCTGAACGGCCGCTATCGCTACACACACGGCCAACAACCTCCGGGGTCTTCGCCCGATCACAGACCCCGGAGGTCGGATAAAAGCGGCGGCGAGACCCGCTCACGCCCCCCGTGCCGGCAGACCGCGCATCTTGCCCCCTGCGAGAAGCGCGATATAGTCGTGCGATCATGCTGACCTCAATCGACCCCGAGACCGGCGCCGCTTTCGCCGGGAAGCTGCTCGCCTGGTTCGCCCAGCACGCCCGCGACCTCCCCTGGCGGCGCGAGCGCACCCCCTACCGCGTCTGGGTGGCGGAGGTGATGCTGCAGCAAACCCAGGTCGGGACCGTCGTGCCCTACTACGAGCGCTTCCTGGCCCGCTTCCCCTCTGTCCAGGCGCTGGCAGACGCGCCCCTGGAGGAGGTGCTGAAAGTGTGGGAGGGGCTGGGCTACTACGCCCGCGCTCGCAACCTGCACGCCGCCGCCCGGCAGGTCGTGAGCGCCCACGGGAGGCAGTTGCCCGGCACGTTCGAGGAACTGCTGAGCCTGCCCGGCGTGGGCCGCTACATCGCCGGCGCGCTCGCCTCCATCGCCTTTGGGCAAGACGTCGCCGCGGTGGACGGCAACGCCCGGAGGGTGCTATGTCGCGTCTTCCGCATCCAGGACGACGTGACCCGCTCGGCGGCGCAGCGGGGACTTGAGACACTGGCGACAAGCCTGCTCCCGTCGGAACGGGCGGGCGACTTCAACGAGGCGCTCATGGAGCTCGGAGCCACCGTCTGCTCACCCCGCTCTCCCCTATGCGCACGCTGTCCGCTGCGCGCACTCTGCCAGGCCCGCGCCACGGGCGATCCAGAGTCCCTGCCCGTGCGGCGTCCGCGCCAGCAGGTTCCCCACTACGACGTCGCTGCCGCGGTGACCCTCCGCGCCGACGGGCGCGTGTTGGTGGCACAGCGCAACTCCGACGACATGTTGGGCGGGCTGTGGGAGTTCCCCGGCGGCAAGCGTGAGGAGGGGGAGACGCTGCCCGAGTGCCTGGCCCGCGAGATGCGCGAGGAACTGGACGTGGTGGTCGAGGTGGGCGAGCGGCTGACCGTCGTGCAGCACGCCTACACCCATTTCCGGATCACGCTGCACGCCTTCCTGTGCCGCCTGCTGAGCGGCGAGCCACGCTGTCTCGACTGCGCCGCCTTTCGCTGGGCGACACCCGACGAACTGGACGCGCTGCCCATGTCAGTAGCCGACCGGAAGGTGGCGCGGGCCCTGTCGGACCTTGGCGACCCCTTGCGCTATGCTATTGGATGTGATAAGATACGCGTGGTTGACAACGCTTGTTCAGGCATCGACGTGCGAAGTGGGATCGTCAGGAGGTGTTCTAGGGACAGAGGAATGCCCTGCGGCCAAGACTGGCAGGAGGAAACCGAGCATGCTGCAACAACTGACCATAAAGACTACCGACAAGACGACGCTAAAGCCACTGGTGGAATCAGCCATCGAGAATGAGAAAAGGATGCTCTTGCTCGGCATAGAGCGCACCCGGAAACGCCTGGCCGAGTTCGAGCAGCGATTCAGCATGTCTTCGACAGAGTTCGAGCGCCGCCTCAACGCGCTTGAACTGGCGGAGACAGTTGAGTTCACAGACTGGCGCATGGAGATCGGCATGCTGCGCCTGCTTGAAGCCCAGTATCAAGCCCTGCAAGAGGCGCAACTTGATTGAGGCATACCTACAGTCACTGTTGGATGCCATCGCGGCATCGCCCATCGTGCGCGCCTCCAACGTAACACTCGACAAGCGCACGCTGCGTGCTGGACTGATCCGCGGCGATGTCTGATTCGCCGATGATTCACGCTTGCACTTCCGTGAGTTGGTGGAGATTCAGACCAACGTCGTTCGAAGAATGTACAGCTATCACTATCAGGATACCAATGCTGCGCTGATTTTCCGCTACGACGACACACCGCATCACCCTGGTCTCAGCACCTTCCCACACCATAAGCACGCGGGCAGCGAGGGGAACGTCGTCACGGCCACACCACCCGATCTGTCAATCATACTGCGGGAGATTGAGGCGATCCACCCGATAGCGCCATAGCTACCCTGACCTCAAGCCGCACGGCCTGCCCGAACAAAGGGCACGACACCAAGAACGCCCCGGTCATCTGCCCGGCAGCGCTCAGTCCCCCTCATCCCCCCCTCTCCGCCGGCCGAAGAAGCGGTAGATGCAACCCAGGCTCACCCCATACAACGCCGCCGTCGCCAGAAACAGCGGGCCAAAGCCGAAGGCCGTCTGCAGCAAGCCGCTGACGTACGGCCCCGCCGACCAGCCCACGTCCCACCCCATGGATAGCAGGCTGCCGCCCAGGGCTCGCTCGCCATCGTCAAGTTGCTCCATCGCGAACGCGACGTAGAGCGGCCCGCCCAGGCGCATAAGGCCGCTGCGCACCCACTGCGCAACAGAGACGACCGGCAGAGAGGGCACGAAACCCACGATCAGCAACATCGGCATAGAAACGAGACGAGCGACGAGAAGCGCGCGAACCTTGCCCCAGCGCTCGGCCAAGGCTCCCCTCGCCAGCGTCATCAGCCCGGCCACGACCTCCGTGATCCCGAATATCCAGCCCAGCGTGGCGTCGGACACGCCGAAACGCTCCTTGTAGAACAGGTTGAGAAACGGAAACAGCAACCCGGCCCCGAAGGAAAACACCAGTCTGGGCACGAACAGCATCGCCAGCAGGCGAACATTGAAATACTGCCGCCAGAGGCGCAGGGAGAGGCGTGGGGCCGGCCGAGAAGATGAAGGCACGGCCGTATCCGCCAGCCCGAACACCGGCACCAGCGTCAAGGCCATCACAGCCGCCGAGACGAACATCGCACCCCGGTAGGCAGGCACGCTCTCCGGCCCCACGTGGAGAACACTGGCGAACAAACGAGGCAGGTATCCACCGGCGGTCGTGGCGAGGAACGAGACGAAGCACATCAGGCTGGCGTCCACGGTGAACAGCGTAGCCCGCTCCCGGGCCGTCGAGTTCTCCGTCAGGAACGCGGGAACGCTGGCGAAGAACAGGGGGCCGACGATACTGAAGAGCGCGCTTGATGCGGCGATCAGCCCACCCTGGGAAAAAACCGCGATCCCCAACCTTGAGAGCACCATGCCAACCAGCCCAATGAGCATGGCGCGCTTGCGCCCGATCCGGTCACCGATGAACCCGGCGGGCAGAGAACTGACGAGGCTGAAGACAGCCAGCAGCGTGTTGGTCAGCCCGATGAAAGGCTCATCAAAACCCAGGCTGGCCAGATACAGGTTGAACAGCAGGGAGAAGATGCCGAGACTCGTCGCCCGGAAGACGGTGCTGACCAGGTACAGCTTCGCATTCCGACGCAGTCCCTGCAATCGGTGCCAGTAGCCCGGAACCGCTGATACCACGCCGTCACCCTGCGCTCAGCTTGCTGTATAGATCGGCACGAGAGATCCGCCCGCAGCACGCGGTTGCGCTCAAATCAAGATGGTTGTACCGTCTCACGTACAGCTAGCCCACCCCTGCCTGTTCCGCGAAGCGGTCGACCTGCGCGATCTGCACTGGTTTGGGGCGAATGAAAGGCCGCACCTCCTCGATACACGCCCACGCCTGGGCAGGCATCATGCCGGTGCTCACCAGATAGGCGGCCGCCATCGTCGGCGCGCGCCCCACGCCAGAGCCGCAGTGGACGTAGACACAGCCGCCGCGCGCGATCTCCTGCGCGATGAACGCCGCCCCTGCGTGCAACTGCTCCAGCGTCGGGGCGTGGTCGTCCTCGGCAGACAGGTACAGATAGTGCGAGGGCGCGATGCCGGCGTCCTTGTCGTCGAACTCCAGCCGCATATCCACCACCGCCGTGATGCCCCGCGCCACCAGCTTGGGCCAGCCACGGCGACGGTACTGTCCGCCGATGTGCAGTTGTGGCGTGATCTGGCTCGCGCTACGGATGGGCGCGCCGGTGACGATGCGCACGGCGTGCTCGGCCGCCCACAGCGCCGTCACCCGCAGCCCCTGCTCGGTGATCCGCTCCCACAGGATGCGGACCCCGTTTATGGCCTTTGTCAGCATATTCTTCAGTGATTCCAATGCCCTAACCTCACATCTCGATTCTCGTGCGCCAACCAGCTTGTACGCCTATGGTGTTGTCACCGTGACCTGCTCCAGGAACGCTGTGTTCCCACCCGTCGCCAACTCCACCCGCTCCAGTCCGGGCCAGGTGTAGAACGCGACCGCGACCTGATATGTGCCCGGCTTCAGGTCTGGCGGCACAGGGATGTCAAACCAGGTGACAAAGCGATCGCCCGCCCGCCACTGGATGCTGTCGAACCCCGGTCCGTCGGACTGGGCAGCCACCTGACCGTCGGGCGACAGCAGATAGGTGCCCACGTGAAACAGGGCCGGCGGCGGCTCGGACTCGACCGACCACGTCAGAGTCAGCGGCAACGCGGCACCGGGCAGGAGCGGCCCACGCGCGTACGCGACCAACGCAGCCCCGTTCACCCACGCCGCCAGGGGCGACTGGGACGCTCGTTCCTCGGCCAAATCCGCCCGCTTATCCACAGGAAACTCATAAAACTGCCACGTCTCCCCCCCAACAAGGACACCCGCGCCGGGCAACAACGAGGCTGTGCTTGCCAGCCAGCCGGACGCCCGGCTGCCCGGCAGCGCGTCCAGATAGACCGCGCACGGGGCCGGCACCGGCACGGCCAGCCGGCCATCGGCTAACAGCACTCGCTCCGGGACCGTAAACTCGCGCAGCGGAGCCAGGTCAGAGCGCTCCAGGCTGTGCCCCTCCGACACGATCACCAATTCGCACGCGGGCGGTTCCGCCAGCAGGTGCCGGGCCGTCTGGATCGCGGCGCGGACGTGCCGCACCTGCGTCGACTCCCTGGCCTGAGCGCGGGCGTCCTGGAACTGCACGCTCAACGCGCCCTGCCAGGCCACCAACGCCAGCAGCGGCAGTGGCAGCACCGCGCCGGCCACAACCCTGAGCGCCCGCCGCGCCACCCGGCCATGGGCGCGCGTGGCACGTTGCTCCACGAAGCGTTGCAGCCCATCCAGGCAGACGCCCATCAGCATGAAGTGGACCGGCACCTGACCGATCAGATAGAAGATCTGCAAGTAGTGCGACGACCGCAGGTAGAACAGGATCGGGACGGCGAACCAAAACCCCATGATCGCGAGACCGCTCGCCTCGCGGTCAGCTCGGGGGTCACGCCGGCGTTGGGCAAACGCGCGCGTGCCCGCCCACAGCCCGTAGACCAGCGAGAGCACCATCAATGCGGTCGCCAGCCCGTCAAACTGCGCCAGGTAACTGGCGGAGTCGAACACACCCCGTCCGTGCAACAGATCCATGCTCACGAGGACGGAGGCCGTGCTGAACGGCGCAGGCGACCCGGCGAGACCCACCATGGCCCTCAGGTCGGCCCAGCCGGCCCCGCGTTCGTACAAGAGATACGGCACGTAGAGCAGGACGAACAGGCCACCACCGGCGAGTACCGGCCACAGGCGGAGTTTGCGCCAGAAGAGGAGAAAGACGAGTCCCATCGTCGCCACCTGCACGCTGGACCCCGGGTGTACCTGCGTCATACAGGACGCGCACACGAAGCACAGGATCAGGTACACCGGGCGCTGCTCGACCGCGAAGTAGAGCAGCAAGCACGCCAGCATCAAGGCCGAGAAGATGGGCACCATGGTCTGGTTCCAGATGAGCTGGCTGTACCACACGCTCCAGGGATTGACCGCGAAGATGAGCATCGACCACAGGGCCGCGCGCGCTCCGAACAGCTTGTACACGGACCACCCCGCGGCGACGACGGCCACCATCCCCGACACCATGGTTAACACCGACACACTGAGGATGTCAGGCCAGATGCGCAGCGCGAGCGCGTACAGGTACTCGATCATCGGCGGATTGATCGTGCCGATGGAGGACTTGTTCGACGCCAGGGGCATCGGGCCGCCGTTCACCCAGCGCATCGCCGTGTTGAGCGTGAACGCCTGATCGGACCAGATGCCCGTGGTGGTCAGGCCCCGGACGCGCAGGAAGAGCGCCAGCGCCAGGATCAACGCACACAGAGCGCCAGCGATGCGCTTCTCACGCCCCTGCACAGAGCGCTCCTCTGCGGCCAGGCCCAGTGCGAAGCCGCAAGCGACACCCAGCGCCCGCGCCCCCACTGCACCGTCCTATCCCGCAATACTCGTGACTGCCGATGTGATCAACCCTCCCAAGTATCGTCTCAATATGGAGAGGCAAACCCTCGTGCCTGCCCGCTCGGGCAGGTACAAGACCTGCCCCTACCCTGATTCTCCGAGGAGATACCCTCCCCGCTAGTTCTCACTCTCACCCTCCCGTTCCGATCAACCCGAACGACACAGAAGTGTGCTGCACACGAGCTCCCCAGGCGGAGGCTGCACTACCATGCCGCAGCCCACCCCATCGTGTATTTCTCCCATCCGTGGTAGTCCCCCCCCACCCCATCGTGTATTTCTCCCATCCGTGGTAGTCCTCCCCCCGCCCCATCGTGTATTTCTCCCATCCGCGGTAGTCCTTCCCATCAGCCGGGGGCTGCGCTATTATACCGCAGCCTGCACGGGGCGGGAAGTTGTGCCTTTGCGGGTACGGTGCTACAATCAACTCTCTAGAGGCGGATGTCTGCATCCGCACAATCAACCCTATGAAGGCGGATGTCTGCATCCGCACAATCTTGCCAACCGATCAACCATCGGCAAGGAGGCGTCAATGCCCGAGCCAGGCCGCCCACCCGGGCGCTACTTCGAGGAATTCGAGATCGGCGACACGGTTGAGACCGTCAGCCGCACCATCACCGAGACCGACATCGTGCTCTTCGCCGGACTTTCAGGCGATTACAACCAGTTACACACCGACGCCGAGTTCGCCAAAGGTACGCTCTTCGGCGAGCGCATAGCCCACGGCCTCCTGGGCCTCTCCATCACCAGCGGATTGGCCGCACGGCTGGGCTTCGCCGAGGGCACCGCCCAGGCATTCACCGGCCTGGAGTGGAAGTTCCGTGGCCCCATCAAGATCGGCGACACGATCCGCGCGCGCTTCGAGGTCCGGCAGAAGAAAGAAATGCAACGGCTGGGTGGCGGGTTCGTCACCTTCGATGTCGCCGTCCTCAACCAGCGGGACGAGAAAGTTCAGAAAGGCACGTGGACCCTGCTGGTCAAGAGCGCGCCCTGAGCAACCCCGTGCCCCACACCAAGCCCATCCCACACCAGGTGCCCCTCTGCACCCGGCACCTCGCATTCTGCATCTTGCCTCTCGCATCTTGCTTCTTGCCTCTTGCATCCTACAATCTGACCCAATGAGCCATCCCATGATCCCATCATACCTACACACGTTCTCTATCCCGACCCCCTTTCCCGTCGGGCCCGTCAACGTCTACCTGGCCGAAGGGGAGCCGCTGACGCTGATAGACACCGGCCCGCGCTACGACCCGGCCCGCGAGGCCCTGGCGCAGGCCTTGACCCGGTGCGGCCACCGCGTGTCCGACCTGCAACGCATCGTCCTGACGCACGCCCACGCCGACCATTGCGGCCTGGCGGCAGAATTGGCGCGCGCTTCGGGCGCGGAGGTGCTGACGCACGCCGCCAGCGTCCCCTGGCTGGAGAAGCAGGCCAACTCGCGGCGCGTGACATTCTACGCCCAGATCATGCGCTGGGCTGGTGTGCCGGTCAAGACGATGGTCGACATGTCCAGGATGCGCCGGGGCATCGGGCGCTACGACGAGCCGGTGGTCGCCGACGCCACACTGGCCGACGGCGATGTGCTGCGCCTGGGCGGCGAGACGTGGCACGTGCTCCATACCCCCGGCCACGCGGGCGGCCTCATCTGCCTCCACCAACCCCAGCGCCGCCTGCTCGTCTCCAGCGACCACCTGCTGCGCGACATCTCCAGCAACCCGCTCGTCGAGCCGCCCGCGCCGGGCGAGGCCGAGCGACCGCGCCGCCTCGTGGAATACATGGCGCAGCTAAGTCGCGTGGCCGCGCTGGACGTCGCGCTGGCGCTGCCCGGCCACGGCCCGCCCATTCCCGACCCCCGCGCGCTCATCCAGAGACGTCTCGACTTCCACGAACTCCGCGCAGCGCGCATCCTGGAGACGATGGGAAGCGACAAACTCACCGCCCACGAGATCGCCGCCCGGCTCTTCCTCGACCTGGACCCCATCAACCAGTTCCTGGCCCTCTCCGAGGTCATCGGCCACCTCCAGTGGCTGGAGGTACAGGGCCGGGTGACCTGCGCCGAGCGCGGCGGCGTCGCGCGGTGGGGCCGGGTGGACTGAGTAGCCACAAGCATCCAAGGCGATACCTACAAGTTGCAATCCTCCCCCGCCCTGCTATAATCCGCCCCGCGCGCGGAACCCGACGCGCCTCCGCAGCGTCTATACTCACGGGGAACACACGTATGCCCGCAGATTCTCGCTCAGACAGAACCCGCCGTTCGGGGCCGGAGGGTGGGGACGCCGAACGCCCCACCCTGCCTCCCGAACCGCCGGTCACGCCTGAGGACACCCAGCCCAGCAAGCGAGCCCGGCCCGTCTCGCCCGACGACGTCGAGACAGCCGAGCTGCCAGGCGAACTGGGCGAGCCCACAGTTCCCAAAGCCCGAGTGCCCACGGGTCTGACACCCACCGCCGGCCTGCCGCGCACCGTGCCGCCACCGCAGCGCCCCGGCTACGTCGCCCCCCACCACCCGCCCCGTGGCGAGGCGAGCAGGGACAAGGTGGCCGTTACGACGGGGACTCCAAGCCGCAAGCCGCGCCGGTGGGGGCAGATGCTGATCCGGGTTGGCTTCATCACCGTGGCCGCCGTCGTGCTTCTGTTCTTCCTCGGCGTCGGCGCGTCCATCGTCGGCTACGTCGCCATCGCCAACCAGCTCCCTTCGCCCCAGGAACTCCAGACCCGCCAGACGGCCTTCGTCAGCAGCAAGATCTTCGACCGCGATGGCCACCTGCTGTACGAGGTCACAGATCCCCAGGGAGGCCGGCGCACCTACGTCCCGCTCAGCAAGGTCTCCCCCTACCTGATCCAGGCGACCGTCGCCACCGAGGACCGCGATTTTTGGCTCCACCCCGGTTTCGACCCCATCGCCATCGCCCGCGCCGTGTACTACAACCTCTCGGAAAGGCGCATCGTCTCCGGCGCGAGCACCATCACCCAGCAGGTGGCGCGCAACGTCCTGCTTTCTCCTGAGGAGCGGGTGCAGGAGACCGCGGGACGCAAGATCAAGGAAGTCGTGCTGGCCGCCGAGCTGACGCGCGTCTATCCCAAAGACACGATCCTGGAGATATACCTCAACGAGAACAACTACGGCAACCTGGCCTACGGCATCCAGGCCGCTGCCGAGACCTATTTCGAGACCGATGCGGCGGATCTCACGCTCGCCCAGGCATCTTTCCTGGCCGGGCTCCCCCAGGCGCCGGCCACCTACGCCCCCTTTGCCGGCGGGCTCGACCTGGCCCTGGCGCGCCATCAGGACGTGCTGGCGCTGATGGTCGAGGCCAATTACATCAGCCACACTGAGGCCGTGCTGACAGCGGCCGAGATGCAGGCCCACGCGTTCAAGGCCCCCCGGCTGGATTTCACCACCGCGCCGCATTTCGTCGTCTATGCACGGCAGACGCTGGAGGCCACCTATGGCCCGGAGGCGCTCTACCGGGGCACCGGCCTGCGCATCTATACTACCCTCGACCCCCGGCTGCAGGCGCTGGCCGAGGAAGCGGTGCGCGAAGGCGTGGCGGCGCTCTCCGCCCAAAACGCCACCAACGGCGCGCTCGTCGCGCTCGACCCGGCCACCGGCCACATTCTGGCCATGGTTGGCTCGGCGGACTTCAACGACGAGGAGATTGACGGACAGGTCAACGTCGCCCTGCGCTGCCGCCAGCCCGGCTCCTCGATCAAGCCCCTGACCTATGTCGCCGCCTTCGAGCGGGACTGGACGCCGGCCACGTTGCTGTGGGACGTGGAGACCGAGTTCCCCGACGGAGCGAACCCGCCCTACGTGCCGGTCAACTACGACGAGAAGTACCACGGCCCGATGCTCCTGCGCGACGCGCTCGCCAACTCGTACAACGTCCCGGCCGTCGAGGCGCTCCAGTTCGTGGGCGTAGACGGATTGCTGGAACTGAGCGGGCGCTTGGGCGTCGACTCGTTGGTCCACCCCGAACTCTACTGCCCAGACTATCCGTACGACGCGCCTCCGTTCTACGGCCTGGCGCTCACACTGGGCGGCGGCGAGGCCAAGCTGCTGGAGATGACAGGTGCCTTCGCCGTGTTCGCCAACGGCGGAGTGCGCGTGCCACCGACCCCCATCCTGCGCATCGAGGACAGCCAGGGCAACGTCCTGGTGGACAACGCCACGCCGGCAAGCGAGCAAGTCATCTCGCCCCAACACGCGTATCTCATCACCGACATCCTCGCCGACACCCAGGCCCGCTGCCGCGCCTTCCACTGCCCCAGTGTGCTTGAACTCTCCCGGCCGGCGGCCGCCAAGACGGGGACCACCAACGACTTCCGCGATGCGTGGACGATCGGCTACACCCCCGATGTCGTGACCGGCGTCTGGGTCGGCAATTCCGACAACTCGGAGATGATCAACCTGCCCGGGGCGGCGGGCGCCGGACCGATATGGCACACCTTCATGGAGGCAGCGCACACCGGCCTGCCGGTACGCGAGTTCGTCCGCCCGCCCGGCATCGTCGAGCAGGAGATCTGCGCCGACTCCGGCGCTCGTCCCACCAGCCACTGCCCGCGCCGCGCCGTAGAGGTCTTCGCCGAGGATCAACCCCCGTTGGGCGAGGAACACGACTGGTACCAGATGGTCAAGATTGACGCTGCGACCGGGCTGCTGGCGAACGAGTTCTGCCCCAACCAGGTCGTCGAGGAACTGAGGGTCGTCATCACGGACGAGCGGGGACGGGAGTGGGCCCAGGCCCACCCCGAGCACTTCGGCGGGCTGCCGTTGGGGCCGCTCGAAACCTGCGCCGAGAGCGCCAGCTACGCGCGGATCTCCATCACCCAGCCCGCCCCGGGGAGCGCCGTCAGCGGCGTTGTGCCGGTCGCCGGCACGGTCCAGATGCCCAACTTCGAACGCTACGAGGTGCAATACGGTCCCGGCGAAGCGCCCTCAGACTGGCACTGGCTCAGTGGGCCACATCGCGCACAGGTGCAGGACGGCCTGTTGACCGAGTGGGACGTCACAGGTCTGGCCCCCGGCCCCTACACGCTGCGCATCACGGCTTTCGATCAGGCCCAGAACCGCGTCGAGGCCCAGGTGCAGGTCTTCGTGGCCGCACCGCCCGGCACACCCATCCCTCTGCCCTCACCGACCGTCGCACCGACGGCTGAGCCAGGCGCTTTCGCGACCGGCGTAGCCGAGACCCCCATGCCCGGCCCGACCGAGCCATAGACAGAGAAAGGCACACCCTAGAGGGGCAGTTCCCACGCCGTCATGACGTCCCCCGTGGGGCGGAACCCGAACCGGCGGTATAGCTGCTGGGAACGACGGTTGTCGCTCTGGGTATTCAGCGTCACCCGCGTGGCCCCGCGCAGCCATAGAGCCTGCAACGCATCGCGCATCAGCGCCGTACCGATACCACGGCCCTGGTGATCCGGATGCACGGCGATGCGGTCCAGATGGGCCACCGGCAGACGTAGCTCTCCTTCAGCGTGACCGACCACCGCCCCCGATACTTCCGCCACCGCGAAATGAGACAGGCCGGCCGCCCGGCGGCGCATCGTCTCCTTGCCGTACCACCAGTGGGGGCCGAGCGCCGCCCGATCCACAGCCAGGATGGCCGGGATGTCCACCTCCGATGCCTTGCGCAGGAAAGCGTCCACCACGCCACCGTCGGGCAGCGCACGGTCGCGCTTGAGCAACGTCACCACGTCCGTCACTCGCTCGAAACCGCGCGGCCCCAGGAGTGGCCCGGCCCACCCGGCGTAGTCCATCCACGCCAGGCTCCGCACCCCGCGCTGGCGCAAGCCAGCGAGAATGGGAGGCAGCGCTGTATCAAGCCAAGCGCCGGCATCGAGCGCGTCACCCAGAGCGACCAGTCGCACCCACGCCACGGGCGCCCCGTCGGGCGACACGAAGAGCGCTCCCATCACGGTATCCCCGTGCTCCACCACGACAAACAGGTCGCCTCCGAGGTACTCCTCCCACCACCAGAGCCAGCACAGCGCGCGCTGAGCCGTCTGATTGAGCGTCTCAATCTGCAGCCAGTCACTCGGTCTAGCCCTTCTTGCCGTTAGGCCTGCGCGGATACCCATCGGACCCATCGGGCTGTACTGTAACACATCGCTCGCGGACGGTCAAGTCAATTTGCGTTTTTGTCAGATTTGGTGTACACTATCGAGTAATCGGAAAATCCAGAAAAGTCACTTCTGGCGACGCAAGTGTAAAACACAATAGTGCGCGGGACGCAGTGAGGCCTTGTGCCGCCGGCAGCAACGCAATGACGGAGTCAACAGCGATGGCCGAAAAAGGCAGACAGCAGGCGTTGAATACAGCACTGGCAAACCTGACCAAGCGCTTCGGTGAGGGAACCGTCATGCGCCTGGGGGAGGCAGCTCACTTGAACGTCGAGGCTATACCCACCGGCTCCCTCGCGCTCGACCTCGCCCTTGGCATCGGCGGCATCCCCCGCGGCCGCGTCACCGAGATCTACGGCCCCGAAGGGGCCGGCAAGACCACCCTCGCCCAACACATGGTTGCCGAGGCCCAGAAGCGTGGCGGCACCGCCGCCTTCATCGACATGGAACACGCCCTCGACCCCTCCTACGCCGCCATGTGCGGCGTGGACGTGGACACCCTCCTCATCTCCCAACCCGACACC
>Ga0180432_10002619_pt1 | contig 26849 bp, 18 predicted proteins | sample SS_ome_10_FD_132414 | JGI IMG/M metagenome (GOLD analysis project Ga0180432, IMG submission 132414) | Hypersaline lake sediment archaeal communities from the Salton Sea, California, USA - SS_1_MS_2 metaG | ecosystem: Environmental > Aquatic > Non-marine Saline and Alkaline > Hypersaline >... | reverse complement strand
TTCGAGGACGACGACGAGGACCCTCCTTCGCCAAAGCTTCGGAGGGCAAGCGAGGACGAACGCGAGGTGCGCCGCTCGCTGTTCACTGTCAACTACCCACTGCCCACCAGCAATCCGCCGTACGGCGGACAACAAGCAACTTGTTTCGAGGACGGCGACGAGGACCCTCCTTCGCCAAAGCTCCGGAGGGCAAGCGAGGACGAACGCGAGGTGTGCCGCTCGCTGTTCACTGTCAACCACCCACTGCCCACCAGGAATCCGCCGTACGGCGGACAACAAGCAACTTGTTTCGAGGACGACGACGAGGACCCTCCTTCGCCAAAGCTCCGGAGGGCAAGCGAGGACGAACGCGAGGTGTGCCGCTCGCTGTTCACTGTCAACTACCCACTGCCCACCAGCAATCCGCCGTACGGCGGACAACAAGCAACTTGTTTCGAGGACGGCGACGAGGGCCCTCCTTCGCCAAAGCTTCGGAGGGCAAGCGAGGACGAACGCGAGGTGCGCCGCTCGCTGTTCACTGTCAATTACCTCGCCCGGCTCGCCCACGGCATCGTCGCGTCTCACCCGGCACGTGCGGCGGGGCGTGGGCTTTCTACGCTTGCATTGTGAATGAATATTCATACAATGAATGAAGGTTCACAAGCACGGGGAACGCGCCGGGCGCACCATGGGCGAGCTGAGCAGGAAAGACAGGGAGAAGGCGGAGCACCGCCTGCAGATCCTCAGGGCGGCCGAGGAAGTCTTCGCCGAGGAGGGCTTCCACGGGGCGACCATGCAGGACATCGCCAGCCGCGCCGAGTTCTCCGTCGGCTACCTCTACGGCCATTTCGAGAGCAAGGAGGGCATCTTCCAGCGGCTGGTGGACCTGCGGGCGGCGGAGTTCATTGACGGCGTGCAGGAGTCCATCCGCGCCGACGGCGAGCCGCTGGAGAAGGTGCGGGGGGTGATCGCGGCGAAGCTCGACTTCTTCCGGCGGCGCCAGCGGTTCTTCCTGATCTTCACACACGCCCTGACGGAGCAGCGCGCGCCCGGCCACCCGCCCCTGTCGCAGGAGACCCACCGGCGCTACGGGCAGTACCTGACCGACCTGGCTGCGGTGTTCGCGGAGGGGGTCCGGCGGCGCGTCTTCGTCGCGCAGGATCCGATGACCATGGCCGTCTGCGTGGAGGGCATTACGAACGCCACGATCGGGCATTGGGTGGAGACGGGGGGCGCGGAGGGCGGGGCGGCACCGACGGAGGTGATCCAGAGACTGTTCCTGAACGGGGTCCTGGCAGAGGCGGGCGAGCGATGAAAGGCAATAACGGCGCAAGGGCAATGCTGGCGGCCGGGGTCGCCATGGCCGTCGGCCTGGCGGGGTGCTTCCCGCCCCGGGAGAGCATCTACGCCGACCTGCACGCCAGCCGGAGCCGCGCATACACCCGCTGGCTGGAGTGCATCGGGCAGGAGGAAGACCTCCCCTGCCTGGACGGGGACCTGAGCACGCGGGACGCCGTGCGCGTGGCGCTGGCCTACAACAAGGAGCTTCGAGGAGTCGTCCAGGAGAGGGAGAAGGCCCACGGGCGCGTCCTGGAGGCCTACGGCGAGGCGCTCCCCACGGTGAGCCTCAACGCGGGATATACGCGCCTGGACCAGATAACCACCGTTGACCTGGGCTTCGACTCCTTCCAGGTCGGCGCTAAGAACAACTGGTCGTATGACCTCAGCGTCACGCAGCCCCTCTACCGGGGCGGGGCCATACCGGCGGCGATGCGCGGGGCGCAGCTCTACCGCTGCATGAGCGACGAGGGCGTCCGCCAGGCCGTGCAGGACGTCGTCCTTGCCGTGGTCGGCGCTTACTACGACGTGTTGCTGGCGCAGCGGCTCTTCGAGGTGCAGGAGAACGCCCTGGAGTTCGCCGAGGCGAACCTGAAGGACGTCATCGCCCGGCAGGAGCAGGGGCTGGCGATCCGCTACGACCGCCTCCGGGCGGAACTGGAGGTCTCGAACGTCAAGGCCGACCTGATACGACAGCGCAACGAACTGAGCCGCGCGCGGGCCGCCCTGTTCAGGGCGATGGGCGTCTCGCAGAAGAGCCAGGTCGCCCTCGCGAACAGCCTCACCTACGCGCCCCTGACGCCGACCTACGAGGAGGCCGTGGAGGAAGCATTCAAGCAGCGGCCCGAGCTCTACCAGGCGGAACTCGACGTCCGGCTCCAGCAGGAGGCCCTGCGGAGCTTCTACGCCGACTACTGGCCCAACGTGGAAGGCTGGGGCTGGTACCAATGGGCCAAGCCCGACCCCCACGAGTCGACGAACATCAGTTGGGGCCGACAGTGGCAGGCGGGACTCCGGCTCGACTGGACGCTGTTCGACGGCCTGCGCCGCGAGGGGCAGATCATCCAGCAGAAGGCGCTCCTGCGCCAGAGCGCCATTCACCTGACCGACACGGAGCAGTCCGTCCTGCAGGAGGTGCGCAACGCCCTGCTCGACCTGGGAGACGCCGACGAACTGGTCGAGTCGCAGTGGCTCAACCTGGAGCGCGCCAACGAGGCGCTGCGGCTGGTCACCATCGGCGCCCGGGAGGGTGTCAACACGGCGCTGGAGGTGCTGGACGGGCGGTCCGCCCTGACGCACGCGCAGGGGCTCTACTACCAGGCGCTGCACGCGCACTCGATGGCGCGGCTGGCCTACCAGCGGGCGATCGGCCTGCTGGGGCCGGGCCCGGGCGTGGGAGAGGTGCCGAGCGAGGCGCCCGCCGCCGTCCCGGACGCTCAGGAGGGCGCGGAGGCGCCCCCCGCGGAGTAATACGCGCAGCCGGTCTTTGAGCCGTGCGACGGCCGGCGAAATGAGGAGATAACCATGAAGTGGCTGAAGCGTTTCCTGGCGCTGGTCGCCGTCGCCGCGGTGGGGGGCGGCGTGGTCGGCCTGATCCTGTACGAGCTCGGCGACGAAGGGCGCGCCGTGCAGAGCATCGAGAAGATGCAGGCAACCGAGGGCATCCCGGTCGAGGTGGCGCAGCCCGTGCGCCGGGGTTTCACGGACTTCCTGCTCTGTGACGGCAACGTCGTGGCGGACGTTCAGGCCATGCTGCGGGCACAGATAGATGAGCTGGTGGAGGCCGTGCACGTTCGCGTCGGCGAGCCGGTCACGAAGGACCAGTTGCTGGTCGAGTTCCGCAAGACGGACCTGGAGGCGGCCATCGAGGCCGCCCGGGCGGCCTATGACCAGGCGGCCAACAACTACAAGAGGTCCCAGAACCTGTTCGAGCAGCAACTGGCCCCGGCGGAGCGCGTCGAGCAGGCCCGCACTGCCGTGGAAAGCGCACAGGCCGCCCTGCGCCAGGCCCTCTCGCGGGTGGCCTTCGCCGAGATACGGTCGCCCATCGACGGCGTCGTCGAGCAGCGCTGGGTGGAACCGGGTGAGTACAAGGGGGTCGGCAAGGAACTGCTGAGCGTTGTGGACCTGTCCACCGTCGAGGTCCGCGCCCTCGTGCCGGAGGATGAGGTCGCCCGTCTTTCCGTCGGCCAGTCGGGCGAGTTCCAGTTGGAGTCGGGGCCGGAGTGGCTCCCCGGCACGATCAGCCGGATCGGCCCTTCCACCCAGGATCCCAACCGCTTCTTCGACGTTTACCTGAAGGCCGACAACCGGCAGACCGACGGGCGGTGGCTGATGCGTCCGGGGATGTACGCCGAGGTCCGGTTCGTTCGCGGCGTGGTCGAGGACGCGCTGGCGCTGCCGGCGTCCTGCGTCGTGTACGAGGGCAACGCACAGGTGGCCTACCTGGTCGAGGAGGGCACGATGTCCGTGCGGCGGAAGGCGTCGGACGAGTCGGAGGCCGAAGCGCGCCCCCACTTTCTCGCGCGCCTGGGCCGTGGATGGGAGCGGGCAAAGGCGGCGCCGCGCGCCCTGCTCTCCAGGCTGCTGGGCGCCGGGGTGCCCGTTCAGGAGGTGGTGGTGGAGGTCGAGCAGGTCGAGGCGCTCCTGGCCAGAAGGGCGGAGGTCGAGGTGCTGGACCGCTCCGAAGGTTTCGTGCAGGTCAAGGGCAACCCGCTCTCGGAGGGCCGGCTGGTGGTCGTCAACCCCCGGGACGCCATCCATGACGGGACGCGGGTGCAGGTTGTCGGGCAAGAGGGTCTCTGATGGGCATCATCGGCGTACTTGTCCGCAGGCGCGTGCTGGTCACGGTGCTCGTGCTGATCGCCGTCATCCTGGGGGCGATCTCGTACGCGTCGCTGGGCCTGCGGCGGTTCCCGGACATCGACTTCCCGTTCGCGACCATCTCCACCGTCATGCCGGGCGGCAACCCGGTGGACATCGAGGCGGACATCACCAGGCGCATCGAGGACGCCGTCAGTTCGATCTCCGGCATTGACGAGCTGACGTCCTACTCGCAGCAGGGCCTCTCGCTGGTGCTGGTCCAGTTCGACCTCGAAGAAGACATCGACATCAAGGCGACGGACATCAGCAACAAGCTGGACCTGGTCCGTCGCGATCTGCCGGACGCCGCCGAGGACCCGGTCGTCTCGAAGTTTGACATCACGCAGATGCCCATCGTGCAACTGGCGCTCCACGGGCAGCAGGGCGCCAACGAACTCTACCGGCTGGCCGACGAGGAGCTGGAGACCTTCCTGGCCCAGGTGCCGGGCGTCGCCCAGGTGGAGCTGGCCGGGGGCGAGGAGCGCGAGATACAGGTCCTGCTCGACGCGCGCAAGCTGCGAAAGCATGCCGTCTCCATCGGCTCCGTCGTCGCCGCGCTGAAGGCGTCCAACCTCGACGTGCCGGCCGGGCACGTCACCCAGACCGACCGCGAGGTGCTCGTCCGGACCACGGGCCGGCTGCGCGAAGTCGGCGACATCGGCAGCGTGCGCGTCCCCACGGGCGGAGGCGGGACCATCACGGTCGCTGACCTCGGCCAGGTCGTTGACACGTACGGCGAGGCCCGCTCGTGCTCCCGCTTCGACGGCGAGCCGGCCATCATCATCGGCATCCTGTCGCAGAGCGGCGCCAACGAGGTGGAAGTCGCCGACAGGGTGAAGGAACGCCTGCCGGAGTTGCGCAGACTGCTGCCCGACGGTGCATCCCTCGACATTGCGACCGACGACAGCGAGTTCATTCGAGGCGCCCTGGCCAACGTCCGCACCAACATGCTGATCGGTATCCTGCTGACGGCCTTCACGTTGTTCCTGTTCTTGAAGTCGGGGCGCGCCACGGCGGTCGTCGCCGTGGTCATGCCGGCGGCCATCATCGCCACCTTCACGTGGATGCTGTTCTCGGGCTTCACCCTTAACATCCTCACGCTGACCGGCCTGGCCATCACGGTCGGCGTGCTGGTCAACAACGCCATCCTGATCGTCGAGAACGTGATCCGGTTCATCCACGACGGGCACACCCCGCAGGAGGCGGCAGTCCTGGGCACCAACGACATCGCCCTGGCCATCATCAGCAGCACGGCCACGAACCTGGTCGTCTTCATCCCCCTGGCCTTCATGGGCGAGATCATCGGCCGGTTCTTCAAGGAGCTGGGGCTGACCGTGGTGTACGCGACGGTCGTGTCGCTGCTGGTCTCGTTCTCGCTGACGCCCATGATGTGCGGGGCGCTGCTGAAGGGGGAGGGGGAACGGGACGGTTGGCTGGCGCGGGTCCTCAACGTGCTGTTCGGGTGGACCTCCGACGTCTGGCAGGCGGGATTCCGCCTGGCCAGGGCGGGGTACCTGGGCTTGCTGGATTGGTGCCTGGTGCATCGCGCGCTCACGGTAACGGTCACTGTCCTGGCCGTGGTGGCGTCGCTCGGTGTGTTCGCCGCCGTCGGCGGGGAGTTTCAGCCGGCGATGGACGAGGGCCGGGTCAGCGTCACCGTCCAGACGCCGGTCGGCACGCCCCTGGCCGGGACGGACAGTGTCGTGCGCCTTGTCGAGGACCAAGTGCGCGAGATGTCGCACCTGGAGCATTACAGCGTCCGGGTGGGGAAGGTCTCCGGCTTCCTGGGCGGCAGTTCCGAAGGGGTCAACCTGGCCGAAGTCGTCGCCACGGTCGCGGACCGCGCCGACCGGCAGGAGAGCCTGGACGACCTGGTGACCATGATCACGCCGGGCCTGGCGGAGATCCCCGGCGCGCAGATCGCGGCCAGCCGCGGCGGGAGCGGGCCGGGCCTCACCCCCATCGAAGTCCAGGTCAGCGGGAAGGACATGGACGAGATCCGCTCGGTCGCCGAGGAAGTCATGGGCATCGTCGAGCGGACCCGCGGCACGGCCGGCGTGGCGAAGTCCTACCAGACCGGCCAGCCCGAGATGCGCGTCGTGCCCCGCCCGGAGGCGGGTCGCCTCTACAAGATCGACAACTCGCTGATCGCCGGCGAGGTGCGCAGCTACCTGGAAGGCACCGTGGCCACGCAGTTCCGCGACCGCGGGGAGAACTACGACATCCTGGTCAAGCTCCGGCCGGAGGACCGGCGCTGGGAGGAGGACGTCGACCGCATGTTCATCAGCTCGCCGGTCACCGGGCAGATGATACGCATCGGCAACGTGGCCCGGCTGGTGCGCGAGGCCGGGCCGACCCTTATCACCCGCAAGGACCGGCGGCGACTCATTACCGTCACTTCACAGCTTACCGGCGAACTGCCGAGCGGCAAGGTCAAGAACGCGGTAGAGACCGAGATAGGGCGGGAACTCCGGCCGCCGGAAGGCGTCCTGGTCGAGTTCGGCGGCGAGACCGAAATGATGGAGAAGAACTTCCGCGAGCTCTTCAAGGCCATGGCCATCGCCGCCGTGCTCACTTTCCTTTGCGTGGCGGGCATCATCGAATCATTCCTGTTCGCCGGCGTCATCATCGCCGCGTTGCCCGTCTCGCTGGTCGGCGTGGCGGTGGCCATGCTGTTGGGCAACGTCACGGTGAACATGTTCAGCCTCATGGCGATGGTCATCCTCGTGGGCATGGTCGTCAACAACGCGATCATCGTGGTGGACAAGGCGATGGGCCTCGAAAGGGAAGGGCAGTCCCCCCACGAGGCGATCCGCGGGGCGTGCGCGCTGCGGTTCCGCATGATCATAATGGCGAACCTGACGACGATGATCGCGCTGGTGCCGCTGTCGCTGGGGCTCGGCTTCGGAGGCGAGATATTCCGGCCGCTGGCCGTCGTTGAGATAGGGGGCATATTCGCCGCCGGGGCGCTCTCACTTCTCGTCATCCCCGCCGTCTACCTGATGCTGCGCGGGCGAAGGCAAAGGACAGTTGACAGTTGACAGCCTGCCCCGAGCGGAGTCGAGGGGTCGGTAGTTGACAGTGGACAGCGAGCGGCCCCGCAAGAGGAAATGAACGTGGCACACGAAGCAACACGAGAACTGAGACGCAGGTCCCTGCTCAAGTCGCTGCTCTGGCGGCTGATCGGCATCGTCTGGACGTGGGTCGGCGCGTACGTCATCCTCCTGCTGATCCCTCCCTCGCGGAAGACGGCGGCCCTGATTGCCACGCTGATCGTCGTTTACCACCACAGCACGCGCATGATCATGTACTACTTCTACGAGAGGCTCTGGGCGTCCATCGGCTGGGGCAGACAAGAGCCGCAGACGCCCATGTCCTGGCGCCAACGCGTCCTGTGGACGGTCGGCGCCCTCCTGTCGCTGGCCGTGATCTTCTACCTCATCATCTACGTGACGCCGAGGATCAAGCCGAACTGATCCGCCCCCGACAGCCCCGGCGCCCTCCCCGGCCGGCGGGGCGGTGAGCTTGACGGTCCGGGGCGCAACTGCTAACCTATGCACGCTTAAGGGGCCGCCGGGTGACCCGCCCTCCGCGCCCGGGCGCCGTCTGCCGATGCCCGGGCTTTCCTGTTGAACGCTGCCGGTGAGCACAATGAAGACCGACGAGATTCGCAAGCGGTTCCTGGACTTCTTCCGCAAGCGCGACCACCGCATCGTGCCGCCCGACTCGCTGATCCCGGGCCACGACCCCACGCTGCTCTTCACCGGGGCGGGGATGAACCAGTTCAAGGACGAGTTCTACGGCCACGGGGACAAGTCCCTGAAGCGCGCGGCCACGTGCCAGAAGTGCCTGCGCACGGGGGACATAGAGAACGTCGGCCGGACGGCCTCCCATCACACCCTGTTCGAGATGCTGGGGAACTTCTCGTTCGGCGACTACTTCAAGGAGAAGGCCATCGAGTGGGCCTGGCAGTTCATGCGCGAGGACATGGGCCTGCCCGAAGACGCGATGGTCGTCAGCATCTACGAGGGCGACGAAGAGGCTGCCGCGATATGGCGCGACCGCGTCGGGCTGGCCGAGGAGAAGATCTACAGGTTCGGCGAGGGGGACAACTTCTGGCCGCCCAACGCCCGCACCCAGGGCCCCAACGGCCCGTGCGGCCCGTGCAGCGAGATCTACTACGATACCGGCAAGGGCTGCGGCAAGCCCACCTGCGACCCGGCCTGCGAGTGCGGCCGCTACGTGGAGGTCTGGAACCTGGTCTTCCAGCAATACGACCGCCAGGAGGACGGCACGCTCGCCCCCCTGCCCATGCAGAACATCGACACGGGCATGGGCCTGGAGCGCATGGCGCGCGTCATGCAGGGCGTCGGGAGCAACTTCGAGATTGACGTCTTCGCGCCCATCCTGGAGGTGGTCGCCGACGCCTGTGGCATAGGGCCGGAGCCGGACTCCGCGCAGCTCGCCCCGATGCGCCGGATAGCCGACCACGCCCGCGCCGTCGTGCTCTGCATCGCGGACGGCGTGATCCCGAGCAACGAGGAGCGCGGCTACGTCGTGCGCAGGCTGCTGAGGCGCGCCGTGCGGGACGCCTTCCAACTCGGCGCGGACGGCCCGTTCATGACGCGCCTGGTGGACCCGGTCATCGAAGCGTACCGGGACCCCTACCCGGAGCTGGCCGAGAGCCGGTCACACGTCGAGACGGTCATCGGCCAGGAGGAGAAGGCGTTCGAGCGGACGGTCCGGCGCGGCTCCGTGGTCCTTGGCGAACACGTCGCCAACCTGAAGCGCCAGAGGGCGAGCGTGCTGCGCGGCAAGGAGGTCTTCGACCTCTACCAGACCTACGGCTTCCCGGTCGAGATGACCGAGTCCATCCTCGCCGAACAGGGGATGGGGGTGGACATGCAGGGGTTCCTGCGCGAGATGGAGGCGCACCAACTGCTCTCCAAGAGCGCCTCGGCCTTCGAGGAGACGGTCTTCGTCAGCGGTCCGCTCGCGCGGCTGCGGGACGAGGTCGAGGAGACCGAGTTCACGGGTTACCGGACGCTGGAGAGCCTGGCGCGCGTGGTGGGCATAGTCCGCGACGACAAGCTCGTGGAGCGCCTGGAGGAAGGGGAAGCGGGCGCGGTCGTGCTGGACCGCACGCCGGCCTACGGCGAGGCCGGCGGCCAGGTCGGCGACCGGGGCTGGATCACAGGCGAGGACGGCGGCGGGGCCGAGTTCGAGTTCCACGGCGTCCAGCGCGAGAGGGGCTTCTTCCTGCACGTGGGCGAGGTGAAAAAGGGCAGCCTGGCGCCCGGCCAGGCCGTGACGTGCCGCGTGGACAGGGAGAACCGCGCGGCCACGGCCCGCAACCACACGGCCACCCACCTGCTGCACCACGCCCTGCGCACCGTCCTGGGCGAGCACGCCACGCAGAGCGGCTCGCACGTGTCCGCCGAGAGGCTCCGGTTCGACTTCTCACACCCGACCGAGGTCGGCCCCGAGAACCTGAGGAAGATCGAGGACCTGGTCAACCAGCGGGTCCTCGAGGACGAGCCGGTCACCAGCACGCGCATGAGCCTGAGCGAGGCGCGTGAGGCGGGCGCGATCGCCCTGTTCGGCGAGAAGTACGCCGACATCGTGCGCGTCATCGGCATCGGCGACTACAGCCGGGAGCTTTGCGGCGGGACGCACTGCCAGCGCACGGGCGAGGTCGGCCTGTTCCGCATCACGCGCGAGAGCAGCGTCGCCGGCGGCGTCCGGCGCATCGAGGCCGTCACCGGCCTGAACGCGCTGGCCCGGCTGCGCGAGCGCGAGGAGCAGATGGCCCGGCTCTGCGACGTGATGGGCACGCAGGAGCAAAACGTCCTGGGCCGCGCTGAGGAGCTGCTGGGCGAGATACGCGCGCTCCAGAAGAGCCTGGCGCAGGAGAAGCAGCGGGTCGCCCGCAGCATGGCCTCCGGCAGCCTGCTCGACGGGGCCGAGACGTACGGCGACGTGCGCCTGGTCGTGGGCCGAATGGAAGGCGGGCACGCCGAGCTGCGCAGCGCAGCGGACGTGATCCGCAGCCGCAACGAGAAGACCGGCTGCGTGCTGACCTCAGAGGAGGGCGAGGAGGTCGCCCTGGTCGTGGGGTTCTCGCAGGACCTGGTCGAGCGCGGTTTCAGCGCCCGGGAACTGGCCGAGGAGATGGCCTCCATCGTCAACGGCGGCGGCGGCGGCCGGGCCGACCTGGCCCAGGCCGGCGGCAGCGACGCGTCCCGGCTCGACGAGGCCCTGGAAAGGGCCCGCCGTATCGTCGAGCAGAAGGCCGGCGCCGCGGACCACCCGGAGACTTGACACCGCACGACCCGGCGGCCTAAAATTGCGCGTTCAGGTGGGTGGGTAGCTCAGTTGGTAGAGCACAGGACTGAAAATCCTGGTGTCGCCGGTTCAAATCCGGCTCCACCCACCATCCCATCGTCCACCCGAGCGGGTCCGGCCTGGTCCCCCGCTTTCCCTTGAGGCCCGCCCGACGTTTGCGCGCTTGCGTCATCCCCGGCGAGACCCCTCGGGCGCCGTGTGGCGGACTCGGGGCAAGCTTCGAGGACGAGAACGAGGACGAGTGCCGTTCCGTCGTCCGCTGTCAACCCCTCCACCCCTCGACCCGGCTCGCGACGAGCTCCGCTCAGGGCAGGCTGTCAACTCTCGACTATCTACTCCGCCGCCGGGCCGTGCGTCCCGGCACACGGCTTGCAATGAAGCCATACATGGGGTAGATTCGAGACGAGGGCGCCGGGGGTGGTCCCCGTACGGTTATTGGGAGAAACGAGCAGAGATGTCGGCGCAGGAAGCCACAGCTATCGGCTTCTACGTGAAGGTCAGGGGGCGTGAGAACTCCGGTCGTCAGTACGAGATAGGGCCTAACGGCCTGCTGGTGGGCCGTTCGACCAGTTGCGACGTCCGGTTCCGCAGTCCCTGGATCTCCCGGCGCCACGCTTACTTCTACGCGGACCAGCAGCAGTGCTACGTCGAGGACCTGGGCTCGAAGAACGGCATCCTGGTCAACGGGGCCAAGACGAAGAAGGCCCGTCTGCACGGCGGCGACGTGGTCGACTTCGGCCCGAGCAGGTTCACCTTCCGCGTCAGGGACCCGCGCAGCAGGCTTGCCCGCTGGCTGGTGTTGACGAGGCCGGACGAAGGGCAAGGGCTGGCCTGGGCCGAGCAGATGCGGGAGGCGGTCCGACCTCAGAGCTTCCTGGCGCTGGTGAGCCTGGTGTTCGGAATCCTGACCTACCTTCACTGGGCGTTCGGCCCGTGCGCGGTCGTGCTGGCGTTGCTGGCCTTCTGGGAGACGCGCGGCGAGCGCTCCCCCGTGCGTCGCGCCCTGCTGGCCGCCGCGCTTACGCTCGGGCTGTTCGGCGGCGCCCTGAACGCGTGGTTCGAGGTGGCGGCGCCGCGGATGTGGGAAAGGCAGGTGCTCGCAGCCCGGGCCGAGTGCAAGCGTAACCTGCAGAAGGTCCAGTGGGCGCTGGAGGCCTATCACAGGACCAACGACGGGCAGGACCCGGGCGACCTGCAGCAACTGGTCGAGGCGGGGCTGCTGGAGGCGGAGTGCATCTTCTGCCCGGGCCCCCTGCTGGACGGGGAAGAACCGCGCCCGTACCTGTTCTTGCCGGCACCCGCCGGCGCTCCCGAGGAGGGCTACGCCGTCCGCGTGTGTGATGCCGATCCGGCCAACCACCAGGACAGGGACCTCTGGGCGCTGCGCCGCAACGGGGGGATAGACTCCCTGGCCGCCCCGCAACTGGAACGCCTCCTGCACAGGCAGAGCGGAGAGTGACCCGACGCTGCCGGCGGCACGGCAGCCGGGGACCCGGATAACGATGGCAAGCGACCGTGGTTCAATCAGCGTGCGGCTGGCCGTGGGGCTCGCCCTGGCGCTCGGGGTGCTCGGGGCACCGCTGCTGATTACCCTGGACCGGCTGGCGGCGGTCAGAAGGGCTACCGAGCAGGCGGCGTCCTACGTGCAGTTGCGGCACCAGGTCGTGCTGATGAGCAAGACCGGCGAGGACATGCTGGCCATTCATTCGGGGCTCTGGACCCCCGAAGGGGTGGACCGGAGCAAATGGGACGAGTTCCGGCTCCACACGCAGAGCCTGGAGCATCTGCTCGACAGCATGTGGGCGCGCGGCATCGAGAAACATGAGATCACCTACCTCAACGAGTTGAGCAGCAGCGCCGAGGCCCTGCACGACCTTATCTCGGAGCCGACGCTCAGGGCGCGGATAGAGGCACCGGAGGGCGAGGTTCCGCCGGAGTTGCTGGCCCGGACGAGAACGCGCAGCCGCGAACTGCTGGAGCGGATCGTTGAGCTCTGCGAGTACCTGGCCAGCTCCTTCGACATACGGACGGTCCACGCCGCCGCCCAGGCGGGAGAGGCGTGGACGGTCAGCGTCGCCACGTCCAGGATCGTCTTCCCCTTCGCTCTGCTGGTGAGCTTTCTGGTCATCTATTACGTGCACCGCTCCATCACGCGCCCGGTCTCAGCCCTGGTCCAGGGGACCAAGGCCCTGACCAGGGGCGACCTGACCGAGCACATAGACGTCACCGGCTACGGGGAGTTCAGCGAGCTGGCGGACAGCTTCAACCAGATGGCCCGTGCGCTCGTGACGAACCAGAAGCAGCTGGTCGAGGCCGAGAAGCTGGCCGTGGTCGGGCGGCTGGCGGCGGGCATGGCCCATGAGATCAACAACCCGATCACCGTGATCATGGGCTACACGAAGATGCTGGAAAACGGCCTCCAGGGCGACGGACCGGCCAGGGAGCAACTGCGCAGCATCGCGCAGGAGGCCCAGCAGTGCAAGAGCATCATCAGCGGGCTGCTGGACCTGTCCCGCCCCCTGGAGAGAACGCCGGGAGAGGTGATCAACCCCAACAAGGTCGTGGCCGAAGTGCTCAACATGGCCCAGGCCATGCAGCTGACCGAGCGCGTCCGCATCGAGAAGGCGGTCATCGACCGGCCCCTGCCGCTGACGATCGGCCGCTCGCGGCTCAGACAGATCATCCTGAACATCATCCGCAACGCGCTGGAAGTGCTCCAGGACGGCAGGGACGCGTGCCTGCGACTGGAGGGCTACGTCCGCCCGCGCGACAAGCTGGAGCCGGCCGGGCTGGCCGAGAGAGTCAGCGCCAGCAAGTCGTTCCTGGTGCTGGTGTTCACGGACAACGGACCGGGCATGCCGCCGGAGCACCTGAAGCACTTGTTCGAGCCGTTCTTCACCACCAAGCCGGACGGCATCGGGCTGGGCCTGGCCATCTGCCATAACATTGCGGCAGCACACGGGGGGTTCATCGACGCGCAGTCCGTCCGGGGAAGCGGCACGACGTTCACCGTGGGGCTGCCGCTGGCCGAGTAGGCCTGACCGCGGTCCGCTCACCGGCGCAGCGCCGCCCGAACGTCGGCTTCGGCAAGTGCGCCCTGCCGCAGGATTTCCACCGCGTCGCCCCGTGCCCTCACAACCGTTGACGAGGCGCCGAGGACCGCCGGGCCGCCGTCGAGGACGGCCGCGATCCGCCCGCCGAAGTTGCGCAGCACCTCGGCGGGGGTCAGCGCGGGCGGCTCCCCGCTCAGGTTCGCGCTGGGCGCGGCCAGCGGCGCAGCGGTCAACCGCACCAACTCGCGCGCGGCCCCGCAGTCGGGGCACCGCAGTCCGACCTCGCCCCCCCGCCGCGCCGGCACGACGAGCGTGAGCGGCCCGGGCCAGAAACGCTCCGCCAGGAGCCCGGCCGCTCGGCCCAGCGTGGCGTAAGTCCCAGCGTCGGCAGGCGATGCGATCAGCAGCGTGAACTCCTTGCCCGCCGGGCGCCCCTTGAGGCGCCGCAGTGCCTCGACCGCCTCCGCGTCGTCAGCGCGGGCCGCCAGCCCGTAGACCGTCTCCGTCGGGAAGGCGACGATCCGGCCCCGGCGCAGCAGGTCGGCGGCGCGGCGCATATCATCGGGCTCCGAGGCCAGCAGCAGTTCGGTCTCCATGTCCCTCGCCCCGCGCGCAACGGTGATGGAGTTCGCCCGGGCCATGTTATCCCAGGCAGCGGCCGCCGTGCAAGGGCTGCCAGGCTTTGCAGCACCCGGCGCTTTCTGTTACGCTCGTGGGAGATGGGATGGATGCAAGGAGGTGGCGGCGATGAAGGCGCTGAGGAGTGTGCTGGCGGCGGGGCTGGCGCTGGCGGCGGGCGCGTGCGGCGCGGCGGAGGACGTCCGGCCGGCCGCCGCTGCGGGAACGTTCTATCCCGGCCAGGCCGCAATCCTCAGGGCGCAGGTCGAGGGCTTCCTGTCCGAGGCCGCCCCCACCGTGCCGGACGAGCTCCAGGGCCAGCGGCCCGCCGTGCTCATCGTGCCCCACGCCGGCTACCCTTACAGCGGCACGACGGCCGCGGCCTGCTACAAGCTGCTCGAAGGCAAACCGAAGCCGTCGCGCATCGTGCTGATCGGGCCGACCCATCGGGCCTGGCTGCCGGGGGCGTGCAGCGTCGCCGACTTCTCCCATTACGCCACCCCGTTGGGCGAGATACCGGTGGACGTGGAGGCGCGCGACCGGCTGGTGGACGGCAAGTTTTTCCGCAAGGGCAAGGGCGCGCACCAGGCCGAGCACTGCCTCGAAGTGCAGCTCCCGTTCCTCCAGGTGGTCTGGCCGGAAACACCGGTCATTTTACCGGTGCTGGTAGGACAATTGACCGCCGAAGATTGCCGTTCGTCAGCGGGGGGGATAGCCAGGGCGCTCGACGAAGACACGCTCCTGATCGTGAGCACGGACTTCACGCACTACGGCCGGCGGTTCGACTACGTGCCCTTCGGGGCGGCGTCCGGGTTGGAGTTGCGCGACAAGATCCAGGCCCTCGACATGGAGGGCGTGGAGCATATCAAGGCGCTCGACCCGGCCGGGTTCCGCAAGTACCTGGACGTAAAACGCCCCACCATCTGCGGCCGCATGGCCGTGCTCACCATGCTGGAGGTCTTCTCGAAGTCCAGCGCCGTCCGGCCCGTCTTCCTGAAATGGCGCAGCTCCGGCGCCGCTACGGGCAGCTACACGGACTCCGTCAGCTACGTCGCCATGGCCCTCTACGCCTCGAAGGAGGCGATGGACGAGGTGCTGAGCGCGCCGGCCCGGGCGGCCGGGGCCGCGCCCGTCCCGTTGGCGGCCCCCTCCCTGACCGAACCGGAGGAGCGCGCCCTGCTGAAGCTGGCGCGCGACGCGATCGGCGGCGCCCTGGAGCAGGACGCCGCCCAGCCCGAGCCGGAGCAGGTGACCGACGCCCTGCGGGCCGAGCACGGCGCCTTCGTCACGCTCAGGAAGAACGGCGATCTGCGCGGCTGCATCGGCCACGTCGTGGGCACGGAGGAACTCTGGACCTGCGTGCGGCAGGTCGCCGTGCAGGCCGCATTCCATGACCGCCGCTTCCCCGCGCTGAAGAGCGAGGAGCTCGCCGACGTCAAGCTGGAAATCAGCGTCATGGGGCCGCTGATCCCCGTGCTGGACAAGGCTGAGATATCGGTGGGCCGGGACGGCCTGATCGTTCGGAGGGGCGCGCGTTCCGGCCTGCTCCTGCCGCAGGTCGCGACCGAGTACGGCTGGACCGTCGAGGAGTTCCTCCAGCAGACCTGCCGCAAGGCCGGCCTGCCCCCGGATGCCTGGCAGCAGCCCGACACCATGATCCTGCGCTTCGGCGCGACCGTTTTCGGCGAAGAGGAACTCGGCCTTTGACGGCCGACGCCGGCCGCGTATAATTCGTCCTTTCTTCGGTTCCCGCAACCTTCATCTGGCAGACGGAGCGACCACATGGACGGCGCCATCCGCGTGACAGTCTGGAACGAGTTCAGGCACGAGAAGACCCACGAGGCGGTCAAGGCCATTTACCCCGACGGGATGCACAGGGTCATCGCCGACTTCCTGTCGGCCGAACCCGGCATCGAGGCGCGCACCGCCACGCTGGACGAGCCCGAGCACGGCCTGACCGACGAAGTGCTCGCGCAGACCGACGTGCTCACCTGGTGGGGGCACATGGCCCACAACGAGGTCCGCGACGAGATCGTCGAGAAAGTGCACGCCCGCGTGCTGGACGGCATGGGCCTGATCGTCCTGCACTCGGGCCATTACTCGAAGATATTCCGCAAGCTCGTCGGCGCGTCGGCGTCGCTGAAGTGGCGGGAAGTCGCCGAGAAAGAACGCCTCTGGGTCGTGCTGCCGGGCCACCCGATCGTCGCGGGCCTGGGGGAGTACATCGAGCTCGAGCACACGGAGATGTACGGCGAGTTCTTCGACGTCCCCCAGCCCGACGAACTGATCTTCATTAGTTGGTTCGAGGGCGGCGAGGTGTTCCGCAGCGGGCTCTGCTACCACCGCGGGCGGGGCAAGGTGTTCTACTTCCGGCCGGGCCACGAGACGTTCCCCATCTTCAAGCAGCCCGACGTGCAGCGCGTCATCATCAACGCCGTGCGCTGGGCCGCCCCGGCCGGGGGACCGAAGCCCGCGTTCGGCAACGTCAAGCCGTTGGAAGAGATCGGCGACTGAGGGGACAGAACCCGCCGGCATCACGCCGCGCGGAGCCTGCTCTCGATTCGCCGGACCAGGCCGGCCAACTGCGTGTCCTCGCGGCAGACGCCCTCGACCTTGTCCACGGCGTGCTTGACGGTGCTGTGGCTACTCCTGCCGAAGAAGCGCCCGATCTCCGTCAGGGACGCCCCCGTCAGCCTCCTGGCGAGATACATGGCCACCTGGCGCGCCAGCAGCACGGTGCGCGACCGGCACTTGCCGGTCAGCCGCTCCGGCGGCACGTCGAAGACCTCCAGCACCGCCTCCCTGATCTGGTCCAGGCCCACCCGCCGCAGGCGGGCCGGCGCGATCGTGGCGAAAGCCTCCATGGCCGCAGTCAGCCCCAGCTGGCCGCAGCCGTGAACGCTCGCGTACATGGCCAGGCAGCAGACGGCCGACTCCGCCACGCCGAAGCTCGTGCCGCGGCGCCCGGCCACGTAGCGGTAGACTTCCTCGGTCGCCACCAGCCCGCACTTGCCGGCCAGATCCTTGACGACGGGCAGTCTCTCGTCATCTTCGGGCGGCATCAGCAGGACCGGTAATGCCCGCTGCAGGAGCGCCTGGAAGGCCGGCTCCAGGTCGCGCAGCTCCTCCCGGTGCGGCTTGGCCGCCAGGGCGACCCGCCCCCCGTTGGCCAGGACGTGCTTGATGGTGTGGAGCAACTCCTGCTGCCCGGCCGACTTGCCCTGCACGAACTGGACGTCGTCCAGGAGCAACATGCGGCGCGAGCGGTACCTCTTGCGGAACTGCCTGGTCGTCTTGTGCTGGATGGCGTGGTAGTACTCGTTGCACCAGTCCTCGGCCGAGACCAGGACGGTATCGAGCCCGGACTGCCTGCCGTGCGCCAGGGCGTAAATGGCCCGGAGCAGGGCCGTCTTGCCCAGGCCGTAGTCGCCGCAGACGTAGAGGAAGCGGAAGCGGGGGTTCTCCTGGCCGGCCAGCTCGCGCGCCGCCGCGAACGGAAGCTGGTTCGAGCGGGTGCAGAACAGGTTCTCGAAGCCCCACTGCGGCGGGACCGGCGCCTCCAGCGTCGGGCGGGCGAAGTCCACGGCGCCGACGGGCTCCGCGTTGCTCTCCAGCCGCTCCGCCTCCCGCCGGGCGCTCATCTTGCGGAACAGCCGCGGCGCTATGTCGAACTTGACCGAGACGGGTTCGCCGAGCAGTTCGGTGGCCGCATCCGCCACGGCGTTCCGGTATCTCTGCCCCAGGTACTGCTGGATGATGATGTTCGGCACGCCGACGACCAGCTCCCGGTCCTGGAAGCTCATCAACTCCGCCTGCTGGAACCAGAGGCTGTATCGCCGGTATCCGAGCCGCTCGCGGATGTTTTCCTGGACGGCCTGCCAGAACTGCCGGACGTCCCCGAAGTCCCCCCCGTCCTCCAGCAACTGAGCCAGGGGCTTCAGGGCCGGCCTGCTGCCGCTTTCCACGTCCCGAGCTGGTGTATATCCAGGTTCGGCAGACACACAGTCTCTCCGTAACGACCTGCCCGGTCGCTTAAATAGATGCTGCCCCAAACGGCCTACTTGAGGGTGGAATGTTGCGCCCCGGAGAAGCCGCACGGCGGGGCGACTGAAGGGAACAGGCGCGACAACCGGACGCCCCTCCACGCCCGTTTGCTCCCTGGAAAGGTATGCGAATCTCGACTCCGCCCAACCTGCACTTGTCTTTCCCTCAAGCTGCCCAACCCAGGCAATCCGTTCCAATGCGGCAGCGATTGTAAGGACAATCCCGCGCGTCTGCAATCCCGTTTCTCGGCCTGCCCCCCACCGGCGCACCGCTACCTCACGATAAGTCCGCGTCGCTAAACGGATTCTGGAGAATAGACGTGATCGCAGAAAGCCCGGAGATTTCTCCGCGCTCTGAAAGACATAGCCATTGTGGCATAGGCTCTGTTTTGGATGCGCTTAGCGTTTTGTGTTGCGCGTCAAGAACTTACGCAAGGATGCGAGGCCGGCGCGGGACACGTTTTCGGGCGCGTCGCTCAGAAGGCGCCAGAAGGGCTTCTCAGGCCGTCTGGCCGGACCCTGTCCCCGTAGTACACCATGCACAGAACGTGTTACGGTTTTGAGCGCATTTCCCGGCCACCGCAGGCCCCCCTCGGGCGCTCCGCCCGCCCTTGCGCGTTCCCTCAAGCGAGTGCCGGGGGATGCGCAGACCCCGGGCAGGGGAAAACAGGACGCGGCGGGCAATCGGGGGACTCCGGGGCGAGACAGAACGGGAGGGTTCAGGAGAGTGGTGGAGGATACGGGGCTCGAACCCGTGGCCTCGACAATGCCATTGTCGCGCTCTCCCAGCTGAGCTAATCCCCCACCGGGCTTTCCACACTATAATCCATGGCCGCCCCGGCGGTCAAGCCTCCGGGCGTCAGAGCAGGGAGAACTGCCGCAAAAGGCCCAACACGTCGTTGCGCGTGATATAGACCAGCAGCGCAATCAGGAACGCAAAGCCGACCGCCTGGGCCAGGAACATCACCCGCTCACCGACCCGGCGCCCGCGGACCTTCTCGATGGCCAGGAACAGCAGGTGCCCTCCGTCCAGCACCGGGATGGGCAGGATGTTGAAGAAGGCCAGGGCCGTGCTGATCATGGCGGTCAGGTAGAGCAGTTGCCCGACCCCCTCCTGGGCGGCCCGGTACGACACGTAGGCGATCGTCACGATGCCGTGCATGTGGCGCGGGCTGACCGCCCGCGTGGCGAACCCCTTGAGCGTCAACGCGATCTGCCCCAACTGTCTGAACGTGTCGGCGGTCCCGCGCTTCAGGGCGCCGAGCACGCCGAAGCGCGTGCGCACCGTCTTGAGCCGGTCCATGCCTATCCCCAGGGGGCCTGGGCCTGGCTCCGTCCTCTCGACCGGTTCGACCGACGCGGAGAGGCGTTCGTCGTCGCGAAGCCACTCCAGCGAGTACGGCCCCCGGCCGGCCCCGCCGACGGCGGCGAGTATGTCCAGCCAGGACTCGACGGGCTCCCCGTTGACGCTCACCAACGTGTCGCCCGGACGCATGCCGGCCGCCCAGGCCGGACCGTCCGGCTCCACCCAGGGCAGCGTGGCGCTGTCCGTGAAGGCGATGCCGTCGAGCAGGCCTTCCAGCGCGGCGGCGTCCGGCGCGTCCGTCGAGAGGGTTTGCGCCTGGCCGTCCCGCTCGACCTGGAGGGTCACAGTGCGGGGCGATGCCTCGATGGCCTCCTGGAGGTCCGGGAAGCCGCGCACGGGCCGGTCGCCGACGGCGGCTATCGTGTCCCCGGCGCGCAGGCCCGCCCGCCACGCAGGCCCGCCCTGCTGAACGGCTTCCACCGTCGTGGTGGCGCCCGATATCCCGATGATGTGTCGCGAACGCGGCTCGGTCTCGACGGTCAGGGGCAGTTCCTCGCCGTCGCGCTCGACGACCAGCTCGACCCGGACGTCCTCGGAGTTCAGCAGTTCCCGCTCGAAGGCCTGGGCGGTCGCGACGGGCCGGCCGTTGACGCTCAGGACGCGGTCGCCGACCTGGACGCCTGCCTCCGCGGCCGGCGAGCGCCCGTCCGGGCCGCCGACCCTCTGGACTCCGGTCACGACCGGCTCCACCGGCGGCTGGATGCCAACCAACCGGAGCCCGACCTGCTCGTCGTACTCGGGTCGCAACGAGAAGGCAAGCTCCTGGCCGTCCCGGCGCACGCCGAATGCGACGGTCTCCCCGCCGCCCACGGCGACGGCGCTGGTTATGTCGTTGAACACGGGGTCCGTCATGCCGTCAACGGAGACTATCTCGTCCCCCGGCCTGATGCCGGCCGCCCAGGCGGCCGAGCCGCGCGTGACGCTGCCGACCTCGGCAACGACGAACTGGACGCCGACGGCGAACGCGAGGACGAACAGGACGGCTGCGAGCACGAAGCTCATCACGACGCCGCCGACGACGAAGACCGCCCGCTGCCCGGGGGTCTTGGACCAGAACTCATGGGGCTCCCCCGCTCCTTCCTCCGCACCCTCTCCGGAGACTTTGATGTAGCCGCCGACGGGGATGAGGGAGACGCGATAGTCGGTCTCGCCCGCCCGGAACCCGATCAGCCGCTTCCAGAAGCCGAAGGAGAAGACCTCCACGCGCATGCCCACCAGCTTGGCGCCGATGAGGTGCCCGAACTCGTGGACGACGATCAGCAGGCTCACCGCGGCGACCGTGGCGAGGATAGAGAGCATTTTCAGAGCGATTCCAGGCAACGCCTCGCCTCCTCTCGGGCCCATCGGTCGGCGTCCATCACGTCCTGAAGGCAGGTTACCTCCCGCACCTCGTGCCGGTCCAGCGTGCGCTGGACGACGGGGACGATGTCCGTGAAGCCTATCCGGCCGGACAGGAACGCCTCGACGGCCACCTCGTCGGCCGCGCTCATGACCGCCCCGCTCGTGCCGCCCACCTCGGCCACGCGATACCCCACGGCCAGTGCGGGGAACCTCTCGTAGTCGGGCTCATAGAAGCCCAGATCGCCCGCCTCGGCCAGGTTCAGACGGCTCCCTGTCGGGGGCATTCGTTCCGGGTAGCTCAACGCGTACTGGATGGACAGCCGCAGGTCGGGCACGGCCATGTGCGCCAGGCAGGCGCCGTCGCGCAGGTGCAAGATGCAGTGGACCACGGACTGCGGATGGATGCAGACCTGAATCTTCTCGGCGGGCAGGCCGAACAGCCAGCGCGCCTCCACCACTTCCAGGGCCTTGTTCATGAGCGTGGCACTGTCAACGGAAATTTTGCGCCCCATCTGCCAGATGGGATGGCGCACGGCCTGCTCCGGCGTCACTTGCGCCATCTCGGCGGCGCTCATGCCGTAGAACGGCCCGCCGCTCGCCGTGAGCATCGCCCTGTCCACGTCCCCGGGCGAGACGCCGCGAAGCAGTTGGAACAGGGCGCTGTGTTCGCTGTCCACCGGCAGGATGGTGGTGCCGTTCTCGCGCGCCAGGTCCATCAGGATCGACCCGCACGCGACGACCGATTCCTTGTTGGCAAGGGCGAGCGTCCGGCCGCTCTCCAGGGCGGCGACAGCCGCGGGAATGCCTGCGGAGCCGCTGACGGCGCTCAGGATCAGGTCCGCGCCCTCCCAGCCGGCCAGGCGCTTCAGGCCGTCAACGCCGGCCAGGAGTTCGACCTGCCGGCCGCTCACTTCGCCGGCCAGCCGCTCCGCGCCCGCCGGGTCGGTAACGGCGATGGCCTCCGGCTCGAACTCCGCGGCCTGCTCGGCCACCAGTTGCCAGTGGGAGCAGCACGACAGCCCCACCACGTCGAACCGGTCGGGCATCTGGCGCACCACGTCGAGGGCCTGCGTGCCCACGGACCCGGTGCTGCCCAGGATAACGATTCTCTTCTTGGTCTGAGCAGCCATGGTATCAGGGCTCGACGGCGCCCCGCGCCGCCGAAATCTTTCTCACCTCTGTCACAAGCACGTCGGCCAGCTGCGAAGCGTCAACCTTGCGGACCTTACGCCCCTGGCGGAACAGGTATCCGAAGTCCGTCCCGCCGGCGATGCCCACGTCCACCTCGGCCGCCTCGCCCGGCCCGTTCACAATGCATCCCATCACGGCGACCCGCACGCCTCCTGGCAGGTCCGCCACGCGCCGGCTAACCTCCCGGACGAGGGCGCACAGATCGATCTCGCACCGGGCGCACGTCGGGCAGGAGATGATCTCCGGCCGGTCCGGGCTCCGCAGTTCGAGCGCCTCCAGGATGGCGAACCCGGCCCCGACCTCCTCGTGCGGCGGGCCCGTCATGGAGACCCGTATCGTGTCCCCGAGCCCCTCGGCCAGCAGCGTGCCTATGCCGACGGCGCTCTTGACGATGCTGACCTCCGGCGGCCCGGCGGCGGTCACGCCCACGTGGAAGGGGTAGTCGCACTTATCGGCCGCCAGCCGATATGCCGCGACGGTCGAGGGCACGTCGCTGGCTTTCAGGCTGAGCACGATGTTGCGCAGCCCCTCCTCTTCGGCGGCCCTGCAGTAGTCCAGCGTCCGGCCGACCATCAGGTCCACCAGGTCTTCCCCGGCGGCGTCCGGGCGCACCTCCAGGCCGCTGCGCGGGCGGATGGAGCCGGAGTTCACGCCGATGCGCACCTTCACGCCCGCCTCGGCGGCGGCGCGGTAGAACTCCCTCAGCCCCTCCTCATCCGGCATGTTGCCGGGGTTTATGCGCACGCCGTGCGCCCCGGCCGCCAGCGCCGCGAGCGCCAGCTCGTGGCGGAAGTGGATGTCTGCGATGACCGGCAGCGGCGACCGTTGGACGATCTCGCCCAGCGCGGCGGCGGCCCTGCGATCGGGCACGGCGCAGCGTATCAGCTCGCAGCCCAGCCCGGCCAGTTCCTCGATCTGGGCCAGCGTCGCGGGCACGTCCTCGGTGTGCGTCTTGGTCATGGACTGCACGCTGACGGGCGCCCCGCCGCCGATGGTGAGGCCGCCGACGCGCACGGGCCGCGTGTTGCGTCTGCTCATGACAGGTTGCATTTCCGGCCCTTGCAGGTCTCTGCCGAGGAACCGACGGAAGGACATTGACCAACACGGCAGATGAAGCCGCGATACGGCCATTATACGGGGCGGCCTGGGCGAATGCAAAAGGCGCCCCGCCGGTTTGATTGGGACCGCAGGTTGCGTTACAATCGCCGGCGCAATGAGCGAGGCAGCCATGAAAAGGGACGAGGTCAGCGAGGGCGTCCAGGCGCTCGAACGGTCCGTCGTGGCCCTGGGCAACACCGTCGAGTCCCTGTTCGCGGACTGCGTCGTCGCCCTGCTCGACCCCATGGACGGCGCGGTCGGCGAGCTGAGGCGGGAAGACTACAAGGCGCACGACCAGTGGCTGGACGTCGACTCGCTCTGCCGGGAACTGCTCACTGAGAGCCGGCCGAACCCCGAGCAGGTCCGCTTCATCATGGCGGCCGTCACCATAGCCGCCGACCTGAAGCGCGTGGCCGACGAATCGCTGCGCATCGGCGAGGGGCTGCGCGCCTGTCCCGCGCCGTCGATCCTCCAGGCCGACCCCACGGGCTGCGTGCAGCGAATGATTGAACTGACGCAGGCCATGCAGAACGACGTGATGGAGGCGTTCATCAACGGCGACGCGGGGGAAGCCAACGGGCTGCACCTGGTCTTTCGCGAGCTGGTGTCCCTGAACGAACGCGCCGCCCGCGAGCTGTGCGTTGCCGTCGAGCGGGAGACCGTCGGCATCGACGTGAGCATCAGGCTGCTGGCGGTGGGGCAGCGCCTGGAGCGCATCGCGGACGAAGTGCTCGACATGTCCAACCAGGTCGCCCGCCTGCTGCGCGAGAAGTAGCGCCCTCAGCCCCGCTGACCGCGCAGCCTGTGCATCACCCTCTCGGTCCGGCCGAAGTAATCGTGCAGCAGCACGTACTCCCCGTAGAGCTCGTCGTATGCGGCGGCTGCCTGCGCCGACGGTTCATAGACGGCCGAGGGCGGCCGGACCAGTTTCGAGGCGGCCTCCTGGACACTGTCGAACCCCCCCGCCTCCCTGCCGGTCGCCGCGGCGCCGAGCAGCGCGCTGCCCAGGGCGGTGGTCTGCTCGGAGGCCGCCACGCGCACCGGCCGGTTCAGCACGTCCGCCAGGACCTGCATGGCCAGCGGGTTCCGGTTCGGCAGGCCGCCGCACGCGATGAACTCCTCGACGGGCACGCCGGCGTCGAGGTACGCCTGCACGATGCGCCGCGTGCCGAACATCGTCCCCTCGATGCAGGCGCGGTATATCTCCTCCGGCCGCGTGTCCAGCGTCAGGCCGACCAGCAGTCCGCTCAACTCGGCGTCCATCAGGACGCTGCGGTTCCCGTTCCACCAGTCCAGCGCCAGCAGGCCGCTCTGGCCGGGCGCCAATCCCGCCGCCCTCTCGCTGAGCAGTCCGTGCAGGCCGATGCCCCGCTCCCTCGCCTCGTCGGCGCAGGAGGCGGGGACGCAGTTGTCCAGGAACCACGCGTAGATGTCCCCGCCGGCCGTCTGCCCGGACTCATAGCCGAAGTAGCCGGGCAGGATGCCGTCGCCGACCATGCCCGCGACGCCCTCGAAGAACCGCGCCTCCTCCGCCAGCAGCATGTGGCAGAAGGACGTGCCCAGGACGAGCACCATCTGCCCCGGCCCGGTCACGCCGCAGCCGGGCACGGCGGCGTGCGCGTCGATGAACGGCGCGGCGACCGGCGTCCCGGCGCGCAGCCCGAGCCGCTGCGCCCATGCCTGAGAGAGCCCGCCGACCGGCGTGCCGGGCGGCACGACCTCCCCCGGCATCTTGTCCCTGAACAGGCCGGCCATCTGCGGCTCGACCGCCCGGAGGAAGTCCTCCGAGGGCCAGCCAAGCTCGGCGACGTGCTGCGCCTTGTAGCCGGCGCAGCAGGCGTTGCGTGCCAGCACGCCCGTCAGCCGCCAGACGACCCAGTCGGCGCCCTCGACGAACGTGAACGCCTCATCGTAGACCTCCGGCGCGCGATGGAGGGTCTCGAGCACCTTCGGCATCAGCCACTCGCTGGAGATCGTGCCGGCGTAGTAATCGAGGAACTTCTCCCCGCGCTCGGTGGCCGTCCGCAGTATCTGCTCGGCCTCGGCGGCGGCGCCGTGATGCTTCCAGAGCTTGACCCACGCCTGCGGATTCCGGCGGAACTCGGGCCTGCGGCAGAGCGGCTCCCCCTCGCGGTCGCAGGGCATCACCGTGCAGGACGTGAAGTCCAGCCCCAGGCCGACGACCTGCTCGCCCGTGACCTTCCCCTGCTTCAGCAGGGCCGGAATGACCGCCTCGACGCCCTCCAGGTAATCGGCCGGATTCTGGAGGAACCAGTCGCGCTCGAGCGGGACCTCCGCCGCGACCGCCAGGCGCTCGCTTATGACCCCGTGGGGGTAGATGAACTCCACGACGGCGACCTCGGCGCCGCTCTCCAGGTCGAGCAGCAGCCCGCGAAGCGATTCGGTCCCGAAGTCCAACCCGATGCTGAACCGTCCCATGATCGCGCCCTCTCGTCGGTCGTCGGAAGGATCGGTCTCCGCCCGCGTCAGGCGGGCGCGCCGAGCATGTCACGGACGACGCCCACCGCCCGCTGGAAGATTCGCAGCCCTTCGCCCTCGTCCTTCAGCCCCTCGCGGGGCCAGCGCGGGTCGTGCAGCGGCAGGCAGTGCCGCTCGGGGTGCGGCATCATCCCCAGTATCCGGCCCGTCGGGTCACAGACGCCGGCGATGTCGTCCACGGACCCGTTCGGGTTCCAGGGATAGCCGGCCGAGCGCCCTTCGCGGTCGGTGTAGCGGTAAACGATCTGCCCGTTCCGGCGAAGCTCGTCCAACAGGGATTCGTCCTGGACGACGAACTTGCCCTCGGCGTGAGCCACGGGCAGGTAGATGCGCTCGCCCTCCTCGACCAGCACGCAGCGGTTGGCCGGCGCGGCCAGGTAGGTCCACCGGTCCTCGAACAGGTGCGAGTCGTTGAAGGTGAGCGTCGCCTGCTGGCGCCACCGCTCCAGGCCGGGCAGCAGGCCCGTCTTGACCAGGACCTGGAAGCCGTTGCATATGCCGATGATGAGCTTGCCGTCTTCCAGGAACCGGTCGATGGGCTCGCGCAGCTTGGTCAGGAACTCGTTGGCGAGCACCTTTCCCGCGCCCAGGTCGTCGCCGTAGCTGAAGCCCCCGGGGATGACCAGGACGTGGTAATCGTCGAGACGGTCGGGCTCGGCCCGCAGGGCGTTGACGTGGAGCAGCGTCGTCTCCGCCCCTGCCAGGCGGAAGGCAAAGTCCGTCTCCCGGTCGCAGTTGGTCCCCGCCGTGCGGACGATGAGCGCTCTGGCCTCTGCGTCAGACATCGGAAGCATCTCCCCGGCAAGTGGAGCGGCCATTTTAGCCCGCAGGGGCGCCTTTTCAAGTCCCGCCCCACTGGACCTTCCATGTCGAGATTGCGGGCACATGTGCCCTCGTTCTCGTCCTCCCGGGCGTGGACGCAATGTCGAGGACGACGACGAGGACGAATGGAGCGCTTGCCCCGCACTTCAGTCTTGCAGGTCGCTAGTGGCTCGTTCAACCGATAACCTTGCACTCCGGGCCCACCCCCGGCGAGACGCCGGGGGCTACCCATAGGGGTAGGCGGGGCGTCTCGCCCCGCTGCCCGGTTCAGACATAACTCGCAAAACGCAAGGT
>Ga0180432_10002617_pt1 | contig 26866 bp, 21 predicted proteins | sample SS_ome_10_FD_132414 | JGI IMG/M metagenome (GOLD analysis project Ga0180432, IMG submission 132414) | Hypersaline lake sediment archaeal communities from the Salton Sea, California, USA - SS_1_MS_2 metaG | ecosystem: Environmental > Aquatic > Non-marine Saline and Alkaline > Hypersaline >... | reverse complement strand
TTGATCGGGAGCTCCCCGTCCATGTTCGTCACCCCGTCCCGGACGAGCTTGGGGGCGCCGCCCCGCTCGCACAGACCCAGCGCCTCAATCCAGGAAAGCCCGGCGCAGGAATAGGGGAGATAGAGCTCCATCACGTCGATTTCCTTGAGGGGCTCCTTGATTCCCGTCTTCTTGTAGACCTCCTTCGATGCAAGCTCCATGGAGACCAGGGTGGTCAGGTCCGTATCCCCCAGCATGTTGTAGGGGTGCTTGACCGATCCGGCAAGGTACCATGCCGGCCGGGGGCATATCTTCTCGGCGTATTCCTCGTTGGCCCATACCACCGCACATGCCCCGTCGGTTCGGGGGCAGACATCCAGCAGCTTGATCGGGTCGGACAGCATCGGGGAGCTCATCACGTCCTCGAGGGTGATCGGCCTTCTCAGCTGGGCGTAGGGGTTGTTGAGGGCGTGGGTGCGGTCCCTGACCGCCACGTGCGCCGCGTCCTCCTCCGTGGCTCCGTATTCTGACATGTACTTGATGGCCTCCACCGCGAGACCGCCGATGGCCCCGGCGAAGACCAGTCGGTCCCAGATCGGGTCGAAGGCGGTGGTGATGGCCGCGGTGGTATCGGATTCGGAGTTTTTCTCCCACCCGATGCACAGCACCTTATCGAACATACCGGACGAGGTGAGATAAAAACCGGACTGTCCGACGGTGGAGCCGGTGGTTCCGCCGGTGGTCAGCTTGAAGGTCGGCTTCATGAAGCCGCCGCTGCCGTCGATGCTCCACATATCAACATAATTAATGCCCTCGAAGTGGTCCATGTTGCCGATAACCACGGCATCGATATCTTCAATTGTCAGGTCGCCGTCCTCCAGGCACCGGGTCACCGCCTCATTGATCAGCTCGATGCCGTTGACATCCAGTCGACTGGAGCGGTGATGGGTTTGGCCGGTGGCGACGATCGCCGTTCTCTTTTTACCCATGACTACCTCCCTACTATCCATACGCAGTGTGACTGTCCGCAGGCGCCGTTGATTCCGTGGGCCAGGGCGGTGTTGACGCCCTTCACCTGGTGATCGCCGGCGTCGCCCCGTACCTGAAGCACCGCCTCGGCAAGGCGAATCATGCCGCCGACGATGACCGGATGCCCCGAAAGGAGCCCGCCGGAGGGATTGACCGGAAGCTCCCCGTCCATTTCTGTGACTCCCTTGTCGATGAGCTTTCCTCCGCCGCCGACGGGGCAAAATCCCAGGCCCTCGTACCACATCAGCTCCATGTAGGAGAAGGCGTCATACACCTCGGCCACGTCGATCTCGTTCAGGGGATCGGTGATTTCGGCCATCTCAAAGGCCTTCGATGCGGCCATGTCCAGCGCCACGGCGTCGGCCAGGTCCCGGTCGCCCAGGAAAAATGCATCGGCGCAGTATCCCACGCCCTTGACCCATACCGGCTTTTTAGCCTTCTTTGCGCGATCGCCCCCGGCGATGATAACGGCCGCGGCGGCGTCTGAGATGGGGGAGCAGTCATAGAGCTTCAGGGGATCGGCGATGAGCCGGGAGTCCAGTACGTCCTCCAGGCTGACTTCCTTCTTGATTTGTGCGTAGGGGTTTTTCATGGCGTTTTTGTGGTTTTTCACCGAAACCTTCGCACATTGTTCTTCGGATATTCCGTATTTTGTCATGTACCGGCGCATCTGCAGGGCCGCCGTGTTCAGGGAATCCAGGCCGATGGGCCGCATATAGATCGGATCGAATATGGCGTTGGTGATCTGAAGATTTTCCGATTCGGATCCCTTCACGTGGGCGACCACCAGGCTTGTCCCGTATACCCCGGAGAGAATCCTCGTCATTCCGTAGAAACAGGAGAAGGTGCCGTCGCCCTCCAGGGCGGACATGTTTTTCCCCATGCCGGCGCCGCAGGCGTCGCCGACCGCCATGGTCGAGATTGTTCTTCCGTCCCAGAAGTCGTTGGAGGTGGTGATGACGTTGTCGATGTCGTCCATCGTCATCCCTGCATCCTCCAGGGCCTTCTGGGTCGCTTCGAATACCATATCGGCGAAGGTGTCCCCAAGCTTGTTACGCTCTATACTGGTCTGTCCCACACCGACGATGGCGATGTTGTCGATACCGCTCATGGTTCACCTCATCAAATCGGTTTGAAATGCTTGATGTCCAGAATGTGGCCCGTGCGCTTGTCGTTGAAGACCGCCTTGAGCCGCATGCCCACCTTCACCTGGTCCGGGGAGACGCCGCCGATCAGGTGTACAAGACCTGTGTCCGCTCCGTCAAGCTGTATGACACCCATGATCTGGGGCTTTTTCCCCGGGATCAGGCTGCTGTCATACCGGACGACGGTGTAGGTTTGGAGTACCCCCTCGTCCTTCAGTTCGACCCACTCGTGGCAGGTCACGAAGCAGTAGGTGCAGGTTTTTTTCGGCGGGACGAAGACCGCCTCACACATTGGACACTTGGTTCCCCATATCCTCTTGTTGTCCTTGAGCTCGGTGAGAAAACGACTTCCCACCTCCCCCACCGACCAGGTATAAGGAACCTTGATCCTGCTTTCGTAGACCAAAAGCTCCTGATCTTTCAGGTCAGTTGTCATGGGTTATACCTCCAAAAGTTAATATAACTATTTCATGTATCCTTTTCAGTTGATTTCCGAACAGTATTCTAGTCCGTCGAGGTCTCCGGCGCGACCGGAGTGCTCGGCGTCGGCGTCGGGGTTTCCGACAGCCTGAGGGTGCCGTATGTTTCCAGAAGCCGGTTGATGTCGGTGGTTTTTAAATCCACGCTCCCTCCGGAGATGGGAAGGAGGATGATTCTCTTGCCCTGGAGGCTCCTGGCGATCTCCAGCATGACCAGTTTTTCACCCCCCGCTCCGGTGAGGGCCCTGTTCCTCTCCCTGAGGGCCTCGGCCTGGGCGATACCCTCGGCAAGAATCGCCTCGGCGATGCGCTTTTGCTGTTCGTAATAGGCGTCCGCCTCGATTACGGATCTTCGATAATTACCGTCCGCCTCGGCTATCATCTTGTTCACCTCACCGATGGCGTCGTTGAGCTTCTTTCGGTACTCCTCTTCCTTAGCCAGGGCCTCGGAGATGTACTTCTCCGCAAGCTGGTCCGCCACCTTGCGGTCCTCGATGGCCTTGGTGTATTCCGGGTTGAAGCCGTAGTCCTTCGTGTTGACCTCCTCAACGATGATACCGTAGGGATTGAGTATTTCGTTGAGAATCCGCTTAGCCTCCTCCGCCTGTCTTTCCCGTTTCTCGGAAATGTAGAACTCCTCGGTTTTGAGCTCACCGAAGATGTCCCGGGGACGGCTACGACAGATGGTTCGGACGATGGCGTCCCGAATCTCTTCGTCGTTTTTCCCCACGTACTGGATGATATAGGGGGCCATCTCCTTATCGATCTTGTACCGGATGATGACGTCCAGGGAGATATCGTTGCCGTCGATGGTCTTGAACAGGAGGTTGTGATCCTCTCCCATCATCTCCATTGTCTGGATTTTTATATCCAGGGTGTGAAAGTCGTTGATGACCGGGATCATGATGTACGTTGAGCCTGGCTGGTAGATTTTATCCTCCACGCCCTTTTCGCCCAGGAGTCCGAAGAAGGTGATCTTTTTCGTGCGCACTCCCACCTCTGTGGGTCCGGTGGTATAGCACCCGGAAAGGAGAAGGGCGAAAACCGACAGTATCAGGATCGCTCTTACAATATGTTTCATGACGGGTCTCCTTTACCTGACCTCGAACAGCTCGAGGGTTTCATCAAGATCCAGGGGATTGATACCGCTGGGGCCGTCGCTGGGGAGAATGATGACATCAAGGCCCTGGTAGACCTTCGCCATCTCAAGGCCGACAATGTTCTTGGAGCCGGAGCCCAGGAGCGCCTCATTGAGCAGCCGCTGCTTTTCCGCCTCGGCCAGCTCCACCAGGAGGTCCGCCTCCGCCTTGCGCTTTCGGACATATTCCTCGGCCTCGGCCTCTTTCATGACCACATACGCGTTTCCCTCCTCCAGTTTCACCGCCACCTCCGCTTCCCCCTCCTCGATAATCTTTTTGACGTTGGCCAGCTCCGCCGCCGCCTTGGCCTCAGACTTACGGGTAAAGAAGAGCTGGTCCATCAGCTTTTTCTCCTCGATGTTCCTCTGTATCTCGTCGGAATAGACAAAGTAGCGTACCAGCACATGCTCCACGGTAATGCCCTTGGGATTCAGGTTTTCGTTGAGCATCTCCCGGGCAAGCTCCGATTTTTCAAAGCGCATGGGGCTGTTGTAGAATTCCTCGGTGGTGAGCTCGCCCAAGGCGATTTTCAAGATCGGCTCGGCGTTCGGCTCAATACCGTTTGTTTCATAGAGAATACCGGGCCCGATCTCGGTGAAGGTCAGGTACGGATCACTGATGCGATAGAGGATTGAGACGTCCACATCCACGTAGAAGCCGTCTGACGTCTGGATGTGGGCCGCGTCCACAGGGTGATATCCCTTGGTGTAGTAGGTGGGAAAGCTGGTCAGGTCGAATACCTGAATGTCTTTCGGCAGGATATGTACCTTCTCCACAAAGGGAATGACGAACCTCATGCCGGTTTCCAGTGGTTTTTCCTGGATGCCCCTGGAATCCCGGAGAAACGGGATGACGTTGAATTTCACCTCCAGGATGCCCACCTCGTTGGGCTTGACATAGACGAAGAACGCGACGAAGAAGAGATAGAGCAGTACGATAATAATGAGCGGGTATTTGAGTACATTAGTGGTCTTGATCTTCTCCGTTATCGCGCCGACCCCCTCTTTGATTTTCGCGGAATCGACTTTACTCGTGGTAGACATGGCAAAACCTCCACTTTGTTGGTTCGGGCATAAAACTCGTCTATCATAAGGAGACCGGCGCCCGTTCATCGGCCGAGATGTAAACAAAGGGCATACGCCGTCGCTTCCTGTTGGGGGGGGAACTGACGAAGCTCGATCGGCAGGAGGGGGAGGCGACACGCCCTCGTGAATCCCCGGGCCGCCTCAAGCATGTGAGCCAACCATAGGGTTTTTCACGGTATCAGAGTTGGCACGTGATGTCAAGGCTAATTGATTGATGAGTCAATCTTTCCAGGTTATTGCGTGTATAGTAAATATGGGATATAATTTTAAGTGTGGGATATATTCTCCATAAAAAATACGCTATTATTTGAGGCGAAAAAGCCAGGAAAAGAGCCGTTTTTCTCATAAAAACCCAATTGTTTATTCAGTAGCAAAATCAATATATGGATGATAATTGCGCCTGTAATACAATATGTGTACAATATTGAAAAAATTGGGGCGTAAGTGCTCGATATCTTTATATATTTCTTGACAACTTTATTTAATTTATATATCATTTAGACAACAAAAAGTATAATTATCATATAACGATCGGTGTGAGTATGGAACAGATCAAGGTTTTACGGGTGCTCGCCCACGAACTGCGATCGGGTACCAAGCGCGAACGGGAGGTGGCCGCCGTTTTCCTCAAGGCGGTGATACTGCGGAGGAACGAGTCTCTCTACAACAAGGCGTTTGCCGCATATCACCTGCTTATGGAATGGCTGTCGCTGACGTTTCATGAGCAACGCATCCTCATTCGTCAAGGTCATTATAATATTCCGGTAAAGGATACCGTTCGGATTGTCCTGTCTCCCGTGGCATCGAGCGTGAGCGGGTTCTTTCAGAACGTCTTTGGCAATCGGAGAACGCTGGAGGCCTTCATCATGAATATGGTGAGTCTTTCGGCGGTATTGGTCATGGTGTTTTTCGCCGTTGACTGGAACGGCATCACGACGGCGAAAGAGGAGACCCCGAACACGAAGAAAATGGCGACCGGGCTGGCGCTGGCCGATGCCAGGCGGCCGGCCGTTGAAAACAATGATTTCGATGAATCGTTTCTATTGGCCCTCTCCGCCGCGGTGGACATGGATGACGAGCTGTCCGATAGCATGACCGAGGAGGCCATCGAGGACCTGATCTCGTCCGGAAGGGTCTATGAACGAAACATTCTTGTAACCGGATACTACTCACCGCTGCCCGACCAGGAATACTACGCCACCGGCAGCTATTGGGGGGATATCAAGCTCAACGGCCGAGGTATCCTGGCATACGATGAAACACCGGTGTACCTGGGCATGGCGGCGGGGCCGCCATCGATGGGTATCGGCACGAAGGTCATCATCCGAGAGCTTGAAGAATTCGATATGCCCGCCATCTATACGATACATGACCGGGGAAGCGCCATCAAGGGCAATCGGCTTGATATATGGATGGGATTCGGTGTGGAGGCCATGGAAAAGGCGTATGACATTACCGGGTATTACCGGGTGACGGTCGTGGAATAGGAGGCACCGATACCCGGAGTGAAATAGCCATGTGACGCCAGATACGAAGAAATTGCAATATCAGAACCAACGGCCGGGAAGCTCCCGGTCGTTTTTTTTTGTAGACACTTTTCTCCGGTATCGAAATGAATGGTACAAAAAAACATTGATTTTATTCACCGTTTTTGTATTATTGATGGAATCATCTTCACGAGGGGGAGTCTCTGTGACAGAGCGAAAGGACTTAACGGAGTTGCGGTCGGACATCGATCAGCTTGACAACCAGCTGGTCGAGCTCATCAGGCGTCGTGTCGACCTGGCGGGGGAAATAGGCCGCATCAAGGCGAAAGAGGGACTGGACGTGTTCGACGCCGCCCGGGAGACGGTGGTGATGCGCCGACTGACGGAGCTGTGGGGCGAAGAGCATGACGTGCAGTATATTGAAAACATATACCGGGAGATCATCGGCGTGTCCCATGCGGTGCAGCGGGCGCCCCGGGTCGCCTACCTGGGGCCGGTGGCGAGCTTCACATACAGCGCGGCCCTCAGGAAATTCGGTTCATATTGTGAGTTTCTCGCATCCCGGGGTGTCGATGATGTGTTCGACGGCGTGTTTCGCAAGGAGGCGGATTACGGCGTCGTTCCGGTGGAAAATTCCACCGAGGGGATCGTTACACACACCCTGGATATGTTCCTGGAGTCGAATCTGAAGATCGCGGGGGAGATTTACCTGCGTATCAGCTTCGATCTGATGAACAAGACGGGCCGGATGGAGGATATAAAAACGATAGTCTCTCATCCCCAGGGCCTGGCCCAGACCCGTCGCTGGATCGCCCACAACATGCCCAAGGCGGAGCTGGTGGAGGCGGCGAGCACCTCCGAGGCGGCGCTCCTGGCGTCCCGGGACACCCAGTACGCCGCCGTGGCCGGGGAGGAGGCGGGGAAGATGTATGAGCTGGCGGCGGTACGGCGGGACATCGGAGACAAGGCGGACAACTACACCCGCTTTCTGATTATCGCCGAGAAATCCCCCCGGCCCACCGGGGACGACAAGACCACGATACTCTTTTCCGTCAAGGATCGTCCCGGCATTCTGCACAAGGTCTTGGCGCCCCTGGCGAAGCGCAAGATCAATCTGTCCAAGATCGAGTCCCGCCCATCCCGGAGGGAGCTGTGGGACTATGTCTTTTTCCTGGACCTGTTGGGACATATCGACGACAAAAAGATCACCCGGGCGCTGGATGAGCTGAAAAAGTATACCACCACAATCCGCTACCTCGGATCGTATCCGAGGAGCGATGTCAGGAGAGGCTGATGATAGAGAAGCTCGTACCGAAATACATTCAAACTCTGACGCCCTACCCACCGGGCAAACCGATAGAGGAGCTGGAGCGGGAGTACGGTATCACCGGTTCCATCAAGCTTGCATCGAATGAAAATCCCCTGGGGCCGTCGCCCCGGGCGGTGGAGGCCATTCGGGAAGCGGCCGAAGACATTCACCGCTACCCGGACGGTAGTTATTACTATTTGAAGCAGAGGCTCGGTGAGTTGCACAATCTCTCCCCCGACCACTTCATCATCGGCAACGGCTCAAACGAGGTGATTGAGTTTCTCATCCGCACCCTGGTGGGGGTGGAAGACGAGGTGATCATGGGAGACCCGAGCTTCATCGTCTATCGTCTCGTGAACCAGGCGGTGGGGGGAAAGAACGTAATCATCCCCCTGAAGGACTGGAAATTCGATCTTGATGCCATGAAAGGGGCGGTGACCGACCGCACGAAGCTCATCTTCATCGATAATCCGAACAATCCGGTGGGAACGACCATCACCGACGAGGAATTCGAGAAGTTCATCTCCGACCTGCCGAATACACTGATGGTGGTGCTGGATGAGGCATACAAGGAGTTCGTGGTGGGTGAGGGACACGTGGATTTTTCCCGGTATATGAACGGCCCGGTGCCCATCGTCTCCACCAGGACCTTCTCCAAACTCTACGGGCTTTCGGGCCTGCGGGTCGGCTACGGCGTGGCCCGGCCGGAGATCATCGGCATGGTTCAGCGTATCCGATCGCCGTTCAACGTCAACCACATCGCCCAGGCGGCGGCACGGGCGGCCCTGGACGATACCGGGTTCATCGAGCGTACCTTGGCGGTGAACAGGGAGGGGATGGATTATCTTTATGCAGAATTCGAGCGCATGGGGATCTTTGCTGTGGAATCCCACACGAATTTCATCCTGCTGGACGCGAAGAAGCCGGCCCCGGAGGTCTACGAGGCGATGTTGCAGAAGGGCGTCATCGTTCGATCCATGAAGGGCTACGGACTTCCCACCTTTATCCGCGTCACCGTGGGGACGCCGGAGGAGAACCGTCGGTTCATTGCGGCACTGGACGCCGTTTTGGCCGAATAAAAAGGAACATAAGGAGTATGCATAAATGATATTCGTCTTACGACCCGGCCACTCCCAGGAGGAGCTGGACCATATACTTGAATTAATCACCGATTCGGGGCTGACGCCCCACGTCTCCCGGGGCGAGGAGCGCACTATCATCGGCGCCATCGGCGACGAGCGCATCCTCCAGTCCCTTCCCATAGAGAGCTTCCCCGGCATAGAAAAGGTCGTCCCGATCCTGAAGCCATACAAGCTCGTCAGCACGGATTTCAAAAAGGAGAAGAGCGTCGTCGATATCGGGGGCGTCCCCATCGGCGGGGAGAAGGTGCAGGTGGTGGCGGGACCGTGCGCTGTGGAGGGGATGGATATGCTCTCGGATATCGCCCGGCAGGTCAAGGGGATGGGCGCGATGCTCCTTCGGGGCGGCGCGTACAAGCCTCGGACCTCCCCCTACGCCTTCCAGGGCCTGGGCGAGGAGGGACTGAAGATCCTGGCGGCGGTTCGGGATGAAACCGGGCTGCCGGTGGTGACTGAGCTGATGAATATCCGCTACGCGGAGCTGGTCAACAAATACGCCGATGCCATCCAGGTGGGCGCCCGGAACATGCAGAACTTCGACCTCCTCAAGGAGATCGGCAAGATGCGAAAGCCGGTGATTCTCAAGCGGGGGATGTCCGCCACCATCAAGGAGTTCTTGATGAGCGCCGAGTATATCGCCTCCGAGGGCAACAGCGACATCATCCTCTGTGAGCGGGGGATCCGCACATTCGAGACCGAGACCCGGAACACCCTTGATATCAACGCCGTTCCGGTCCTGAACAGCCTGACCCACCTGCCGGTGGTGGTCGACCCGAGCCACGCCACCGGCTACTGGAACCTGGTGACACCGGTGGCCCTGGCGGCGGTGGCGGCGGGGGCGGACGGTCTGCTGGTGGAGGTGCATACCAACCCGGAGAAGGCCGTCAGCGACGGGGGGCAGTCCCTCAAGCCGTCGAAGTTTTACGACCTGATGGAGCGGGTGAAGCTGGTCGCCGAGGCGGTGGGACGACATGCCTGAGACACGTGCCTCCGATACGGTGCATATCAAGCCCGCAGGGCACATTTCCGGGGAGCTCTTACCCCCCGGGGACAAGTCAATCTCCCACCGATCGGTGATATTTCTCTCCCTGGCGACAGGAAAGGCCAGGGTGAAAAACTTCCTCTTCGCCGACGACTGCCTCAGAACCGTGGCGATCATGGAGCGGCTGGGGGCACAGATCGTTCGGGAGGGGGACGACCTGGTTATCACCGGCCGGGGGCTTCATGCGCTCATGGAGCCGGATGACGTACTCTACTGTGGCAACTCCGGCACCACGATGCGGCTGATGCTGGGGGTCCTGGCGGGGGCCGGCTTTTTCTCCGTCCTGTTCGGGGATGAATCCCTCTCGCGCCGTCCCATGGGACGGGTGACCGAGCCTCTGGGCAGGATGGGGGCGATCATCCACGGCAGGGAGGGGGGAACATACCCTCCCCTGGCGATCATCGGTGCCGATCTTGTCGGGGAGGAGTTCGATCTCGCCATTAGCTCCGCCCAGGTCAAGTCGGCGCTCCTCTTTGCGGGGATGCGGGCCGACGGTGTGACCCGGGTTCGGGAGCCGTCGCCGTCGAGGGATCATACCGAGCGGATGATGGACTATTTCGACATCGGTCTTTCCCGGGAGAACGACGGCTGGCTCGCCATCGAGGCTGTGGATCGGTTCGATACGAAAGACATAGAGGTGGCCGGCGACCTGTCGTCTGCGGCACCCTTTATTGTTGCAACGCTGATCGTCCCCGGATCGGAGCTGATCGTCAGAAACGTGGGGTTGAACCCCGGCCGGGTGGGCGTTTTGGAGGTGCTTGAGGCCATGGGCGGGAACATAACAGTGGAGAATCGACGGGAGGTTTCCGGCGAGATGGTAGGGGACCTGGTGGTGCGTTCGTCGGAGCTGAGGGGAACGGTCATAGACGGAAATGTCATCCCAAGGGTCATCGACGAGATACCCGTGTTGGCGACGGCTGCGGCGGCGGCGGCGGGGGAGACCCGCATCACAGACGCCGGTGAGCTGCGGGTGAAGGAGTCGGACCGCATCGCTACCACGGTGGGGAACCTCAGGGCCCTGGGTATAGACGCCGAGGAGCTTCCCGACGGGATGGTCATCCCCGGCGGGGGGAAGATCGACGGGGGCACGATTGATTCCCACGGTGATCACCGGATCGTATTGGCCGGGGCCGTCGCCGGGTTGGTTTCGAAGCGGGGGGTGACAATATCCAATCCCTCCAGCGTCACGATTTCATATCCCGAGTTTTTTGACCATATCAAAGAGCTTTCACGCACGTAATTCCCAAGACACACTATCCATGAGAATAACGGACGACACAATACACCTGACAATCGCCGTGGACGGACCCGCGGGGTCCGGAAAAAGCAGCGCCGGAAAGTTACTTTCCGAAAGGCTCTCGTATCAGTATATCGACACCGGGGCTATGTACCGGGCCGCGGCGGTGGCGGCGCACCGGGCGGGGATTTCCCCGGACGATGACGCAGCCCTGGAGCGACTCATGAACGACGTCGACATCTCGTTCGTCTCCGGGGTGATCCACCTCGACGGCGAGGACGTCTCACGGGCGATCCGGGAGCCGGTCATCGACGGGCTGTCGTCCGCCGTTTCCGCCCGATCGCCGATTAGGGCCGCCCTGATCGCCCTCCAGCGCCGCATGGCCGAGGAGGGCGGCGTGGTCATGGAGGGGAGGGACATCGGTACGGTGGTACTGCCGGATGCGGATGTAAAGTTCTTCGTAACCGCGTCGGCGGAGGTTCGGGGAAGGCGGCGATACGACGAGCGCATCGCCCGGGGCGAGGAGGCGGACCTCGATGAGGTGATAGAGGCGATACGTCGGCGGGACGAGCGGGACAAGAATCGATCCCTTTCGCCGCTGGTGCCTGCGGACGATGCCGAGATTGTAGACACATCCGATATGAACCTGGAAGAGGTCGTCGGATACATGTTGGAAAGGGTAAAAAAGCACGGGATATAACCCGGTTTTTTCCTTTTTAGCTTGACTAAATATTTAAAATGGTTTAATTTTAAGCTTTACACTGCCGAAATAGCCGCCCGAAAAACCGTTTTTGGGCGGTTTCTATAAAAAAACGAGGGGGTATTAACTGAATGGTAAACCACGAGGAGGAGACGAAAGTTCAGGATGATTCCTTGCGGCCAGACGCTGCGGACGGAGCCACAGCCGAGGAAGAATCGGTCTCCAAAACAGAAAACAAATCAATGGATGAGGCGGATATCGCCAAGCTCTATGAAGAGAGCCTGGAGCGTCTCAAGGAAGATGAAATCGTCAAGGGAACGATCATCCAGATCACCAAGGATTACGCCCTGGTGGATGTGGGTGGCAAGTCAGAGGGCCAGATTTCCATCAGCGAATTCACCAACGATGAAGGGAAGGTGGAGATTCAACCCGGGGACGAGGTAGACGTTTACATCGAAAAGGGCGAGAACGAAAACGGCCTGGTGGTCCTGTCCAAGGAAAAGGCCGACCAGTTCATCCTCTGGGAAGAAATTCGAAAAGCGTGCGAAGAGGACGAGATTGTCGAGGGCAAGATCGTCAGCAAGATAAAGGGGGGCATGGTGGTGGATATCGGCGTGAAGGCCTTTCTGCCCGGCTCCCAGATAGACCTTCATCCCGTGAAGGATCTTGACAGGCTTATCGGAAAGGTATTTCGTTTCAAGATCGTCAAGTTCAACCGCCGTCGAGGCAATATCGTGCTGTCCCGCCGCGCCCTGCTGGAGCAGGAGCGGGAAAAGCTCAAGACCGAAACCCTCAAGGTCCTGGAAGAGGGGATGATCCTCGAGGGCATCGTCAAGAACATCACCGATTACGGTGCGTTCATCGACCTGGGCGGCATAGACGGTCTTCTGCATATCACCGATATCTCATGGGGCCGCGTGTCCCATCCCTCGGACCAGCTCACCATCGGCGACAAGGTGGAGGTGAAAATCCTCAAGTTCGACCGGGAGCGGGAGCGGGTATCCCTGGGGATGAAGCAGATCACCGCGAATCCGTGGGACCAGGCCGAAGAGAAATACACAAACGGCGACCGGGTGACCGGAAAGGTGGTCAGCCTGACCGATTACGGCGCGTTCCTGGAGTTGGAAGAGGGTATCGAGGGGCTGGTGCACATCTCCGAGATGTCCTGGACCAAGAACATCAAGAGCCCCACCCAGGTGGTGTCTCTGGGGGACATGGTCGAGGCGGTCATCCTCAACGTCGATGCGGAGAACAAGAGAATCTCCCTGGGTATCAAGCAGACCGAGCAGAATCCCTGGGAGATCATCAAGGAGAAGTATAAACCGGGCTCCACCATCAAGGGGACGGTCAAGAATGTCACCGAGTTCGGCCTGTTCGTCGGCACCGAGGAGGCGGTCGACGGGCTGGTGCATATCTCCGATATCTCGTGGTTGAGAAAGATCAAGCATCCGGCGGAGCTTTACAAGCGGGGCCAGGAGGTCGAGGCGGTGGTGTTGAACGTTGACCCGGAAAACGAGCGGTTTTCCCTGGGCATCAAGCAGCTTACCGAGGATCCCTGGAAGCGGGATCTCCCCTCCAAGTATGCACCGGGCACCACCGTTGAGGGTGAGGTCGTCAGCATCACAAATTTCGGCGTCTTCCTGCGTCTGGAGCCGGAGGTGGAGGGATTGATCCACGTTTCGGAGCTGGCAAAGGGGAGGGTGGATGATCCCCAGAATTTCTGCAACGTGGGGGACACCCTGAAGGCGATGATCGTCAACCTGGACGCCCAGGAGAAAAAGATAGGCCTGTCCATCAAGGCCCTGGAGCAGTCCGAGGAAGACACCCAGTACATGAGCTACATGAAACAGCAGGACAGCCCCACCGCCCAGCTCGGTGATGTACTGAAGATGAAAATGGAAGAGAAGAACGTGGAATTCGCCCCGGCTGAGGAGGGTGAGGAAGAGTCGAGTTAATACTCTCGGATTTCATGTGTCCGATAACCGGGTTTTCCCCCCGCGCTTCGGAAGACGCTTCGCACGATTCTCTTTCGATACAGTGAAACGGAGGGGAGAAAAGAGCGGAGAGACACACACGCGGGATATAGCCCGAAAAAGAGGCTGGTTCAGGCCCCGGTTTGAACCGGTTTCTTTTTTACCGGCTCCCACACTAAGAGCGGGAGATAGATACCCATGCAGAAGAAAAAGATTCTCATTCCGTTGACAGTCATCGTTGTAGCTGCGGTGATTTTCGGAGGATTGTATACGCTGGCGAGCTTTCTGGTGACCGGCGTCCAGCCCCTGACCGGTACGTTCGGAAAGAGCATCGCGATCGTCGAGGTGAAGGGGCTCATCGCCGACTCCGAAGACGTTATAAAGGAGCTCAAGAAATATCGGGACGACTCCAGCGTGGCGGCGGTGGTCCTCCGGGTCGATTCTCCCGGAGGGATCGTAGCCCCGTCCCAGGAGATATACGAAGAAGTCAAGAAGTTATCGGGGGAAAAGCCGGTTGTCGTTTCCATGGGGAGCGTCGCCGCGTCGGGAGGGTATTACATCTCCTGCGCCGCCGATTACATCATGGCCAATCCCGGCACCACCACCGGCAGCATCGGCGTAATCATCGAGATGATGAACTTCGAGGGCGCCGCTGATTTCATCGGAATCGAGGGGATTGTCATAAAGAGCGGAGACCTGAAGGATGTCGGCAACCCCTTTCGAGCAATGACCGATGAAGAGCGGCGGTTCCTCCAGGAATACGTGGACAGTCTCCAGGAGCAGTTTCTCGGCGTTGTCATGGAGGGGAGGGGACTCGAGCGGGAAGGTGTGGAGATGATCGCCGACGGCCGCATCCTGACCGGGGAACAGGCTCTGGAGCTTGGACTGGTCGATGAGCTGGGGAACCTGGAAGACGCTATCATGAAGGCCGCGGGGTTTGTCGGCATCGAGGGCGAGCCTCACGTGATATATCCCCCGGAGGAGAGAATCACCTTCTTCGACCTGATGATGCAGGAGTCCACCCGGGAGCTGGCCGATATGCTCGTTCTCGGCTCGTTTCGGGCCGAGTATCGCCTGGCACCGTAGAGACGAGTATGAGATCCCTCATAAACATACGGAAGATGATACCGCTTCTTGCCGCTGTGCTCATCGTAGCGGCGGTGACGGTGCCGGGGACGGTGAGCGCCTTGGACTACATCATCGTCCCGATACTCACCCGGGAAGCCGAGGACCTGGTTGACCAGGTCGCTCCGTTTCTCTCCCCCGACGGAGTGGTGTCCGCCGATCCGGGCACAAATTCACTTATCATCATGGACACTCCGGAGAAGCTCGAGGAGATTCGGGGTATCATCTCGCACCTTGACCAGCCCGGAAAATCGGTGCATCTCAGGATAGAATTTCTGGATATCAAGGGCTCCTTTTCCATGAATATGGGGGCGGACTGGATTGTGGCCAAAGACGGCTTCGTCGTCGGAACGCCGGGTACGTCCATCGAGGGAGACGGAATCGTATTTCGGGCGTTCCCGAACGCGACGGGCATCAACGCGCACAGCGTCACCACCCAGACGATATTGGTCATGAGCGGCTCGGAGGCGCGGCTCACCGTCGGCCGGAACGTGCCGGTCAGGAAGAGCTTCATGGTGAACCTGGAAGACCTGGGATACATTGACGACGCCGATTTGATATACCGAGAGGTTTCCACCGGATTCGTGGTGACGCCCACCGTCACCGGTAAATATATCAAGATAGATGTGGCGCCCTTCATGTCCTACTTCATCGGGGACGCCGAGGGGGAGATCATCTTCTACGAGGCGTCGACGAGCATCTTGACGTCCGACGGCAATACGGTAATGATCGCCACGAACGCCACCGAAGAGGAGGGTGTCGTGGCGGATATTTTTGCAGGATTGTTCATCCAGAGCGGATCAACCGGTTTTACCATTTCCATAACACCGACTATAGACAGGTAAGGAGGCAGAAGACAACCGCCTATGGAACAGCTTGAAAATAAGGTCGCCAAGCTTGCGACGGAAGTAAAAGAGATGAGCGGCAAAGTGGAGAAGGCCGATCCCGAGCTCAGAAAGAAGAGAAAAGAGCTCAAGAGAGGCCAGAGAAAACTGAGAAAGGCGAAAATCCACGCCACGGCCATGGAGGCGAAAGAGACCAAGCGCCAAGAGAAGCACGAGCGGGAGGCCAAGAAGGCAGAAGAGCTTCACAAGGCCGCGGAGGTCGCCCGGGCGGACGCGGAGAGCAAGGCCAAGGAAGCCCCGGCTGAAGAGGCACCGGCCGAGGAGCCGAAAGCTGAAGCCGCCGCTGAGGAGACCCCTGAGCCCCAGGGGGAGGAAAAATCCGAGGGGTAACGGGCTCTTTTTCTCACAGAGGGTATCCAAACCGTCGGCGAGACGACTGCGTGACATGAACCCTCGATATCGATAGTGGATCAGTATGAGTACTCCCCCGCTTCTGGGCGCCCATGTATCCATTGCAGGAGGTGTCGGTGAGGCGCCGCCCCGGGCGACCGCACTATCGGTGAATTGTTTCCAGATATTCACCAAGAACAACAACCAGTGGAAGTCAAAACCCTTTCGTGAGGGAGAAATCACCGAGTTCCAAAAGCGGGTGAGGGAGGGAGGTTTCCATCTCGTTGTCGCCCATGGCGATTACCTGACGAATCTCGCATCGGCCAAGCCGGAGGTCAGGAGCAAATCACGGGAGAGCCTTGCCGGGGAGCTGGACAGATGCAGGGCCTTGGGGATAGAGATGCTGGTGATGCATCCGGGCAGTCACGGCGGAGACGGGATCGAGGTGGGGATAGATCGGGTGTCCGAGGCGCTGAAGGAAATCCTTCCCGGCCATCCGGGGGTCCGCATCTTGCTTGAGACCACGGCGGGGCAGGGAACCGGCATCGGCGTTTCCTTCGAGGAGCTGGCCGAGATATACGATAGATCGTCCATCCCGGAGCGACTCGGCGTCTGTTACGATACCTGCCACACCTTTGCGGCGGGGTACGACATCAGAACCGAGGCGTCATATGAAGACGTCATGAGGCGATTCGATCGGGTGCTGGGGCTGAGTGAGCTGAGACTCTTTCATCTCAACGACTCCAAGCGGGGGGTGGGGCAGCGCATCGACCGGCATCAGCATATCGGCTGGGGCGAAATGGGACTCGAGCCGTTTCGGCTGCTGATGGCTGATGATCGTTTTCCCGATATCCCCAAGATTATCGAAACTCCGAAAGAGGGCGATCCCGAGACCTACGATCCCATCAACCTGGACGTGTTGCGAGGGCTGTTGTCGGCATAGAACGAAAAGTGATACCAAAACGAAAAGAGATGCCCCGATTATGAAGACCGATTATAAATTTGTATCATATTCACACCGGGGCGCCGTGGGGATTATCACCTTGGACAGACCCCGGGAGATGAACGCTCTCTCCCGGAAGATGTGTGAGGAGCTTTCCACCCTGATCGGCGATCTCGGGAACAATCCTGATGTTGCGGTGGTGATTCTCTACGGCGGTCCGGATGTGTTCTCCGCCGGAATCGACATCAACGAGCTCATTACCATAGATCAGACCGACTACCGGGAATACTTCGACTCCTTCATCGACTACTACATACAGATTTATGATTTTCCCAAGCCGATGATAGCCGCCGTGTGCGGTATCGCGATGGGGGGCGGATTCAACCTCGCCCTGTCCTGTGATTTTATCGTTGCGTCCGACACGGCGATCTTCGCCCATCCTGAGATCAAGTTCGGACTCAATCCGCTGTTCGGTCCCTTGTGGACCCGGGTCGGCACGTCCAGAGCCAAGGAGATCGCCATGACCGGCGAGCCGGTGGGGGCCCACGAGGCGGAGAGAATCGGCCTGGTGAACCGGGTGTTTCCCACCGAAGAGGTCTTCAACGGCGCGATGACCCTGGCCGAAAGCCTGGCGGAGAAATCCCCGAAGGTCCTGTCCATGATCAAGCGCGTTTCTGACCTGGTGCCGAGGCTCGACCGCCGCAGCGCCATCGAGCATGAGGTTGAAGTGTCGGCGCTTCTGCTTTCCTACCGGGAAACCAGGGACAAGCTGTACGCCATGCTGGGAGACCTGAAGAAGAAAAAAGGAAAGTGACGGCCCCATGTCGATAGACGTTCTCAAACGGAATTATCTCCTTTCGGAACTCGCCGGGGACGAGCTCCAAACGCTGCTGGGATATATTACCCGGGAGCGGTTTGAGAAAAACTCCACAATCTTCGTGGAGCATATGCAGGGGGAGTCGATGTTTTTCATCACCTCGGGACGGGTGAAGATGACCCGCATGGTGTCCGAGGGGGTTGAGAAGATCCTCGTGGAGCTTGGCCCCGGAAACAGCTTCGGTGAGCTGGCCCTGGTGAACAGCGGTATACGGGAGGTGACCGCCAGGGTTGTTGAGGATGCGGATATCTACAAGCTGAGCCGTAAATCCTTTGAGCGGCTCTTACATGAGCATCCCGCCATCGCCGGATCGTTCCTCCTGGTTCTGCTTCGACGGATACTGTCGGATATTCGGGAGATCGTTCCGACGATTTCAGAGATACTGGCGAAGGGATAGCACACGGCCGTGGACACCACGATGTACGCAGCCGTCGATGTGGGAACAAACACCACCCGTCTTCTGATCGCCAGAGAAGCGAGCGGCTCCCTGGAGGTCGTCGAGCGGCGTCAGCAGATCACCCGCCTGGGAGAGGGGATCGGAGACGGAAACAGGCGTCTTCTACCCTCCGCCGTTCGGCGGACGGTGGAGGCGCTTTCGTCCTTTCAGGATATCTGGCGGCGGCAGGGGGTTCGGAAATACCGAGCCGTCACCACGGCGGCGGCCAGGGAATCGGAAAACGGCGATGAATTCATCGCCGCCGCGGATGAGGCCGGAGTAACGGTTGAGCTGATCTCGTCGATGGAAGAGGCGCGCCTTGCGATATACGGCGTTCGCGGCGCGGTGCCCCTGGATGACGGAATCAGCGTGCTTGTGGACGTGGGGGGCGGCAGCACCGAGTTCATCATGACCACAGACGGTGTCGTGTCCGACATCGTCAGCACCGACCTGGGGGTGGTGAGGCTCCGGGAGAGATACATACACACCTACCCGCCGCGCCAGCAAACCCTCATCGATTTGCAGAATTGGCTGGATAATAGGATTGAATTGGTATATAATCAGTTCAATGTACCCCGAGGGTCGCACCGTATCGTTTTGGATGAAAACGACGTGCGTCTTATCGGGACCGCAGGCACAGCCACATCCCTTGCCGCAATGGATAGAAACAGCGAAACGTACAACCCTCTCGAGATTGATGGACACATCGTATCCAGGGATGTCGTCGGCGGCTTCATCGCGAATATCTCCACACTCCGTCAGGAGGAAATTCTTAAACGATACCCGATCCTGATGAAGGGACGTGAGGACGTCATCCTTCCCGGCATGATGATCATCGCCGCAGCCATGGATCGATTCGATACGGACTCCCTCATCGTGAGCGATCGTGGACTGCTTGAGGGGATCGTGGAACAGCTCAGAGATCAGCCAGAGACACGGTGATATAATTATGAACACAACCAACGGTGAATGGGGATTGACATTTGACGACGTGCTCTTGGTGCCCCGACATACCCGGGTGCTGCCAAAAGATGTGGACGTAAAAACGCGCCTGACCAGGAACATCTCGTTGAACATCCCTCTCGTCAGCGCCGCGATGGATACGGTGACCGAATCGGCGACGGCCATCGCCATGGCCCAGGAGGGCGGCATCGGCATCATCCATCGCAACATGAGCGTGAGAAGCCAGGCCATGGAGGTCGACAAGGTCAAAAAATCGGTCAGCGGGATGATCGTCGACCCGATTACCGTGGGGCCTGATCAGAGCATTCGTGACGCCCTGGACATCATGGAGAAGTATCGCATCTCAGGCGTCCCGGTCATCGACGGAACGCACCTGGTCGGCATCCTCACCAACCGGGACCTCCGATTCGAGACCAACTTCGACCAGAAGGTGCGGGAGGTCATGACGTCCAAGAACCTGGTGACTGTCAGCCCCGGCATTTCCCTGGAGGAATCGAAAAAGCTCCTCCACGAGCATCGCATCGAAAAGCTGCTGGTGGTGGATGATGAGTACAACCTCAAAGGCCTCATCACCATCAAGGACATCCAGAAGCTGAAGAAATATCCCCTGGCGGCGAAGGACGAGATGGGCCGGCTCCTGGTGGGGGCGGCGGTGGGGGTGGGTCCCGACCGGGAGGAGCGTATCCAGGAGCTCCTGGACGCCCGGGTGGATGTCATCGCCATCGATACCGCCCATGCCCACGCCCAGCTGGTCCTCGACGCCGTGGCCGATACCAGGAAGAACTTCCCGGATGTTGAGCTGATCGCCGGCAACGTAGCCACCGTGGAGGGGTGCCGGGCGGTCATAAAGGCCGGCGCCGACGCGGTGAAGGTGGGCATCGGCCCCGGTTCGATCTGCACGACCAGGATCATCGCGGGCATCGGCGTGCCCCAGTTCTCGGCCATTCAGGAATGCCGACGGGAGGCGAAGAAGGCGGGTCTGCCGATCATCGCCGACGGCGGCATCAAGTATTCCGGTGACGTCACCAAGGCGATATTCGCCGGGGCCGATTCGGTCATGATCGGAAGCCTTTTTGCCGGGACCGATGAGAGCCCGGGAGAGCTGATCCTGTTCCAAGGCCGCTCCTACAAGACCTACCGCGGCATGGGATCGATGGAGGCCATGAAGACCGGCTCCAGGGATCGATACTTCCAGGACGAGATGGAGATGGAAAGTAAGCTGGTGCCCGAAGGAATCGAGGGGAGGGTGCCATACAAGGGATCGCTCTCGATCTCCATCCATCAGCTCGTCGGCGGGCTCAAGGCGGGCATGGGATACCTGGGGGCCGCGGATATCGACGCCCTCAAGGAAAACGGGACGTTCATCCGCATCAGCCCGGCGGGGCTGAGGGAAAGCCATGTGCACGACGTGATTATCACCAAGGAAGCTCCCAACTATCGAATCGATTGATACGAGAACACCATGACCGTAACCGATTCCATCCACCAGGAAAAAGTGATTATATTGGACTTCGGGTCCCAGTATACCCAGTTGATCGCCCGACGCATCCGGGAGCAGCGGATCTACTGCGAGATACATCCGTGCAGCGTGTCTATCGACGACGTGAGGAAGATGAACCCTCGGGCGCTGGTGCTCTCCGGGGGGCCGGCCAGCGTTCTGGACGACGACGCGCCGTCGGTGGACCCGCAGATTTTCGATTTGGGCGTCCCGGTGCTGGGGATCTGCTACGGCATGCAGTTGATCGCCCGCCTTTTGGGGGGCGAGCTCAGCCGGGCGACGATCCGGGAATATGGCCGGGAGACCGTGACCATCGCCCCCGGGCATCGATTCACGCCGGGAAACGTGCAGATGGAGTCCGGGAATGAGGCGGTGGTGAAGAAGAGCCGCCTCTACGACGGCTTCGAGGATTATCCAACCTTGGAGGTTTGGATGAGCCACGGGGACAGCATCATCACTCCCCCTCCCGATTTCATCGTGACCGCCGGAAGCACCAGCTCCATCATTGCATCCTTCGAGCATACGAACAAGAATATTTTCGGTGTGCAGTTCCATCCCGAGGTGGTGCACACGCCGCTGGGCAAGGAGATCCTCAGGAATTTTCTCTTCGATATCTCAAGGTTGCAGGGGCTGTGGAACATGCGCTCCTTCATCGACCAGGCGACCGAGGAGATCAAGGAGCGGGTCGGTGACGACCGTGTCATCTGCGCACTGTCGGGGGGGGTGGATTCGTCGGTGGTGGCGGCACTCCTGTTTCGGGCCCTCGGAAAGAAGCTCACCTGCATTTTTATCAACAACGGCGTTCTGAGAAAGGGGGAGTCGGATCGCGTCAAGAAGGTCTTCCGAGACCATTTCGGCATGGACCTTCACTATGTCGACGCGAAGGAACGATTCTTCCAGCGCCTTGCCGGCGTGACCGACCCCGAGGAAAAGAGAAAGAAGATCGGGAACCTCTTCATCGAGCTGTTCGAGGCCGAGGCGGAGCATATCGAGGGGGCCGCCTACCTGGCCCAGGGCACCCTCTACCCGGACGTGATAGAGAGCGTCTCCTTCAAGGGACCGTCGGCCACCATCAAGAGCCATCACAACGTGGGGGGATTGCCTGAAAACATGAACCTGAAACTCATCGAGCCGCTCCGGGAGCTCTTCAAGGACGAGGTGCGGGTCCTGGGTCGGGAGCTGGGGCTGCCCGAGGAGATCATCCGGCGTCACCCCTTTCCCGGGCCGGGGCTGGCGGTACGTATCCTGGGGGAGGTGACCGCCCAGCGGGTGGATATCCTCCAACAGGCCGATACCATCATGGAAAACGAGATCAAGTCCGCCGGCCTCTACGACGAGATATGGCAATCGTTCGCGGTGCTGTTGCCGGTGAAGACCGTCGGGGTTATGGGCGACGAGCGCACCTACGACAACGTGGTGGCCCTCAGGGCGGTCAAGAGCCTGGACGGCATGACCGCCGACTGGTATGAATTTCCCCATGATGTCCTCGCCCGCATCTCGGACCGCATCATCCGGGAGGTCCGGGGGGTCAACCGGGTGGTGTATGACATCTCGTCCAAGCCGCCCAGTACGATAGAGTGGGAGTAGCCATGTCCCAAGCCGGGAAAACATCTTCGGAATTCGTCCACCTCCATCTCCACACCCAGTACAGCCTGCTGGACGGCGCCATACGTCTGAGTGATCTGTTCGATGTGGCCGAGAAGCAGGGAATGCATGCCGTGGCCATGACCGATCACGGTAATATTTACGGGGCCGTCGATTTCTACCAGCAAGCGAATACGGCGGGCGTCAAGCCGATCATCGGGTGCGAGTTATACGTGGCGGTGGGGGACCACCGGGAAAAGGGCGGAGACGGCGTCTCTTCCCGGGACAACTCAAATCACCTCCTCGTCTTGGTGGAAGATGAACGGGGATATAAAAACCTGAATCGGCTCCTCACCCACGCCCACTTGGATGGGTTCTATTACAAACCGAGGGTGGACAAGGAGTTGCTGTCGCAGTACAGCGATGGGTTGGTGGTCTCCTCGGCGTGCCTCAAGGGAGAGGTGGCCCAGAGGATACTCAACGGCGACGATGCCGGGGTGAGGGAGGCCATCGATCAGTACCGATCGATCTTTCCCGGACGCTACTACCTGGAGATGATGGAAAACGGCCTTGAAGACCAGCGGCTGGTGAACCGGGAGCTGGTGCGCCTGGCCCGGGAGATGGAGCTTCCCCTTATCGCCACGAATGATTGCCACTACCTGACCAGAAGCGACGCCGAGGCCCACGATGTGCTGCTGTGTATCCAGACTGGAAAAACCATCAATGACCCGGGGAGGATGCGGCTGTCGAGCCAGCATTTCTACGTGAAATCGGCCGAAGAGATGATCACCGCCTTTCGCGAGGTACCCGAGGCGATCAGAAACACCCTGGAGATCGCCGAGCGCTGCAACCTAGAGTTAACCTTCGGCGAGTTTCAATTCCCGGAATACGAGGTGCCCGACGACGACGATTTGTCCGACTACTTTATCGCCGAGACGAGACGGGGATTCGAAAAGAGAATGAGCGCCCTCCCGGCGAATCCCCGGGTCTCCAGAGACGATTACAAAGACCGCCTGGAGCGGGAAATCGATATGATCACCCGGATGGGGTTTGCGGGATACTTCCTGATCGTGGCGGACTTCATCAACTTCGCGAAGAAAAAAGAGATACCGGTGGGACCGGGGCGCGGGTCCGCCGCCGGGAGCCTGGTGGCCTACTCTCTGGGTATCACCGATATCGATCCGATGCCCTATGATCTGCTGTTCGAGCGGTTTCTGAACCCCGAGCGGATCAGCATGCCGGATATCGACATCGATTTCTGCAAGAACGGCCGGGACGAGGTAATCCAGTACGTTTCCGGCAAGTACGGCGGTGAGGATCGGGTCGCCCAGATCATCACCTTCGGGAAGATGCAGGCCCGGGCGGTGATACGGGACGTGGGGCGGGCGCTGGACATGTCCTACCCGGAGGTGGATCGCATTGCGAAGCTGATCCCGTCGGTTCCCCTGAACATCACCCTGGACGAGGCCGTCAAGAAGGAGTCACGCCTCAGGGAGATGATGGCCGAGGACGACCGGGTCAAGAAGCTCATGCGAATCGCCCGGTCCCTGGAGGGGCTCAACCGCCACGCCTCGACCCACGCGGCGGGAATCGTCATCGCCAACCGGGCGCTGACGGACTACATGCCGCTCACCCGGGGGCAGAAGGGCGAGGTGGTCACCCAGTTCGACATGAAATGCGTCGAGAAGCTGGGCCTCATCAAGTTCGACTTCCTGGGTCTGAGAACCCTCACCGTGATCGATCACGCGGTATCCCTCATCGAGAAGAATCGAGGCGTAAAAGTCGATATATCCAACATCCCCCTGGACGACCCGAAGACATTTGCGCTCCTCCAGTCCGGCGGGACCGACGGGGTCTTCCAGCTTGAAAGCTCCGGCATGAAGGACCTGATGGTTCGCCTGATCCCGGAGAAGTTCGAGGAGGTCATCGCCCTGGTGGCCCTCTATCGGCCCGGCCCCCTCAATACCGGCATGGCCGACGAGTACATCAGGCGAAAGCATAAGCCTTCGCTGATCTCCTACGATCTGGATCAGCTCCGGGACATCCTCGAAGATACCTACGGCGTGATGGTCTATCAGGAGCAGGTCATGCAGATCGCCTCGGCCCTGGCGGGATTTTCCTCCGCCGAGGGCGACCTGCTTCGCCGGGCCATGGGCAAGAAGATCCGCGAGGAGATGGCCGCCCAGAAAAAGCGCTTTCTCGACGGCGCCAAAACGAATAAGATCCAGCCCAAAACCGCCGAGAAGATATTCAAGGACATGGAGGAGTTCGCCGAGTACGGCTTCAACAAGTCCCACAGCGCCGCGTATGCCCTGGTGTCGTTTCGCACGGCATTCCTCAAGGCCCACTACCCGGTGGAGTTCATGGCGGCGCTTCTGACCTCGGAGATGGACGACACCGACAAGATTATCAAGTACATGGCCGAGTGCCGGGAGATGAATATCGACGTCCTGCCGCCGGACGTGAACGAGAGCGGGCTTGATTTCACCGTGTCCGGGGACACCATCAGGTTTGGGCTCCTGGCGGTGAAGAACGTGGGGGGCCAGGCCATCGAATCGATCATCGAGTCAAGGAACAGCGAGGGGAAGTTCGCATCCCTCTACGATTTCTGCCGCAGGGTTGATCTCCGAAAGGTCAACAAGCGGGTTATCGAGAGCCTCATCAAGTGCGGGGCGTTTGATTCCACCTCCGTCTCCCGGGCGAAGATGATGGCGGCGATGGACAAGGCCGTGGAGCTGGGTCAACTCCGGCAGGAGGAACAGCGCAAGGGCCAGATGAATATCTTCGATACCATCGAAGAGGTCGAGCTGGGGGACTATGTGGACGAATACCCGGATGTCCCGGAGTGGGACGAGGCGCAGTCGATCTCTTGCGAGAAGGAGTGCCTCGGGTTCTACCTCAGCGGCCATCCGCTCTTTCAATACCGGGACGTCCTGGAGACGGTGGCCACCACAACCAGCGCCACTATTGGAAACCGTCGGGACAAGGAGACAGTCCGCATCGCGGGCATCATTACGGCCGTGCGGGAGGTGATGACGAAGAAGGGGGACCGGATGGCCTTCGTCACCCTCGAGGATTTAAAAGGGATGATGGAGGTGATCGTCTTCTCGGACGTGTTCAGTGAATACCGGGATCTCTTGGTGGAGGACACGCCGGTGCTGCTGACCGGGACCGTCGATCGGGGTGAGGATTCGAACAAATTGATCGCATCGGAGCTGGTTCTGCTGTCGTCGGTTGAGCCGACTCCCCCATCTCGAGCGGTCTATATCGATGTGCACGATCTTTCCCTCTCCACCGACTGCATTGAGCGTCTGAAGGACCTCATCGACGACAACCGGGGGGAGGTCCCGGTCATGCTGAGGCTGTTTGACGAAAACGACGGATTCATCACCATCAACCTGAAAAACGGTATGGGCGTCGAGCCGTCCGACGAGTTCATCAGCCGGGTGGGGGAATTGCTTTCGGAGCATGCGGTAACGATACAGGCGGATAACGGGACTAAACATGAAACGGGAGGCAGCCTGTGGCCAGGGAGCTGAAATTCGAGCGAAGCATCATTGAGCTCAACAAAAAGATAAAGGAGATGAAGAACGTCTCCGAACAGGCCGATAATACCGAGCTGTTTCAGAAAATACGGTTTCTTGAAGAACGGGCCACGAGGCTGGAGGAGAATTTCTATCAGAACGCCGATCGGTGGCTGAAAATAGAATTGTCCCGGCTGGAGCATCGGCCCCAGATGCTCGATTACGTGGAACTGCTATTCAATGACTATATTGAGTTATCGGGAGATCGCCTGTTCGGCGACGACCAGGCAGTGCTGGGTGGATTCGCCCGAATCGACGGGCGGAGGGTCATGCTGGTCGGCAATCAGAAGGGGAGGGGGCTCAAGGGGCGGCTCATGCGTAACTTCGGCATGCCCCACCCGGAGGGATATCGAAAGGCGATGCGCCTGATGCGCCTGGCAGAGCGGTTTGGGCTTCCGCTTATTACCATAGTCGATACGCCCGGAGCGTATCCGGGGGTGGAAGCGGAGGAGCGGGGACAGTCGACGGCCCTGGCGGAGTCCATGTTTACCATGTCGACCCTGGCGACCCCCATTATCACCGTGATCATCGGCGAAGCCGGAAGCGGCGGCGCCCTGGCGCTGGCCATCGCAGATCGTGTGCTCATGATGGAAAACGCCACGTATACGGTCTCCTCCCCCGAGGCGTGCGCATCCATTCTTTGGAAAGACCGTACCATGAAGGAGACGGCCGCCGAGGCCCTCAAGCCGACGGCCACGGACAACCTGACCCTGGGTCTGATCGATGAAATCGTTCCGGAGCCCCTGGGGGGCGCTCATCGGGACAAGCCACAGGCGGCGGAGCTCCTCAAAGAGGCCATCATCGAGAATCTCCGGGACGTCACGGCTACCGATATGGAGACGCTGATCCAGATGCGCTTCGAGCGATTCCGCAACGTC
>Ga0180432_10002615_pt1 | contig 26873 bp, 13 predicted proteins | sample SS_ome_10_FD_132414 | JGI IMG/M metagenome (GOLD analysis project Ga0180432, IMG submission 132414) | Hypersaline lake sediment archaeal communities from the Salton Sea, California, USA - SS_1_MS_2 metaG | ecosystem: Environmental > Aquatic > Non-marine Saline and Alkaline > Hypersaline >... | reverse complement strand
TCAGACGCCTTTTCAAGCCGCCGATGGGCATCGCTCGTGCCCAACATCCCCCGGCCGCGTCTGATCGTGCCGCCCCCGGCGCCTCAACCCTCGAAAACCGCTCCGCGCTCGCTTATCTTGGGTTTAGTTGCACGTCAACGGTCCAGTTCGCCACTCTGTTTCCAGTCATGATCGGTAGTGCTGCCGACGCCCCTCAACCCTCCAGGTTCGGACTTGGTCCGGGTGCATGGTGGCCGACACACCCTCGAGCCGGAAATCACGTAAGTCCTTTGTCATCAATGAGGACGAAGTTCTCGGGAGGGACAGGGGGGCGGTAGTTCGCTCTTCGCGTTTAGTGCTCCACGGCGGTGAATCGACCGGGTGGTTAGGGACGGCGTTTCTGGGGGAAACCCGTGCCACGATCCCTCGTCGAGTTTCAATGCGACGGACCATTTCTGGTCGGACGCGTCGATCTGGAGCACGACGGGCCACGCCTTTGTTTCAGGCGTACAAACCGCGCCCCGAGTTCGACTCGCGTCGGCTCGCGCGGCACAGAGGCGAACGGGCCGGGCGCGACGGTGCCGGCTTGCCGCGGCCGGTCGAAGAAATCGTGGGTGATCCCGTCGACCGCGGGGCATTCCGGGATCGGTTCCGCGGCGGACCAGGTGAGTTCCAGCGTCTTGGAGTTGAAGGTCGCTCGTACGGCGGCAGCCACGCTGTTCCGGTCCCAGCCGTGCTTGTTGCGCCACGCGGCCAAGTCGAACGGTCGGTTGGGTGTGGCAAAGACGTTGTGGTCCGACGTGTTCTGGGGGTCTGAGATCGAGAGCATCGCGTCGCCGAGGAAGATGTTGCTCAGGATCTTGTTGCGCTTGGCCGTGGTGGGCCGGCCTAGGACGACTCGGTCTTTGCAGATCCGCATCTGAAGCGCGTGCTTGGCGCTTTGGCCGACGAAGTTGTGGGCGATGACCAGCTCGTCGCAGTCGTGCTGGTAGATGCCGTTGCCGCGGGTGGCCCAGACGAAGTTCGTGTCGACCATGTTGGGCACTTGCGACGCCTCCATGAAGATCGCGCCGCAGGAGCAGTCGGTATGGAGGACCACGTTCTGCGTGACCCGCGAGTAGCGGTTGCCGTAGTCGAGCCAGATGCCGGCCGCGTCGATCGAGTCGGTCACCAGGTTGCGGCGCACGAGGCAGGAGACGGCCCGATGGACCTTGATCGCGGCCACCTCGCAGATCGGCCAGGTCCGGTGCCAGCCGCAGCGACGGATCGTGTTCTGGTCGATCAGGGTGTGCTCGATCCGTTTGCCCTCGATGCCGCCGACGCCGCAGTCGGTAATCGTGTTGCGGCGGACGACGTGCCGGCCGCCCTGGGCCAGCTTCGGGCCGGTTACGTCGAACTGGTCGCCGATGTCGATCCCGATCGCGTTGCACTGACGCACGGTATTGTCTTCGATGATCCAGTGGTGCCCGCGTTGGGTGGAAAGCGCCCCCTTCTGCGGTCGCGGAAAGCAGCTCGCCGAGTGCTCGATCGTTAGCCCTCGCACTCGGATATACCCCAGGCCGTACTTCTCAGGCGCGAAGATAAGCCCCTGGGTGGTCACCTCGAAGGCGGCTCGGTTCGGGTCGACGTCTTTGATGGGATGAACATGGACGGCCCGGCCGTCGGCTTCGACCCAGTATGCACCTTCCGTGCCGGCCAGGTCGTCGTACGCCGCAAGCTGCCTGAGCCGCTTGCCGTCCTGGAAGACGAGCCCGCGGCGGAGCGTGTTGGGCACCTTGCCTTTGGTAGACACGGCCCAGGGCATGCACTTGTCGATCTGGGCGTCGGTCAGGTTCACCAGCGCGAACGGGTTGTCGTCGGGGAACAGCGCTTCGGCGAGCGTGGTCATCCAGACGTTCGCCGGCCCGGCCCGGCCCTCTCGCTGGGAGGGAAGCCATTTCGAGCGGAGCATGCGCGAGCCCTTGACGACGACCGTCTCTCCCGGCGCCGCCTCGTAGCTGATCATTTGGTCCGGCCCGGTGCCGCCGCGGGCTGGGCGCACGCGCTCGCGGTAGGTGCCGGCGTGGATCACGGCCCGCTCGCCCCGCCGGAGCACCTGGGCCGCGCGGTTGATGGTCGCGAAAGGCCGCGACTTGGTGCCGGGGTTGTCGTCCGACGCCTGGGGACTTGACGCGTCGACGTGGTACGTGCGCACAAACCGGATCGGGGCTTCCCACGTCTTGAACTCTCTGCCGTCCGGCAGATAGACGGGTGGGTCGAGGGACTTCAGGTCAACGGCCCAACTGCTTGAGACGGCAAACAGGATCAGGAGAACGACCAGCAGGGGCGGGCTTGAGTTTCGTCGCATCACGGTTACTCCACGGTTAGGGAGCTGGTTGGGGCCTGTCGATACCGAAAATGCTGTCCGGGACGATTGCAGCAGCGCGTGACGTAGGGGTGTAGCGGCTCCAACCGACCGAACTTGGAAAGGTGAAGCGTGCAAGTCTCCATCAACAAACAAGGACGAGGTCCTCGGGAGAGACAGCAGGCCGGTCAGTCGGTGGCCGCGATCCAGACCGGTTTCCAGATGCCGCCCGCGTATCCAGAGTCATGGACGCGCATGGTAATGCGGTTCTTCTGTCCGGGGGTGAGCTTGCCGGTGATGTCGACGGCGGCGGGTTTGTCCCAAATGGAACGCGGATCGCCTTTGCGCTCCCCGGCGGGCTGGCCGTTGATCCAGAGGTCGAAGGTCTCGTCTACGCCACCGCATAGGAGCCAGATGGTCTTCGCCTTGATCTGCGGGATGTCCACTTCAACCGTGTACCACCCGTACCCATCGTAGCGCTCGTAGCCCTGTCGCTCCCATATCTCGTGAATGGAGATGAGCTTCCAGGAATCATCCGGGGAGTGGCTGAACCAGCCTTGGCTCTCTCCCACCTTTTCCGGGTCTGTCTTGAACGCCCATTGCTCGGGCAGTTCAAGAACGCGCCGCCCCGCCAACGCTTCCACTGGAAGCGGCTGGTCCTTGAATGCAGCAAAGGTGACGCCCTCGGACAGCATGGTCACACCATACCTCTCGCACAGAGCCGTGAATCGCTCAATAAGCGGGGCCATGCGCGCGATCAATTTAGGGTCGGCTATCGCATCGCCGGAAAGGTCGAAGAGAGGCTCCAGCGCCGCCCGGTAGGCGCAGATGGACGCTTTCTCGACGCGCGCACGCAGGGATTCGTCGTCGCCAGCAAGGGTGAGCGCCTCGGCGAAGGCATCAAGGCCTGCCTGAGCGATGGTCTCATCAATGCCGTAGTCCGCTGCATTTCCCGAGCATCCTCGATGAAGACCGAGCCGGGAGGCGTTGTCGTGCGTGAGATTGATGAACCGGCGAATCGGCGGCGCCGCGGCCTTGTAGTGCAACGTCAGGAATTCGTCCACGAGGCCCCGCCCATTGCGATTCGGGTCCCACAGCAGGCTGGACATGAGGTAGTTCCGGAGGTCGGAGAATTCGCCTCCCTGGCCGTTCCAGACGCCCTGCATGAAGACGCCGATGGCGTTGTTGGCCACGAAATAGCGAATGTTGGGCTCCATGACACGCAGATTGGGACAGGGCAGGAGGTAGTGGCGGAAGTTGGTGTTGTAGTTCCAGACCGAGACGTTTCTGCACATACTCCCCCACGCCGTCATGTCCCGGCAGAAGTCCGCGTTCATGGGGCAGTTCGGATCGTCGATCGGGTGCAGGATGCAGCATTCGCCGCTGCACAGGTGGATTTGCACGTTTGGGCGGGGCCTGACGGTCTTGGGCGGCTTGCGCGTATATGAATAGGCAAGTGTGCCGACCAGGACGTTCGGGAACTCCTTGGCCACTTCATCGGCCACCGCATTGACGAAGGTGAGCAACGAGCCCATCGGGGTGCCTTCGCGCTCATCGATGGCGGCGCACTTGGGGCATCGGCAATAAGCAGCGTTATCGTTCTGGCTGACGGAGATGTTCTCCTGACCGGGGTGGGCTCGCAGGGCCGCCAGAACCCGTTCGGTGACGATGCGCAGCACATCCGCGTTGGTCAGACAGAGCTCGGTGTGGAATCCACCACCAGCGATGTCCGGGAAACGCTTGCCATCTACCAACGCGAAGTACTCGGGATGTTCCTTGCCGAATTCCTTCGATGGGATCAGGAACCGGAAGGTGTGGTTGATGTTCTGCAGGCCCGTCTTGCCGCCCAGTGACGCTTGGGTGGGAACGGTGTTGGTGCGGGTGCGCGCCGCGAAGGTCTCGTTGCGGTTGGTCTCAGCGTAGAAGCTCCAACGGAACGCGAGGGGCGGATGGTAGAAGCGGTCCACCGGTCCAACGACGCGCCATTTGCCTAACCGAGGCACGTGGATGTGGTCGTGGGTGAGGAACCGGACGCCCACGTAGTCTTCGAGGAATGTGTAGACGCCGTAGAGCGTGCCGCGAGGACGCCCGCCCGCGATAGCGATGACATCCTGTTTGATGACGATGCGCAGGTCTTCAGGGCCAAAATCGCCGACGTCGAACCCAGCGGCGCTGGCCTTCATGCCCGGGGAGACACCGATGAATACATGCCGTCCAGGGGTCCGGGTGGTCTTGACGATGGGAAGCTTGAGGCCGCTTGCTCGGGCGAATATCCACTGGAACTCCTTGGCTGCGTAGACTTCGCTGGGAATCGCGTCCTGGGCGACTACGATGTCCCATCCCTGCATGGCGGCGAGATCCACGCCCTGAGGAGTCGCGCCCACCCCCAGGCTCGCCATTCCGATCAGTAGCATCGTCGTCATCGGTTCCTATCTCCCTAGTATGGCAAAGTCGTTCCGGTGAGTGCTGCCATGTCGCATCTGGCCTTTAAGGTGAACACCGCGTGACAGCAAGGGCTGTCCCTGACGAAGGCGCTATCCGGGACGATTGCAGCAGCAAGCAACAAGGCAACGTGGTTGGCCGTGACACGAACAGTACATCACCCCACGTCGCAGGTTCCTGAGAAGAGAAGGTATTCGACGGCGCTGCGCAGGTCTAGGGCGTACCCCACACGGGTCACAACCCTCGACCGACCGAGCTTTGAAGGGGGAAGCGTGCAAGTCTCCATCAACAAACAAGGATGGGGTTTTCGGGAGGGACAGGTACTGACGAGGGGCAACGGTGAAGCGGTCCCAGCCGGGAGCACCGGAAAGGAGGACATATGAACGCACGGGGTCGGTAGGTCTCCGCCAACCTGGAGAGCCGCAACCGCAAGCCAGCTACGAATCCGCTGGACGCTGCCAGCGTAGTTGCGTTTTAGTTGCACGTGGTCGGCGCGTAAAGAAGGCCCGTCGCTAAGCTGTTTAGCGACAGGCCCTTGGAAGTAGCGGGGGCAGGACTCGAACCTGAGACCTCCGGGTTATGAGCGGGATAAACCTCCATCGCGCATCCACCTGAACATCATCACCTTACGTCATCAAGCCCCTTCCACAGCGACAGAACTAAGTGCGCATCGTGCGCATGGTGCGCATGGTGCGCACAAAATGATGCACGTTTTGAGCACACGAGAAACGTGCTGATCGTCCTTGTACATCGACGTCGTGTTGGTCGCAAGGGCCTTTCGCTCGGGCTTGATCGGGGTTACTCTCGCCCTGTCGGTCCGCGTTCGGTGCGGGTGGATGGTAACCGATAGACCGTCGAGATACGGATTACGCAAGTCCTTTGTCATCAGCGAGGGCGGAGTTTTCGGGAGGGACAATTCCATGAAGACGCGCATTACGGAACTTTTTGGCATCAAGCACCCCATCATTCAGGGGGGGATGCATCACGTAGGCCTGGCGGAACTGGCTTCTGCAGTATCGAACGCCGGCGGGCTCGGGATCATCACGGCCCTGACCTTGCCAACTCCGGATGACCTCGCCAACGAGATCGCCCGCTGTAAGGAAATGACCAACGCCCCCTTTGGTGTGAACCTCACGCTTCTCCCCGTAACCAGTGCACCGGATTACCCCGGCTATGTCAGAGTGATCATCGAGAGTGGCGTGAAGATCGTAGAGACCGCGGGCTACAACCCAACCGAGTTTCTCCCTGCGCTGAAAGATGCCGGTATCAAGGTCATTCACAAGTGCACGAACGTCCGCCACTCGCTCAAAGCACAGTCTATCGGGTGCGACGCCGTCTCAGTTGATGGGTTCGAGTGTGGGGGACACCCCGGCGAGGACGACATCCCCAACATGATTCTCCTGCCCCGTGCCGCCGACGAGTTGGAGATACCGTTCGTCGCTTCCGGCGGTCAGTGTGACGCCCGGTCCCTCGTGGCGTCCCTCGCCATGGGTGCCGACGGCATCAATATGGGCACCCGCTTCATTGCTACGAAGGAGGCGCCGGTCCATCAGAATGTGAAGGAGGCCCTTTTGAAGGCGACCGAACTCGACACCCGGCTCATCATGCGGCCCCTGCGCTTCACCGAACGCGTCCTCAACAATTCCGCCGTGGAACGACTCCTGGAGAAGGAACGGCAGCTCGGCGCGAACATCGGATTCCAGGACATCGAGCGCGAGGTCGTCGGCGTTTATCCCAAGGTTATGAAGGAAGGCGACACGGACGCGGGCGCCTGGAGTTGCGGCATGGTGGTCGGCCTGATCGACGACATCCCCACCTGCCAGGAACTCATCAACCGCATCATGTCCGAGGCGGAAGAGATCATCCAGAGCCGTCTCGCCGGGATCTTGGCCGGATAAGCGCTACCCAGGCGAGGGTGTCCTTTCCCGAGAACCCATCCCAAGCGATCTGGCTTGTTTGATCACCACGAACTCGGGGTCTCAGGGAGTTCTTCCCAGGGATGGCCGGATCGGACACGAACACCGGTGGCAGTGTTCTCTCTACACGATATTCGGCGTGACCTCTTCGTCCTGGGGTTCGGTTGGGCTCAGGCGGCTCGTCGTTCGTAGTGGTGGTGAAGTCCGCCGAGATGTGGAACAGCAATGACCTTTCCACGACAAGGTTCCTGGGGCAGCCTGCCGTCTGGAGTGTCCTTGTCCAGGGAAAGGTGCGTGCGGTAGCGATTGTAGTACTCGACATACGATCCTAGCACGCGCCTCAGATGTCGTTCCCCAAAGACGATGATGTGGTTCAGGCACTCTCGTCGTATGCTTCCGTTCAGTCGCTCCGAGTAGGCGTTCTGCCAAGGGCTTTTGGGCGCTGTAAGGACTTCCTCGATACCCATGTGCTTCACACGATTTCGGAACGCCTGTCCGTAAATGCCATCGCGGTCGCGCAGGAGATACCGGGGAGCTGTCTCCCACGGGAAGGCCTCGACAACCTGCTGGCCCGCCCAGACCGCAGTTGGGTGCTTGGCGACGCCGAAGTGGATGATCCGACGACGCTCGATGGACAGGAAAAAGATTGCGTAGAGGACCTCGAAACGCACGGTGTGAACGACCAGAAGATCAATAGATACGAGCTCCGGGGCGTGATTCTCCAGGAAGGCGCGCCATGTTGGAGAAGGCGGCTTGCGGACACGCACCATGTACTTCTCCACGGTGGACTTCGAGACATGGATCCCAAGGGCGGCAAGCTCGCCGACGATCCGAAGTGAACCCCAGGTTGGGTTCATGCGCGACATGGTGCGAATGAGTTCCTGGACGTCTTTGGGGAGCGGCGGCCGACCGGGCTCCCCTTGCCTTGAAAGCTTGGTCCAGTGCTCCTTGAAGCGCTTGCGTTGCCAGCGAAGGATCGTCTCGGGCTTCACGAAAACAAGCGCTTGTTTCCAGTCGTCCCAGATCCGAGCCAGAAGGCTCCATAGCACGCGGTCGGCTGGCAGTATCTTCGGCCTCTTCACGCTGCGGTGATACACGCAGAGCTGGTGGCGCAGTGCCAAGTTCTCCGCCTGCAAGCCGTAGCGAGTGCGGAAGAGGGAGGCGATCGTAGCCAAGACCAGGCGGAGCACGTGTGCGTGCTTCGAGCATTGCTTCCCGGTCGTTTGACCGAGGCGGTCGCGTCCCGCGTTGGTTGAAGACAACTGTTCGGAGCGCTTCACATCGGGCATCGTCGTAGTGCGCGCCGTTACCAGCCAACCCGTGCGGCGCGTAGTCCAGGGCCTCTACAACGCCGGATGACGTTCTCACAGAGCACAACAGGTCAGGTCTCTCAAGCAGCCCAACAATGGCCGCCACAAACCGCTATGCCGGCGAGTTATCCGCCTTCAGCTCGCCAAGGGCATACTGGATGCCTGCCAGGCAACACGAGGAGATTCGCTTGTCCCAGTAGTTGTGGAGGTGGTCTCCCAGGCTGCAGTACAACACGCGGGCGTCGTCCGTGCTCTGCATCACGAGTCTCGAGTAGTTCCCGTCGGAAGTCCCGGTATCGTGCTCGCTGCAATCGGAGCTTCCCATCGTTTCGCAGTTCCGAGTAGCGGGGGCGGCATCCCGCCGCGGTCAACGCAACCGGTCGAGGAACGCGAGCAATTCACGGTTGAACTCGTCGGCGACCTCGACGTTCATCCAATGCCCGGTGTTCTTGATCACGACGAGCTTCGCGTCTTCGGCGGGCAGGTTCTTCCCAAGCGCCACGGCTTCCGGATCGTCGGGGCCGATGCGTCCCCGGCCGGCCGTGTAGATGAGGATCGGAACGCGGATGGGATCCTCATCCGTTGGCGGCGCCTTCACCTTCGCCTCGGGCGGCATGGGCGGGAGGGCGTTGCGCGCCTCCTCGATGCGCTCGCGCTCGACAGCCCACGCCACGGCCATCTTCGTATTGTAGTCCGACGGGTAGTCCCACAAGCGGCCGACCTTCCGGAGCGCCTCCTTGTTCCGGTGATACATGGCGACGACTTCCGGGTCGTGACGCGGCGAGAGTCCGCTGTCGAGGGGCGCGTCGGGGCGCCGCGTGTCGGGAGGACGATCGTAGACCTTGCCGAAGCTGGAACTGTCGATGGATATCATTCCGATGACGCGCTCGGGATTCCAGCGATACATCCCGAGGATCAGGGCGGCGCCCGCGCTGCGGCCCATGAGGATAGCCCGTTCGACCCCCAGGCGATCGAGGACTGCCCAGCCGTCGGCGATCTCGCTCGCGCCCGTGTAGCGATAGCGTCCGAGGTCGCTCTTGCCACGACCGACGCGGTCGAAGCGAATCACGCGGAAACCCGCATCGACCAGGGGCCTCACCTGGGGATCGTAGACGTCGTGCGTGCCTCCGGCGCCGGGGGCCATGAAGACGGCGATCCCCTCCCCTTCGTCACGGTAGCGGAGCCGGCGGCCGTGCTCACGGAGGATCGTCTTGATGCCCGTCGGGGAATCAACGGCGGCATCCGCGTTGATGTCTCTACTGAGATGCCAAGTCTTGCCGGCGACGGTGACGTCGATGCGTGCCTCGTCGGCGCCGACGGTGAAGCCTTCGGCCAGAGCGGCGGTGAGCTTGGGAGGCGTCGTACCTCGGTACGGATACAGGATCGTCAGGAAGGCGGCGGGGGCGGGGTCGGCATGACGGTACGAGATCGCGGTCCTGCGCTCTCGAGAGCCGTACTTCCAGGCGAACCACCCTTGCTCAGCCTTCAACGTCACGGGGATCGTCGAAGGCGACCAGACCAGGACGTTGACGTCCTTGAACTTCGTCGTGGCCGACTTGGCCGCTGCGTCGACGGCGACGTCGCCGACCGCGAACTGAAAGTTCAGGTCGAGCGCCCCCTTGGCCTGGCCGATGGCCTCGTCCAGGAGCACGAAAAAGGCCTTGTCGACGAACCATACGCTGCGTCGATGCGTCAGCTTGGGGTAAGACCGGTTCTCGACGACCAGCGCGTCGAGCCCGTCGGACGTCTCCCACAGCAGGGACTCACCGGCTACCTTCGTGTCCTTGCCGTCCAACGTCATCGTCTGGTGCACGCGCGTCTGCCGATGCCATGTCCGCCCCGCGGCGTCGTGCCCGTAGGTGTAGAAGCCCGAATCCGTCATGAGCCATCGGCCGTAGGCATACAGCTCGAACGTTCCGTTGTCGGCCTGGTCGTGGCTCGAGATGGCCCGTGGCGAGCAGTGCAGGGCGAAGTAGACCTGCTGGGGTCCCCATTCCGAACGCATCACGTAGAACCCCGCCTCGCGGAACGCGTAGCTGGTCTGGTCGGGCAGGGCGCTGCGGTCGAGCTTGGCCCGGGCGGCGTGTTTCGGGTCGCTCGTCGATTCAGTGGCGTCCAGGAGCTTGCCGTATAGCGACCACCGCGATCGCAGGCTGCCGACGTTGATCGCGCGGGAGCCGTCGCCGAACATGGGCATCCCCAAGTCCGGCGTCGCCATCGCGAATATGTAGTCGTACATCTTGCGAACGCGATCGCGGTAGTCGTCCGGCACGGCCAGGCCGAACGACTTCATCCGTCCGATGACCTCCTCTGCGTCGCGCAGGACGCCGAGGTGATACCCGGCTGACCATTCCCGCTGTACGCCGTCCGACGTGGTCTGCGCCAGCAGGTTCTCGCGCATGCGATCCACCGCCAGCACCATCCAGCGCTTCGCGTCCTTGAACTCGCGGAAGGTGTAGGCGACGTTGACGAACCCCCGCTGCTCGAACACCGCCTTGTTGTGGACGACGCCCATGGGGATCCGCTCGGTCTTGACCTGATGGTCGTAGAGGCTGGCGAGCAATACGCCGAGGAACTCGGGCGTAAAGGCCTTGCCGTGGACGAGCGTCTTGAATGCCTGGCAGGTCATCGTGGCCCGTATGCCGGTCTGGATGTCCAACCAGGCGAAGCCCTTCCAGTGCTTGTACACGGCGTGCGCCTTGTTGCGCTCCTCCAGCGGGTGTTTGGAAATCCAGTCGGCGGCCATCTCCACGAAGGCGCGGGCGTACTTCTCGTCCCGCGTCTCGGCGTAGGCGTCAGCCAGCGGCCCGGCCCAGTAGAACCGGTACATGGCCGCCACCCATTCGATATCGCCGCGCGGATCCCACGCCCAGTTGATGTCGGGGCCGTAGTCGGCCTCCTCATACGGACCCCACTGCAGGATGTGTTTGACGATCTTGCCGGCCCTCGTCAAGGTCCCTTTGGCTTTGCCCTTCTTGACGGGCGGCAGCGGATACTTGTCGCGGTAGTGGTCCAGCAGCGCAGCCAGCGCGCCGAGCCGATCGCCCCGGTCGGCCGCGGCCTTGGCACGCTCCAAGCCCGGCCCGCTCAAGTCCAGCTTGCCCAGGATCTCGTTCGGATCCAGCGACGTGAGCTTCACGTCCCACCGGCGGGAGTAGGGAACCATACCGCCCTCCGCAGCCCTGCATGGCTCGACGAATGCCGCCATCCCGACCGTCACGATCATCAGCGTCCGACCCATCGTCACCCACCTCCTCGAAGTCCCGATCCGCACCTCATCATAGTCACCGACGACGGCGTTGTCCCCACGGCGCGCCAACGCCCTGCATTGCGGGGTGCGCGCTGCACTCGGCGCGCAATCCATCGCAGCCGCGACCGTGAGGGAGCGAGGACTGATGGCGGATCGCATAGCCATCCGTTCGCTCCCTGACGGTCGCGGCTCTGAGTAGGCCACACCCCGTGGATAGCGCTTCTATAGCGGCGCCGGTAGACGGAGGATCATCCAGTCGCGAGTAATACTCATCAGCGCCGCCGGAATCGGACCGTCCCACCCCTGGACCACGCCGCGCATCCTGCCGCCAACGTCGCGCCAGACGGCCACGTCGATCCGGTCGGCCAACTCGATGTTCACGCCGCCGCCTTCGAATCGCTTCAGTCCGCTGGCCGCCAACGCCGCCAAAGTCTTTAACTCGATACGAGTGGTCCGCTGGCACTTCGGCGGCTGCGATGGGGGATTCTGTTGCGCCCAAGACGGCTGGGGCGGTTAGGAGACACACGCAGCAGATGTGGTGGATCATTGGCTATTCCCTGGAAATACGGGTTCAGTCCGAACCAACGCCGGCCTCCCCGAGCTTGGCGATGATCTGCTCAACCGTGTGACCTTTCCGAGCCGTGATCCGACCTCCATTCCAGATCCAGGAGCCGACAGGCTAACATACGAAGTGGCAGCATCAACAGGGGCAGGTCACAATGGAACCAAACACGAAAGGACGGTGACATGCGTCAGTCATCAATGAGGCTTGCGGTTGCTGTGGCGGCGGTGTCCAGCGCGGGGCGTGGCCATGCCGACCCGCTCCAGCCCTGGGGGGGTGCGGGGCTCAACGAATGGATGAACGCCTCCAAGGCAGTCGTCATCAGTGACATGACGCGGTGCACACCGAGCTCCGCCCTGTCACCGAACGTGGGGAAGGGGCGCTGGAAGATCCTGCCCTATGTTCTGCGGGGCGGTCAACGTGGCAAGATGGTTTGCGCCGGGCAGGAAACTGGTGCGCCCCCCCTCCGGCTACCCCTCGGGGCGTCGGGCTGGCATGCGATCTTCGTCGGGGTCTTCAGCACATCCGAGGCGCCGAGCCAGGTGTGGCTCAAGCTGGATACGGACCCGGCACCAACGCCCCGCTACAACCGATCGACCGCCCATTATGGCAACGTCGAGGATGTCTTCTTCAAGGTGGCCGAGCTAACGGAATCCGTCGCCCTGCATATCCGCCAGCAGTCGGCGGGGTTCACGTGCGGCTGTGGCATAGCTCACGTCAAGCTGGTGCCGCTCACGGAGGCTGAGGTCCAACGGGTCCGACAGAGACGCAATGACCCATCGCGCCGGAACCTGGCCGCAACGTGCGACGGGTTCAGCTTCATCTACTACCGCCGCCCGACGACGGCCGAGGAGCTGCTATCCGAGGTGGAGATCTATCGCGACACAGATTTCGGCACGCTCTATCTGCACTCACCCGGTGCCGACAAGGTCAACTACGCCTCCAAGGTCGGACATATGAAGGGGACGGGTATCGAGGATTTCCCGCGTGCCGGTGATCGGCACTTCGTTGAGGCGATTCGGGAACTGGCCAGGCGGAAGATCAACCCGGTCAAGGTCCTGATCGACGGGGCGCACGACGTCGGGATGAGGATCCACGTCGGCATCCGTCCGGCAGGCTGGAGCTTCTTCGAGCCGTACGCGGAGTACTGGGAATCGCCCTTCTATCGGCAACATCCCCAGTGGCGGTGCGAAGACAGGGACGGCACGCCCGTCACGCGGATGAGCTGGGCCGTGCCCGAGGTGCGCAAGCACTTCATCGACCTGCTGGCCGAGCAGGTGGCCTTCGGAGCCGACGGTGCACACATCGTCTTCAACCGCGGCTATCCCCTGGTCTTGTACGAGCGACCGTTTCGGGATCTGTTCGAGAAGCAGCACGCAATAGACCCCCGCAAGATCCCGGAATCGGATCCGCGTATCGGGGGCATGTGGTCCGGCGTCGTCACAGCGTTCTTCCGCGAGCTCCGCGCGGTGCTCGATGCCGAGCAGCAACGACGCGGCGATGGGAAACGCTTGGCGATCAGCGCTTGTGTTCTGGGGCACGAGCAGGACAACCTGCGATACGGCGTCGATGTGCGCAGGCTAGTCAACGAGGGGTTGCTGGACGAGATCATGGTCTACGGGTGGGGGTTCGGCAACAAGCGTGCCGGTTACGAATTGGCCTTCTTCAAGGAGGTATGTGGCCCCAAGAACATACCGTTCCGTCCGTCGCTGGCCGTGCATTGGCCCGATCTGGGGCGGCGGGTCGGCCAGGCCATCTCGTTCTACGAGGGCGGGGCCGCCGGAGCGGCCATCTGGGATGCCGGTATCAAGGATATCTACGAATGGACGTTGATGTCCCGGCTGGGGCGCCTGGAGGACGCCCGGGGGCACCTGAAGCATATCAAGGGCGCCAAGCCCCCACACACGTACCATCGCTTCCATCGTCTCGGCAATCATGTCCGCGACGGCCGATTTGGTCCCTATTGGGGCGGGTAAGCATGGTGTCCCTCCCGAAGACTCCGTCCTCATTGAGGACACTGCAATCCTCTGGATGGCAGCTCTGGTGATATGGGTCAAGGATGGTGTTCTGGTGAAAGTACCAAGCTCGATCTTCGCTGTTGTCCTTTTGTTTGCGGCGCCGCGAGGGGCCGCCGTCACTGCCCGGCCGGAGGCAGATCGGAGATGTTCAGGTATGTGCCACGGATCCAGGAGATGCCCATGGGGCCGATCTTGACCGCCGGGGCGGTGTCGTCGGTGTAGTTGGCCAGGAAGATGCGGCCGTCGTCGAGGTTGATCCAGCCCGAGTATCCCTGGTCTTGGGCGGAAATGCTGGCGTCGACCTCGATGATGTGGTCCAGCTGGTACTGGTCGGGGAAGCCGTCTCTGGCGGCAGACCAGGCGGCGACGTGCTTGCCGGTGCGGGGATCGTCGAGGATGAGCCTGAAGCTTCGCCAGATGCTGCAGCCGGTGATCTCGGGGGGGATCTGGTGCGGATAGAAATAGGTTTCGTAGCTGTTGGGCTCATTTCCAAAGGCGAGTATGTGCAGGCTGCGGTTGGCGGGCGTCCACGCGAGCGGGGCGGTGCGTTTGTCCAGTTTGTCGGTCCTGAGGCATAGCTTGCCGTCGACGAGCAGTTCAGCCGCCTCTTTGCGCCTGATGATGCGGATGGTGTGAAATGCGCCGGGAGCGATGGGGGCCTTGATGTCCGAGGCGTGGGCGAGCTCGACTCTGTCGGGGAAGATGCGGAACTTGCCGGCATAGGGGATGGACACGGTAGCGGCCCTGCCCTTGTTCTCGACGACCTTGACCACAACGGTCAGATCGATGGTACTGTTTTCGCTGTCGGGCTGTCGGAGGAAGTATTGCGTGCATTGGCCGCGGATGCCGTCGTTGTCGATGTGCAGGGCGTCGCCCTTGAGGCCAACGCTGCGGCGGTCGTTGGAATGGGCGCCGGCGGCGAGAAGCAGGGTCGTATCGTGGGGATCGCCGACCCATGCCCAGAGAGCGGCCCGGCCGATGCCGGAACGGAAGGTGAGCATAACGCGCCCATCTTCGAGGAAGCCGGCGCAGGTTCTTCCAGTGATGGAGAAGGGCAGCTCGTGGGTTTTCCATGTCTTGCCGTGGTCGTCGGAGTATGCTTTGAGTGCGGGGAAACCGTCGCCGCGGTTCTCGCGGGCGTAGAGAAGGAGCCGATCATCAGGCAGGACGAGAATGCTGGCCTCACTGAGGCTGTGGGGCGGGTAGGTTTGCAGGTGGGAGAGGAACTTCCAGGTCTTGCCGCGGTCAGTGGAGCGGAAGAACTCGAGTCGCTCGCCTTCGGTGCCTTTCCACGGGTTTGCGCCGGGGTACCAGGATCCGGTCAGCAGCCAGGAGCCGTCGGCGAGTTCGGTGACGCGGCTGGGGACGACGGCGGGATTGCCGCCGGAGGCTGCGGGTGTTAGCGAGGCCAGACGGGTCCACTTGTGGCCGCCGTCGCGGCTGGTGAAGATGACGACCTCTCGCTTGGCGACGTCGGCGAGGAGCAGAAGCGATCCGTCGCGAAGCTTCTGCAGGCGCGGACAATTCACGCCCCCGGGGAAGATCCTCATGGCGTCGCCCCAGGTGCGGCCCAGATCGCTGCTGTGGCGGATGAAGAGGCCGCCGCCCCCGCCGTGCTGGACGCCGTCGTTGTGCGTGCAGCCGAGCGTGTTGGGTCCGGTTTGGACGACGTCAGGGAAGCCGAACCAACGCGGCGGGTTTCGGATGATGGTGACATGCCGGCCGGGCTTCCGCCAGAAGGAGCGCATGGACTGGAACTTGAAGCCCTTGCCCGGGGCGACGGCTCGGTGGGCCTTGGCCTTGGGGTGCGGGCGTACGCGCTGGGCTGCCGGGTTCGGTTCCGGTCGGACTTCGAGGCCGGTGATGTCGGCGGACTGTGGGTACTGCTCGACACGGACGGCGTCGATGGCTGTTACGGGATTGATGAGTGGGGCATCTTCCGCGAAAAGAAACCAGTCGTCGTCACCGCGCCCGCAGACCCAGGCGGTCATTCGTCCCATGTCGAGGTCGAGCTGCAGCTTGAAGTCGTAAGGCGTGTTGGGGCGGGCGTACATGCCGTAGTAGTTGAGCTTCCCGTCAAACAGCCACGTGGTGAAGAATCCCTTGTTGTGTGGCAGTTCACGGCCGTCGTGTAGGCCGAAGCGCACGGCGGGGACGAACTTCCCGTTGTCGTTCTGTCCGATGGCGACGATTTGCCGGCCTTGCGGTTTCCCGTCGACATAGGCGAGCGGGTTGGTCGGCCCCATGTCGAAGGTTGCGTAAACGTATAGCTTACCCCTGACGGGATCGATATCGGCCTCGTGCAGGCGGCAGGTGCCTTCGGGATTGTTGACAGGTCGGCCTTTGTCGTACGAAAACGACAACGGTTCGGCAGCTGCTGGTGCGACTGCGGACGATGTAAATGGGCCCTTTCCTTCGTTCCGCCACCAGAGGAACTCGTACGACCCGTGCTCGGCCACGGCGGCGAGGTCGGGACGCTTGTCGCCGTTCAGATCGGCGATGACGATCTGATTGGCGCTTCGCCAGTTCATCTTGAGCACATGTTTCGTCCACCGGCCTCGCGGGTCCCCGGTGTTCTCGAACCAGGCCACCGCGCCCGGGTTCCGCCACGTCGTCGCGGCCACGTCCACGTCGCCGTCGCCGTCCAGATCACCGGCCACGGCCTCGATCGCGTCGGTGAAGGGCTTGGCGATGACGTGCTTCTTCCACGGACCGGCCTTCGGTTTGCCGGAGTTCTCGTACCACACGACCTCGTGCGTGGACGTTAGCTTCTTGTCGGCCGACATGCCGGAGGCCATCACGACGTCCAGATCGCCGTCGCGATCCATGTCGACCGGCTCGCCGTGCATCGGGCGAATCGTGCGCGAGTCGATGACGTGTCGCTTCCAGGCGGTCTTCGCCGGCTTGCCGCCATTTTCGTACCAGACCACCAGATGGGCCGCCGGCGCGGTGCCCAGCAGGTCGACGTCGCCGTCCCTATCGAAATCGGCGGCGCGGATCGTCCGGGTCTCCTTGATGTCTTCCTCGATCATGTGCTTCTTCCAGGGCTGGTCCGCGGGCTTGCCGGGGTTCTCGAACCAAGCGAACTGATTGCCCAGGCTCCAGCTGCTGCCGGCCACGTCGAGATCCCCATCCTTGTCCAAATCAACAGCCACTACGTCGTACGCGCCGGGAAGTCTGGTCGTGATGACGTGTCGCTTCCACAGACCGGTCTTGGCGGGCTTGCCGCTGTTCTCGAACCAGAGCAGATGGCCATTCAGGTTCTTGACGATAACCACGTTCGGGCGCTTGTCGCCGTTGACGTCGGCCACGGCGTGCCGCTCCAGCCGCTCGGGATCGTTCTTCTGGACGAAGTGCTTGCGAAACGTGCCCGCCCCATCGTTCTCGAACCAGTACAGGCAGTTGTGAGGCTGGGCGTCGGCGCTGGTTAGATCCAGATCGCCGTCGCCGTCGAGGTCGGCCGCTGCGATCCCGTAAGGATACGTGTAGCCGCTCATGATCAAGTGTTCGGTGAAGCGAAGGCCGTCCTTGCCAGATCGAGCCGGCGCCGCCTTCTGTTCGGCAGAGACGCCCAAACACGGCAGGAAAGAAAGCACGACCGCTGCTCTCCACACTCCGCAAGATGTTCGCTGCATGACAGTCTCCGGCCATCTACGTTCTCAACCGCGTCTAACCGGCATTTCCCGGATGCACTTCGGCCGACGACCACCGTCGCCCTTTCTGACGATTCTAAAGCCGATCCTGAGATCGGCAAGCGCCTCATTTGCTCGATGGAGGGGGTATCCGTCGGCCGCCGTCGCCGTCGCGGTGTTTTCGAAGTTCGCCTGGAAGACGGGCTTGACATGTTCTGCGGCCGAGAGCCCGGCGACACACTGAACCGTGCACAGGGCGACACTCAGCGCATAGCTCACGGCCGATGATCGATGTTCGCTTGGTGACCGGTTACCTCCGGGGGACCTCGTCTGAGGTCGCATTAGCAGCCGAAAGCTCCTCAAGGACGTTTTCTTCCGTCGCCAGCAAGCAGTATCATCTCGGCATCGGAATCGAGGCCGTCATCGCGCCGTCACTGCAGGACACATCGCCTTCCAGAGCGTCTCGGCCATCGCCGGCATGTCCCTGATCGCCAACGTCCTTGAACCGGCGAGGTAACCACACGGCCACCTCTCCCGCACCGCGATTCTCCCAGACGCAGTAGGGGATCGCCGCTAAGTCGCGCCCGCTCAGCCGCCGAGCTACTGCTCGCTTCCCATCTTCGACGCATTTTGGCCCTGATGCTTGGCCCAGCCGGCGTACCAACTCAGCGGCGTGAACTTCGGCGCGAAGATGTGACGTTGCGGGCCCAGACCCCATACCTCGCGCTGACACTCCTCGTGCGCGGAGAAGAACTCCTCGGCCAGAGCCAGCCGCTTGGGCGTCCAGGAACGCAGCTGCATGACCTTGTGATGGGCGACGAACATCCTGGCCTTGAGTTCCCACTGTCGTCGCCGCCAGTCCATCTTGTTACCGGGTAGCGTTTCGAGTTCGCTCAGGGCCGCCGTCGCGTCGCGGGCGTATGGTTCACCCCAGCTAGCGAGCCACTTGGCCCACTGCTTGGCCTGTGCCGGATTCGCCTGGAAGTATCGCCTGGCGTAGTCGACCAGAACGGCATCGGGGTTGTCGTATCGGCCCGTGTAGATTCCAGCCAGCAGGGCCTTGTTGACGTCCTCGAATAGTCCCTCGCAGTAGGCCATCACTCCGGTGACTCCCTGCTGGCGAAGATCGGTAACGGTTCTTGCGATCCGCTTGGACGCTATCACCGGGCCCAGGTGCCCGTACTTGTCGCGAGGCTCGGCCTTCTCGCCATAGCCGATATGGACAAAGGCCCGTCGCCGGCATCCCTTGGGTAGCCGAACGTCGCCGACGGTCGTCTTGCCATAGGGTATGTGCAGCGCGATACTCTTGACCACGCCGGGCGCCTCGCTGTCGGCCCACTTGGCGAAGATTTCGTGTTCGGTCTTCGACCACCACCAGCCGACATGGTGCATCTCGACCCCCGGATGATACGTCCGGGCGATCTTGTAGATCTCGTAGCTGAGAACCGCGTAGGTCTTGATCCAAGGCTTGCACTTTTCGCACGCGCACCCGCCGTAGTCAAAGGGATAGAAGCCCACCCCCGATAGCCTGATACCGCTCGCCTTGAGATCGCGAAACAAGTTCGTGTAATTCGTCAGGATCGCCTTGCGGGCCCCGGGGACGCTCGGGCAGATTAGCTGACCGAAGAACCGCCGGGTCTTCTTGGCCAGCCATTCGGGGCGGAGCTGGTCGTTGTAGACGTGATTGGGTGTCATCATCAGGCTGCACGGCAGGCCTAGCGACTGCGCCGACTTGAAGTGCGCCTTCTTTCGGTCCCAGAGTTCGTTACCAAGGTTGTGCAATCGGCCGCTGTTGAAGGGGTCGCCGCAGTCCACCATATCGAACCAGTCGGAGTAGTGGTTGAATCCCCAGTGCTTGGCCTCGGCGAGTATGCGGCGCATCTCCAGAATTCCGGCGCATTCGTAGGAGTTGCCGAAGTGTCCGGGTGCGTACATCTCGCAGACGGGGCCCTTGGCCGGCTTGCCGGCGGCCAGGCAGACCGTTCTGGTCAGAAGGACCATTCCGATTAGGACCGGCGCGGCGATCTGGAGCCATGTCGTCGGTTTGCTACACGTGGCTGCCGGCATAGCAGCTTCCTCCTTGTTTGCCAGCTCGCCGTCGGAGATGATCGACTTGCCCCTCGAAGAGCGGACTCTTGGGAGTAGCGTAACCGATCATGGATCGCGACGAAAGCTGATCCGACCCCCTGTCCCTCCCGAGAACTTCGTCCTTGTTGATGACAAAGGACTTTCCTGATTTCCCGCTCGAAGGTGTATCGGCCAACCGCAGATGCCCTACCGACGATCAACGGTGAGATGCCGGGGCGCGGCCTCGTTATCGCCTTACGCGGAATGACGTCGCGTGAATCCACTCGTCCTGCGGCGGCGGATACGGCCAGTGATTCCCGACGTGATACACAGACAGGACACGTCCGTCGGGCAGCTCCAGCAGGGCTGGATAGTGGTTGTGACGCTTAACGGCCGGGTCGAGGATCGTGGCCGTGTCGCTCCAGGTCCTTCCTTCGTCCACGCTGAAGTTGAACTGATTGCCTGAACCGGCACAGATCAGAATGCCGTCTCGCGTTCGCAAGACGGCCGGACAACCGCGGAACCCAAGATTCGTCGGCTTGAGCGGGCCGACGCGCCATCCAGCAGGCGTCTTGCCAACGATGACCTGCCCACAGTTGAGGTAGACGCCGGCGCCTTTCGCCTTGGGATTCGAATGGCGAAGGATGATCAGTAGATCGTCATTGCCCAACTCCGCGATATCGGGTTCATCGTTGCTCCGATTCGGTTGACCGCGCGCCAGGACCAGCGGCTTGGACCAGCTCCTGCCGCCGTCCGTCGAGAACCACAACCACGCGTCCGTATTCAGCTTCAGGCCGCGCCTTCTGCCCTGGCGGTTCAGTGTCCCGTAGGCCGGCACGACGATGGTTCCGTCGGACAGTTGCTTCGGACGGCAGCAGAACGATTCGGTGTGGTTCGGGTCGTTCAGCGAGATGCCCTTGGACCACGACCTACTATCGTCCGTCGACAGCCACGCCATCGTGTGGCCGTAACAGACGTAGGCGTTCTTGGTGAAGTCCCATTCATGCCAGACCCCTCCGATCCCCAGCAGCGAACGGCTCTTCAACAGCAGATGGAAATTGGGATGCGGGGCCAGCGGGTCCGACGCGTCGAGCTCCCGGATCGGTTGCCAGGTCGTTGCGCCGTCACGCGACTCGCACCAGCGCCGGCATCGTTTGATTCCCTGTTTGCCAAGGACGTCCGCACGGGCATACTCATACCCGTAGCTCGGCTTCGGATCGGCCGGGGTGCCAGTCATGTCGACGAAGCCAACACGGACGTGGCCCTCCCGCGTCAGCCAGGTCGTCGTCCAGCAGCTCCACTTGGGCCCCTTCGCGGTCTTGTATACCCTTACGTGCTTGAGGTCCTCGACCTTCACCGGCAGCGTCACCGTGCGGGCGCCGGGAAAGACGTTCTGGTAGTTGTGCATCGTCTGTTCACCGGGGGCCTGCTTTCGGGGACGCCCCTGAGTGGTTGGGTTTGGGCGCCTACTGACAACGGGAAGCCATTTGATGCCGGTGTTCGTGACTTGGAATCGCTTGGCACGGATGCTCGATCCCTGCCCTTCCTCGTAGTAGACAATCAGTTCAGAGCCGTCTCTAAGATCCACGATGGACGGGTAAGCGCCGCCCACCTTATCGACCACAACCTCGCTACTCCAGGTTTGGCACTCATCGAGGCTGTAGCGGAGGCTGGTGATGCCGGCCTTATAGTTGCGGGTTGCCAGAAGGACGATACCTTTGGGCGTTCGGTGCAAATAGGGGCAATGTCCCGGGAAGGCGAGCGCCTTCGATGTACACCAGCTGTTGCCTCGGTCTGTGGATATGGAAATGTACATCGGATCCAAGGTGGTGCGTTGGGCCGCGTAGAGGTTACCGTTCTTGAGTTCGATCACGTCGGTCTCGGCATCGATCGCGGCGCCGCCCGTGGGAATGTTGACGGCAGGGTTCCAGGTCTTGCCCTGGTCGTCGCTCGTTCCGACAGCACCCTCGCCGTTGGCTGTCATAAGCCCCATCGCCAGTCGGCCATCTGACAGTTCCCTGATCGGCGAGGTTACGCCGTGATGGGGGTAGATCTGCCTCGCTGCGGACCAAGTCTTTCCGAGATCATTTGAGGAGATTACCCAAGTGCCCTTGACGGTCCAACTCCCCGGTTTGGTCCCGAGGCCCTGACGTTGGAAGTTGCAGACGACTTGCCCATTCTTCAACTGCACGATCGACGGGTCACGATCATCGTCGGGACTGTCGTAGAGCGTTCGGGGGACGCTCCATGTGAAGCCTTCGTCATTCGAAACCGAGTAGGATACCCGTCCTCCATTGGGCCATTTGTCATCTGGCAGCGACAGATGCCCGTGACCGGCATAGAAGACGGCCATGAGGCGACCGTCTGAGAGCCGGCAGACATCGGGAAACGCTTCGTAGCCACCCGCGTTTGGATCATGAGGGATACGGACGAAGTCCTCGCCAATCGCTGGACGAAGAAAGACGCACGTCATCACAGCAGACACTGTGGCTAATCCAATGTAGTTGTGCATCTCGCTGTCTCCCTGTGTCGCGGGGGGCGACCCGAAAGGGCAGTCCCTGCCGCGACACAACGTTCCAGAACCAATGTACACATCCGAGACCTGATCCTACGCTCGTCTCGTGAGAACCCAACCCCGGGGCGCGTCCCGCGCGTCACCTGCTGCCCCAGTTGCCCTGGACAGCGTTCGACGTCCGGACAGGATTCACTTCTTGCGATCCACAAACTGGAACGTGTAGAGCTTGGTATCGCGCATCACGAAGCGCAGCTTCACGGGTTGACCGGCGAGTTTGCTCACATCATCCCCGTCCCTCCACGAAACGGCCGCATCCAAGTAGTTGCCGTTGATCTCGTCAGCATTCTTCAAGGCGAAACCGTTGATTGGCTTTCCGTCTTTGTCCTGTATCTCGACCCGTACCACGCCGCCGGCGCTGGTGTCGACGTTCAGATGCAGCTCCTCGCCCGTGAAGATCAGCGGTCGGGTGACGAGCTCTCCACCCGCATAGTCGGCGTCGGCCGAAACGAAGCCGTCCAGGCGGAGTCGCGCGGCACCGTACGCCGTCTTGCAGGGCACGTGACCTTCTCGGGCATCGTGCGGGACGCTCCTTCCCAGGAAGTAGAAGAACAACTCGTCATTGACGCGAATAGGCAATCCGCTTACCCACAACGACTTGCTGTAGAAGCTGCCTTCGGGCCCCAGGCGTATGAACGGTCGTCGTCGCGGGGTACGGCTCCAAGTCAGCCCGTCACGGCTGGTGAGAAGCTGCGTGTCGAGCGTTCCCGGCCAACGGGAGTCGACCTCCTTCCCACCGATCTTCATCCGCACCTTCTTCCAGTGATAGAACACGTTCGGCAGCGCGGTGTAGGCGCCGGCCACACCATCGTATTTCCAGGCCTGGCCGTCGTAGTAGTCCATGCGTTCGACGCCGGGCGCCATACCCGCGTTGTCGATCTTGTCGGCCGCGAAGGCCTCTCGATTGTCTTTGGTCCAGTGAGCCAGATCGTCAGAGAACATCACCGAAACGCTGCGTCGCACGATCTTCTCGGTGATCTCGTCCATAGGAGTGCCCGTCTTTGGATCGACACGGTTACGGACTCTCTCGGTGAAGCGCTTCAGCCCCGAGTAGGCCACGTACTTCTTCTTGTGCCTATCCCAGAAGCACGAGAAACCGCGGTCGCCGTGGGCGGTGGGAATCGGACGGGCGCTCGCCAGCCTCCAGCGAATGCCGTCTGGCGAAGCTGCCAGGTAGTACGCCTTGCCGAGCATAGGATTCTTCTTGGGGTCCAGGCCCCGAACCGGTTTGAGCTTGACGGTCATCTTGTACTTCTCGCTGGGGCCGGTGGTGTGGGGATCGATGAACACCGACGAGAGGCCCGCTTGCGAGAACGCGTACTGCAGATCGTCGTTCGGAAAGATGATGTTGTTCTTACGACTCCCCTTCCAGTCGCAAACACCCAACTCGGGCTTCGCCCAATGGATGCCGTCGCGCGACTCGGCATAGCAGATGATTCGGGAGTACCGCGCCTTCCAGATATCGTTGGTGGTTATCACAGTGTAGTACATCCGGTAGACCTCTCCGTCGCGGATGACCAGCGGCCTTCCGGTCAGGCCGATGCCGGGACTTCCGGTCAAGCCGCAATCGGTCGATCTCTCACCAGAGGCGGTTTCCCAGGGGCGGTCTGCCACCAGAAGCGGCTCGCCGGTGGGAATCGCTTCGTTCATGGTCATCGTCACGCCGGTCATTCGCTCGATGAGGTAGTCGTCGCGTCCGTCTTCGGCCCAGGGGCCGAGAAAGAGCTGCCGGTTCGAGCCGATGGTATGGGCTTCCCCACCGACAACCGTTCCCGTGAGCGCAAGCAGCCCGGTAAGACCGTAGAAAAGCCGCGCCAAGTCCTTCGTCCTGACCCTTGTCATTTGGTACTCCATTCTGATGTCAATCTCGCTCTCAACGGACTACCTGTCCCCGCCGCCGACCTACTTACGCTGTGTCGTCCTGAGGAAGGCCTGAGGAATCCGGTAGCCCCGGATGAAGGGTCTGTTGGCGGGGGCCTCTGCCGTGGTGATGTACTGCGCGGCATAGACGGAACCGTCCGGCAGTTCGACCCAGCCAGAGTAGCCCCAGTCCGGTCGGGTCGGATGTTTGTCGTCGTCGATAATGGTCGCCAATGCACCGGCCGTCATCGGACCGTCAAGAGGTGTGGGCAACAGCGCCATCTTCTGCGTCTCGAGATAGACGCCGAAACAGTGTCCCGGCTGAGGTGGGCCGACGCGCGTCGTCAGCATGACGTGGCCGGAACTCAACAGACCGACGTCGGGTCGTCCGGCGTAGATCCACGGTCCGCTTCCGCAGAGCGGTCCCCACGTCCGCCCACCGTCTCGTGAGATGGCCTTCAGGCCGTTCCTGACGCCAGGCTCGTCGTCACGCATGTAGCAGACGACTTCACCGGTCTCGAGCTCGACGAAGTCTCCTTCGTTCGGCTGGCGTTTCGCGTGCTTGGCCACGGTGACGGGCCCCGACCACGTCTTGCCGTTGTCGGTCGAGCGATAGGCCAACTGGTACTGCCGCCACTTGTCCTGTGGATCGAAGCGTGTGATGCCGATCAGCAGCGTGCCGTCGCGGAGCTGCGCGACGCTCGGCACGATACCATTCTTGATAGAGGTCTTCTCCGGCCCGGCCCACGTTCGGCCGTTGTCGCGGCTTCGGTACAACCAGATCACGGCATTGTTGTTGGTCCAGCGGCCGTGCACGCCGGGCGGCGGATTCTGGGGGATGCAGTCGACCGCCAACAGCAGCGACTTGTCCTTCAGCCGCAGAATGCGCGAGCAGTTGAGCCAACCGTCTCGGCGTCGATTCGTCAGCTCGGCCACCACCGTGCGCTCGCTCCAGGTCCTGCCATGGTCCGAACTGGTTCGGGTCACGATGGTCGATACCGGGCCGCCGCCGTGGCTGTCGGACTCCTGGTACGCGACCACCAGATCACCGTTGGCGGCGATGGCCAAATCCGGCCAGCTTTCGTGCAGCTTGTCGTTCCGCGAAACGACGTTCTGCTCAATCCGCGAGGCCTGCTTGAGCAGCTCTGCGACCGATCCGCAGTACTTCAACGGCGTTCTCGGCGGCTTGATGGTCTTCGGACTGCCCAGCTCTTTCAGAAGCCGCCAGTTCGGCTCGATCCCGTATTCGCGCGTGCAGAAGAAGTTGAACAGGTAGACGCCGTCGCTGCGGGCCTTCCAGAGATTCAGCGCCTCGTTACGGTAGTCATCGCCCGTCATTCGTAGCAGCGGTCTTACTTGGGCATCGTAGATCTTCCGTTCGGCTGCGTTCGCGGGCCAGACGTTGTGAGTGGAGACCTCGATTGACCCGTAGATCGGGATGTTGGTGATCCGCGACTTGTAGGCCTCAACGTCAGGCGTACCCTCGCCGTTGCGCAGGAAGCGTGAGATGGTCAGGAAGTCGATCAGCCCTTCCTTGGCCCACGTGAAGGGGTCCATACCGTCCCGCTTGCAGAAGTCGGGCCGGTGCCATACCCGAGCGAACAGCAGCAGGGGTCGTCCGTGTCGCTTCGAAGCGGCCTGCACGGCCCGGCGCACGTTGCGCATGAACTGCGTTAGGATCTCGGTACCCGCCTGCTCCTGACCGGGGTTGAAGTGCCGCGGGAAGCGCATCCAATCCAACTCCAGCCCGTCCATACGATCGCCGTATCGGTCAAGGACGTCGCAGAGCCGTTCCAGCATGTGCGCCCGGACCTCCGGCACGGCGTAGTCGAGACCCCCACCGGACCATGCCTTCCGATCGGTGTGCCACTTGCGGTTCTTGTTCCAGAACTCCGGCATGAGCGGCGTGTCCTTCTCCGTGTGATGTACGTCGTTCATGCGATAGCTGAGAACGCACTCCATGCCTTCTTGCTTGATGGCCTCGACGAGGAACCTGATCGGATCGATGCCCTGCGACACGAGTGACCGGAGGTTCTTGCCGACATTTGCAGAGCAGCCCTTCATGTGCGCCGTATGGTGCCCTCGATCCCCGTACATGGGCACGGGCCCGCCGGGGTAGTACACGAGCCCGGCGTTCACACAGAGCACAAACGTATCCACCTGGGTGCCCGCCACCTCGGTCACTCTCCGTCGGAGCACCTGTCTGTCGACTGGTTCGCCGGGCCTGGCGTAGTTCGCGAAGATATTCCAGCCGTCGCTGTTGTAGAGGATTCGTCGCTTCGAGCCCGTTGCTGCGGCAGCGTTCTGGGCGATACACGTCGTCACCACTGCGGCAAGCAGTACGCAAGTCGAGGGCAGGTCGGACCAACGGCAGACCAAGCCAAACAGGATTGGGCGGGTGCAGTTCATCTTCATCGCAAGCTCCTTCTGTCGTTCCAACCCTATTTGTCAGCAGCGGCCATCATGTTACGCCGTGTCAGGCTTCGGCAACAGACGTTCTGCCACGATAACGACTTGTTCCTACCGGAAGCTTCGTCCTCATTGACGGCAAAGGACTTATGTGATTCCCCGCTTGAGGGAGTTCTTACGGCGCCTAGGAGCCCTTGGCAGAACCCCTACTCGGAACGACTGAACGGGAGCATACGACGGGAGTGCCTGGACCACATCATCGTCTTTGGGGAACGACATCTAAGGCGCGTGCTAGGATCGTATGTCGAGTACTACAATCGCTACCGCACGCATCTGTCGTTGGGCATGGACAGCCCTGACGGAAGATCGCCTCAGGAACCTTGTCGTGGAGTAACACTTCAGCCGTATGCAATCTGGCGCGCATGGAAAAATGTTGAGAAGTTTCGTATTTGCGCCTTGCGCTGTCGCCTTTAATCTGGTATGCACAGGTGCATGGACGCACGCATCGGCAC
>Ga0180432_10002613_pt1 | contig 26886 bp, 35 predicted proteins | sample SS_ome_10_FD_132414 | JGI IMG/M metagenome (GOLD analysis project Ga0180432, IMG submission 132414) | Hypersaline lake sediment archaeal communities from the Salton Sea, California, USA - SS_1_MS_2 metaG | ecosystem: Environmental > Aquatic > Non-marine Saline and Alkaline > Hypersaline >... | reverse complement strand
TATAGAGATGCGTCACGTGCATCAGTAGTTCCCTCTACAATGTTAAAGCTATCAATTTCTTGCTTCAAGTTATTAGCTTCAAGTTTTAGTTCCTCCGCTTTGTCATAAACAGGTTTGATAATCTGTCGATATACTTCACCCGCAATCTCGTCATTGTCAAGAAATTCAGCAACACGTTCTGCTGTCATTGTGACATGACGTGTCAAAACGGCTGGTTTTATATCACGTATGATATTTTCTTCCACGTAACCAACCCATTTTTGATATTCTTCTGTCGCCTTTATCTTGCTTGTAAACGGTAATTTTGATCCGGCACCAAGCCCTGCCGCTTTTGTTGTAAGCTCTTTCGCTCCCATGTTTTCAAGTATTCCGATAGCTGCTTTTGTAGCCTCAGGTGTTTTAGGCATAAGGTTTGCTCCAACGCCAAGAGACTTGCGTGCAAGATTCTCTCCTGTTTTCAGTTCACTGCTCAGTACTTTACGCTGCCGTTTAAGATCTTTTATATACTCAACACTAGCATCATATTCCTCCTTGCGTTCTCGGTAGTCCTCATATGCTTGCCGTGCCTCCTCAGAATCATCAAACCCAAGTTCTCCTGCAATATCGTCTCCTTGTCGTGCAAATCTACTTGTTGCATCAGGATCTCCGGTAACTTCCGGCAACCTGCCTTTAAATTCTCCTCGAGTATGTGCATATTTTGTCAATGCTTTTGCTGGGTTTTGGTCAAGAAACTCTTTTGTGAAAGAATTTTCAAGCTCATATGCGACGATAGACTCGTCTAGTGCAGCAAGTGCTTCTCCTTTCTCTCCTGACAATACTTGACGTGCCGTTTCTTCAAGAGACGGAATCTCTTTTGATCGAGTCATTTTGCGTACTTTAGGAGTAGTGTCTACAGGTTTTCTGGCATTTTCCCATATTGATCTCAAGCCTTCATCAGAAAATGTCATTATTGGATTCTTACTCTCACTATAAATATACTCAGATCCAATAAAAAATGGTTCTTCTAAAAAATCTCTTTCATCTGATTCAAGAATAAGATCTTTTGCCAAGACTTCTTTACTAACTACATTATCAGGACTATCAGTGTAAGATAGGGCCGAATCAAAATCAGTAGTTACAAAGTCACCATTATTTATTTTTTTATCAGTAATTTTGTTTTCAAAATCATCAATACCTCTGTATATAGTAACAAATTCTTCAGGGTCGACACCAAGCTCATCAAGTCTTTTTTGATCAGGATATGAACCTCCTAACCTAATTTCAGGTGTATATTCTCCATACTGTGTTGCACTGCCTCTAACTTTATCAATAAACTCATCAGGATTATCAAATTTTTGAGCTTCTTTAAATAGAACCTCAGGCACATCTTCTGCCGACTTTCCAAGTTCATACAATGCCTTTGCTGTATATCCAGCATTTTTTATGCTTGACTTTTCTGATCGGCTCAATGACTTTGCAAAATCATCTGCTGTACTTGCTTGTGCAAATTTTTGTGCAACTTTCTGACCACCAACACGCTCAACCTGCCTAATAGAAAGACCAAAAGGCATACCCTGTCCAGGTGTTTCAACTGTTCCGGGTAATGCTTTTCTAAACTGAGCTACAGGTGCTTTTTGTGCAGGCGGTTTAATAGCCTCAAAAGGGTTACGTAATAGTGTTTCAACATCAACTTCTGATTGCAAAATATCGGCAAGACTGCGTGTATTTTTAGTAGCACTACTGCTCGGGATACCTTTTTTACGAATAATAGAAAGAGCATCGTTAGTTACGGCACTCATTTGCGTGTTTCCAGTTACAGGTATATCGGGGTGTACGATTTTTTGTATATCTCGTGCGTTTTTGACAGCATCGTCTACTGTTTGTGGGCGACCCAAAGCCTGCCAGGCATCAACATGTGTAACGTCGTTTGGTGCTACGGCATCAAGGTTTCGTGCTGATTTAGTAATGTCATCAACAATACCTCCAATAAAAGCAACATCGAGAACGGCCAAGCTACCTGCGTATATTGACGAAAGAATGTTTGCCTCACTATCGTTAAGTCCATTAGCACTCACATCATCTTGAAAAAGCTTTTTAATATCAAGGTATGTCTTTACTTTGTAAGGGTCACGAATACGTTGCTCAATTTCTTTTTCTGTAGGTTTATGAAACACATCAGCAATACCACGCACAACACGCTCAGGCGTTTCGATAAAGTCTTTTGACGTTTCTGAAAAAATGTTGCTAGGGGCTACTGCAACAGGCTGTCCGGCAATGATAAGTGGACTTGCTGTACCACGCTCAATAGCTCTCGTTTCTTCTCGTTTAATGCCTGCACGACGACGTGTCTCTACATCATCAGGCGTAAAAGCATCTTTCACACGTGACCTAAATCTTCGCAAAAAACGACCACGCACATTTGAGGTATCTACAGCACTTGCTGGTTGTAATACTTCTCCGCCTTGATCAAGAACCTCTTGAGTTTGATCTTGACTAAGGCTTTCTCCTGACTGAAAAGCACTCAAATCAAGCGTAGTAGTTTTACTATCACGCTTCTTTTCCTCATCTTCTTTTTGTTGTATTCCGAAAGCTGAGAGGTTAAGTACCATATGATATTAAAGTGTTAGTAGGTAATCTAAAATTTCAGTGTTGTTATATCCCTCCTCCTGTAACTGAGGTAGTTTTTCATCAATAAAGTAAGTGATAAAGGCGTCTTTTTTATATTCTTCACTTCTCAAGTTAATGTTATTTACAACATTGAGTTTCTTTGCAAAGGTTGCAAGCTGTTCATCAGTAAAGGTTTCAGTAAGAGTGTTAGTATCAAAGGTTGCAAGACCGTCGTCCTCAGGTGCAAAATCTAGTAGCTCACCCCCTGATTCTATGAGGGCGTTTGCTTCGCTCACTGAAAGATCAGTCTGTGCAAGAATAGTTGTGCGTAGCTCTGAAGAACTTGCTGTAGGGTTTTGCTGGATAAATTGACTTGCTTTAATAAAATCATCAGAAAATCCTTTATTTCCTGGCGTAACGGTATTTTTAAGACCAGTAGGTAGCGTGTACGACCCATATGTTCCGTCAGGGTTTTGATAAATAACTGATGCTTGCGAACCATCTTTGCTCTTTGTAATAGAAATATGTTTTACGGCTTGTGATCTGTTTAATACTTCTGCAAAAAGACCTGATCCAAATCCTGCCTCAAGACTCAATTTTGTAAGTTGCGTTTGTGTTTTTGGTGTAAGCTGACTATATACAAGACCACGCTCACTCATTAAGTCAACAATTACGCTAGCATTTGCGCGCGCATTGTCTTGCACAGCGTTATTTACAGTGTTGGTTGTTTTAATTATATCAAGAGCCTGATTAAACTTTGTCTCATATGTAGATTTTGCATTTTGGTAGTCTGTATCCTCAAGATCCATAACTGTTTCAATGAGAGAATTACGTGTCTGTATTTGATTCGCAAGATAATCTTTTTCTCGTTGGATAGTATCAAGTCGCTCATTAAAGTTTCGCTCTTGCTCAGTAACCCGGCCTTGAATAACATTAAGAGCTACAGGTTTGCCTGTTTCCGCTCCAATAGATTTACGCTTCTGTGCCTGTAATGTTTTTTCTTCGTTATCTAAAGAGCTGAGGCGTTGCTCCAAGTCATTAAGGCCCTGGTCTTCACGCAACTCAAAATATCGGTCAGTAAAACTAGGAGCTTCCGGTGCTTCTGTATCTGATAAATCGCTCAATGAATTTAATAGCGAAAATGACTCGCGTGTTTTTGGTGAATCTTGCTGGTTAAAAGCAGACATATCATCTTGTTGCCCTTCGTTAATGATGCGTGTAGCAACGTCAGATCCTCCTACATCAGGCGTACTTGTAGGTGCTGGTGTACTCGTCTCTCCAGTAGTGCCACCGCCAATAGTCAAAACTTCTCCTGGACGAATAAGATCAGGATTGCCCGACGAAAATCCAGTAATGCCAGCATCTTTGTAGTTTTGATAACCATATCGACGAGCAATAGCGTTAGCTGTATCGCCTTGTTTTACTGTATATTCGATTGGTTTGTTTGTTACTTCGTCTGCCATATTGTTTATTGTTTAGTAGCGATATACTCAGGGTGCATAATACCGCCTTGTAGTTTAATAATACTCATTGCAATTTTCGATAAAAACGGCACTCTTGCTTTCTCAGGAAAAGAAATTGCCGGTAGCTCAACAAAACCGTGACGATCTAGCAGTCTTTTCTTAGCTTCAAAAAACTTCTTTTTACGTTCTTCGTTGCTCAATTTTCTCTTGACAGATTTAGCTTTCTTCATAATAAAATTATAGCATATATTATATATCTCTCCACACACCACCCTCTTTAACACGAGCTTTTGAGCTGGTTGTGTTGTAGTACATAGAACCGTCTGCTGTACCAGCAGGATCAGATGCAGCAGGTGCTAAACGAAATACCGCACCGGGCGATAGTGTGACACTATTTGCGACGTCACTAAAAATTTGCAAAGGAGTACCATAGTTAAAAACAAAAGCACCGTCGCTGGGAGCAAAATAACTAGCAGCAGTCTTTACGAGAACCATTGACCCACCCGGAAAAAGTCCGCCAGCAAGCACACCACCTGTTCTGAAAAATACACTACTACCTGATTGCGTACCCTCTAAAACAAGGTCATCTCCGAGACCAAAAATACTACCTGATAAGTCGTTATTTTCATCATAAAAACCTATAGAGCCACTACGTCTACCGTCAATAAACAATGCTGTAGCAATTATATTACCCAACATATCAACACGAAATGGTGCTGCGTTTGTAGGAAGTGATGCAGGAGAGGGGAAAGCGTCTACGATAGTAGCCCCAAATTTATTAGCCCCAAGCCACATACCTTGAAAATTCGCACGCATTACACGAGGATTGAGTGTACTATCTTTGCCAACAAAACCAACCTGTAGCTCCTCAACTTTTTTCAAGTAAGATTTACCGTATTTTTGCACGTACTCCTCAAGAATAGGCTCATTATTGCTGACGTTATCAAAAGGGTCTATGATTTTGTTCTTGTCTTTAGCCATTATGTAATTTCTTGCCTAATAACTTCTACCTCAGGTGCTTCATTCCCGCTTGATGTCATCTCAACCTTTAATTGCATTGTTGCAATTTCTCCGATTTTTTCTTTTGTATAGACAATTTTTCGCATATCGTCATTAACTTTTTCAAGTGCTGAGCTGAATGTAGGAGCATGGTTAATTTTTGTATAGAAATTTATATCAGTATCTACAGGTAGTTTTCTATAAGCAACAAGAGCCAGCCCGTGATTATCAAAAACAAAACGGTCAATGTTTATAAGACGTGTCGTGATGTATGCTGTAGGTGCTTTTGCACTAAGATCAAGGATATCAATACCAAAAGACCTACCGCCTGCATTTCTATCAGTCCAAGTCACCAAGAATTGACCACCACCACGGCTTGCAAATGAGCCAATCTCAATGTTGTATGTGTTTAATCGTGAGATAAGATACTCAATAACGTACACATACGGATAGTTTCTACTGTGTCGAGCCATGCTGTAAACGCCTAGCTTGGTGGGATTTCCTGCCTTTTGTGATAAACCAAACAAAGGGATACCGTTGTAATTAAGAAATGCGTTAGGGTGTACTACCGCCTCTTGCCCCTCAGACCACAATCCTTTGATTTTTTTATATAGCTCAAGCTGTGAACCATTATAGAGATACATATTGCCCTTTACGCCAGCATTAACTAACACAAAGTTATCCATGTCAATAAACGCATTGATTCCTGACTCAGGTATAGGATCGCTTGATGTAAATGACGGAGACCATGTATTCCACTCAAGAATTTCTGCCCGTACAATGTTCTCTGCAACAAATGTACCGATGAGCAAGCTAGTGCTTAGCTGACCAAGACATTTAATTCGCAAAGGCTGTTTGATATCAAGAGCGTTATCAGAAAAGGCAGCATCTTCAACTGTCGATGTTGTAGCTGTTGCACCTGATGTACCACCGGTAATAGTCTCGCTTGTTGCAAATACACCAACAACGCCTTTTACTTGCATTGTTCCTGATCCGTCGTCAAACTCTATAATACCTGTAGCACCGGACGTACCACCTGTGACTGTTTCACCACCTACAAACGTACCTGAAAGTCCTGTATAATTTATTGTGACAAGAGATGAATCAACCTGAGCAACATAATGAGCGTCACCAATATAAAGCACAAGGTTTATTTCTTTGAAAGGGTGAAAATCAGGGTCTGTATTAGCAAATGTACGCCAGTCATCGTCACGCGAAGCCCAGTTAGTAGGTGATCCTACTGCTACACGCCCTAAACGGCTCTCTGTCGCATAGTAAATGTAGTTTTGGTACTCTGATGCACCAAGCACACCAGCACCCCCAGCAGCAGGAGAAATGGTTGTCTCAAGACTCAAGACTGTACCGTTATACTTCCATACTTTACCATTCGTAGATCCAAAGAAATACTGATTGCCGTCTGATGAAGATACTGAACATTTAATAAAGTCATCAACAATTTGCTCAACATCGACTGACGTGAGCTTTTGATTAACTTTAATTACTCCGGGTTCTTCGTGTACATTGCACGCAACAATTTCTGATGCTGAGCTTTTAATACCCAAATAATCGCTATCTGCGATTCCTCCCTGATTTATGTTTTTTGTTTCTACTATTGGCATATTTCATAGATTATGTTCTAGGTTGTGGTCGCCAAATAGCACCCACTCTAAATGTCTCTTGAATAGCTAGAACTATATCAAAAGCAGCTTGATTAGCATTTCCTACAGAAACCACCAAAGCATTTACTGCAACGCCAGCAGCAAGACCGAGTATGATATCAAAGTGAGCACCTGATGTTGTTCCTGACGGCGTGATAGTTACTGTACCTCCACCGCCTCCTCCACCACCGCCGGATACTCTACCTCCGTATGAACTTGAGCCGAAAGAGTGTGAGCCAAATGACATAGTTTATAAAGTTAGTTTATAATTTAGTTGCGACTGACGGCGTCCACGCGATTTCAACATACTCATCTGAGTCTCCATTACCAATCCAAAGCTCGTCTGCTGTTGTTGGTAAGTCTGTAGAGATTGTTCCGACTAATACCCCGTCGATATAATATCGAGCTACACTATTGTCAAAGTCTGCTTCAACCCTAAATACGTGTCGAGCACTATTTGTGGGAGAAGAAATTGCTGTCTCTGTGTTCCCTGATCCGTCTGCTGCACGGATATACCAATCTCCGTTTGTGTTAATCAAGAAACCGATACTTTCTTCATTTCCTGCCTTTGTAGGTTCAGCGGGAGCAAATCCAATAAATGATATAGCACCGGCTGGCGATGTAGATGTGTCAGTTTGACAAACTATTTGCATAATTACTTCTTTTGAGTTTTCAGGAAGAGTTAATGCAAGACTAGCTGTACTACCTGCTGCACCTGATCCACTAAAAGCCAAAGACTCATAAGAGGGGTTTACGTTTGCAAAAGACCAACTCTCAACGATTGATCCACCACCTGAATCATATACTGCCCCGAATGGAAAGTCTTTAGTCCAATATGTTTGATTTCTTGAACCAACGCCGACAAATTTTTCATCAAGAGACCCAAGTCCATTTAATGTGTCAGTTATTTTTTCAACAATAATACCCTCTGCGGTAATACCACAACTTGCTGCAAGAGTTACAACAATTTCAAGGTTAAGATCAGTTGAGCTATCTTCTGACGAAGATCCATATTTTGTATTCGTTCCTCCGTATGGGTTTGAGTCTCTTGAGACTTCTTCATCTTCTGATGAAAATACAATAAACCCTTTCTGAGCGTTCTCTGAGGCGTTTGCATATAGCATACCTGTGACAAATCCATTCTTGCCTGTATACGAGCCGTTGCCTGCTCCCTCCTTAAGTTGTGCCGTAGCAAGTGTTGTAGTTCCATATTTCAATGCAACCTGAACACCACCCGCTGTACTATTCGCCAGTGTTATTACTGAAAGTGGCAAAGTAAACCTGATACCATTTGAATCTCCAAGTGTTCCAGCAGGGATAGGTATAGAATACAATGTACCAGTTGTCTGCTGTGATGAGTCGATAGAGACAAGGTTTCCGTCGGCAAGACCGTTAACACCCAACGCTGAACTTACTTTTGATACGAAAAATGCCTCTGCTTGAATTGATGCAGATGATCCAGTAGTAGAGTATTGGATAGTTACAGAAAGTGTAAGGTCTGTTGTTGTGTCTTCTGTTGCTGTTCCTGTTTCAATAATTGATGCTCCGTCCACAGTCATTGCTTGCAATACTCCTTTTTGAGCTTGAGTAGAATCATTGTTTGCAATATACCCACGAATTATACCCGTCTTTGTTACATTTGAGTTGTCGGGAAGTGCAACAGTCGCCATAGTTGCTGAGCCAAGTTTTAGCCTCAGCGTGTTTCCTGCGATACTAGATGTGTATTTAAATGGTATCTTTAATTCAATACCCTCGTTGCTTCCAAGAACATTAGCCGGTATAGTCGTTGTATAAATAGTCTGTTCTGATGTCGTGCTGTTTGTTTTTGTGACCTGACTGATATTCGTCTCAATTTTATTCCCACCGTTTCCAACAATCTGTGCAACGAGATCATCGTAGTCTTTTTTGGTAAAAGCACGCAACATTTTGTATGTTTTTCCTGAGGTATTTTTTGCACTTGCTGATGTTCCCTCTTGAGCTCGAGTAACGGTTAGAGTATCTGTAGAGCGTACCGTAACACGTACAATCTCAACATTAGGATCGTCAGCAGGATCGTCATAGTCAGTGCTATTCCACCAAACAAGATTATATGCACCGTCAACTGCTGGATCGGGTAATTTTGCACCGTTACCTGATGACAAAACAATACTAGTATCACCAGAACCGTAGGTTGTGCTTACTGTAACTTTTCCAAAGTTTTTTGTAGGATCTGCCATAATTTTATTAACTTACCGTTAGAACACCAACTGAACCCCATTGAATAACGAAGTTAGAACCTGAAACTGATTGATTTGACCCAAAGTCAATGTATCCAATCAATTTACTTGTACCCGGTGTACCCGTATCTTTATAAAGAACTGCATATCTTGCAGTTAGCGTTGCACCTGCCCATGTAATATCATCGGCAGTCAAAACAGCTCGGTCATTTGTTGTATCAACAGAATAAGATTTATTTGCCAAAGATTGACCGCCTGCTGAATATCCTGATCCTGAAACTTCATCGCCTGAAACATCATCAAAATTATCATCGCTGTCAATGTCAGGTGTATATGTATCGGCAAGCAAAGCAACTTTAATATCATCATTGATCAAGTCAATGCCTGCTCCGTCATATCCATTGAGTTTAATGTCGTTATATACTACTCCCATACTCTAATTATATCATAATACTAATAATTTGTACCGTCATCATACGGTACTTCTCCCACATCTTCTCGATCTAAATTCTGTGGTGAAAGCGTCGCCAAAAAGTCTTCAAATTTTTGGTCAACCATTTTTTCGTCTTCATCAAGTGGTATAGGTTTTTCTCTACTCTCCTTGTACCACTTTGTCACTTTGCGAAGCCAAATACCGTGTATCGCTCGTGGGATACCAAACTCAGTAGAAGTCGGATCGACAGACATATCAATCGTTTTAGCCTCGTCTCCTGATTCAAGATCTTTAGGATACGCAAGACAGTGTAGTCGCAAACCGTCATATACATCTATAATAGTCTCGTTCGTAACAAGAATAAGACTGTCTCGAGATAGACGATATGCAACCTTGTCTCCTGCATCAATCTCCTGAAATTCTGAGTCATCAGTACGGATATAGTGTCTTTTCTGCATATTGAGATCAACCTCAGTACCCTCTGAGTACTTTCCGTCTCCGTCGATATCAATTTCAAGCTGTTTAATGTTCGCAAGCATACGATTAGGCAAGTAGTATTCCTTTTGCCCTGCACGAAGATCACGCAAGAAAGGCATTACAAAGTAATCCTCATCTTGTTTAATTACCGCTTGTACAATCTCATCTTTAATAAGATTAGCTACATCAATAATATCGTCAGTAGTAAACGTACTCGTATTAGTGCGTGTTTTGTGACGTATTAACTTGAAAAATTTATCGTATCTCATATATATACTATATCATTTATGGTTTCCCCCCTATCCGTGCCTCCTGTGTATAAGAGGCACGAGAGAGGGAAAACTCCTAGGCTTACGCCAGTGAGAGATCCAACACACGGTAGCGAATGTACAGTGTGAATGTTCCGTCTCCGGTTGTAGGGTCTGCTGATGCTGCGTGCAACACTACAGGAGCGTTTGCAACGGGTGCAACAGTCAATCCCTTAGACACTTGATAAGCATCGGCTGTAGCTTCACCAAAGGCAACGTGTGCCAATGAGTCAGCAGCTTTGTCTCCTGAGTTGTCAGTGTAGCGGATATCCGCATCGCCACTGAAAGCGTATGTTGCTGTGCCGTAGTCGTGGAAAGCCACAACTTCGTCAATAACAATAGCTTTACCAGCACCAGGAGCAGCGATCAATTCTTTCTCTGTGCTGTTCAAATCAAGAATTTCTGCTGAGCTTACCTCTACAGTAGCAACTTGCCCGATTCGTTCGAGATATTGCTCTTGTGCGAGAGTGTCGTGTCCTACCTCGATTGCGTCTCGGTAGTTAAAGTCAAATGGATTGCTCATAACAATAATATGTTAAGAATCTGATAATAATGATGATTAGGCTAGAGCCTCGCGACTCTTATCGTCGAGCTTGTCGATACGATATTCCTTCCCATCAATTTTGCCGATTTTGTCATGAATACCAAAGTATTCGCTCAAAATTTGCATTACTTGTTCCGGGATAACAACAGTAGTACCCATGTCTACAAGATATCGGTATCCTTCAATGGTTACCGGTTCTCGTTCCATAACACCTTTGGTCTTAGGGAAATACATGCGTATACGTGGTTGCTTTGCAAGATTTTCATTGTAGAACTTTTTAGCTCCAGCTAGAAAAGCTTGCTCTTTTGCAATGTGGAAACCTTGCAAAGGTTCAACCCTCATTGCTCCCTCCTCTGCTTCTGCTTTCTTTACAGGCTTTTTCGCTGAGGTTTTTTCCTCAACTACTTCGTCCTGTTCATCAGCTTCTGCATCGGTAGTCTCTACTACCTCATCTACTACTTCGTCCTTTTTAGACTTTTTGCTTAGAGGTGTTTTCTTTTCTCCTTTTTTAGGCATAGTGATTTAAGGTTAAGGCGGGGGCTATCGACTAAATAGCCCCAAAAGCCAGTCTATTAAGACGCTACAGCGTGTTCGATACGAGTCATGAAATCGTTGTTCAAGATTTTCGCAACGTGTGTGATCAACCACCCTGAGGTTGCACGCTGGTTCAATGGGTCGGCAGTACCTGCTGATCCAAGAGGTTTAACAATGTTAGAAACCTCCTCTCCTGAAATTCGAGTAATACCGTATGCGTTTGCACCGATAATAATCGTAGCGTAAACATCAATACCTGCTGCACCTGCCCCAGTAAACACTTTCGCGTTTGTGGTTTCAATGAAACGGATATCTTCAAATTTACCAATTTCTCCCTCATAAAGTTTTCCTGTCATAGAATACTTTTCAACAGGTGTGTAACCTGTGATAGTACGCAATGTAAATTCTGTGTTAGGACTTACAAATGCAATGTATGCAGGTGCTACTGGCGTAGTATCAATACCAGTTGTGGCATCAATCATTTCTGTAATGCGACGAGCTTTGTTGTTTTTCAACAAACGATTAGCTTTTCGCAAGACAGTAGCATCAATCAAGTCAGTAGCATCGACGTTAGCACGTGCTGTAGCGTTACCTCCGTAGAGTACGCTTGTACCTGCTGCAAGTACGTCACGTGTTAGCTGATCAATAGTATCAGACATTTGATCTCCCAAAATACGTGCTGTTTCAAGCAAGATTGGGTCGATTGTTTGATAAAGAAGTGTGTTTGACATGGTGATAAAGTCACCATATTCAAGAGCCTCAGCAGTAATCTCTGTGGTAGAGAGCTGGCTACCAGAAGGTGTAACACCTTCTGTAAGAGGCGTAGTTGCCGCTGCAAGGTTTCCGTAACGACGGAATTTTGCAACGGTTGTACCGGAATTACGTTCAATATCCCGGATTTGAGCGAATTTTGCGTAAGTAAACAACGGAACGGCACGCTCAAGCAATGCTCGAGAGTAAAAGTTGTTTACCTCTGCTGGAATTACACTTGTGTCAGTAATGGACATAGTAATAAAACCTTAGTGCTAATAAATAATTGCTTACCCTTTCTTACCACGCATGATCTCTTTTTGTTTCTGAGCAAATTCCTCAGAACTCATGCCCCATACGTCGTCTTTTTTACCATCGCCAGTATCACGATTATTGCCTCCGCCCATTTTCATGTCGTCAGCTTTTTCATCGGCTACCTGCTTACGTTTTCCAGCAATTTTAAACAAATTGTCTAAACCAACTGCCTCAAGAGCGACTGTCTCTATCGGCAAATGATTACGTGAAGGGTCAGACATAAAACGCTGAATTTTTTTCTCGAAAGGTTTAAATTCTTCGTTTTTGTCTAGGAAACTCGCAAGGGCTTGCTTGTCTTCCTTTTCAGCCTGTTCGCGAAGAAAGCGATCAAGTTTACTTTCATCGTCATTAGGCTTTTCGTCTTTAACAGGAGGTTTTTCTTCATCGGGTTTATCGTCACCTTTATTATCCTTTTGGTTAATACGGTGCTTAGCCCAGTCAGAACTGCTCCAGTCTCGACGATTTGCTGGTAAAGAGCCGTCGTCAGGATCGTCGTCATCGGGGTCTCCCCCTTTGTCGTCGTCTCCGTCTCCCGGATCTCCCCCACCTCCTTTGTTTTCTCCGTCTTGCGGATTGGAAGCAGAATCGGCAGGATTGCTCCCCTCAGCAACATCACCTCCAGCAGGTGTATTGTTACCGGTCTCGTTTTCATCAGCCATGATGATTGTGGCTAGAACACGCTATATGATAAACGGTTTAAATTCATATAACGGAAATAGCGAATTATTATACCTAGTCCGACTAGACTAGATAAGGATTGTTGCCAACCCCACGTGGGATACTGCCAGCAAGGAAATTCGCCTTAACCTTCTACAATATCCCACGTGGGATCGACAACTATTTTGTTTTCAATGTTCTTTATTTATCCTCAGGATACAACTCATCAACGGTCTCATACGGGTCATCATAGTCAATCTCAATACCTGCTTCGCTTGCGATGTCCTGCAATATCTTATCTGGCTTATCAATCGTTTCTTCATAAAAATCAAGCTCTTTGCGTAAATCATCAACTTGTGCATCTGTAAGTGTGTTTCCGGCAGGATCTAATTTGCGCACGATCTGTTCTTTCAACAACTCTGCATTTGAGGAAATAATACGTTTCAGTAAAATCCAACCTCCTGAGTGTTGTAATGTTTTCATTGCATCATAGATAATCTGTTGTGCTTCCGGTGTTGGGTCTACAAGATCAAGATTCTGATACAGTTTTACTCCTTCCGTTACTTTCATTTCTTTAGTCTTTTTGAGAACCTTCTTTTTAGTTTTGGCTTTTTTTGCTGGCATAATTATTGTGTTGGCTCACCCGTTGGGCTTGCATTACTATTACTTGGTAATTCATTATTTTTTGTTGGCACAGGCCGGACAGCCTCTGTCTGTTTAAACCCGTGACCTCCTGTAGGATTTACGCCACTTTGAGGTGAACCTTCAAACAATTCAGGTGCTTGTCGTTGCAATAGCATAGCTCGCTTGTGGGCCCGAATATGAGCAAATTTTGCAGCGGTATCAGGTAATCGGTTATGTATCTCAATATGTGCAATATGATCATCTGTAGGGCTTACAATGACTGGTTTATCGTCTGATAACTTGTCATTTTCTTCTTTAGCACGCATTTCTTCAATGTTGTCAGGATAGAATATCTCGATTTGATCGTGCTTGTGTCCTGTCAATTTACCCATATATCGCAATGCTGAACGTACGTTAGCGTTTGGATCTTGAGAAATCATATCAAGCCATGTTTTAAATAGACCTAGTTCATTAAATTTCTCTGCTTCTGATACCGCACGGCTCTTTACACGAACATCGGGATCTACAGTAGCAACGAGATCATTTTTAGCGAATTTACGCCATGTTGCACCTAATGCACCTGAAATACGTACAACTTTTTCATCTGTCTTGGCATCAAGATACTCTTTGTACATGAGATACCAGTGTCTCCAAAAACGTTTCTCACTCCATCCAAAGATACGAGATGCTAGAGAGAACCGTGTGCCTACTCCTTTGCTAACTAGGTTCAATTCAGTAGCTGTACGGCTTTCTGACGCTGTTATGCCTTGCTGTAGCTCTGGTGTCGCTGTAGCTCTCTGCGCTGATTGATCAAGAAGATCCATGATGTAACTAACCTCTGAGCGTACTCCGTCCTTCTGAACAGGAATTAGTGCATTATTTGGATCACCATCAACGCCAATATGTTTATTCAATTTGACTGCAAGATCGCCCTTGTTACGGATTTTATTTTTATTATAAAGGTATCGTGGGTGTACATTTGCTTTAGCTGCGCGCAGGCTCAAGTTTGCCAATACAGCTCTTGCACGTTGCTTGTCTTCAACAATGTCGGGGATTGATACGTTATCCCAATCATGAGATGTTGCAAATAAAACACGGTCAATAATAGGAATATAGTTATAAGGTACTTCTGTATAACGGAAAATATGTTTAAATTCACTATCTGAGGTTACAAGTACAAGCTTACCGTCAAAACGTGTAAACCATTCAACAAATACATGTGTGCGGTTTTCTCCTTTAAGAGTCTCTTTGTTTACCTGATTAGTATATCCACGAGCTGTGTTGCGTGTTTCTTTAGCAAAGTCAACAGGATTTGTTTGATCAATAGAGTCTTCTGATTTTCCCTCCAGCTTATCGAGATTAAAGTAAATACCATCTTTTTTCATGTCGTACATAGAAAGACGCACTTGTCGTCCTATCCAGCGTGCAGCCCCTCTGCCTCGTACGTCTCCGTTTACTGAGGTAGCTTTAGGGTCACGCAATACCGTCATCGGATCCCAAACCTCAGGTAATGGCATCATTTGATCACGGTCAAACTCTGCAACACACAAGAGTCCTCGGCCAAAAAATCCAGTATCCCATATCCAAGAATAATCAGTCTCATCTTTACCCATAGCTGAGTAGTCATAATCAGCAACATTTGTGATGTTCTCAGCAACGTTGATATCTCCCTGCTCACGGCCTTCAAAGGTAATAAGCATACGATCTTCATACAAAGATGCAATAACTGTCTGCATAACTGTAAACAATAGAGGATCTCCGATATCTTCTTTATTCCGTTTTTGATTGTTATATATCTTCAAGCGTACGGCCCATTCTTTCCATTTTGGACGCATAAAGTCTTCTGATATTTTATATTCACTTTTTAACTGACTCAGTAGTTCTTTTTCTTGTTTTGTTTCGAGAGGATTCTTTTTGCCTTTACCTTTAGCATCATCGGCATCAGACATAGCCCTGCTTGCTTGCATGGCTTGCTGTGCTTTTGTTACTTGTTGGTCTTTAATGCTAGGCATCGTCTGTGTCGTTTAATTCTTTGTTAATACGCTGCATCTCATCATACTTTGTTTCTTCAACATCAATAACAGCCACTTTCTTTATTCTAAATCTTGCACGTCGCTTTCCACCCTCCATGTGCATACCTACCTGTTTTGCTTGAATGACAAAATGATACTTTTCTCCCACCTTCCAGCCCTCAATTTCTTCCAGTTCTTCGTCGGTAAAAGAAAACTCATGCTCAAAGTTATATTCTGACTCCTCAAGCTCTTTCATTGTTGTTTTAATATCAGGCATGTTTTTTTTGATTAGCGATTATCTGCGACTTTTTCCTCAATAAACTTGAGGCTTGTTTTGATCTCCCTTAGATCAATTTGTAAAGTAACCATGATCTCATCGTTTTTCTCAATCTTTGCCTCAAGTGTCTTTACCTGAGACTGTAGGTTAGAGAATTTTACAATGGCACCACCCCATGAAATGAGCAGAGAGAAGATAATAGTCATGGCTGGTATCCATTTTGGTAGCACTGACAGTAGGTTAAATGTTTCGCTTTCTTTGCTCATAACTAGGTTACTTCACTGATTCAAGTTCAGCTTTAACGGTTTGTAATCGTGAAATTTGATTTTCAATAGATGTTTTTTGTGCCTGCAATGATGTAATCTTTGCATTTACTTGCTCAAGAGTAACAACTTCTGTTTGCTCAACAGTAGTAACAATCTCATACTCTCGTTTCATTTGAGGCTTTACACGCTCTCCTGCACTCTTGAGGCGGTACTGTGTACTCTTTGCTTCAAGTTTTAGTGTTGCTTTTGCAAGATCAAGCGGTGCTGACTGAGCGTTTGCAACAAAGGCAATACTACCAATGAAAACTACTGCTAATACGATTAGTGCGATTTTTTTAAATGAAATAGTCATAATAAGTTAATGATAAGTTAATAAATAATTTTATGAACAAGCTCCCCCTGCTTTTAATCCGGTCCATGATGAGCCGTCATAAAAACAAAGTTCGTTTGTATCGCTATCTACATAAATGTCTCCCTCCACTGCTGACCCAGGTGCTGCTGATCGAGGTGCTATATTCATTACGTCTGTGATTGTCGTTTTATTGCTGTCTACACGCAATGCCTCTGACGGAGACTGCGATCCGTCTGGTGACACACTCATTACCCAAGCTCCTGGCATGTCGTTTGATCCAGGTGTTCCGTCCACCTCGAGAGTTAAGCGACCTGCTTGTGCGTAATCTGTACCGTCATATCCAGCTCCTCCGTATGTAATAATTGCATCTCCGTCTTGTACGATTGTAGGTGTTCCGCTATCTCCACGCGATCGAAATCCAAAATAGCCACAACCAAGCGGGCAACTATCTGCATTTCGTATAGTCCACCAACCAGCATGCGTATCTGTTTCATCGCTTGTAGACATTGCTCGTACAGCTCGTGATGTACCATTTACAGTAACTGTTCCGTCTCCATATTCACCAGCAATAAATGATTTATTAACGCCATCAAATTTACCAATTGTATCAAGTGATTGTAGGGTTGTTCCTGTTGTTCCAATTTGTGGAATTTGAAACTCAATACTTCCAGGATCACCTGCTCCAGTTCCTTTTGGAGCTGCAATAGTAAACGTTCCACCGTCAAAGTCTGTTCCTTGTCGTCCTGTAACAGTCATCAGTAGGTCTGTTTGAACCCCTCGGATAACTCCAGCACCGAGATACATTTCAGTTATTGGTGAGCCGTTTGATCCCATAGCAAACTGATTGCTTGCAGTTACGATAGTACCTTCTCCTAAGGCTATACTTTCTGAAACATTTACATCAGCTTCTGTGTTAGAGCCAATAAATGTATTGCTACTACCAGAAGTAATTCCTTTACCTGCAATCGCTCCAAGAGCAACATTAAAGTTACCACTAGTTAGTTCGTATAGAGGCCCGTCACTTGATGCTCCATCGCCTCCGATACCTGTGTTTTGTGAACCTCCTATAAGTGCCTTGAATGGGTTTACTCCGATACCTACATTTCTATTACCTGTAACAGTTGTTGGAATAACAGTACCTGCATCAGTAATATATATGTTTGCATCGCTTGAATTAGTTAAGTCTGAAATCATCGTACGAGCAACGGTAAATTTCTCAACATTATCCGCACTAAATAGTCCGCCTGTATAACCAAGATTTACTTTTGCTCCAGTGTTGTCAAAGATTGCAACAACACCATTATCTCCACCACTTGACCCAACTGAAAGAGTAGAAGCTCCACCACTTGAAAGATATGCAAGGTCTTGTTGTGCGCCGAACGATCCTGAGTTATTAAACTGAATCTCTGTGTTTGAACCTGCCGGTGTTGTTGTTGCTGGTGTCTGCCAAGAACTACCGCCTGATCCATTAGAAGTAAAGACTTCACCGTTTGCCCCACGGTCATTGGGTGGTGTGAAGCTGTTTGATCCAGCATTGAAAGTAATAACACCGTCATCATCTATTTGAAAAATATCTGTACCTGAACCGTTTTTTACAGCAAATGCCTCCGCACCACCTGTTCCTTTACCAGTAACAACAAATCCATTCGTATTTAAAATAGCTGTAAGCTCGTCTGTTCCGTCGTCCCATTTCTGCTGAATAAACCCGTCTCCAAGCTGTATAGCATATTCTTCACCAGTAGAACCATTAAAAAATCCATTAAATACAGTCCTTAGTGCAAAAGCTGGCACATCAAATACCCCGTTGTAATATGTATCATTTCCGTCTTCAAGAATCATTGCAAGACCCTCAACAGGCAATGCACCTCCAAGTGTGAAAGAATCATCAACAATAAGTTGTAACGGTAATGCGTTTGTATCACTTGTTGCATCGGCAATAAAACTAGAGTCATCAATGCGGGTAAATCCGTCATCACTACCGACGTTTCCTGAAGGATCAGTGTACAAAACCTCGTTTGCTGTACCCCCTGATACAGCCTCTCCAATAGTTACACCTCCACCAGCACCGATAGTCTGTAATAGAGAGTTATTACTACGCTGTAAGAGCGACTGTGCGTGCGTTGATACAGGAGTTGCTAATACAAGAGCCAACAAAAAGACTACAAGTCCTGCTTTCTTCATAAATTTTTTCAAAAATGTATTCATATCTTTATCCAATGTTACCTACTCTACTAACGTGATAGTACCCAACGTCCATATTGTCTGCGTTTGCATTGCTTGAGTAAATACCTAAAGCCTCATCCACACCGTCATCAAAAGCAAATGATCCAACAACATTTCCTGCACGCAAGAATACAACACCCTCTTTGTGCCACTCAATCTCAAATACTTGTTCTGTGGTATGCCCAGCCCATGTTCCAGTCTCTAAGTATAAGCTAGAACCTTTTAGTACTACTTGCACAGTAAATACTGCGTCAGTAATATCAAAGAAAATACCGCTATCAGTTCCCGGATTATAGAATCCGAATCGTTTATCTTGACTAGATGTTGGTGCTACAGGCACGTTAATAGCCATTTTGAGGCGTCCATAGCGAAATTGAGCTAGAGATGCGATAGTGTCTGCATTGAGGCGCAATTTATTACTTGCTACAGCAGGTGTTCCTGCAATAGTTGCCCAGAAATTAGTATCGTATCCTTTTACAATAGGATCATATACCAAGCCGTACGCTGGTACTGCTCTAAATCCATCTGCATAAACTTGTTGTATTGATTGTGACATAATTTTAAAAGTTATTTATAACGAGAAATAGCCAGCATGATAGCTGACTGTGTTTTATTTGTATTTCTTTTTACCTTTGTTTTTCGCCATGACATTAAAATAATTGGTTAATAATGTTTGGCGAATTTTTACTGGTCTATTCTAAAACTTTTTCAATAACTTCTATGGCTGCGGTTTTGAGCATACCGACGACATCTTTTATTGTTTCGTCACTATACTTATTTTTTCTAAAAAGACGGAAAAAGTCAGGCTTGATAATCACATGATGTGAGTAAATCTCGCCTTTGATTGCTACTAAGTATTCAAATACAGAACCATATTGTCTTATATAGATCCAGTGGTCACGGTAATTTTCTCTTTTCAAAACGATATAACTTTTTGTCATATTCTTATTATATTATAGCACACAAAGGTGCAAGTTAATAAACTTGTTAATTCTGTGGAAAACTTTATTCATATGGATCAAGGTCATCATCTGAAATAACCTCAGCATCTCTATAACTATTATGTTCAACCATCGGTTCAAACACAGGTTCAGCAAGCAATGCGCGGCCTAAGTTTTCGATCATATGGTCATCTTTGTCAACAGGTTTTGGTTTTGGTGTACGACGATCAGCAGCTTTACCTACCCAGTTATCCCAACGATAATGCTCAATCTCCCATATAGTGCGCTTACAGCTACTGAATACATATAGCTCAGGGGCCTTAATTACGCGGTCTGCTGCCTTTCTAAAGGCTAAAGCATCTTTAATACGCCTATCAGCCATAGCACGCTGCTTACTAGCGGGTTCGTAGTGTAATCCGTGTTCATCAAGTTTTTCAGCAAGACTCTTTCCCTCGTTCTCGTGTTGGTTCACAAGAAATAGCGATGGGTCAGCGCGTCTAAACAACACCCGGAACTGAGAGTCTTTTTGTTTTATGCGATACGCAAGGTCTGCTGTATCTTTTGGATTATGAAATAGCTCATCAACAACATACTTTGTACCGTATTTATCAACAGCAACCCAAAGCATGGCGTCTTCTACGCGTGGGTGAGGATCAAGAAATTGCACAACACTGAAATCACGAGGATTAACATCAAAAGGCTCAATGACATGCACATTCGTATCCCAACCTTTAAACACCATACCGATAAGGTGCTGGAACTTACCATGAATACGCGCCTGTCTTTCATCAGGGTCATACTCTGCAATCATTCTCATGATATCATCATGCTTCAAATGTCCGCGTACACCGTGTTCTTTACACACAGATTCGATGTCAGCAGTAAGATACTTTACCTTACGCTCATACTTTACTATGTTTCCGTTTACGTCTTCGATCTCCATTTCGTATGTACCACGCGCAAAGGCGTCATACATATATGCTGAGTCAGCGTTAATAGGGGTAGCAGTAATAAAAATAATACCACCCTTACGCATACGAGAAACCATAGCTTTAAATATATTTTCGGGAGGCGGTTCATCAAACCAAGCCCAGCCAAGCGTAACACCCTCAAACTCTCGAGGATCTTGCTCGTAGGTCATAATATCAAATCCCCAACCTGTATCAGTCTCCCACAGGCTCTCATAGTGCTTACCTCCTTTGCTTGTAGTGTATCTACCTTTAGGAAACCAACTTTTTAACTCAGGTACGATGTTCTTAGATACGTTTGTCGGGTCAGATACGATACGTCCTTGCTTCTTATATGGAAAATCTTTAAACAACTTGCCATTAAAAAACTCGTTCTCTCCCGTATTCCAAAACTGATGAGCTAGGATATTAGCTCCAGTGGCAGTTTTACCTACACCGTTTGCAGCAGAAAAAAGCACGATAAAGTAATCGCCACACGCATATGCGTCAATAAACTCCTCACCGATACCAGAAGGCTCATAGTACCGATACTTCTCGTGCTTGAGCCTACGTAGGTACTCCTCGTTTACTTTACGAGCTTTATTAGTATTGTTGCCCTGTTCTGCACTCATAGATCATTTTGTCTAATTGAGATTCAGCTTGAACTAGGCGAATATGTGCATCATTGTGAAATTCTTTTGCAGATTGTACCAATGTATTTGCTTGTGCGTTTTTCTTTATAGCAAAACCAAAGTATACAAAACTTACAGCAAGAGCAATCACAGAAATGATGAACAGTGCAAGATTGATTCTTTCTTTTTTACTTGTCATAAAAAATGTTGTTACCTTTAGCATGATCACACTCATGTTGGAAAATGTGTGCTTTCACGCCTTCTATGGTCTCCTCGACCTCTTTGAGACCAATCAATGTCTTTATTTGATATCGTACAGTAACTCGGTAGTACCTCTGTACATTCTTTGATTTACGGTGTGGAAATGACATACAGCCTTCTTTGACTGTAATCTTATTCTTCACTTCCTTATCTTTCCATTCAATATCAACGTACTCTTTGCCTGTCTCCTCGTCAATCTTCTTTATCTTATTAGGTTCTTTACTCATCAAAACCTTTTCTTTCTTTACAACCTTTGGATTGATTATGATGCGTGCCGGAAATACATAGTTTTCTTCTGTAATGTTTTTCTTCTCATCAGGCTTTTGACACATTTGCTCGGCCACGACAAAGAAATTGTATGGTTCTTCACTGACTTGTGTGTGGTGGACAGCATAGGCAGAATTATGTTGCCCTTTAAACTCACCGTTAGTATCATCAAGCCACTTAACCATAGCCTTTGCTGTTTTAGCGATCTCAGACCATTTCTTTACATTGCGAGATGTTTTGTTGTGTAATTTTATTAGTTCAAACATACGAATTATTTAGCTTTTAATTTTTCTTTTCTAATCTTTTCAAACTCATCTCTCACATAACTATCTCTCGATATGAGATAGGCTATAGGATAACGAATTACCTTGAAAGGTAGATTGAAAAGCAACATAAACTCTCCGGTATAAAACCAACCACTGTGTACTAGGCGGTCACGTATGAGAAAAATATATGCCTCAACAACAAGTAGTCGCTCCATGATCCACATCAGTATATTAAATTTTATATTGGCGAATTTTCTCATAATTATTCTTCAAGTAGTGATAGAGACTCAGTGCGTTGTTTCTTTAAAATCTTCTCTTGCGTTTCAACGCATATTTTCTGAAACTTCTCTACAGATATTTTAAAATCACACTTACTATTTGAACACTTTAACGTCTTTTGGTCAAGTACTCCAATAGACCCACGACACTTTAATTTAGGACATTTGTTCTCTTTTAACTTGTACCACTGTAGCTTTTCCATAAATATATTATATCACATCTTGCGATGTAACATGATTGATACGTTTACTAAAAATACAAAAGCGATAATACCTACACCAAACAACAACCATTGATTGTCAGACAGTGTAATGATCGTGCTTACCAATGCAAAATTTATAATAGCAGCAAGAATAAAGCCAACGATAAAGCGTTTTGTAAATCCTTCATCATGAAATACAAGCTTCACGTCAGGATTATGTCGCCACTCCATAGCAGACCCGTCTTGTGTTTCAAATAGAGTCTCAACAACACCTCCTGGCAATGCTCTAAAGTTTGTGTGATACTCTCTTGTTTTTATGTTGTATGCTTGATAGCTCATGATTATCTAAGATTTTTTATATGAAAAGTATGCAATCCGCCTCGATGCGAAGCTTGCCAACAAAATACCCAAAACTTTACATTACGTCGTAATGCACAAACCAGATCCTCATTGCCGCTCCAGCCTCCGGTAACAAGACGCCAAAACTTATAGTCTTCTCCTTTTACTTCCTTGAGAGGGCAATAGTCTTCTCCCCAGTGCCAAAGTAATTGAACATACTCAACAAGGGCAAAGAGATCAGCATTTGTATGTATCTCCCAATTCTCTATTGTTTTTAACTCTTTTTCTGTGGGGTAATCGTCCATAATAATTGGTGGGGTTAAAATGTTAATAAAAACATGCCTTCTTCGCCATTTTGTAATGGAATCTGCTTTGGTATGTTTCTGCATTATTTTTTACCGAACTCTTGCATTCCATAGACTCTTGAATTGCTTGATTCTCCAATGATTCTTTTTTATATGCTTCTGTTCCGCTATACCAATAAAGAGTCGCAAAAATAACGATAAAAATAAATATCCAAAATATCAGTTGTTTACTATAACTCATATACTACTAAACGACTAGGTGGGGGTTATCCAACAACATCAATAACCTCTAATAATTCTATGCTTTGTGTAAATACTTCAAACCTTTCTTTCTTTTCCTCTTTTTCAAGTTGTTTAACATATCCCTCTGTTTTTAATACAGCGTCAAAAACGTCTGTTGCTAAAACTTTTACTGAATAGCAGTCTAAAATTTCAACGTTAGGTGCTTTTTTCCGTAAGTCATCTTCTATCTGAAGAGTTCCGTAAGTAATTTTATAAACCTTATGTGATTGTTTTGAATGTCTCATAATAACATCTATCTTATTCCACACCATTGACTGATGGGGTGGCTACTTGTTGTTAAGGGCTTGTAATTTTTTAATATCGTCAACTAAAACAATATGTCTTCCTGCGTAGTGTCCTTCCGCTTCAAGATATTCATGCTTTAAGACTTCACTCAATGTTTCCTCTTGTGCTTGTTGTTGGGCTTGGGAGATAACATTTTCCAACATTGTTTTGAAAATCAGCTCACTCAAGACAACGCTATTTGTATCTCCGCATTTATATGATTGATATAGTTTTTCTATCTCCTCTTGTTGTGGTGTTTTCATAGGGTTATTGGTTAATGAATAAAATCCAATGTGTGTCTTGTCGCTTCCCGCTTTTATGCCCGAGAAGCGGTTTTTTGTTCGTGAGTTTTAGTATTTGCGATACAGGTATTTCAACACTGTTCCACTTGAAAACAAGTACAGATCCAGCTTTCAAAACCCTAAAACATTCTGAAAAACCTTGTTTTATGTCATCCTCCCAAGTGTCTCCTAATACGCCATATTTCTTGGCCATCCAAGAGTTTTTACCAAGTGTTTTCATGTGTGGTGGGTCGAAAACAACTAATGAAAATATATTGTCTTCAAATGGTAGATCTCGAAAATCTGCAATGACATCAGGCTTTACTTCCAATTTTCGTCCATCACATAAAGTATCTTCAAACTCCCTAATATCACAAAACAAAACACTAGGGTTTTCTTTGTCGAAATAGAACATTCTCGAACCGCAACATACATCAAGTATTTCTTTCTTTTCTTCACTCATATGTTTAATGGGTTAGTTGGTAATAAAATCAAGTGTTTCAAATGTTGGGTTGTACTGTTTTTTTCCTTGTAAGGTTGAGACTATTGTGTTCAATACTTTTTCATAGTCGTAGTTCCGTTCAAAGTTTACTATTGAATTATTAACATCTAATCCATGCGGCAGCCAATCTACAACCTCGCTCTCTTTTTCGTAAACTTTTCCCAAATAATCTTCTGGCAACAATGTCATATTGAAAGCAGTATTGTCAGTAAAACGAATTAAAACATTCAATACAGGACGTTTATGTTCGTGTACAACCTTGTCTTTACTTTGGGTTAAAGCAAAATATCTAACAGAATACTCTTTTGTGTATTGTCTTTCTTGAAATAAGGCTTCTTCGATTCTCAAATACTCAACTGGCTTGAAGTTTTTTGATATCTCATCTTTTATTAAATCGGTCATGTTGTATTTGTTTGTTAAGTAATTCATACCTCCAATACATTATACAAGAACTCGACTAGCTCTTGGTTTTCTTTTAGATTTTCGTGGAATGATTTTGTGAGGTTGTACCACAAAACGTCATGATTATGCCATGCAGTCATTGGTGTATGGAAAGCCAACATGTTTGCATCTTCTTTTTCGTTTCCAAACCAAAATTCAATATCTGCGTACTTTTCAAAGTTTTCAACTGATTGCTCGATAGCCAGAAGCACATGCTCAAGGTGCAATGTTGGTTGGCTCGCATAGCCATCTATCTTTCCATTATTTGAAGAAGCAATAGACCATTTTGCGGTGCTTGGCACTAACTCTCGTATCTTTGCCTCTATGGCGGTTATTTTTTCTTGTTTATTCATGGCGAATTTTATTGTTATTAGTCTTCTTTGGTAAAAAACTTTTCCATCTTGTCAATTTCCTCTTGCAATTCTTCGTCTGATAGGTTTCGTAAGTCTCCAGCTTCAAGGTGAATATGCTTATCAGGTTGTAGACGATTACGTACCTTGTTGTATTGATCAACAGCCCGGACTTTAGATGATAGGTCTTTGCGTTGTGTAATAACATATTGTAACTCACGGTCTACTACATGATCATTGATATGTTGATCCATCAATTCATCACAACGACTAGAAATGTCAGCATTTGTCAACAACCTCCATGCATTAGTACGAGATACGTTATATACAGATTTCTTCTTACTTTCTAATCTATGAACCTCTTTCTCATAACCAAGTTTACCATCTGATCTTACCTTATCAATCTGTTTATCAATTTTATCAATATCATCATGCTTCTTGTACGCATGCATATAACACTGCGTAGCATTACCAAACAACTCTGGTACCTTTCCACCAGCGTATAACTGACAAAACAACTCCTCTTTGAGGTTTAATTTCTTACCCTTACTACCTTTAGTTCCCCTCTTAGTAGCGGTCTTCTTTGTTGTTTTCTTTTTGGTTGTTTTCTTTTTTGTAGGCATAGTTAAGGCGAATTAACGTATAATTATTATACAATGATTTTGACTTTTTCTCAATAGTTTTCCACAGGCTAAAACATTGATTTCTGCTGAGCCTCGTCGTACACGATACGACCCTCGTGTATATCGTAATTGATACCTTCCCAATACACCTCATCATGAAAATCATCAATCGTACAGCGTACTTCTTCCTCTCTCCAGTAACCGATATTCCTTTTCTTTTCTTGATTTGTCGCTTTTTTAACAATAGCAATCTTTGGTACATCGACACCCCTGAGAAAAGCTGCGCCTTTCTTTGTCAGTAAGTAATTACCTGGTTCTCCTTTTACATGGGCAATGAGGCCGTGCAATCGTGGCCGTGATAGATTTCCTACCTGATTTGACGTCAGCATACTACCCTCCATTTCTTTACGTGGGTGTACACAGTTTATGCCCTTTTGCCCTATAAATTTAGCAATAGCCTTCAAAATCAAGACTGATCCTTTATCAAGAGCAACGGCATATGTCTTTGTCTGCCCGCAACATTCACAAATTTCTGCTTTAAAGTCTGTTTTCATTATAGTTTTTTAGCTTTTTTTATAAGTTCCCCAGCCGACTTTTGGGTATCTTCTAATGATTTTATAAGCTTTTCGACGTAAAACTTACGTCCGGTATACCCTTTCAATGCTGCATTTCTCTCCTTTGCAATCACAATAAGGTTGTGTTCATTTATCAATCGCTGACATGCTTTCGTTATCTCGCTATTGATAAACTGTTTGGCAAAATCATTCATGGTATGCACCCATTTTGGCGTTTGAACCGCTGTAACATCAAGCAATTCGCCAAACATTTTATCCCATTGATCCTCCCACGGTTGCTTTTTATAGCGTTTTTCAAAGAGATCAATTTTCACTTTTTTTGGTTTTTTACTCATGCGTCTTGTTTAAAGAATTTTTTTAATCTAGCAATAAAAGACATCTCATTTACAAATTGATACCTAAAATCGTGTATCT
>Ga0180432_10002612_pt1 | contig 26892 bp, 18 predicted proteins | sample SS_ome_10_FD_132414 | JGI IMG/M metagenome (GOLD analysis project Ga0180432, IMG submission 132414) | Hypersaline lake sediment archaeal communities from the Salton Sea, California, USA - SS_1_MS_2 metaG | ecosystem: Environmental > Aquatic > Non-marine Saline and Alkaline > Hypersaline >... | reverse complement strand
TTAACCGGCCTGTTTTCATGCCCCTCATTTTGTTGTCGATACTCATATGTGTTTCCGCTGTGCTGACGTTTCTCAGATACACCAATTTCTTTCCTTTCTTGATGGATCGGGTGTATGAATTGATCGTCAATGTCGAGGGCGTCACCACCGGGGGAACGATTATGAGCGTCATCTTTTCCGCGTTGAATTACCTCACCGGTTTTGCTTTCTTCTTTATCCTCTTCAATACGGTGTCGAAAGAGGGATTTGCAAAAAGGATCAGCCGTATTTTTTGCTTGAGCATATGTGTTTCCTTAGCTTTCGGTATGTTCCAGCACATCGGAAATCTTCAATTCGGGAATAATCCGATCAGCATCGAGGAAGGGTTGATCAACGCCACGTTTAAGGATGCCCTTTCTTTTGGAGCCTTCACATCGATGGTGCTGCCCTTGATTTTTGGATTGCTTCTTATGGCGAAAGGCAGAGATAAAATGTTTTATTTGGCTCTTTTCGTTCTTGCCGGCACCATGCTTTTCCACAGCGGATCGAGGAGCGCCGTGTTGAGTGCGGGGCTTTCTTTGGCTCTGGTTTTTTTCGTGGGGCTAAAATCCTTCTTTCATCATGTTCAGGTTAAATCCGCGCCTTCAAAAAAAAGAATTTTGCCTCTTTCCATAGGAATTGCAGTCATAATCGTGATGATCTTCACCCTGACGGTTCTCAGGAAAGACATCTTCCATTCCCGGGCGGTAGAACGATGGGAGAAGCTGACGGAACAGGATGTTTCCAGCCTCGAGACCTCGCAGAGAGCGAGCCTGTGGAAGATCGCGTCGCGTGTAATACGTGAATATCCGGTTTCCGGGATTGGGATAGGCAGCTTTATTATCGAGGTGTCCAACTTCTCCAAGATTTATGGCATTCCTATTCAATGTTCGGAATCCGCGGAGAATTATTTTCTTCAAGCCGGCACCGAGCTGGGAATTCCGGCTCTTTTTCTCCTATTCTGGATGTTCTGGGAGATCTTTAAACAGATAAAAGGACATAAAGTACGGATCCTTTCGAGAGACCGAGATAAATTTTTTCTGACCGGAGCAGCCGTCGGATTATTCGCTTTTTTCATCAACGTGCAGTTTCATTCCTATATCGGCAGTTATGAGGTCAAATATGCCTTTTGGTTTCTGGCGGCACTCGTTTTCAGCCGGGGAGGAGATGCACAGGCGAAGGAGGAAAAAACTGGATGCCATAAGATCGCCGCGGTTGCCGGCGCAGCGGCCGTTCTCATCACAGGCGCCTGGCAGCTCTGGAATGCCACACATTCCCTTTCGTTAAAATCGAAGACGGAACAATTAGGAATAAGACAGGACTTCGGTTTCTATGAATTTGAGAAAACCCAGGAAGGCGAAACGTTTCGCTGGACCCGGGAATACGGCGGATTGGCCGTAAATATCGAACAGCCCGTGATCCAGATACCCATACTTGCGTCTCACCCCGACATTAAGCAAAATCCGGTGCGGCTGAGAATCTACCTCATAAAGGATTTTTTCAAGCGAAAAACGCTTTTGGACGATGTTAGGTTATCCACTAATACATGGAGAGTTTTCGAATACCGTCTTCCCGAGGAAATCAACCGCGAAGTCATCCTGCTGGTAAAAGTCGGCAGGACCTGGAATCCGCTTAGAATACAGGGAACTCCTGATCCGAGAAATCTTGGCGTGGCGCTGGGAGAGGTGCGGTTCCGCAATGATCCGTAAGCCCCATGTCGTGTTCGTATCCGCTTCAATCCTGATCCGAAATTCCACGAGTTAAAGCTAGACAGACAGCAGGGCTCTGTATCTTGAGAATTTTGTCTCGTCGGAGACTTTGTCGGGCATCCCGGAGGACTCCGTTTTGGGCCTGTCATGGTAAGGGTGGATGGAGATGCGCCCAAAATCGAAAGAACGGGCGAAGTCGAGTGTCTGGTTGAAATCCTGGTCGGTCTCGCCCGGAAAACCGACTATGAAATGGGTATTAATGATCAATTCCGGGATGTGTCTTTTCAAATCGGTGAAGCAGGACTTGATATCGGCGATCGTGTAGGGCCTTCTCATCAAGCGCAGCATCCTTTCACTGGCGGATTGAACCGGCATACTCAGATAGGCGATTTTATCCCTGTTCTTTTGAATTAGAGGGAGCCATTCATCATAATACCGGACAAGCCATCGGGGATTGAAATCGATGAACCTGATTTTGTAGTCTCCATCGATCTCGAATAACCTGCCCATGAGCTCGACGATGTTGGTTCCGATGTCCTGCCCATAGCTTCCTATATCGGTGTTGATTAAAACGATCGTCTTTTCCCCTTGCACAACCCCTTGTTTGAATTCTTCGACCACCCGCTCCGGGATTTTGCTCTTAACACGCCCGGCGGCGAATTTTACGGCACAGTAACTGCAGTTGCCCAAACAACCTTCGGCTATCTTTATGTTCCAGGTGTTTTTGTATTTGGTTCGACCGAAAAACAGCGATCTTGCTTTTTGGAAAAAAAGTTTGCTTAGCTCCACATCCATTTTGAATTTCTTGATCAGAAACGCCCTGGGAGATATGAGATCCTTCATCGGGTGGATGTGATTGGCATCCGGCATGTCTGCCAGCTTGTGGTCGGCATTGATGAGGGAGTCCAAAGCCCCGACTTCCTGGTCCCCGAGGACTGTATAGCTCCCGTTAAGGACGGCCGGGTTTATTTTTAACAGGCAGCCGGTTACAACGATATCGGCTTGAGGTTTTTTTCTCTCAAGCGCGGATTTTATGGTGTTCAGGGTTCTTTTTTCCGATGAGTTAAAGCAACCGCAGGAATAGATGAAAATCATATCCGCATTTTTTATATGATTAGTAGGGGTCCATCCATTAGCCAGGAAATAGTCATAATATCGGCTGGTGTCAAGACTCCGACGTGGACAAAAATTGTTGACGTAGACTATGAATTTCTTGTGTGTGTGCACTGAAGTTTTCACAGGCGTGTTGACATCCTCTATCGTTTATATCCTCGCTTCCTAAAGCCTTGGTCTTCCAGCATAGAGTTTTCCTTTATAATATATTTTGATCCGATTGTGAAGTCTTTCCTGTGTATTCAATCTGCAGGTATGTCCCTTAGCTATCAGAAATCTTTTGATACGAAATATAGATGGGGCGTTGGAGATGTAATCCAATGATATATAGGTAAAAGCATAAATAGTTGGTTCACACAATATTTCTCACTATCTTGATCAGTGAACAAAAATCTCAAAATTCATTATCGATACTTTCATTCACAGCAATTATTGTTTTCTTTTTTCTCGTACTTGGAATTTTAAATTGACTTTTTAAGGAGCATTGTGAATGATGAAAGACAAATTACACGGGGGGATATGATGAAGTCACGTGAACAAGGCCCACAAAATCAACCAGGCGGCATAATCTATAAATTGCTACGCATTTTCACCGTTATAAAGCCTGGGGAAGCTCTCACCATATTCCTATTAGGTTCAAATGTCTTCCTGTTGATTTTATCCTATGCCATTTTAAAACCACTGCGTTCCGGCCTATTCTTAACATCGTATTCTTCAGAACAAAAAGCTTACATGCATGGAATTATGGCCATCGTCTTCATTTTCTTTAATAAAGCTTTCAGCCGGCTGGCTTCCAAAGTTCCGCGTCAGAAATTGATAACCTGGGTCACACTCTTTTTTATTTCAAATATCGTGTTGTTCTTCATCCTGGATCAACTAGGTGTTCCTATGGCCACCATCGGACCGATTTACTTTGTCTGGCTGGGTATCTTCAATATAATGATCATCGCTCAATTCTGGGGCTTCGCAAATGATCTTTATAACCCGGAACAGGGGAAACGATTGTTTCCTATGATCATGGCGGCTCAGAATATCGGAGCAGCTTTTGGATTTTCCATTGCATTCTTTTTTGTTCAAAAACTGGGTCTCTATCCCATGATGCTTTTAGCGGGCGGTATCCTGATTATATGCATTGTCTTGACCAACATTGTTCATAGACGTGAATTAAAAATATTTGTAGAAAAAGAGAAATCTAAACAGGACAAAAAAGCTGATGATAAAGACGAAGCAGAAAAACCTTTGGGAAAGGAAGGAGGATTTCAACTGGTCTTCAAAAGCCGCTACTTGCTCTATATTGCGTTTCTCATTTTGACTTTGAATCTTGTAAATACCACCGGCGAGTACATAAGGGATACTGTATTTAAACACAAAGCAGAAGAGACAATCCAAGTTGATATGGCTGATTTTGAAAAAGCAAAATCAGAGTATCTAAGTAAACTGGAAAGCGGGTTTCAAGCCATTTCCGGTTACTTAGCTATCGCAATTCAATTATTGCTCGTTTCGCGTTTATTCTCATGGATTGGTATCAGGGGAGCCCTATTTATTCTACCACTGATTTCTCTTGGCGGGAATTTCTTTATTGCCTCCCTAGGGGCATCATTTATGGTTGTCCAGTGGGCTAAAATTTTTGAGAACAGCACGGATTATTCCCTCATGAATGCGCTGAGGGCAGCTCTTTATCTTGTTACATCGCGTGAAGCAAAGTATAAAGCCAAGGCTGTGATTGACACTTTCTTTGTTCGAGCAGGTGATTTTCTTACAGGGCTCTTTGTCTTTTTAGGAACGACATACTTGGCTTTCAATCCAGAGCGTTTTGCCAAGCTTAATATTTTCATCATACTGATTTGGTTGGTTCTCTGCTATTTGATCGTAAAGCAACACAAGAAAATCTCCGCGCTAAAGGAACAAGAAAGGCATGGAGTCGCTAGATAATTGAAAACACAAGTTTTATTTAGAAGTGTAGTTGCTTGATTAAAAATAATCAACAAGCATATTATTCCAAAATGGAACCTGATCTATTCACCTCAATTTAATTTCAATTCCGCCAGCCTCTCCCTCGCATCCTTCACCTCAGCTATCCCCGGATCGGCATCCTTCATGAGGTCGAGGAATTTCTGATAATGCTCTATGGCCTTTAAAGGTTCTTTCTTTTTCTCGTAAATCTTGGCGAGGTTGTAATCTACTCTCGAACGTTCTCTATAAAAATCAAAATCATTGCCCCAACCCCAGGCAGTCAAATATAAGTTAGAATAAAGATTCGAGTAGGCTTCAATGGCCTTATCCCACTCCCCCATAAGTGCATACGTATCCGCACGCAGTTTCCAATAATGGGAAGATGATATTTTGATTGATCCTGTCAGGCGCTCCAAACAATCCTCGACTGCTTGGTAATCCTCATTAGCAATATAGAACTCTCCCATCAGCAGATAGTAATAATTCATATGAGAATTTTCTAAATTCTGATCTTTAATCATCATTGCAAGCTCATTGGATACATTTCGAGCAGCCTCATAATCACCCCTTTTCAATAAAGTAATTCCAATCAAATACTTTGCCTCTATGGCAAAAGGATTAAATCCCTTTCGAGTCGCTTTTTTTGAAGTGTTTATTATCTTTGTGAATTCTCGGATAGCATCATCATACTTTCCCTGAACTGCAAAGATTTTGCCTAGGTCCCTTGTTGAGGTAAAAATTGCATATTCAATTATCTGTTCTTGTGCTGACTGTGCTAACTCGACAGCCTTTCTGAACTCTAGATAGGCTTTTTTATATTTTCCTTCAACTAGGAAAGAATGTCCTCTCCTCCAGAAATAAATATGTGTACGACCGGAATCGTAATCCTCAGGAAGAGGGAATTTGTTGCGTGCTTCATCTGTTTCTCCTTTAATCAATAGTGTCTTTCCATAATAAAGTTTCCACATCCTGCTATATTCTGGAAATTTCTTAAACCCATAATCTAAGTAGCTCAACGCTTTATCAAACTTCCTTGCTATGGCATGAGAAATACAGCCATTTAAATATGGAAGTTGGCTCTCCGAATTCAGATCAATGTCAATTTCAGATGCAGATTTCATACATGAGTAGTCCTTCATATTTGCACATATAATGCTAAGTACGCCGTGAGGTGTGAATCCTGGAGTTCCACTGAGATTTAATTCTATAAGCTTTTCAATGGATCTTTTTGCCTGGCTAAAATCCAGCATTGCCCATGCAGCCTGGCCTAAATAATAATATGTATCTCTATCCTTAGGGTACTTATCGACAAATTTCTTTGTATGTTTGTAAACTGAATCCATGTCATGGTTATACCAGGATGTTACTGACTTTAGTAACAGACGCTCTCTTTCGGAGATATCATGTGAATATTCTTTGACTAAAGCCAGGTTTTTCTTCACCCCGGCCAAATCTTTATAAGGACTTAGCGCCCAGTACATGAAATCACCCTCTGCTATAATAGCTAGCCGCAAATAAGCTGAGGCAAAAGTATTGTCAATTGCGATGGCCTTTTGAAAAAAATCTATTGCTTCTTCAAAATTGAAATTCCATTCATCCTCAATGCCTTTTTGATAATACTGCAAGGCTTCGTATGAGTTGGTGGTTACATCTGCGATCTTTAAATCTTTGGATTTCTCTGCAGGAAAGACACCAAGTTGCTTGCTGATGCTCGCCGTTAATGTGTCAACCATTTGAAAAATATCCTCTTCTTTGGCTCCTTCAACTTGTTCAGATCCGACTATTGCTCCATTGTGAACATCTGTGAGATTAGCTACGATTCTAATCCTCTCCCCGATCTTCAGGATACTCCCCAAAAGCATGGTCTTAACCCCAGCACGCTGAGCGATCTCTGTGGCCACATTCTTGTTAATTGTTTCAACATCCCGAGTTCCGATCTGCCGTAATATGTCAAAAAGGCGCTGGTTGCTCACAACTTCTATACCCTCGAAACGGCTTAGGTTTGTCGTCAGCAGCGTTAGCAGAATATTATCAAAATCTGACAGGTCTGTATTATTCTCAAAATACATAACTGCCAGAGAGGGTTTATCTCCAGGGAAAGCTGTGGCTTCCTTTTTAGGAAGGATTTGCCAGATAACCACAGCTGCCAATATAACTACTATAAGAGCCGAAACTGGAATGAATATCTTTTTCAGGCTAAACTGTACGGTTATCTCTCTTGCTGTGAGAGACTTTGTCTTGGGGATTTCTCTAGCAGTCGTCGGAATCTCTTTCTCGATGCTCTCAAGCTTAGACCTTACATCTTCAGCATTCTGATACCGCTTATCCCTATCCTTCTCTAAGCATTTCAGCATAGCAATGTTGAGATCATCAGGAATCTGGACATTGATGCTTTTAGGCTCTTCAGGATCTTCATACTTGTGTTTATGGGCAATGCTTAATGCGGTCTCTCCTTCAAATGGGACTTTTCCTGTCACCATCTCATAAAGAATAACTCCAAGCGAATAAATATCCGCACGCTGATCAACCTCTTTTCCATCTACCTGTTCAGGAGATATGTATTCAGGTGTGCCAATCATCATTCCCGCACGTGTGATGCCTTTTGTTTTTAAGGAGCGGGCAATACCAAAGTCCATGATGCGAGCATTGCCTTGTTTATCAATCATGATGTTGCTGGGTTTCAGATCCCGGTGGACTACTCCCAATCTGTGGGCTTCTGATAACCCTTCACATATTTGCTTTCCTATGGAAACGGCTGTCTCTGTAGTCAACTTTTTTGATCTCCTGATGAAGCTCTTCAAATCCTCACCCGAAACATACTCCATTGTGATATAGTAGCTGCCTTTATCTTCGCCGAGGTCATACATCCCACAAATGTTCTTGTGTCTAATCTTGCGGGCTGTAATCAGTTCATTCCTGAACCTATCTATTGTCTTCTTATCTTCAGCGATCTCAGGCTTAATGAGTTTCAATGCGATTTCTTCTTTTGCCTTCGTGTCCTCAACACGATAGACTTTCCCCATACCTCCGGTGCCAAGTTCCTCAATGATTTCATATCTTTCTGCGAATAGAGTTCCCCGGGGCAGATCATCGACAGGTGTTTCCAGTGTTCTGGTCAAAGATACATCTGGCTTTTCGGCTAAGGTTAGCTGAGTCCCACAATCACCACAGAATTGTTTTGTGTCAGGATTTTCGGAATGACACTTGGGGCATATAATGGACAATTATTCCCCCTTTATGCCTACTTGTTAAAAGCATATCAAGGAACAGGTGAAGAGTCAAATTGGCTATTACTTTGTTTTCAGGAGATTAGCGAAAACGCTTGAATCTGATTCGAAGTGCACTGCTCTATCCGCTGAGCTACGGATGCACCAAATAGAACAGCGACATTATACCAGATTCGGCAATAAAACGAGATTCAATAAAAATTTGGGGTTTTTACTGATTTTTTTTATCCTAGAAATCATCGTTTGTCTTTTCTTTATTATCATCCTGAGAAGATATAGACTCATCACTTTTAGCGATCCCAGGAATCTGTTTCTCTGCCGGTGTTGCCCCTTCAGTTCCAGGTTGGCTCTCCCCCATGATGCGGTCAAAGGCAGTCAAGCCCCCAAGGGCACCTAGGCCCATAGTTTCCACAGCCGTGCTGGGCACAATAATCATCGAACCTTTCTGTTTTAAGCCTTCAAAAACCATGTTCATTGCTCTCAAGTGCAGCGCAGCCGGATTATTCTTGTAGTAGACAGAAGCATCTGAAAACTTCTCAGCAATCTCAGTTTCCGCCTTGCTTAGGATGATGCGGGATTGACGTTCTCGCTCAGCCTGAGCTTTTCGGCTCATGGCATCCTCCAGACCTTTAGGAATGATTATATCCCTGATCTCTACAGACTGTACCGTGATTCCCCAGGCATTGGTTTTGGCATCGAGCACCTGCTGGATTTCCCCACCAAGCCTGTCTCTATGAGAAAGCATTTCACCAAGCTCATGCTTCCCAATAGCATCCCTTAAACCCGTCTGAGCGGAGAGCGATACCGCATCCTTATAATTCTCTACTTCAAGCACAGATTTCTCAGCATCCCAGACCATCCAGAAAGCAATGGCATCGACATTAACCGGGACAGTATCTTTGGTGAGGGTGGTTTCGGCTTTGAAGTCTGTCACGCGGATCCTTTGATCCACATAATTGGCCACTTTATCGATCACAGGAAGCAAAGTGAAGAGGCCGGAACCACGAAGGCCACGGAACTTTCCGAAGCGCAGCATTATGGCCTTCTCCCACTGGTAAGCTAGCTGGATACAGGGCGCAACTAGGCCTGCTGTCACGACTGAGATTACCAGGATCAAGCTTTCAGGCCGATGGTTCAAGTAGGTCCATAATGCAGCCATTGTGGTTAAGACAAGAACCGCCTCCCAAATCTGAGAAATGCGGAAAAGCACCGCAAGGATGAGGGCTATTCCCACCATGGTGATCACTACTTGGAGCTGGAATGTGTAAACGGATAGATGGACTATGAGTCCCAACAGGCAAAGAGCCACGAGGACCATGATATTAAGTGGTCCGAAGCGAAAGTCGGCACGAAAGCTGATGGCAAACTGTTCCAGAGAACCAATTTTAAAACTGCCCAGTGCTTTACTCATTATTATCTCCTTTTTCAGCGGTTCTTCCGCTGCTTGAGATTTTTCATAATGTCATCGAGAGTGAAACCATAAGAGGAAGCTCTCGATAGCAATTCCTGACAGATCTGATCAAGCATGCGTTGTCTTTCTACGTCGTCCTGCTTCACCTCTCTGTGGCTGACAAACGTGCCCGATCCCATCTGGGTCTCGACTAATCCCGTGAGCTCCAGTTCGGTATAAGCACGGCCCACTGTGTTCGGATTGATGGAAAGCTCTACGGCAAGCTGACGCACTGTGGGGAGTTTGAAACCTGGCTCCAACGCACCCGTTGCGATAGCGGTTTTCACCTGATCGATGATTTGACGGTAAAAAGGGATGCCACTCTTCATATCCAGTAGAAAGCTCACAGCCATTTTTTCCCTCTTATCAGGTAATGTCATAATACAATATTGTATTAATACAATAATACATATTTGACTCGTTGTCAAGTTATTTTTTTTATTATTGTTGGAATAAATGTAGTGGAAACCAGAATAGCTGAATATCTTGAATATCTGTCTTATTGAGTGGTCTGCTATTTTCACCCCTTTGCTATTTTGCTAAAGTTTGGAAAAAACATAAGAGGATCTTTGGATATTTATTTAATCTTGAACCATCCGTTTAATGAGCTCAAGCTCCTCAAGATTTTTCCAGATGCTAGCGGGCAATAACTTAACGTCCAATTACTCCCAAATGGCCCTGGAGAACGGCTTTCCACCAAAACACCCTATTCAATGCCCAAGCTCCATCCATGCACATGGGCTATCTAGTCCAATTTCAATTCGATGTTATCCTGGATCCAGTGAGGATCCCACCATTCCACGGGATTGACAAAGACACCCTGGACAATCATGGCAAAATGGAGATGATCGCCCCCGGCCATGCCGGTGGAACCTGTTTTGCCGAGAATGTCACCCTTATCCACAACCGTGCCGGCCTCGACATCGATAAGGCTGAGATGGGCATACATACTGAACAGGCCGCACCCGTGATCCAGGATAATGGTATTGCCGTATATTCCCATCGCGTCCACAAAGACGACCTTTCCGCGGTTCGCTGCCGGGACAGGACTCTGTGTCAGTGAAGCCAGATCAATTCCCATATGAGTCTGACGGTCTATTTCTCGGCCTTGATAGTAATAGGCTCTCTTATCGCCGAAGGAGGCCGTGGTTTTACCGGGCATTCGAAGAAACGCACCCGACCAGAGCCGTTGCGGCTCCGTATCTTCACAGATCGCTCGAATCCTGTCAGCATCCTTTTTGCGCTGTTCTCTGTTCATGGAGATGAAGACCTCGAGGTCCGTACCCTCGAGAGATGGGTCATTGCCTTTGAAATAGGGAACGACCTGAGCGAGGAACCCATCGGTGACATTGATCCTGTCCTTTCTGAATGAACAAGCCCGAACATTTGGTCTGAAGCTCAGCCGGGCACGATTCCCTGCGGCATCTTCTGCCACCAAACTCATGGTCGTATCTGTGTCAGCTCCGCGTGGCAGCGCAAAATAAATCACATTTTGGGATTCTGCAGCCGGAAATCCCTTAAAAAGGGTATCTACAACCTCCAACGCGACAAGAGGCATTTCCTCATTTGCCACCACCACAATCAAGCCGGATCCACCCTGATTGATATAGTGCGGCCCACCCATAATCGCAGGACGGGGAGGTCGAACATCGACGGCCATGCTCTTTTCGAAGACGGTTGTGTTGCCGCCATTCCAGGAATGGTCTCTCGCCGTGATCCGAAGAACAACTTCGCCCTCCTTTAGGCCGGAAGGAAGTGGTCGCATGGGAATCTGTTTCTCAACAAAACCGGTTTTCCTCGGGTATTTTTCCCGGAAGATCGAAAAAGCGTCCTGGTATTGGACGGTTTCGACATGGATTTCGGCCAACCCGCTTTTTCCGTCTTCCACACGCAATCCCAGTTCGGGTCCGATATACTGTGTTTCCTTGAGCAGGGTGACCACCGGCTTTTCGGATTCGAACTTGACCAGCCAAAGCCATCCCAAGCCCACAACAATGAGAGGAAGAACAAAAAGGATTACTTTTTTGAGAGGAATCTTTTTGCGGGACTCCCGGTTTCGATAGAAGCTACGACGGATTTTCATAACGGCATAATATCCCAGAATTCATCCTAAGATTCAAGTCATGCACATTTTTTTAACAAAGTGCTCATCCGTGCAGTACTTTTGTGGCACTTCTTTCATATTGTCTTTGCGATGATGGCCATCTCTTCTGCATCAGCGGCAAAGGCCTTGCCTGAAACATCCGAGAATACATGTTCAACAGCAAAACCATTTGCTTTGAACTCTTTTGCCAGAGATTCATCACTGTAATACTGAAGCCAATTGTAGATGACTCGTTTCCGTGATTCTTCGACTATGGTGTACTTATCAAGTATCACTTTCTCTTTATCGTATTTGAATGTATTGACAAAACAATAATAATCTTCTGGTGACCAAAAACCATTCAATTGATTCCATTCGTATATTGCCGATTCTTCTTTTTGTTCAAACCCGACTAATGAATACACATCAAGCAACAGAGAACCATCCGGCTTCAATAATGATTTGAACTTCAACAGCATTTTTTTTCTCTGCTCAGGACTCAGCACGCAAAAATCACACATGATCATCATTATGAGATCGAACCGGTTCGCTGTTTCAAAATCCAGATAGTTCATCAAGATATAATTCACGTTGAGGTTTTTTTCCGCAGCTACCTGTTTGGCATAATTCAAGGAGTTCTCGGAGAAATCTATTCCGGTAACCTTCGCACCCCGCGCTGCCAGTCTGTTGGTGTAGAGGCCCGGACCGCAGCCAAAATCTGCAATTTCTGTATTATCATTTACATTGAAATGAGAGATAATCCATCTCACGGATCTTTCGATAAAACTTTTGTTCCAGGATGCAACATCGATTGACTCATTCAAGTGGTATTCGAGCATTTTTTTAGAAGTATGTTCATTTGTCCACAGTTCTTCAGCAGTATAAAGCTGGAAAGGTGACGGACATGAATTAATCTCTTTCAGTTCTTTAAACATGATCACTCCACTCTCCTGTATTATTTGGCGATTTCTTCTTTGGTTGGAGTTGCTTTTTGCATCATTGTCAAAAAGATTAGCTACTCTTTGGTTTTATAGCTGATGGATAAACCGGAGCCCCGGTCATCAACAGTTGTTCTCATATTGGGAAGGCTGAGCAGATAATTCATATAATCGGCACTGTGGCCCCTCCCACGACCACGTCTATTTACGGACACATTGTGCGTTGTGTAACACCCGCCGACTTCCAGTTTGGGCAAAAGGGCTATGAAATAATTTTTGTACCAGTATTTATCGGCATCGCTGAAAACGAAGTCGAACGGCCCTTTCAAGGAGGGTACAATTTTGTGGGCGTCTCCCAAACGGGCATCGATACATTCAGATAGCCCTGCAGCTTCAAAGTTTTCCACGGCTTCGCGGTATCTTTGTTCGTCGATTTCTATGGTGATCAACTTGCCTCCGGTCTTGCTCAAAGCCCATGCGATCCAGATCGAGGAATGACCGGTGGATGTTCCGATCTCGACGGCTCTTGTGTATTTGTTCTTGAGAATGATCTCGTGCAGAGTCCGGCCATCCACAGCCGGGACATTCATGTCGCCCCATCCCCAATCATGGGTGTCGAGGAAATTCTTGACACGCATATCTAAATCTTCGGGATTTGCCATCGTCGCAATACCAATAAAGGATACTGTTAAAAGGAACAGAATTGATAATAAAACTGCAAATAGATATCTCTGTTTAGACACTTTCAAAGCGGCCTTATCCGTTGTTATTAAAAGTCCTTGTTCACTATTGCCTGGTAACACCTCGCATCCAACACTCTATCTAGAAGAATATCTTCAATACAGCACTGTGTCAATCGTGTGATCTTCCTGGTATGTGGCTGCCGACAGCAACACATGCTTGGTTGTGCGTATCATAGCCGGGCTGCTTGCCCACTCATCAGCATATGCCCGCTGATCTCCACGGACGCCATGGGGTCCTATGGATAAGCGGCCTTGAGATATGGGAAAGCTCATGTTGCATTATCCCCTGGACAATGCGACCAGGCAGTTAACAAGACGCTGCAAGACTTTGATGGCAAGAACCAAGTGGACTCAGGACATAAATTTGGGTATGATTGAAGCTTCGAAATAGACTCATCGAATCAACATGAGAGGGAAAAAATGAATGGCAAGAGATTTGTTGTTTTGGCCTTGGCTTTTGTTATGGTTTTTTGGGTATCAGGATGTCAGAAATCCCAACCCGAGCCAGAAACTGAGGCAGTATCTCAAGAGTTCCAGTGGCAGGTCGATCAGTTTGCCGACCTACGAATTCTGAGATATCAGGTTCCGGGTTTTGACGAGCTGACTTTAGCCCAAAAAGAACTGATCTATTACCTTGGTCAGGCTGCCCTCTGCGGCCGGGACATCATCTTCGACCAGAACTACAAACACAACCTGACTATCCGGAAAACCCTTGATGCAATTGTCGAAGGGTATAAGGGAGACCGCAGTGACCCCCAGTGGGAAGGGTTCATGACCTACACCAAAAGGGTGTGGTTTTCCAACGGAATTCACCACCACTCTGCCTCGGATAAATTCGTGCCCGGATTCACGGCGGATTATTTTGCCTCTCTCGTCAAAGGATCCGAGGGTGTGGAGTTCCCTCTTGCCGAAGGAAAAACTCTTGACGACCTCATCGCCTTTCTCGAACCTATCCTCTTCGATCCCGTGGTCGATCCAAAAAAGGTATCTCAGGATGCGACCAAAGATTTGGTCACTCACTCCGCCGTCAATTTCTACGAGGGAGTCACTCAGGCCGAGGTGGAAGCCTACTACAAAAGCATAACTAATGCGGATTATCCCACGCCCATCTCCTACGGTTTGAATTCCCGGGTCGTTAAAAAAGACGGAAAAGTGGTCGAGCAAATCGCTTCGCTCGATGGAATGTACGGCCCTGCTATCGAAAAAATCATTTTCTGGCTGGAGAAGGCGGCCGGCGTGGCCGAGACCGATCAGCAGAAGAAAGTCATCGAGAAGCTCATTGAATACTATAAGAGCGGCGACCTGGACAAATTCGATGAATACAATATTCTCTGGGTCAATGACACGGAGTCCAGAGTCGATTTCGTCAATGGTTTTATCGAGGTCTACAACGATCCTCTGGGTATGAAGGCCAGTTGGGAATCGGTGGTCAACTTCAAAGACCTTGAGGCGACAAAACGGACCGAGTTGATCTCGGCCAATGCCCAGTGGTTCGAGGACAATTCCCCCGTAGATCCGCGTTTCAAGAAGAAGGAGGTCAAGGGAGTCACGGCCAAGGTGATCACAGTAGCCATGCTCGGCGGCGACTGTTACCCGGATACGCCCATCGGCATCAACCTCCCCAATCCGAACTGGATTCGCAAAAATCACGGCTCAAAATCTGTAACCCTGGGAAACATCACCTACGGCTACAACCAATCCACCCTGGATTCGGGCTTCAATGAGGAATTTTTCATCTCCGAGGAGGAAGTGGAACGGGCCAGACAATACGGGGCTCTGGCTGACGATCTGCACACGGACCTCCACGAGGTACTGGGGCACGCCTCAGGACAGCTTCTGCCCGGAGTCACCGAGGATGCGCTCAAAAATTACGCCTCCCCTGTCGAGGAAGCCAGGGCGGAATTGTTTGCGCTGTACTACATCTTGGATGACAAAATGGTCGCCATCGGTCTCATCCCAAGCTTGGAGGTCGGGAAAGCCGCATACGATGCCTACATCCAGAACGGCATCATGACCCAACTGAAACGCATCAAGCCCGGTAAAACCATCGAACAGGCTCATATGCGGGCGCGGGCTCTCATATCCCACTGGGTCTTCGAGAAAGGAAAGACCGGGAATGTCATCAGCAAGGAGATGAAGGACGGAAAAACCTATTTCGTGATCAACGACTATCCAAAGCTGCGGCAGCTTTTCGGCGAGCTGCTCAAGGAAGTTCAACGCATAACCAGCGAAGGAGATATCGATGCGGGTCAGGCTCTGGTGGAGACTTACGGTGTCAAGGTCGATCCGGATCTCCACAAGGAAGTTCTGGAGCGCTATTCAAAGCTGAACATCGCCCCCTACGGCGGTTTCATGAATCCTAAATACACAGTCGTCAAAGAGAACGGAAAGATCGTTGACATCCAAATCACTCATCCCTCCGACTATGTCAAACAAATGCTGCGCTACGGAAAAGAGTATTCCTTCTTGTGACGGACACCATCAGGATATGACTGATTAATTTGTGAGATTGATTCGATACAAGGCCAAACCTTGATATCAATCAAAATGGGTCTTAATCCAATCGACCCAACGCACCCAAATATCACGCTGGTGGACCGGATCCCCGGGGAAATGGCCGCCCACCGGGTAGGCGATAAACTCAACAGGCACCTTGTTGTCCTTCAGGGCGTAATAGAGCTTATAGGATTGGGTAACGGTCACTCGAGGATCGAGTGTGGTCGACAGGATTAAGGTTGGTGTCCGAATCTGGTGCGCATAGGCAATGGGAGACTGCCGCCAGTAGTTTTCCGCATTGTCGTTGAGCCAGGGAGACCCGCCCAGCCCGAACCCGGCCCAGTTATTCATATCGGCCAGATTGTACCAGTCGAACCAGTCGGTGACAGCGGCGCCGGCCACAGCCGCTCTCCAGCCTTGGTAGTGGGCGATCAGCCAGGTCGTCATGTAGCCACCGTATGACCAGCCGGTAACAGCCATCCGGGACTCGTCGATGATGCCGCGCTTTTTCAGAGCAGCAATTCCGGCCATCACATCTTTGCCGGGTCCCTCACCGGCGTCGTTGATCACAGCTCTCTGAAAATCGCGGCCCTGGTTGTTGCTTCCCCTGTAATTGGGGCTGAAGACAATCCATCCTTGCGCTGCCAACCATTGGCGGTTAAGGTTGAACGCTTCGGTCGAAGTCGACATCGGACCACCATGGATGTTCAGAACCAGAGGATATTTTTTGCCTTGTTCATAATCGGGGGGAAAGATCAGAACACCGTTTTCTTTGAATCCATCCGGTCCCTGCCAGTGTACAGTCTCTACCCGGCCGGTTTCACGGCTTGCCAACTCAGCGTTAAAAGCTGTCAGACGCCGAGGAGTACTGCTGAAAGATTCCATGAAGAAGACTTCGGCTGGCTTTTGGGGATCAGCGGCAACAAAAGCCATCTGGCCTTTTTTGTTGATGCTGATTCTTCCCATAGGATTGATATTCCCCAGATCGAGTTTTTGCGGTTTTTTGTTGAGGGGCTGGTGCCAGACTGAACTGCGGGTAAGATCCGGTCCGCTGACCAGCAGAGACAACGAATCCGGCATCCACGTTCCCGAAAGATCTCGATCTATTTCTGAGGCGGCATCGACGGGCTCTCCCCCATTCCTCGGCATGATGAAGACAGAGGAGGGATTAAATCCCGGCTCCTTTCCTCGAGTTCGATTAAAGGCAATATGCTTTCCATCCGGTGAATACTGTGGGCCAAAGATAGCTGTCGGGCCAGGAATGAGGTTGCGATGTCGCCCAGAGCTGAGATCAACCTCCATGAGCGAACATTGAAAAATCCCGCCCGAATGGGGAATGGATTGGGATACGTAGAGAATCGATTTTCCATCGGGAGACCAATCAAAGGTGGTCCCTCCAAAATAAGCCTGAATTCCTCCGGAATCAGAGGTCATTTGTTTTGCATCCTCCCCGGTCGAAGAAATGATCCAGAGTTGGCTCGGCATCGGTGCCGAATCGGCCAGATAGACGCTGGGGCCGACCCGGAACGATTTGTTGTGTTTTTCTTCACCCTCACGTTTCTCTGGAGCGTCCTCAGTACTGAAGGCAAAAGCTTTGCCGTCCGGACTCCAAACAAAGCCTTTTACGCCTTGTTTCGCATCTGTGATCGGCTGGGCTTCCCCTCCTCTCATATCCATCACGAAGATCTGTGGTTTTTTATCCTTGTTGAGAGCCAGAAAGGCCAGACGATCTCCGCTGGGAGACCAGCGCGGATGGCGGACGAAGTGCCGCTCATAGGTCAACGGTCGGCTTAGTCGGGTCTTGACGTCAATCAGGTAGAGTTGACCTTCAAAACGGTTCTCTTCATAATTCGGCCTAGATACCCGGACGACGATCCAATGGCCGTCCGGCGAGATTTGGGGATCGCTCAACCCGACTTGCCGCCCCAAATCCTTGATATTGATTGTCTTTGAATTTTGCTGCGCAGCTGGGATACCACTCCCGAACACAACGAGCATTCCCAAAACAAGAAAAATAATACCAAATTGACACAATGGGGACTGTTTGTTTTTTATAAGTTTCATAGCTGGTATCTAACCTCCTCTCTGATTTTGGTAAATAAAAAACCGTGATCGAACGTATCACACAATCATCAAGGCGGTCAATATCAAGCCAATCGGTTCCCTCAGGTGTGAGCGGCGGCCCACTGATGCCGCAAACTTGATAAAAGCAGGATTTTTAGCGACATAAAGTATAAAATATGCCACAGGTATGAAGAAAAACAGAGTCACAATCTTCAGCAATGGCATGAAGTACACTTTCAAGGATGTTCCCGAGAAAAAATTCCAGAACTATTTTTCTACATTCTTTCAGAACTACGACACAGTGGATTTCAAGCCCAAGGGTTTCCCTTTTAAACTTCAGATCGAACCCACAAACATATGCAACCTCCACTGCCCTCTTTGTCCTGTTGGGTGCGGCAAGCTTGGACGAAAGTCCGAACACATGACTTTTGATAAGTTCCGGTCAATCATCAATGACATGGAACAATATCTGCTTTTCCTCATTTTATGGAACTGGGGTGAACCGTTCATGAATCCGGAGCTTCCACAGATGATACGGTATGCCCACGAGCGCGGCATCAAGACGGTCACCAGCACGAATGCACATTTTATCAGCGATGAAGATTATGCCAGTCAAATTCTCGAATCCGGCCTGACGACCCTGATTGTCGCCATCGATTCACTGGAGGATAAAAAATATGGAATATATCGTCAGGGCGGAAAACTCGAAACGGCAACTCTCGGCCTAAAAAATCTCACTCGTATGAAAAAAGAGATCGGTTCGGAAACCCAGATCAATTTACGTATGATCGTTATGCGGCAAAACGAACATGAGGTGGATAGAATGAGAGATTTTGCTCGAGAGGCTGGTGCCGACATTTTCACGGCAAAAACCCTCAATCCGAGCTGTGGGCTCGATTCTCAGGATGCTGAGTCGGTGCCGCTGAACCCGAAGTACAGAAGATACGAGTACAGAGAGGGAACTTTTGAACGAATCCGAATTGACAATTCATGCACCCGGGTGTTCAGCATGGCAAATATCTTTGCGGGAGGCGAGGTCGTTCCCTGCGGTTACGATTTCAAGGGCGAACTCAAAGTCGGCAGCATCCTTGAGCGACCCTTTTCCGAGATCTGGATGAGCCGGGAGTTCGCAGAGACGCGAAGAAGAATTTGGTTAGAACCGCAAACTATACCGAAATGCGAGGCCTGTATCATTAATTACAGATTCAGCAAGAACGGAGAATTTCCAGAAATCACCTACTTCAATCAGTCTTTTTCTGAGAGGGTCAAGCATATGCTGTATGAGAAGGGCCGGAAGTTCTATGACAGATCCCCAAAAGGCAAGAAGCTCATCAAAATTGTCGAGAAGGCAAAACAAAGAATTTTTGGCGATATGCCCGGCTGATCTCAATCATTAGAGCTGATATTTGCCTTCATTGCGTGTCAGACCAATTTTCCGATAATCGGGTGGATGTTGTGTAACCAATGAATGTGATACCGCCGTCACACGCTCTCACGCCCTTAAAAGTCACGACCGGAGTATTTTGGTAGGTCGACTTCACATATTCCGTTAGAATTGTACCAAAGAACACACGAAATCCTTCTGAATCGAGAAACGTTTTAATGTTTTTCTCCACTGATTAAACCGGCTTTGATATCCTGGTCTATCTGTGCTATAAAAATGAGGATTTAGGAAGATGAGACAAAGCGTTAGGATTGTAGGCCTTTTGATTCTGTGCTCCATGCCCTTCTTTTTCTCAGGCTGCACAAATGGATCCCGTGATATCAATCTCGTCTTTGTTTCCATTGACACACTCAGAGCGGATCATCTCGGGTGCTACGAATACGAAAGAGATACCAGCCCCAACATCGACAGGTTCGCGGATAATGCAATTTTGTTCAAGAATGCTTTCAGCCATTCCCCCAAAACGGCTCCTTCCCATATGTCCATGTTCACATCCCTGTATCATACTGTCCACGGCGTCTTCATGTTCGACAAAAGAAGGGGTCCGGTCCCCTATGTCCTCGATAAGAAGATAACTCCCTTGGCGGAAATTCTGACTCGAAATGATTATACCTGTGTTGGTTTTACCGGCGGAGGGAATGTTTCTAAAGATTTTGGATTTGACCGGGGATTCGAAATTTTCGACAGCTCTCAAAATCACTGGCAAAAAGGGATTGATTGGCTTCGCGAAAATCACCAAAAGAAATTCTTTGTCTTTTTTCACACCTATGCCGTTCATGATCCCTACCTCCCTCCGGAACCGTACTTCTCCATGTTCGATCCGGAATACACGGGAAATATTGCACGCACCGATGGGCAGGATGACTGGTTCCAAATGAAAAATGCATTTTGGGATAACGTCGACAAAAACGATCCTCGAGACATCTCACATTTGATCGCCCTGTATGATGGCGGCATAAGGTACATGGACGAGCGATTGATGAAGCCTCTTTTTGAGGTCTTGGATGAATTGAGCCTAATGGAGAAAACCGTGGTTATCTTCACCTCTGACCATGGAGAGGAATTCAAAGAGCATGGACGATTCCTGCACGAACAGGTCTATGATGAGCTGCTCCATGTCCCGCTCATCATCTCTCTTCCTCCAGTTTTGGAAAAGGACATAAGAGAAAAATCCCCAAACACACAAGTCCGTTTGATCGATCTCATGCCGACCATACTCGAACTTTTGGGCATCAAATACAACCGAAAGGACCTTCAGGGCGCATCTCTGATACCGGTCATCGAAGGGAAAGAAAAACAGGATAGGACGCTCTATGCCTGCCGCATTCCGAGCTGGAGTCAGGACAAGCCCAGCATCAGAAACAACGTCATTAGACAGACGGGATTCAAGCTGATCCACAATGTCAAGAACCGACAGAATCCAACGGAACTCTATAACATACGGACTGATCCCGGAGAAAAGGAATCCATCCATGGAACCGAGAGAGAGAAAGTCAACCAATTAACCGGCCTCCTGCGCCTAATCATATCAAAAAATAGACAATTCAAAGAATCCCGGGGATATAGAGCGCGTCATGCAAAATTTGAAAAGGTCACTCTCAGGAAGCTCAGAGCTCTCGGTTACATTGAATAACGCGGGGACTGAAGGATCACTTGATATAGCTCAGGCTGTTATGCATTTCACAGGATTTGTCATCCAGTGAATCGACGTCGATTTCCCTGCCTTAGAATCCCTACAGATTCTGATAATAAATTCTAGTTAACGGTAAATCCAATCTTGAGCGTCACCTGATAATAGGATATCTTGCCGTCTTCGATATAACCGCGCGTTTCAACCACCTCAAACCACCTCATATTCTGAACGGTCTCGCCCGCTTTGGCCAGGGCATTTTGGATGGCGGCTTCCACGCTTTCCTTTGACGAGCCGACGATTTCGATCTTTTTATAGACATGTTCACTCATAAAAACCTCCTGATTTCTTTGAAAGACATTGATTATATCAGCATGAAACCTAAGGTCAATATGTTATGGATTATTTTTCGCGCTGAATAGCTCTTCTGAGTGTTACGAGTCCTATCACTCCACCCAGTAAAAAAGGCAGCACCACCTGGAGGCCAAACAAGCTGTAGGGCAGCAAAAAAACCGGAGGGGGATGCTGGAGATTGCTGGGAAGGGTTCGCAGGTAGTAGGAGAAAGCCGAAGAAATCCAGGTAAAACTCCAGGAGAGAAAAAGAGCGACCCCCAACCATTTTTTCTTTCCGTATAAAGACGGTTTCTTGAAGTAAGAAACCCAGGTTTTCCAGACAAAAAAGAAGAGAGAGACAAAGGAGCCCCAGGTATGGATGTTGAAACTGACGCTGTCCAACTCCAACGGAGGCTTGTTAACGGTCAAGGCGCCGATAAAACCCACGGTGCCGGCAAAAAGACCGAGCAGGTAGAGAATCGTGGCAAAATTTCCAAATGCGCGATGGGATTGAAAGAGGACGGGGTTGGCCTTTATCAATCCTGTTTTTTGGCGAATATATCCGGCATAGATGCCTGAACAAGCTTGAACAGTGGCGCAAACCATCCCTAGGGCAGTGATCAAGGTGTTGAACTCGGCGTGATTGATCGTCATGGCAGACTCCTCTCTGACGGCGTGTGAATGATGACCAATCCATAGTAGCCGTCCACGGTTAAATGATATCCTGTCTGGATGAAACGCGTGGCATGGGGAATCCCGGTCACGCAGGGAATTCCGTACTCCCTGGCAATGATGGCCCCATGGATCAGCATCCCGCCTCTGCGCTCCACAATCCCGGCCAGTAAAGGCACGGCAAAAGTCATGTTGGGATCGATGGCATCACAGACAAGGATCTCGCCCTTTTTGATTGCGAACAGATCGGACGTATCTCGGATTACCCTTGCTTTGCCACGCGCAATTCCTTGACTTGTCGGCTGTCCTTTCAGCTGACGGGCCTCGAGTGTCAATCCGGATTCTTCAAGCTTTTGGCCCGGCCAGTCACTGGATTGGAAAGGTTTAAATTGGACAGCCCTGAGGGCTTCCTCGACATTGGTCTTCAGAGCCTTTGTCTGTTCTTTTTTCCCTGTGCGTCGGGAAGATTCCATTATTGCATCCTGTAGCAGTGACTCCAACCGCCCAAGGTAGATGTTATCATCATCGCGAATCCGATAGCTTTTCCGGGCAAGGCTCAGCAGGTTTTTGGCATAACTTCGTTCCTCGTCCGGAAAAGCCGCAAAATACTCCTTTAATAGACGCTCGCGGACCTGGGTATCGTCGGCTATCTGTTTGTCTTCTGTGTGAGCCATTTCTCTCAAAAGATTCCAGAGGACATCTCTTTGATGGGCACACTGCCGTGCCTGACATCCAAACTCGGGATAGCGTTCCAAAAAACCTGCAATATCGGCAGACACATCCCCTTCGAGGCGTTGCCGGTCGAAATCTTTGGCCGTAATGTGCGGACGCAGTTTTTGGGCCAGCCTTTGCAGCTCTTGATTCCGCTGGAGGCTTTCAAGGTCCCTGTTCTGCAGAAGCTGCACGAATTCATAGGGATCCGAAGGCTGGATAACATCATTGTAGACCTGGCCGAAGAGTCTCACTCCATGGGCAAAAGGAATGAAGTCCTCCCAGTATATCCTTTTCCATTTCTCGTAGTACTGTTTGCGCTTTTTGATTTCCGCAGCCAGCTCTGCTATGGACAAACTCTTGAGATCGGTCTTTGAGAGGAATTCGGCATCTGCCATCATGCCGGGTATGAGTTCGTCTTCGATTTTGGTGCCAAGATCCCGCAGATTGTCATGGCTACGCCTGAGGCTGAGATCAAAGGACCGGCGGTCCTGCGGGGAATCTCTGGAAACTGTGGTGATCGGCCGGGCTTGAAGGATGTAAAGCCTTTCCTCTTTGAAGGTCCACTCCATATCTTGAGGCAAGTCAAAGACCTTCTCCACTTTTTTCAAGGCGGAGAGGACCTGAAAAACTTCATCTTCCTTCAACACCGGCATTTCAGCTAGCTCTGAAGGTGCTTTGTCGAGATCCACACCTTCTTTGAGAGGTACGGCCAGACGCAGATGTTCGGCTTGTGTGAATTCCCGGATTGCATCAGTCTCCCGGACAATGATCCATCGGTCAGGCTCTATATCTCCGTCGACAAGACCCTGGTTAAGACCGAATACCGCCTCTATGACAGTTTCATCCGCGTTCAGAGGATTCTGGCTGAAGGCCACCCCGGATTTATCACCACGGATCATCCTCTGGCAGACCACAGCCATGGCGCTGTCCTCGGCCTCTAATCCCAATTCTTTCTGGTAGAGCAGGGCTGCATCCGACCAGAGGGACGCCCAGACCAATCTGAGGTGTTTGAGAATCTCTTCTGGAGACCGGAGATTGACATAGGAGGCGTAGAGTCCGGCAAAGGAGGCTTCCGGAAGGTCCTCTGTGTTGGCCGAAGAACGGACTGCGACCGGGGATCCGTGGAAACAATCTTCGATGGATTTCCGGATAGGGAGATCCAAAGCTTTAGGCATGGACGCGCGGACAAAAAGATTGCGAATTCGCAGAGAGGCATCCCACAGCTCTTCCCAGCGCATGTCTTCAAAGCGCTTCCGCCCCAACTCCATCAATATCAAATCCTTCAATCCGGTGAGTTGAATAAAATCCTTGTAACACTGTGTGCTCAGACAGATCCCTTCGGGAATATTCAGACCGGCGCCGAGGAGTTTCCCCAGAGCTGCCGCTTTGCCACCGACTAGATTCCGGCTCTGAGGCTGACACTGTTCAAGGGGTATGATTGCACCACTCATCGCATTTTGATTTCCAAGACTTCCTGAAAACGGCTGACCAGGATGTATCTGTGAACATCCAATCGCATGAACACACAATTGGGATTGTTCACAAAATCTCCGAGATAGGGGTGTTTGTGGAGGTAACGGGCAAGATACTCTGAGTGTTCCGTGTTTTCTTCCGGCTGTGCTTCCCCCAAAGCCGTCAAGGCCAGGGCATCTTTGAAATCACGGGCAGTATTGGTACGGCTGTCTATTAGCATAGACACCTGCGAATATCTCTGGATATTGTGAAATTTTCTTGTATCACGAATCGTGGCAAAAAAAAGAGATTTGAGGTCATCGGAGGCAGCAAAACCGACCAGCGTGCAGTACGGGTATTCCTCTCCTCGTGTGGCCAGCACCGCCAGGGGTTGTTGATGGAGAAGCTTACGTATTTCGTCCAGAGGTTCTTTGGAATTCGTCTTCATGTTTGACTCCATAACGTTTTGCCAGGTGAGAAGGCTAATATTGTAATAAAAATCAAGCCAAAGAGAAACGGCTGGAGAGTTTCACCGATGACTTTTAGAGGCGGGCCTTCCATATCACAATCCGTGTATCACTGTACTGAGCACCTTCCTGATCCTGATAATTCGGGATAAAAACTTGTGTGCAGCAAGGGGCGTTTCCCGCTCTATTCATTCTTCTTGAGCTTTTCCACCATGTTCTTCCCATTGGTGTTTTGAGGATTCAGCTCGAGGGATTTTTCATAGTTTTCTAATGCCAGTTTCTTATCGCCGTTGATCATGTAGGCTTCACCGAGGCTGTCATAGACATTCCACGATTCGGGAAATGTCTCAACGTTCATTTTGAAGACAGCGATGGCTTCTTCGTTCTTTTTCATGCTGAGAAGCTCGTATCCGAAGTTGTTCATCACCCGCTCGGCGTATTCTGCGAAATTCGGATGGGTCTTCCTCAGCTGGTCAAACTTTTTCTTAAGGGCGCTGGGACCTGCTGTGAACAGCGTCTTTTCCAATTGAATTTTGTACTCAGCTTCCTTCTCCCAGGGATAACTCTTGGGATTCAAACGACGCGCTTCATCATAGTTTTTGGATGAAGATTCGGTCTTTCCAAGGGCAGCATAGATTTTTCCCAGTTTTTGATATGTCCACCACAGGTCAGGATGCTCTTTGGCGTTGAGTTTAAAAACCTCCAAGGCTTCTTCGGGCTTGCCCTCTGCGAACAAGTCATCCCCCAGAGCATCCATTTCTTCGGCATCCACATAATACGTCTCTGGATCTCTCTTTTTGTCCTCGTGAAATCCTGCCACGGCCGCATCAATACTCTCCTCTTCTATATTGGCTCTCAAGCTTTTGGCCAGCGACTCACGGATGTTGGCGAGACTGCCGGGCTCCTCCTGAGAAGCCGGAGGACCGGAGTTGAGCAGCTCGATGGCAAATTCAAGAACGGTGTCTTTCTCCTTCTGAATATCTTCATCCGTGTTGATGATTCGCAGGTCCGGAGGAACACCGATTCCCTCCCAGCAGAATCCGGAGTAATCCACAAAAAGCTTATAGGACACTCCGAACTGCCATCCGTTGGGGAGGGTATCGCCGTAGACATCAGCAAACACACCCGAGGTCAAATCGCCGACCACGGTCACGTGAGGCAGAACGCGCATGGCCAAGGCAAAATTCTCGGCGGCACTGATCGAGAACCGATTCGTCAAGAGGATGATGGGTTTGGTGAACCGGTGGGCACCGTCAGGCTTGACATACCAGTATTTGGGCGGAGAGAAATCATCATAGCTGGGCCCATTCCGGGTGTAGGTGATCATATACAGCCTTTTTTGATCGGCAAAACGGTCGGCAATGAGCTTTCCCACCCTATCGTCACCGCCGGAATTTTTTCTCACATCCACGATGATGGCCTTGGCATCCTTAAATGTCTTCAGTATCTCATCGATGACCGCCGTGCTCAGAGGAATGTTGCCGAAACCTTTGAAATGAAAATAGCCGATGCCCTCTGCCACCCAACCGAAGGCAAATAGGCCGTTCATTCTTTCCTTGAGCTCGCTTTTGATGTATTTTTCAGGAACGGGCCTCTCGTTCAAAAACTGCCTGGCTTCACTCGCGCTTTTGAAATTCTTTTTGCTCATGATCTCATTCAAAATTCCGGCGAAATAGATGCGGAAGGGTTTCTCTGAAGTCAGCCGGACATGGTTGTCATTGAGGTGCCCCAACATGTTGGACATGATTTCAAAAAGCTCGTCATCCGTGGTCTGAGGAGTCACTTTAGGTCTATACACTCTGTACAGGGCTTTCCAGTCCACGCTTTTTGCCCCGAACAGGGCATAATTCCTGTCAAAGGCTTTCCACAGATATTCGAAGTTCTTTTCCGGCTCGCTCAATTCTTGGGCATGAGCCAAAACTAGGCTAAATATAACAAGCACACCAATCCAAAAAAAACGTTCACGCATCGTGATCTCCTTCCTCTGTCATTAATTCACTCATTGGAATCTTTTTGGTAAGTTTGTCTATTCCTTACTTATATCAGAATTCTCTTTTTTATTGATTTAGGAGTCATACTCATTATAAAAATATTAACAAGGAATGAGAAGGGAGATATTATGAATAACAGACAAAAAACAGAATGCGTGCGACCATCACCTGCACCGATGCCGACAATACCCAGACTCCCATCTTGGCGCCGCCACCCTTTGTGAGCATCCCTCGGAAAAATCGTATCCTGCGGCAGGGCCAACCTCATTGTTGGGGTCAGACTTGAATTTATTGAATAACTACGAATATCTCTCTGAAGAGCACATCAAAAGGAATAGTTATTCAATAAATTCAAGTCTTCTATGATGATTTAACGCAAGTTTTTATTTCTTCTC
>Ga0180432_10002611_pt1 | contig 26892 bp, 17 predicted proteins | sample SS_ome_10_FD_132414 | JGI IMG/M metagenome (GOLD analysis project Ga0180432, IMG submission 132414) | Hypersaline lake sediment archaeal communities from the Salton Sea, California, USA - SS_1_MS_2 metaG | ecosystem: Environmental > Aquatic > Non-marine Saline and Alkaline > Hypersaline >... | reverse complement strand
TTCAGTAGAGACCCTAGACCTCGGAGGTCTCTGCCGAGCTTGTGCTCGCCCAAAACCGCTGATTTGGGCAGTTTTTGAGCCTGAAAACACATCTCATTAGACCTCCGAGGTCTTGCCCAACTTGTTTGAAACGCACCCTTTTTATTTGGTCTCAATAGCGATTTATGCTACAATCTGGCGGGATGGTTCGGTGGCAAGTTGAAATAGGTTGACACTTTTGTGTCTGCTTCAAACTACCGCCCGGCAAAAGTCGCCGGGCTACAAAGCAGCGGGGGATAAATCCCCCTTACTTTCCACGAAAAACAGCCGTTTTCTTGCTGAATTGTAATGGTAAGCCCGATTTTATCGGGCCTCGATTTTATCGGAATACGCATCGGGCCCTGCTCTGCGGGCCGCACGAGAAAATGTCAACAAAATCGTGAACCATCCCAATCTAGCGCAATGAACGGCAGCAATTCTCATCATAATGTCGTGGGCAAGTGGATTGGAGGCTTTAGCCGGATTTGGAATGTCAAAAAGCACCGGCTGAAGCCTCGAATCCGGTAAAATGAGAATTGCTGAATGAACGGGGAGCGTGTGTCGTGAGTCGCAAAGTATGTCTCTGGAGCGTGACGTTAGTGCTGTTGGCCTGCAGCAGCCTGCCCTACCTCGTCGCCTGGGCAGCGACGCCCGAGAATGCGCACTTCACCGGGTTGTTGGTCAATCCATTCGACGGGCACTCTTACATCGCCAAAATGCGCCAGGGACTGGATGGCTCCTTCCGCTTCCGGCTGGCATTCACGCCCGAACCACAGACCGGAGCCTATCTGTTCCTGCTCCACCTCGCGCTGGGCCATCTGGCGCGCTGGACCAGACTGCCGCTCATCGCCGTGTATCACGCGGCGCGGCTGCTGACGAGCGCCACCCTGCTCGTGACGGTCAATCGCTTTATCCTCTCCCTGGGAGGAGAGCGGGCGCAACGACGACTGGCCCTGCTGCTGTCGGCCGTCTCGTCGGGGCTGGGGTGGCTGGTCGCGTTGCTGGGCTACCGGTCCGCCGACCTGTGGGTGCCAGAAGCGTTCGTGTTCTACTCAATAATGGACACCTTGCACTTCCCACTGGCCATCGCGCTGATGCTGGTGGTGCTGATGGCGTTGGCCCGCCCCGGCCGGCAACCGAGTTGGCGCGAAACACTGGTCGCGGCCGCGGCGTCGGTGGGGCTGGGCGTGGTGCAGCCCTTTGGCGTAATCCCGGTCTATGCCACGCTGGCGGTCTGGCTGGCCTTGCGCTGGCTGCGCGACCGGCGGATGGAGTGGCGGCGGGTCGGCTGGACGGCAGTGGCCGGGCTGGCGGCGCTGGCCTATCCGCTGTACGGCCTGCTGGCTATCCGGGCCGACCCGGCGCTGGTCGCCTGGAGCACGCAGAACCAGACCCCCTCGCCGCCGCCGTGGGACTGGCTGCTGAGCTTTGGCCTGCTGGCGGCGCTGGCGCTGCCGGGCGCGGTGAAAGTAGCCCGCCGGCGGGCCGATGGCGGCCTGCTATTGCTGGCCTGGGTGATCGCCGCAGGCGTGGGGATGTACGCGCCTCTGGCGCTCCAGCGACGATTGGCTCTGGGATTGCAGGTACCGCTGGCGCTGTTGGCAGCGGCGGGCTGGCAACAAGTGATACAGCCTCGACTGCGACGGCGGCGAAAGGTATTGACTATGGCGCTGGTGGCCTTCTCGTCGCTGACCAACCTGTTCCTGATGGCGATCTTTGCGCTCGGGGCGTTGGGCGGCGAGCCACGATTCTACCTGAGCGAGAACGAGTGGCAGGCGCTGATGTGGCTGCGAGCTCAAGTATCTCACGATCAGGTGGTGTTGTGTGCGCCCCAGACCGGAATGTTCGTGCCGGCCTGGGCCGGACAGCGCGTGGTCTACGGCCACCCCTTCGAGACGGTGGACGCAGAGAGACGGAAAGCACAGGTGGAGACATACTGGGCCGGCGAAATGGATGCGGTGGAGCGAGAATCGTTCTTGCAAGAGAACGGCGTGGGATACGCGCTGGTCGGGCCGAGGGAGTTAGAGATTGGAGATTGGAGATTGGAGATTGGGGATTGGAGGCTGGTGTTCGAGGCGGGTGACGTGAGAGTATACGAGGTGACGCAGTGACGAGGAAATGGGGTACATCTTTCATTGCCTACTGCTCATTGCTAATCCTAGCGCTGATACTGCTTGGGCCGGTGGTGCTCCATCCAACCTGGTGGCTGTGGAAACCAAAAGCTCCGCACTCTGATCTGGCGGTGACGCACTGGCCGAACGCCAACTTTACGCGGCGGGCGTTGTGGGAACAGGACCAGTTCCCGCTATGGCGGCCCACGATCATGAGCGGGACGCCCTTTGCCGCTAACCCACTGGCGGGCTTGTACTATCCACCTAACTGGCTCTTCCTGTTCCCGCCCTGGCTGCCGCTGGAGGTGGGATTCAACCTTTCAGCACTCGCTCACTTGTGGCTGGCGGGGGCGGCGATGTACGCGCTGATGCGGCGCGGCCTGGGCGCCGGCGTGTGGGGGGCGCTGGCGGCGGCGGTGGCCTACGAGGCGTCTCCCAAATTGCTGGCCCACCTGGGCGCAGGGCACGTGGGATGGGCGCAGGCGTGGGGATGGCTGCCGCTGGTCGTGCTGTGCGTGATGCAAGCGGGCGGGGGGACAGGGGAGCAGAGGAGCAGGGGAGCAAAGGAACAGAAGAGCGCGTGGGCGGTGGGGGCGGGAGCGGCGCTGGCGATACAATTCTGCGCCGACGTGCGTATGACAGCCTACACACTGATAGCAGCCGTAACCCTGGTGTTGGTGTTGGTGTTTGCGATTCGCGATTCGCAATTCGCAATTCGCTTATTCGCTCATTCGCTCATTCGCTCATTCGCCATCTTTCTGGGCCTGGCGGCCTGCCAGTGGGTGCCTTTGGCGGCGCTATTGCCGGAGACCACGCGGGCCTCGATGACGCTGAACGACGCAGCGGTCTGGTCGCTGCCGCCGCACTACCTGCTGGGACTGCTGGTCGCCGACCGGGGCGGCTTTCACGAGTGGATGACCTACGTCGGGCTGAGCACGCTGGCGCTGGCGACGCTGGGCGTGTGGCAGGCGCGGCGCGTACGGCGGCGGCGCTGGCTGGCCGGCTGGCTGCTGGGCCTGGCGGTCTTGGCCGCCTGGTTCAGCCTGGGAGAGAACGGCGCCATCTTTACTCTGCTCTACCGGCTGATACCCGGAGTGGGACTGTTGCGCGTGCCGCCACGTATATGGGTATTGGCGACCTTTGCGGCGGCGGCGCTGGCCGGGCTGGGCGTGGATGAAACGATCCGCCGGGAGGGCAGACGCCGCCGCGCCGGCCCGCTGGTGTTCGGACTGGTCGCCGTCGGGCTGGTGGCGGCGGATCTATTGAGCGTGGACGCGACCCTGATCGGCGCCCTTCCGCCGCAACAAGTATTCGCCCCCGTTCAAAATGTGGCGCTGTACCTGGCGCGCGCTAGAGAGAAGGAGGACTTTCGAGTCTATTCTCCCTCGTTCAGCCTCCCCCAGCACACAGCCGAACTATACGGCCTCGACCTGGTCGGTGGGGTGGATCCGCTCCAACTGCGCGTCTACGCCGATTATCTCAACCGCGCGGCCGGCGTGGAGACGGGCGGGTATGGCGTGACACTGCCCACCCTGCCGCCCACCGGCGAGGTCGAAACGGCCCTGGCGGGGATCGTGCCCGATGCGCGGATGATGGCTCAACTGGGCGTCAGATACGCCGTATCCGCCTTCCCGTTCGAGCAGGAGCCGTCCGCAGAGTCGGACTGGCTGCCCTTAGCTGCAAAAGACGGCGTCTACCTGTACGAAAACGCTGTAGGGACGGCGCTGCCCTCCGGCTCGCTCGCATCCAGCGACCCCGTGATCGCGCTGCGGGACGGGGCCGTGCTGTTCGAGTATCAGCCCCGCCCCGTCTATTGGGGCGGGGCCGTCTCCGGCGCGACGTTAGTGGGGCTGGTCATTTGGTGGGCGCTTGGGAGCAGACGATCGTGGACGTCGCCATAACGCGCCGCGAGTACCACTTCGTGATCCTGCTGGGGATGGCGGCTCTCGCCATCACCTCCATCCCCTACCTCCTCGGCGCTGCGCTGGCGACAGAGGGCCGCGTCTTTGGCGGCTTTGTCTACGCAGTGGAGGATTGCTACTCCTACCTGGCCAAGATGCGGCAGGGAGCCGAGGGCGACTGGCTGTTCCACATCGCCTACACGCCGGAGCCGCATCAGGGCGCCTTCTTCTTCCCCTTCCACCTGCTGCTGGGTAAAACGGCGGCCCTGCTGCCGGGCGGCGACCTCACGACGCGCCTGGTGCTCGTCTACCACGCGGCGCGGTTGGCCTGCGGATTGGGACTGCTGTTGATGACCTACCGCTTTCTGGCCGAGTTCACACACCGGTTGGTGGTGCGGCGGGTGGCCTGGTTGATGGTCACTTTCGGCGGGGGGCTGGGCTGGCTGCTGGTCGCGCTGGGGCAATCCCACTGGTTGGAAAGTATGCCGCTGGATTTCATCCTCCCGGAGGGATTCACGTTTCTGGTTCTGTACGGCTTTCCTCACATCGCTCTAGGGCGGACGCTGCTGTTGTGGGGACTCTTGCTCCTGCTGAAAGCGTGGGGAAAAAGTACAACGTCCAAAGTCCCAAGCTCGACGTCCAATACCCAAAGTCCAAGCCACGCTTCACGTTTCACTCTCCCCGCCGCAGGCGCGGGTGTATGCTGGCTGACGATGGGCCTCGTCGTCCCCTTCTACGTCGCAGTGGCCTGGGCAGTGACCGGGGCCGCCTGCCTGGCGTTGGCGCTGCGCGAACGGCGGGTTCCCTGGCGCGAGGGGGTGCTGGCGGGACTGGCCGCCCTCATCTCCGCGCCGGCCGTGGCCTACAGCGCCTGGGTGTTCACCCACGACCGCGTGTACGCGACCTGGGCCGCCCAGAACTTGATCCTCTCGCCACACCCCTTGCACTACCTGGCGGCCTATGGAGCACCGTTGCTGCTGGCGGCCTTTGCCGTGCGCGAGGCCTGGCGCGACGAGGGGCCGGCCTGGCTGCCGCTGGCGTGGGTGGCGGTCGCGCCGCTGCTGGTCTACCTGCCCTTCAACCTGCAACGCCGGCTGGTCGAAGGAGCCCAAGTACCCCTCAGCCTGCTGGCGGCCTGGGGATTGGCAAAGATATCAAGTTTCGAGTTTCGAGTTTCGAGTCCCACATCCAGGCTGATGGTGGGCGTTCTCCTGACCGCCCTATCGCTCACCAACGTCCTGCTGGTGGCAGGGAACTCGCTGGCGCTGCGCGGGCATCCGGCCCCGATCTACCGGGACGCGGGCGAGATTGCCGCGCTGGACTGGCTCGCCGGGCAGGCGCGGCTCGACGACGTGGTGCTGGCGGCCTACACGACGGGCAACTACCTGCCGGCGCGGGTGGGGGCGCGGGCGTTCGTGGGGCACGGGCCGGAGAGCGTCCACGCCGAGGAGAAAAAGACGCAGGTAACTCGATTCTTCGGCGCGACGACGGAAGATGCATGGAGACGACATCTGTTGGCCAAGTACAGTGTAGACTATGTCTTCTGGGGACCGGCCGAGCAGGCGCTGGGCGACTTTGAGCCGCGCAACGCAGGCTTCCTCGAACCCATCTATGAGACAGACGATTACACCTTGTTCGAGGTGGTCAAGTGAGCGCCCCAAGCCCGGTGACGCGGCCAGAGTACCACTGGGTGCTGTTCGCGAGCTTGGCGGCGCTGGCGATCACGTGCCTGCCCTACCTGTTGGGCTGGTCGCTGGAAACGGAGGAGCAAGCCTTTGGCGGCTGTATCTTTTTGGCCGACGACTGCTACTCCTACCTGGCCAAGATGCAGCGAGCAGCCCAGGGCGAGTGGCTGCTCCAAATGCCCTACACTCCCGAACCTCACGCCCGGACGTTGATCTATGTTTTCTACGTTCTGCTGGGCAAGCTGGCTGCCTTGACCGGTCTCTCCACCGTGGCAACGTACCACGCGACGCGCGTGCTCTTGGGGCTGGGCCTGTTGCTGACGGCATATCGCTTCCTGGCCGAGTTCACGCCCCGGCTGGCTGTGCGGCGGGTGGCCTGGTTGATGGTCACTTTCGGCGGGGGGCTGGGCTGGCTGCTGGTCGCGCTGGGACAATCCAACTGGCTGGGCGGTCCCCCCTTGGACTTTTACCTGCCGGAGGGTTTCGCCTTTCTGGTACTGCTCGGCTTCCCGCACCTGGCGGCGGCCCAGTCTTTGCTGCTGTGGGGACTCTTGCTCCTGCTGAAGGCGTGGGGAAAAAGTACAACGTCCAAAGTCCCAAGTCCGACGTCCAATACCCAACGTCCAAGCCACGCTTCACGTTTCACGTTTCACGTTTCACGTTTGACGTTTGACGCTTCACGTTTCACTCTCCCCGCCGCAGGCGCGGGTGTATGCTGGCTGACGATGGGCCTCGTCGTCCCCTTCTACGTCGCAGTGGCCTGGGCAGTGACCGGGGCCGCCTGCCTGGCGCTGGCGCTGCGCGAACGGCGGGTTCCCTGGCGCGAGGGGGTGCTGGCGGGACTGGCCGCCCTCATCGCCGCGCCGGCCGTGGCCTACAGCGCCTGGGTGTTCACCCACGACCGCGTGTACGCGACCTGGGCCGCCCAGAACCTGATCCTCTCGCCACACCCCTTGCACTACCTGGCGGCCTATGGAGCACCGTTGCTGCTGGCGGCCTTTGCCGTGCGCGAGGCCTGGCGCGAAGAGGGGCCGGCCTGGCTGCCGCTGGCGTGGGTGGCGGTCGCGCCGCTGCTGATCTACCTGCCCTTCAACCTGCAACGCCGGCTGGTCGAAGGGGCCCAAGTACCCCTCAGCCTGCTGGCGGCCTGGGGAGCGGCGCGCTTGTGGCACTTGGGCAAAAGTACTATCCCACACCGGCTCTTCAAGCCGGTGCTCATCAGGCGCTGCATAGTCGCGGCGCTGCTGGCGACCATGCTGCCCACCAGTCTCATCCTCCTGATCGGCAGCAGCGGGTGGATGTTCGCCCGTCCCGCGCCCATTTTTCGCGACCGCGCCGAAATAGCCGCGCTAGATTGGCTGGCCGGGCGGACCCAGCCCAACGACGCGATCCTGACAGCTTACGACACCGGCACCTACCTGCCGGTGCGTGTGGGCGCGCGGGTCTTTCTGGGCCACGGCCTGGAGACGGTGGATGCCGACGGCAAAGAGGCCATGGTCACCCGCTTCTTTGGCGCAGCGCCGGAAGACTCCTGGAAAGAATGGTTGCTGGCAGAATATGGCGTGGACTATGTCTTTTGGGGACCGGCGGAGCGGGCGCTGGGAGATTTCGACCCCAACCAGGCACCGTATCTGAAGCAGGTCTACGACGCAGGGGGGTATCGCGTGTTCGAGGTCAAGCAATGAAGACAGGAAGCGGAAAGAAAGAGACAAAAAGTCACGTTTCACGCTTTACGCTTTACGCTTTACGTTTTACGCCCCTGATCATTTTCCCATTGCCCCTGCTGTGGCGACCGCTGTTCGCGGGCGAAGCTTTCTTCTGGGGCACTCCCCTCCTGCAATTCGTGCCGTGGCAGCGCATGGCGGCCGAGATGTGGCGGGCCGGTCATCTGCCGCTGTGGAATCACTTGGTGGGCTGCGGGGCGCCGCTGGCGGCCAATTACCAGACGGCCGCCTTTTACCCGCTGAACGCGCTCTACCTGCTGCTGCCGGCCGAGGTGGCTCTGAGCTGGACAACCGCGCTCCACCTGATGCTCGCCGGATGGGGCATGTACCGCTGGGCCAGGGCCGTGGGGCTAGATCGCTTCCCGGCCCTCATCGGCGCGCTGGCGCTGGAAGGGAGCGGCTTTCTGGTGGCGCGGGCGGCTCTGTTTCCCAGCATCGCTTTCACCTTTCCCTGGTTGGCCGTCTGGCTATGGCGGGCCGAGCGCTTGACGCAAAGCCAGCGGCTACGCGACGCGCTGTGGCTGGGCCTCTCGCTGGGCCTGGGTCTCCTGGCCGGCCACGCGCAAACCGCTTTCTACGGCGGCGTGCTGTTGGCAGCCTACCTGATCTTGCGAACGATCCAAGAAGCAAAAAGCGCATCACGTCTCACGTTTCACGTTTCACGCTTCACGTTTCACGTTTCACGCTTCACGTTTCACGTTTCACGTTTCACTTTACTGATTGCTCTCTCACTTGCCATCGGCGTGGGTCTGGCCGCGGTGCAACTCCTGCCAACTGCGGAGCTGATGCTCTCGTCGCAGCGATCATCTGGCGTTAGCTATGACTCGGCTATGACCTACTCGTTCTGGCCCTGGCGTTTGATCACTTTAGCTGCCCCCGACTTTTTCGGCAATCCAGGCCAGGGCAACTATCGCGGCTACGCCGCCTACTGGGAGGACGCGGGGTACGTAGGCCTGCTGCCGCTGCTCCTGGCGACAGAAGCGGTGGTAAGCAGAAAGCGGGCCTGCGCCACGCCTCGCACCTCACGTTTCACGTTTGACGTTTCACGTTTCACGTTTGACGTTTCACGTTTCACGTTTCACGCCGTCTGGTTCTGGCTAGTTAGCGCGATCATCGCACTCGTGTTGGCGTTGGGCAAGAACACGCCCGTTTTCCCGTTTCTCTTCCATCACGTGCCCACTTTCGACATGTTCCAATCCCCCGCCCGCTGGCTGGCCGTGACCACCGTCGCGCTGGCGGCGTTGGCGGCGCTGGGCGCACAGCGGTGGCCCAGGGGACATCGCGGGCGGCGGCGAGGGGCGCTGGGAATAGTGGTGGGCGTCGCCGTGCTCGTCGGCGGGTTGGCCGCGCCACGCCTGGTCGCCAGTGTGCCCTCCACTTTTGGCGCAGCGACCGCCCGGCTCGGCGGGACCCTGGCCGTGGCGGGGACGCTCGCACTGTTGCGGCGGGACACGATCGGCTGGCAAGCAGCGGTGACAGGGTTCGTCGCGCTGGACCTGCTGCTGTTCGGCTGGCCGCTGCTGCCAACGGTGGAGCGATCGTTGTACCAGAACGTCACGAGCACGGCCATACATTTGGAATACGAACCCGGCCCGGCGGCCCGGGTCTATTGGCCCGCCGACCCCATTGAGCCGAACAGCGATTACGGGGCCGAGTACCGGGTCAAATTCGGCTATCTCAACTTTGATAGCTGTGGTCCCCGCCAGGCTAGTCACTGGTGGGAGATGCGCGAGGCCCTGCTGCCCAACACGGGAATGTTGGATGGCGTGCCCTCGGCCAACAACTTTGACCCGCTGCTGGTCGGCCGGTACGCCGATCTTTTAGAGGCGGCAGTCGAGACGCCGGCCCTGCTGCGGGTGATGGGCGTGACCCACGTCATCAGCGACCGCCCCTGGCCAGGGGGGGAAGAAATGGAGTACCGGGAGTCAAAGACTGCCAGGCTATATCGACTCCCCAACGCTCTGGGCCGCGCCTGGATCGCGCCGGCCGCTCGCTACGTCCCCCCCGGCGAGATGCTGGCCTCCCTCACCGACCCCGCCTTCGACCCCAGCGCAGAAGTATTATTGGAGACCAATTCTCTCTCCCGCCATTCGCAATTCGCAATTCGCAATTCGCTCACCTTGCACGATACCCCCAACAGAGTTACAATACACGCCATTCTGGACGCGCCAGGCTACCTGGTGCTGGCCGATACCTGGCACCCGGGCTGGCGGGCGACAGTGGATGGCCGGCCGGCCGACCTGCTGCGGGCCAACTATGCTTTTCGGGCCGTCCGGTTGGAGGCAGGGGAGCACGTGGTGGAAATGGACTATCGTCCAGCGTCGGTGCTCGTGGGCGCAACTTTGAGCCTGACGGCGCTGGCCGTGCTCGTCGCTGGGCTGCTGTTGACGCGCCGCATCCGAATCTAGCACTGGAGGCAGTTTTGCAGGTAACCGTAATCGTACCGACCTATAACGAACAGGAGAACATAGAATCGTTGGTGACGCAGTTGCTCGCGCTGCCGACGGGAGTGCACGTCATCGTCGTGGACGACAATTCACCCGACGGCACGGGCCAGATCGCCGACCGGCTGGCGGCGGAGAACGACGGGCGGGTGCAGGTCATCCACCGCGCCGGCAAGCTGGGATTGGGCACCGCCTACATCGCCGGCTTCGAACGGGCGCTGGTCGAGGGAGCCGACCTCATCTGCACTATGGACGCCGATTTCTCCCACAATCCACGTTACATCCCCGCTATGGTGGAAAAGATTGGGCAGGGCTACGACCTGGTCATCGGCTCGCGCTACGTGCCGGGCGGCGGGACCAGCGGCTGCACCTTTGATCGCAAACTACTCAGTTGGGGGGCCAACGGTTTCGCCCGCGTGATGCTGGGCCTACACGCCAGTGATACGACGGCCGGATTTCGCTGCTATCGTCGCCAGGTGTTGGAGAGCGTGGACTTGGACGAGATAAAAGCCAGCGGGTACTCGTTTCTGATCGAGATGCTCTATCGGGTGCAGCGGCGCGGCTGGCGCGTGGGAGGCGTCCCCATCATCTTTGAGAACCGCCGCCTGGGCACCTCGAAAATCTCCCAAGATGAGATCGTCAAAGCGCTGGGGACGGTGCTGCGGCTGGCACGGATGCGCCTGACTGGCAAGTCACTCTGATGGAATACGTGCGCTGTAACCTCTGCGGAGCCGACGATACCGTCGCGCTCTATCCCTGTACCATCGAGGAGAATCCCGGAGGAAACTGGTCGGCCTTTGCCTGCACCCACGCCGGATATGGCCGCCATCATACCATCGTTCAATGCCAGGAGTGCGGCCTGGTCTACACCAACCCTCGCCTGGGCCGTCGCGACATCCTCGATACTTACGAGGCGGTCGAGGATCCGCTCTACGTGGAGGAGCGGGAGGGGCGGGTATTGACCTTTGAGCATCATCTGAAGCCACTGGAGCGGCTCAGCGGCCCGCCCGCCGGTCGCCCGCTGCTGGACGTGGGTTGCCACACGGGGGTCTTTGTCGAGATCGCGGCCCGTCACGGCTGGGATGCCTGGGGGATAGAGCCTTCCCGCTGGGCGGTGGAACGGGCGCAGGCACGCGGGTTGCGCGTGATACAGGGAACCCTGGGGACGGCTGGCCTGCCGGAGACGCACTTTGACATGGTGACGATGTGGGACGTGATCGAGCACCTGACCGATCCGCGCGGCGCGCTCCAACAGGTATACCGGCTGCTCAAGCCGGGCGGCTTGGCGGTGGTGCACACGATTGACATCGAGAGCCTCTTTGCGCGGTCTATGGGCGCGCGCTGGCCGTGGCTGATGGAGATGCACATCTACTACTTTTCGCGGCGCACGCTGCGGGCAATGCTGGAAAAGTGCGGGTTCCAAGTGCTCAGCGATAGGCCCCAGGGACGCTACTTGCGGTTGGGCTATCTGATGAATCGGGTAGGCGCGCTGCTGCCACCGGTGGGCCGGCCAGCGGAGTGGCTGGTGACAAAGCTGGGGCTGCGCGGAGTGGCCGTGCCGGTGAATTTGGGGGACCTGTTCACCGCGTATGCGCGCAAGCCAGCGACCACTCTGTGAGTAATTTCCGGCCCTGAAACATCACTGATGGGCATCTGTTCCCGACGGCGCATGCTATGCTGAACCAGACGACCTGCCGTAGAGTACTACATACGGGACCCTGACGCTCGTATGATACACGACAAATCCCTCGCGCCGCCGCTGGTAATCGTTCTCGTCGCGCTGCTTATTCTGGCAGCGACCGCTGCTTGCGCTGCGCCTACTCCCGTCACGGCTTTCGTCACCGCCACTCCAACGAACACTCTCGTACCAACGAACACGCCTGCGCCGACAGCCACGCCAACCCCCACGCTTACTCCCACCCCCACCCCCCTGCCGAGCAGCGCCTTGCTAGAGCCGACGAACTACCAACCGCAGACCTACAACAACTGCGGCCCTTGCAGTATCGCCATCCTGCTGGGCTACTATGGCCCCTGGATCACGCAACACGAGGTCAACGACATAGTTCCGCCCGGCCCTTCGGTGTGCGCCAGCGCCGACTATATGCCCCATCACCAACTCGAGGGCAGAGCGTACCAGGTGCCGTCGCTCCGCGACCCAATCCGGTTGCTACTGGCCAACGGCATCCCCGTCATTGCCAGCCAACGGTTGGAACTGGAAAGCGACATCGGCCACTATCGCGTCATCAAGGGGTACGACGACGCGGCGGGCGAGTTCATCTCGGACGATCCTCTGCAAAGCAAAGGGCCAGACTATCACATTGATTACGAAACCTTTGCCAGACTTGCCAGGCGCGGCGCTTTCGTCGCCGTCTACCCTCCCGAGATGGACGCGCAGGTGCAATCTCTGATGAGAAGCCAGCGAGGGGTGCACGAGGTTCACTACTGCCCGCCCTGACCACCCGATGAGCATGAGCCATCTAGTTAGCCGGCCCAGCACAACTTGGATTGAGACATGACCAAGCCACGAATCATGCCAATCCGCTGTTCTGACACCGCCAGAGAGACTAGGAAAGAATCAACCATCTCGCGCATCCTCCCGCTCGACGCGCTGCGCGGCCTGCTCATCGTCCTGATGGCCCTCGACCACGCCAATCACTTTATTGCCCAAAAGCACTCTGCGGGCGAGTACTGGGCCTGGCCGTTCCCCCGTTACGACGATGCGCTCTCATTCGTCACCCGCCTGGTGACGCATCTCTCCGCGCCGGGTTTCTTCTTTTTGATGGGGGCCGGCATGCTGCTCTTTGCCAACTCCCGCCGAAAACAGGGCTGGAGCGAACGGGCCATCGTCGGGCATCTATTGATTCGCGGCGGGCTGCTGATCGAGTTGCAACTGCTGATCGTCAACCGCGCCTGGGAGCTTTCAGCCGGAGGATGGGCGTTGGAGACCTACATCGGCGTGCTGTTTGCCCTGGGCGGCGCAATGATCCTGGGCAGCCTGCTTTTGTGGCTCAAGCCCAACACCTTGTTGCCATTGACCATCACGGTCGCTCTGGCCGCCGAACTGCTGACCCCTGACCCCGGCCAATGGAATCAGACGTTCACGTTGCCGGCCCGCCTGTTGCTGGTTCCCGGTGGAGATCTCGAATTGTGGGTGAACTATCCGGTGCTGCCCTGGCTGGAACTGGTCAGTTTGGGCATCCTCTTTGGGCACTGGCTGGTGGACGACTCTCAGAAAGCGTTCGAGCGGGCGCTCAAACTGGGGGTGGCGTTTCTCCTGGCCTTTTTCGCGCTCCGCGCCCTCGACGGCTTTGGCAACATCCGCCCACGCGCGGGAAACAACTGGATAGATTTTCTCAACGTGGTCAAGTACCCGCCCAGCATCACTTTCAATCTGTTGACGATGGGCGTAAACCTGGTCATCGTGGGGCTGCTCGCCCGGGCGAGCGGTAAATTGAGACACTACTTTTTCCGCCCCCTGATCCCGTTTGGGCAGGCGCCGTTGTTCTTTTACCTGACCCATCTCTTTCTGTACGCCGGACTCGGCCTGTGGCTGACGCCCGACGGCGTCAGTATTCCCACAATGTACCTCTATTGGCTGTTGGGTTTGCTGATCCTGTATCCACCGTGTTTGTGGTATGAGAGGCTCAAACACCGTCAGCCTGCCAATTCAATTCTGCGTTTCTTCTAGTGAGACGGTCAGAGATTACGCACATCGGCCAGTGGATGGCGCCGGATCGCTCTTATCGGGGAAGGAGGGTTGGGTTATGAGCTATGAAAAAGCAACCATCTACTTTTACACCGGCACCGGCAACTCTTACCGTGTAGCGACCTGGATAGCGGAAGCCGCTCGCAGCGCGGGCGCCGCCGTCACCGTGCGCCCCGTCGAGTCGGGCGATCCCGTGAAGGAAATCGGTCAGGGCGAGACCGCGCTCCTGGGGCTGGCGACGCCGACCCACGGTTTCACCACGCCCTGGGCCATGCTGCGTTTTGCCCTGCGCCTGCCGCGCCGCAACGGAACTCGTGCCCTGGTCGTCGCTACCCGCGCCGGAGGCAAGATCGGCCCGCTCTTCACGCCGGGGATCGAAGGCAGCGCCACCTGCCTGGCGGCCCTCGTCCTGGCCCTGAAGGGCTACCGCGTCCGGGGCGTGACGGGGGTGGATATGCCCTCCAACTGGATCGCGCTGCATCCGGGTCTCGCGCCGGATACGGTGGCCGGGATCGTGGTGCGGGCCAGGGAAAAGACCACCCGCTTCACAGACGTCATCCTCTCCGGTCAGCGCCGCTTCACCGGCTTGATCCCTCTCCTGATCGGCCTGTACTTTTTCTACATCTCGCTCGGCTACTTGTTGATAGGGCGATTCTTTCTGAGCAAGCTGTTCTTTGCCTCCGACCGCTGCACCGGCTGCGGCCTCTGCGCCAAACACTGCCCGAACCAGGCCATCAAGATGAGGGGCAGCGGCGACCACCGCCGCCCGTATTGGACTTTTCACTGCGAAAGCTGCATGCGCTGTATGGCCTACTGCCCCACCCGATCGGTCGAGGCCAGCCACCTGCTGGCCATAGGAGTATATCTCCTGGCGGCCACAATCCCCACGACCGCCATCCTGGCCTGGTTGACAGCCCATATCCCCCCATTGGCTTTTCTGGACCAGACGCCGCGCTGGGCGCTGGAAACGATCTATGCCATAGCCACCCTCGGCCTGACCTACCCGATCTTTTATTCCCTGCTCAAGATCACGTGGATCAATCGCTTCTTCACTCTGGCAACGCTGACCCACTACTACCGCCGCTACCATGAGCCTGGAACCGCGCTCCAGGATTTGGAGTGATTACCTGGCAAAAGTATGGGTGGAGGTCTGTAGAGCGGGTTTCTCGCCCGTCATCTGCGGTGAACTTTGGGCGAGCTTGCAGTGTATATAAAGTAGTACCTTATCGGTGAAATTCTTGCACATTGTGGGCAAGAAAGTTCACCACCACGAAGAACACAAAGAGCACAAAAGAAGCCTCTTCGTGTACTTGGTGTCCTTTGTGGTTCTGGTTTATCCAGGTTAGGGGGGGATTATGTATACTACTACACCTACTCTTGGTAGGATCATCGTCGCGGCGATACTGACTCTGATCCCGCTCGCCGGCTGCGGGAGAGCTGAACCGCCGCCGCCTGCTCCACCGATCACGGCGCCCAGCCCCACACCAGCGGAAGCGATCGCCACACCGGCACCCACAGCTAGCACGACGCCCACCCCGGTCGAACTGGACGCAGAGGCGACCACACTCGAAAGCCTGGAGCAAGTGGACGACTACCCGCTCTACACCATGCACTACTATGGCCCATACGGCCACCAGGTCTCTTCCAGCAAGGGGGGCGCGGGCCCGACGTGGGCCTGCTCGCTCTTTGCCGCCCTGGGTGACACGGACAGTATGCTCTATGGCCGCAACTTTGACTGGGAATACAGCCCGGCCCTGCTCCTCTTCACCGCTCCGCCGGACGGGTACAGATCAGTCTCGATGGTGGACATCGCCTACTTGGTTGATGCAGACCAAGTCCGTGCTCTGACCGATCTGCCCCTCGAGGATCGTCGGCCGCTCCTAGACGCACCGTTCTTGCCTTTTGACGGGATGAACGAGCGCGGCCTGGTGGTCGGCATGGCGGCCGTGCCGCCGGGGGATATGCAGCCCGACCCGAACAAAGAGACCGTTGGCTCGTTGGGCGTGATCCGAGAGATGCTGGACCACGCCGGCGACGTGGATGAGGCAGTCGCCATCCTACAAAGCTACAACATTGAATTTGGCGACGGCCCGCCCATCCACTACCTGATCGCCGACTCTTCGGGGCGCGCGGTGCTGGTCGAGTTCTACCAGAGCGAAATGGTCGTCATTCCCAATGAAACAGGCTACCACCTGGCTACCAACTTTTTGCGCGCCTCGGTCGGCGAATCCGCAGCGGGGCAGTGCCAGCGGTACGACAAGATAGGCCAACGCCTCGCGGAAACTGGGGGCCGAATCAACACTCAGGAGGCCATAGATCTCTTGGAGCAAGTGTCTCAAGAGGGCACGCAATGGTCGGTCGTCTACGAGATAAACACCGGCAACGTCAACGTGGTGATGGGACGAGAGTACGACGACTTGCATACCCTCTACTCCAGATCCACAAGTATGCAGATGTCTATTCGAGGTGATCGTTTTTTCACCACAGAGGCGCGGAGGACACTGCAATAGGACATTTTTGTGTTTTCTCTGTGCTCTCTGTGGTGAGACGTGGGCAATCACCACTGGAAATTACCTTGACATTCTCAAACGAGTAGTGCACAATTGCATCAATGCCAATCCCTCCCAGGCAACGTTCGTCGGCGACGGCCTGGTGCAGGAAAATCGCCGCAACCCAAAGCTCCATGTTCAACATCCGATGGGACAACCTGCGTAACAAAATCATCATCTGGGCTTTTGCTCCCGCCACCATCATACTGGTCACGGTGGCTTTGGTCAGCCTGTACGCCTACCAGCGGGTGGCAGAGAACCTGGTGATGGAACGCAATCTGGGCCTGACCAAGCTTTCCGCCAGACTGTTGGCGGCAGAATTAAAGGCGTACACCGACCCGCTCTCCGATCAGTTTTTGTCGGTTTTCGACAGCGGCATGGTCGTCTTTGACGCGCGTGGCAAAGTATTGGCTGCCGAACCTGAGCAACTCAGAGGCTGGGGGGACGATTGGCCCAACCGCCTCCCTTTCAATCAAATGATCCGCTCCTCGGAACCGGTCTTTTCTAACATTGTGATCAACGACCAGCAGAGCGCCAAGGTCATCATAGCGTTCGTGCCTGCCACGGGGCGCAGCGGAGAGTCTATGGGAGGGGTCGCCGGGCTGTTTCGTCTGAGGATGAGCACCGACAGCTCATTTTACAACAGCATCGAAAAGTTGCGCCGGGGGGAGAACGACTTTATCTACCTGGTAGACGGCAACGGGCGCGTGATTCACCACTCTGACCCCGCCTATATTGGCAGAGATTTCTCCGCGCGGGCAGCAGTGCAGTATGTGTTAGATAGAAAAGCAGGAGCTCTGCGCACCCGCGATCCGGACGATCGGGACATCGTTGCCAGCTTTGCGCCGATTCCGGGCACCCCTTGGGGTCTCATCGCCGAGGAGAACTGGGCCGCGTTGACTCAATCCAGCCGGAGCTATGGACAATCCCTGCTCCTGCTGCTGGCGTTGGGAGTAATAGTGCCGATGCTCATCGTCGCCTTTGGGATCAAGCGGATCACACTGCCGATCAAGGAGCTGATAAGGGCTGCTCAAGAGGTAGCCGGTGGAAACTTTGATCAGAGGATAACGGCCGCAACAGGGGATGAACTGGAGGAACTGGCCAAACAATTCAACCTCATGGCAGCGCGACTCCAAGGGTCATACAGCCAACTGGAGCGCAAAGTGGCCGACCGCACCAAAGAATTGGCGGCTCTCAACAAACTTGCCGCTGTGGTAAGCCGCTCTTTGAACCTGGAAGAGATCATGAACGACGCCCTGGACGAAGCGCTCGAGACCATGGACATGGGCAAAGGACAAGCATTCATCCTGGACGAAGAGACGCGAGAACTGGTCCTCATAGCCCACCGGGGACTGGCGGAAGAAACCGTCCGCTACACATCTCGATTGCCGCTGGAAGCCAGTACATCTGGACTGGCAGCCAAGGATGGTCGCCCGGTGTTTAGGAGGGTGGCTGACTATCCCAGAAGTGGACTGAAGAGTCTGGTTCAGAGAGAAGGGGTGGAACTGGTGATCAGCATTCCGCTCCTGGCCAAAGGAAAGACCGTTGGCGCTATTGATCTGGGCTCTGAGAGTTGGCGCTACATAGCGACCGAGGAACTAGCCATGCTGTCGGCCATCGGGCACCAGATCGGCGTAGCAGTCGAGAACGCGCAGCTCTACGAACAGGCCCAGGTGTTGGCGATCACCGAGGAGCGCAACCGGTTGGCCCGTGACTTGCACGATGCCGTCACCCAGACCCTCTTTTCGGCCAGCCTCATCGCCGAAACTCTGCCCAGTCTATGGGAGAGCGACCAGGAAGAAGGGCGGCAACTCTTGCAAGATCTACGGCAGTTGAGCCGGGGGGCGCTGGCCGAGATGCGCACCCTGTTACTAGAGTTACGACCGGCCGCCCTGGCTGAAACGAGTATAAAAGACCTGTTACACCAACTGGCCGAGGCAGCCGCCGGACGTACAGGCGCGTCCATCACAGTAACAGTCAAAGACCACTGCGAGTTGCCGTCCCAAGTTCACGTTGCCCTCTACCGCATTGCCCAAGAGGCGTTGAACAACATAGTCAAACATGCCCATGCCAGTCGAGTAGAGATCAGCTTGCATTGCCACTCTCCCACGGGCGGAGAGCGGGATGGAAAAAGAGTGGAACTGAACATCAGCGACGACGGAGAGGGGTTTGATCCGAGTCGCGTCGCGCCGACCTGCTTGGGGTTGGGCATCATGAGCGAGCGAGCGCAAGCCGCCGGAGCCACGCTCAGGATCGAGAGCCAACTCGGATCGGGAACGCGGGTCGTGGTAGTGTGGAGGGCAAAGAATAACTGACGAGGGGCAAACCATTTCGCCTGGCGGACCCCATTGAGAGGAAAAGATGAGTGCGTCACAGGCAGTATCGAACCCCATTCGCGTAATGGTCGTTGACGACCACGCCATGATACGCAAAGGGCTGGCTGCCTTTCTCAAAATCAAGGCTGACCTGGAATTGGTCGGCGAGGCCAGCAATGGTCAGCAAGCCCTGTGCGTCTGCGAACAAACTCGGCCAGACATAGTGCTGATGGACCTGGTAATGCCAGAAATGGACGGAGTTGCGACCACCCAGGCCATCCGCGAGCGGTGGCCCGAGATTAGGGTCATCGCCTTAACCAGCTTTCAGAAGAAGGAACTGGTGCAACGGGCGCTCCAGGCTGGAGCCATCAGTTACCTGATGAAAGACGTCTCAGTGGATGAACTGGCCGAGGCGATCCGGGCGGCCCACGCCGGAAAACCCACCCTGGCCCCAGAAGCGACCCAAGCATTGATTCAAAATGCCAGCCAGCCTCCTTCACCCGACTACAATCTGACTCCCCGCGAGCAAGAGGTACTGATATTGATGGTGGATGGGTTGAACAACCCAGCGATTGCCGAGCGGTTGCATATCAGCCGCTCGACGGCCCGCGCTCACGTCAGCAATATCCTATCCAAATTGGGCGTTTCCAATCGTGCTGAGGCCATAGCTCTGGCGCTGCGGCGCAAACTGGTCACGTGACCAGGAAAAGCACTGGACACCTGTCCAGGGGAAAAATGGGACGCCTGTCCAACCACAAAATCCTCCACATGCCCGATGCGCCTGGAGGATTTTTGTTATATCATTTGAACAATGATGCCTTGCTGTCTTGGATGGTAACACCTCGGGCTGCTGTCTGGACAGTCGGCAATGGACACTTTTTCCTCGTGTTGGCAGGGGCAGTTCACCTTCAACTGCCCCTGCCCTTCTGAAAGCAGCAGGTGCAATGACGACGCCGAGTAAAGGAGTTGCCCCCAATCATCCATTGACCTGATCCCTACCATCGCAAGAAAAAGGCCGGGCAATGCCCGGCCTTGGGAGTAGGCAGAATGTGAACCGGTCAGGCTGTTGCCGCAGCACGACCGGATGGAGCAAGCGTACCGTTCTCCATTAAAGATGGTACGGCCAGCTTTACCCCATAACATTCGGCCTGTCTAAATTATACCATACACCGGCAAGTTGGGCCACAAGAGAGTTCCGGGGAGAAACATGCAGATAACGCCAGAATCTAAAGATCTCGACCAGTTGATCAGTGGCATATTGACGGCGGACGAGAATTTATGGCCTTCTGAGCACGTCTGGGAAAGCGTCGTCCGCCGCATAGCCACCCCGACCAGGGCGGAGCAATCAGCCGGGCAAGCTGTCGAGAAAAGCGGATCGTATGGCATAGTGATTGGCCCAACACCGCACACCAATCACGTGCCGCTCCATATCCAAGCCTCTCAAGATCAGCTCTGAAAACAGTTGAACGCCGGTGATCTGGCGATCCCCTTCGAGCAAGAATAGGCTTTCTGCGTGAAATGTGACATCGTCAAGCTAGATAGGAGGTGATGAGTATCGAGAATAGCACAAGAGCGCGGAAATAGAGCAAGAAACGCTTTACCAGTAGGGTAACATTCTGTGTGTAAAACTAACTCTTGAGGAGGAGGAAAATGTTCAGAAAAACCTGGTGGACCGTCGCCGGCGGACTGGTCGTCATAAGCATGTTACTGGCAGCCTGCGCCCCGGAGACGGTCGTCGAAACAGTCACGGTCGAGGTTGAGGTCCCCGGTGAGGAAGTCAAAGTCCTGGTGACGGCGACCCCTGTGCCAGAGGGGCCTCAGGCACTCGAGAGCATCGAAGACGTACCCGACGACGTCCTGGTACAAGTATGCGAGGACGTGAAAGCGGCGGTCGAGTACGACGACGATGCCCGCACGCTCACCCTGCACCTGGCAGCTCCCTTTGGGCCGACCATGCAGTTGCTGTCGAACGGCTGGGCCTCGCCGCTGGATATGGAGTGGATGGTCGAGAACGGCGACTGGGATGGGGACTGCGCCACCTGGACACAGTGGCACAACCCGCAAGCCGAGGACAGCATCATCTACGAAGTCGAGAACGGTACCGGCCCCTTCAAGCTGGAGTACTGGCACCACAACGACGAGATCTCGATGGTCCGCAACGATGACTACTGGCGCACCGAACCGATGTGGGAGGGCGGCCCCAGCGGCCCCGCCTGGTACGACCGCGTAGTCTACAAGATCGTGGACGAGTGGGGCACCCGCTTCTCCATGTTCCAGGCCGGTGACGCCGACTGGAACTATGTGCCCAGGCAGTACGTGGATCAGATCGATCCGCTGGTGTCCGAGGAATGTGACTACCTCACGGAGGAGTGTGAGACGGTCAACCCGGCCGGGCAGTTCCGCATGTACAAGGACATGCCCTCCGTTTCCGCCGCCGACTTTTTCTTTGCGATGGACCTCCCCGAGGAATCCACCTTCATCGGCAGTGGTACTCTGGACGGCGCCGGCATCCCACCCGACTTTTTCAGGGACACCAACATCCGCAAGGCGTTCGCCGCTTGCTTCGACTATGAGACGTACATCACCGACGTGTTCAAGAGCGAGGCCGTACAGCGCAACGGCCCCATCATCTGGGGCATGACGGGCCACGAGCCCCAAGATCCAGCGCCAGCGGCGTTCGACCTGACCACCTGCGAGGAGTACTTTAAGGCGGCCGATGTGGACCAGGACGGCGTCCCGGCTGGCGAGGACGAGGACGACATCTGGACGACCGGCTTTTACATGATGCTGGCCTACAACTCGGGCAACGACCAGCGCCGCGTGGCGGCCGAAATGCTAAAGGCGGGCATCGAAGCGGTCAACGAGAACTTTCGCATTGACGTCCTGGCACTGCCCTGGCCGGCCTACCTGAAGCAAAGCCAATCCGGCTACATCCCCGTCTACCGCGTCGGCTGGGTAGAGGACTACCATCACCCCCACAACTGGGTGCAGCCCTACCTGAGCGCGGCCGGCGCCTACGGCGGCGCGCTCGCCCTGCCGGAGGAACTGCAGGCCGAGTTCGACACCATGATCGCCGAGGCCAAGAGCCTGAGCGATCCGGCCGAGCAGCACGAGGCGTACAAGGCCATCCAGCGTATGTCTATGGAGCACCAGACCAGCATCTGGGGCGTGCAGCCGACCGCCCGGATGTATCAGGCCGACTGGATGGAGGGATACTTCCGTAACCCGGTCTTCCCTTGCCCCTTCGCCTATGGTATGTCTGAGAGCGAGGACTCGCCAGACCCCAAGACCTTTGTCCAATTGACCATCTCCGATCCCGAGACCTTCGACCCGGCCTACATGTACGACACCGCCGCCAGTTGTCAGGTCTGGCGCGTATACGATCCCCTGGTCCACACCAAGCGCGAGAGCTACGAAGAGTTCGTGGGTGGTCTGGCCGACAGTTGGGAGATCTCGGACGATGGCCTGACCTACACCTTCCACATCCGGGAAGGGGTCAAGTTCCACGAGGGCGGCGACCTGGACGCCCACGACGCGGCCTACGCCATCTGGCGCGGTTTGCTGCAGGATCGCGCGGCCGGCCCGCAGTGGATGTTCTGGGACGCGCTCTTTGGCTACGAGACCGTCGAGGACTATGCAGTAGACCAGGCGAACGCAGCTCTAGGCATCGAATAGAGCCGCCAGTCGCAAGTTGAGCCAGGAGCCCGGACCTGTGGCTTCTGGCTCAAATGCTGACAGATCGTCTCTTCTCAAAAAGTTGGGGGAAAAGTAGGACGGAATGCCATTCCGCCTTACATTACCCCGGTTTATTGAGATGATACGACAGATCTATGCGGCCTAGTTGATTGACAAATCTCTATTGGGACACAGATTAACGCTAATGGACGCTGATCTGCGTTGAAGAATCAAGTACAACCTACAGTTGCCTTAATCTGCGTCCTAGCTTTTCCCCAATTCGGATAATCAGCGTTTTGTCAGTCAATCAGCTTTGCGGCACAAATTGGTCACTTGGACAATGAAAAAAATTGTCCATCTGTCCAGTCCAGGAATCCCCCAGATGCCCGATGCGCCTGGGGGATTTTTGTTTTATACTGAGACCAAGAATTCAGACCCGCGTATGAGGTGAGGATAATGCGCGTACTGCTCGCCGATAGCCAGCCCCAGGTGCGATTCGCGTTGCGCCTGCTGTTGGAACGACAACTCGGACTGACAGTAGTGGGCGAGGCTACCGATACCGGCGACCTATTGTCTCAAACGGAAACGGCCCACCCCGACCTGGTGCTGCTCGGCTGGGAGATGCCGGATACAGCGGCGGGCGGTTTGCTGCCCGCCTTGCGCGCAATCCGCCCCGGCCTGCTCGTGATCGCCCTCAGCGGGTGGCCGGAGGCGCGTCGAGCAGCCCTGTCCGCCGGGGCCGATGCCTTTGTCAGTAAGAGCGACCCACCGGAACGGCTGCTGGCAGCCATCGCCCGCTTCCGGACAGGGCGCGCCGATAGATAGGAATGTCGCCTTTCTCCCCTTCAAATGGTACCATATCCTCCGCTACCAGAATATATAATAGGAGCACAGATATGTCTACTCGCCGCGCCGCAATCGCCATAGTGACAATGACCGTTCTGGCCCTGGTCGCAGCTTGCAGCACAGCCGAGCCTACGGCAACACCGGCCCCACCCTCGCCGACGCCCATCCCACCGACAGATGTCCCCGAATCGGACGTGGCCCCAACGCTTCCAGCCCCCCAGCCACTCGACGCCGCCTGGGATGAGCGCGAGGTCTTTGGCGCAGGGTTGATCGAGGAGGCACAGGGCGCGCTCGACCTCCTGCCGGGCGCCAGCGTGTACTACATTGACCTGCTCATCCCCGCTGATTTCCTCACCCTGAAAGGTCACGAGCAAGTCCGCTACACCAACCAGGAAGAGGTGCCGCTCGACCAAGTCTACTTTCGCCTGTTCCCCAACATCGCCGGCGGCGCGGCCACGGTGTCGGCGCTCCAAGTGGACGGGCAGGACGTAGAGCCTGGCTACGAATTAGAGAATAGCGCCATCCGCGTGCCGCTGCCGGAAAGCCTGCAACCCGGCGAGCAGGCAGTCATCCAGATGGACTTGACGGTAAAAGTGGCGCAGGAAATGGGCGGCAACTATGGCCTGTTCGGCTACTTTGATGGGATACTGGTGTTGGACGAGTTCTACCCCGTCATCCCGGTCTACGACGACGAGGGGTGGAACGTGGAGGTGACGCCCCCCAACGGAGATGCGACCTACTTTGACGCCAGTTTTTACCTGGTGCGCGTGACCGCGCCAGACGACCTGGTGCTCGTCGCCTCAGGGATCGAAGTGGAGCGTGAACACTTGGGAAACGAGCAGGTCGTGACCTTTGCCGCCGGCCCCGCGCGCGATTTCTACCTCGCCGCCAGCGAGGAGTACACGGTGATCAGCAAGGCGGTAGGAGATACGACGGTCAACAGCTACGCCCCGCCGGAACTGATGGAGGGGGCGGAGCTGGCGTTGAAGACGGCGGCAGGGGCACTGGAGAGCTTTAGCGAGCGGTTCGGCCTCTACCCGTACACCGAATTCGACGTCGTGAGCACCCCTATGCTGGCGATGGGCATAGAGTACCCCGGCATGACGGGCATCAACCTCGACTCTTACACTCCCGACGTCGAGATCGCAGGATTGCCGTCACAAGTCATACTCGAATCCACCGTCGCCCACGAAGTGGCCCACCAATGGTTCTATAATATCGTCGGCAACGATCAAGTAGATGAACCCTGGCTCGACGAAGCACACGCCCAGTACGCCACCGGCCTCTATTACACCGACACCTACGGCCCCGCCGCCGCTCAGAGATACCGCGAATCGTGGAACCAGCACTGGGGCGCCGCCGGCTATGCCGCCATCCCCATCGGCATGAGCACGAGGGACTATGCGGCGAACGAATACGGCCCCATCGTCTATGGGCGTGGCCCGCTCTTTGTCGCGGCCCTGGCAGAGGAGATGGGACAGGAGACGTTCGACCAATTCCTGAGCGCCTACTGCGCGTCCCACCGGTGGGGCATCGGCACGGGCGAGACCTTCCGGCAACTGGCCGAACAACATTGCCAATGCGACCTGACCGACTTGTTCGAAGAGTGGGTCTACGAAGAATCGAGAGCCAGCGCCCCGACCCCCTCCCCCACCACCGTCACTGTGTGCGCCGCCGGCTGCGACTTTACCACCATCCAGGCCGCCATAGACGCCGCCAGCGCAGGAGCCACCATCCAGATCGGAGACCCCACCCACACCGAAGCGGCCATCACCGTAGATAAAGACGTCACCATCCAGGGACAGGGGGCCGCCAGCACCATCGTCCAGGCCCACGCCAGCGTAGAAGAGGCCACCGAGCGCGTGTTCTACGTCCCAGCGGGCGTTACGGCGACCATGCGGGACGTGACGATCCGCCACGGCAACCCGATCTCCGACCCAGACTCTGGCGGCGGCATCACGAACGAAGGTACACTGACGCTCGAAAACAGCATCATCAGCGACAACATTGGCAACGGCAGTGGCGGCATAGTGAACGAGGGCGAGCTGACGCTCGTCAATTGCGTCGTCAGAGACAACGCCGCCATTGAGCGCGGCGACTATTTTGAGAGGTGCGGCAGCGGCGGCGGCATCAAGAACCGGGCAGGACTGCTGACGCTCGTGGACAGCACCGTCAGCGGCAACAGCGCCGAGGGCAACGGCGGCGGCATCTTTGTCTCCTGCGCCGGCGTGCTCGAGTTGATCAACAGCACCATCAGCGGCAACAGTGCCGCTCGCGGCGGCGGCATCTACGTCAAGGGGCGGGTAGAACTCGCCCACGCCACCATCGGCCACAACAGCGCCGCCAACAACGGCGGCGGCATCTACCTCGAAGGAGCGGGGGAACAGAGCGTCGCCCAGGGGTTGTTGGATTATACCAACACCATCATCGCCAACAACTCGGCCGGTCTCGGCAAGCACGGGACGGGAGATTGCCTCCTCGCCGACTATGGCAAAGTGGGCGTCAACGTCAACAACCTGGTCGGGGACGGCAGTTGCAGCCCAGACTTTTCCGGCGATCCTATGCTGGGCCCCCTGACCGGCAACGGAGACTTGGCCCCGTTCCACGCCCTGCTGCCCGGCAGCCCGGCGCTCGACGCCATCCCCGCCGAAGAATGCACCGTCAGCGCCGACCAACGGGGTGTATCGCGGCCCCAGGGAGCGGGCTGCGACATCGGCGCGTTCGAGTTACAATAGCTGGGCGATCATCGCCCGTGCGACAGCGCCCCAACCTTGCCCCTTTTGCCCATCTGCGTTACAATCCCCGCTGATCTACTACATTCAATGCCGAAATCGCACCGGCTCTTCAGGCCGGTGCGCCGCATACCCATTCGACACAAAGTTCAATTCAATGCGCGCCGACTTACACATTCACACTACCGCCTCCGACGGCTGCTGGGCGCCGGAGCGGGTCGTGGCCGAGGTAGCGGCCCGGCCAATCGGCCTCTTTGCCATCGCCGATCACGACACCATCGCCAACGTCCCCGCGACCGAAGCCCTGGCCCGCGAGTCAGGATTGGCCTTCCTGCGCGGCGTCGAGGTCTCGGCCAGCCTGGACGGCCGCCTGTTCCACATCCTGGTGTATGGCTTCGCCCCACGATCCTCAGCCCTGTCCGCACTACTGGGCGAGAACCGGGCCAGGATGGAGCAGTACAACGGGGGCATCATCCACGCTCTCATTGAGGCCGGCTATCCCATTGACGCCGACGACTATGCCACGTACGAGTACGACCCCGGCCGGGGAGGCTGGAAAGGTCTCAACTTTTCGATTGATCGAGGTATCTGTACCGGGGTGCGCGACTTTTTCGACGATCTACTGGCCGGCCTGCCCCTCACAATGCCCACGTTCCCGCATCCTTCCACAGTGGTTGCCGCCGCGCGGGACGCCGGCGGAGCGACAATCCTGGCCCATCCAGGGATGAGCCTGCGTCACGCGGGCGTCACCGCAGAGACACTGCGCCCCTTCCTGGATTCTGGCATCGCCGGACTGGAATGTTATTCCCAATACCACGACGAAACCACGACCCGCTTCTGCCTGGACTGGTGCGCGCGTCACGATCTGCTCGTCACCGGCGGCTCGGACTGTCACGGTGGATTCGTCGGGCGCGAGGTGGGCGTCCCGGTTGTGGACACTGCCAATCTACGGCTAGGCGAGCTGGAGAAGCGAATCATAGCGCCGCAAGCCACAAATGAACGGATAATTCTCGCGGACACCGCGAATGTTAGCGGGTAATTCTATACACCGATGGAGAATTTCAAATGGGTGTGTTTCGTTTAGGACACCTGTCCTCATACCCTAGCTTCGTTAATCAGCTTCAGTGAACAACTCTGGGTGGTATTGGTGGGCGATCTCGACGTATTCTAGCACGACTCGCTCACC
>Ga0180432_10002607_pt1 | contig 26907 bp, 25 predicted proteins | sample SS_ome_10_FD_132414 | JGI IMG/M metagenome (GOLD analysis project Ga0180432, IMG submission 132414) | Hypersaline lake sediment archaeal communities from the Salton Sea, California, USA - SS_1_MS_2 metaG | ecosystem: Environmental > Aquatic > Non-marine Saline and Alkaline > Hypersaline >... | reverse complement strand
CGACATCGCCAAGTCGCTGGAGGAGATCGCCCTCACCGACGATTACTTCGTCGAGCGCAAGCTCTACCCGAACGTCGACTACTACACCGGGGTGATCTACCGCGCGATGGGCTTCCCCACCCGTATGTTCACCGTGCTGTTCGCCCTCGGTCGGCTTCCCGGCTGGATCGCGCACTGGCGGGAGATGCACGACGACCCCACCAAGATCGGCCGGCCCCGCCAGATCTACATCGGCTCCGGCGAGCGCGACTACCTCGCCATCGGCGCCCGCTGAACCTTCCCCGGGAGCGGACTCCCGGGTCACATTCCGGCCAGCACCGCCATCGCGGCATTGTGGCCGCCGATGCCCGAGACCGCGCCGCCCCGTCGGGCGGCTGAGCCGCAGAACAGGATTCGCTCGTGTGCGCTGGCCACGCCCCAGCGCCGGGCCGGGGTGTCCAGCGGCTCGTCCTGCTCGGCGAAGGGCCACTGCAGAGCTCCGTGGAAGATATTGCCGGCGGTCATTCCCAGGCTGCGTTCCAGGTCGACGGTCGTCTTGGTCTCCACGCAGGGCCGGCCACCGGCATCAGACATCAGCACATCCTGGATCGGTTCGGCCAGAACCGAATTCAGGGACGCAAGCACCGATTCGGTCAGCTTGGCGTCAATGCCGGGGGTGTCGCGCTGAATCCCGTGCGGTACCTGAAGGCCGAACACCGTCAGGCTGGCCGCGCCCGTCCGGCGCAAGCGACCGGACAGGATGGACGGGTCGGCCAGGGAGTGGCAGTAGATCTCACAGGGCAGTGGCCGGGGGATCTCGCGACGGGCCGCGCTGGCGTGGCCGGCCGTCAACTGCGACCATGTCTCGTTGACGTGGAAGGTGCCGGCGAAGGCGTCCTCGGGGGCGACGGTGCCGTCGCGCAGCCTCGGCAGCCGGCGCAGCATGAGATTGACCTTGACCTGGCTGCCCTCAATGATTGCCGGAGCCGGTTCACCGAGCAGCCTCGCCAGCACCGCCGGAGTGACATTGGCCAGCACGTGCCGGCCGTGGATCCGACGTTCGTCATCGCCGCGTCGGTAGCAGACCTCGCCGTCCGGGCGGACCGCGACCACCTCGGCGCCGGTGACGAGCCGGGCGCCGTGAGACCGGGCGGCGGTGGCCAGCGCGGCGGTCACCGCGCCCATACCGCCGATCGGGACGTCCCAGTTCCCGGTGCCGCCCCCGAGCAGGTGGTAGAGGAAGCAGACGTTCTGGGTGAGGGCCGGATCGTCCAGGCCGGCGAAGGTCCCGATCAGCGCGTCGGTGGCCATCACGCCGCGGACCAGATCCGAGCGCACCGCCTCGGTGATGGCGGCGCCGATGGGCTGTTCGATCAGCGCCTCCCAGGATGCGGCGGCCGCGGGGTCGCCAGCGGCCAGAACCCGGTCACGTGCCTGTACGCGGGTGGGCAACGGTTGGGTCAGCGTGGGCCACAACGGTGCGGTGACCGCACGGCACCGTCGGTAGAACCGCGTGAAGCCCGCCTCGTCGCCGCCGGCGCCGACGTTCGCGAAGCTGCTGCGTTCGCCGATCAGCAGGCCGGTCTTCCCACCGTCGGCCGGGTCGGGGGTGTAGGAGGAGAAGCGGCGTCGCGCCAGCCGGATCGTCGCGCCCAGATCGGCCAGCACCGAGGCCGGGAGCAGGCTGACCAGGTAGGCGTACCGGGACAGCCGGGCCGGAACACCGTCGAAGGGGGCCGCCGACACCGCCGCACCACCGACCGTGTCCAGTCGTTCCAGCACCGTCACCCGGAGTCCGGCCCGGGCCAGGTAGCCGGCGGCGACCAAACCGTTGTGCCCGCCGCCCACCACGACGGCGTCGACCTCGCAGTCCCGATCCCCTCGTCCGGTCTCGCCACGTCTGTTCACGGCCACGCCTCAGCTTAGGGATGTCGCGCGCCCCCGCGCGGCCCGGTCTGACTAGTCTGAGCCGGTGACCTCAAAACCGGAGATCGACTTCCCCGAAGGCCCGCCGCCCGCTGAACTGATCGTCACCGACCTCACGGTCGGGGACGGCGCGGAGGCGACGCCGGGTGCGACGGTCGATGTGCACTACGTCGGCGTGGAGTACGACACCGGGGAGGAGTTCGACAGTTCCTGGAATCGCGGCGAATCCATCTCGTTCCCGTTGCGGGGACTGATCCAGGGCTGGCAGGACGGCATCCCCGGGATGCGGGTGGGTGGACGGCGCAAACTGGTCATCCCGCCCGAACAGGCCTACGGACCGGCCGGGGCCGGGCACCGGCTTTCCGGTAAAACGCTGGTCTTCGTCATCGATCTGCTGGACGTACGGTAGGCCGCCGACCCTTTTCGCGTGATTGTGCGGCAAACCGATCCGGACTGACCCGCCGCTGTCGTATCTTTCCTCCGAGCCGTTGCGCCAGCACGGCGGATAACTGCTGAGGAGGGACCGATGACGGGTTCCGGCGATGCGCGAGTCACGGCCACGGCAACGCAGTGGCGGACCGAGTCGCGGTTCTACCGGCGTTCACCTGGATGGGGCTGGCTGGCCGGCCTGCTGCTCGTACCGCTGCTGTTCGGCTGGATCGGCGCCAGCGTCGTCAAGCCCACGGTCGACGTCAACGCCCCCAGCGTCTCCATGCCGGATGTCTCGATGCCCTCGCTCAACTTCTCCCCGCTGTCGATCCTGCGTAACGGCAACGACTTCACGCTGTCGGGCTTCCTGCCCGATCTCGGGGTCAAGGAGAAGCTGCTCAGCGTCCTCACGGCGGCTCTCGGCCCGGCGGCCAACCTGATCGACAAGATCGACATCACCCCCGGCGCGACCGCTCCGGACTTCGGCGGGTTCGAGGCCCTGTTCAAGGCGGCCGTCGACGTACCGGACTTCCAGTTCACCGTCGAAGGCGACACCATGACGCTGTCGGGCATCGCACCGTCCGAAGAGGTCAGGGCCGCCGTCGAGGCGGCGGCCAAGGCGGGCTGGCCCGACGTCACGATCATCAACAACATCAGCATCGAGGGAGCGCCGGTCTCCTGCGACAACCTGCAGACCACCATCGACGCCGACCTGGCGGTCCCGGTCAAGTTCCAGACCGGCAGCGACGTGCTCACCGCAGACGGGCAACAGCAGCTCATGGCCGTCGTTCCCGCGGTGAAGGCCTGCCCGGACGCCAGACTGACGGTGATCGGACACACCGACAACACCGGCACCGATGCGATCAACGGCCCGCTCAGCGAGAACCGGGCCAGGGCCGTCGTGGCCTACCTGGAATCGCAGGGCATCCCGGCCGATTCGCTGACCAGCGAGGGCGCCGGGGCCACACAGCCGGTCGCCGACAACGACACCGAGGCCGGGCGCGCCCAGAACCGTCGCACCGAGATCAAGGTCAACTAGGGAGTAGCGAGATGGGATTCGTAGCGCAGTGGTTGTGGTACCTGTTGGCCTTTCTGGTCGGTTCGGCGGTCGCATGGGTGATCACGGTCCTCACCGTCAGCCGCATCAGCCGGGAGGAGGCCATCGCGGCCTTCCCCGCCGACTCGCGTGAGATAGGAGCACGTTGATGAGCGACGTGAACTGGTGGCTGATGGCCCTGGCGTTCCTCCTGGGCCTGCTGCTGACTTTTGCCATGATGATCCGCCGGGTGACCCGGGAAGTGCCGGTGACCCTGTCGGCGTCCGCCGGCGCGGGAGGCGGGCCCGACATCGGCCTCAAGGGCCCCGATCTCGGCAAGGTCGCCGGCGCGGTGAGCGCGGCGGGCGCCGGTGCGGCGGCGACCCTCTCCGATGCGGCCGATAAGGCCGGTGATCTGGCCGGACGGGCTGGCGAGAAGGTCGGCGCGGCCGCCGATGCCGTCGGAGACGCGATCGGGTCCATCCTTGAGCGTGAGCCGCACGGGGCCGGTTCGATCCGGCTGGCGGCCCGCAGTGACGCTCCGCCCGGGTACCTGGTCAAGTTCGACGCGGAGTCCCAGCAATATTTCGTTCCCGGGGCTCCCGGTTACGAAGAGTTGGTGACCGAGTGGTGGTTCGTCGACGAAGATAGCGCCAAGGCGGCCGGTTTCTCCCGCTGGGATGAGATCAAGGCCAAGGTCGGCGACCTCGTCGAACGGGCCGGTGACAAGGTCGGCGACGCCAAGGACGCCCTGGCCGACAAGATCGGTGAGGCCGCCGACAAGATCGGTGACGCCGCCGACAGCATGGGCGGGAAGATCGGGGCGGCCGCCACCGCCGCCGCCGGACTGATGTCGGTCGACGACGTCCCGGCCGGTCCCTACGGCAAAGGCTCAGCCAGGGCCGGCGACGACGGCGGTGGCCCGGCCGGCTGGCTGATCAAGGGCAACGCCGATTCGATGCTGTACCACCCGCCGGACAGCCCGGCCTACGATCAGACCATCGCCGAGGTGTGGTTCTTCGATGAGGAGACCGCACGCGCGGCCGGCTTTGACAAGTGGGACAAGAACTTCCGATAGGCCAGCGGGCGGAGGCTCAGGGACCGGAGGCTCTGGCTTGCGCCGTGCCCGCTGATCACTGGGTCCGCAGTACGAAACCCACGCCACGCACGGTGTGCAGCAGCCTGGGTGCCCCGCCTGCTTCCAGTTTGCGGCGCAGGTAGCCGATGAAAACGTCGACCACGTTGGTGTCCGCGGCAAAGTCGTAGCCCCACACGAGTTCCAGGAGCTGGGCCCGGCTGAGCACCGCTGTCTTGTGCTCGGCCAGCACGGCGAGCAGGTCGAATTCCCGTTTGGTCAGGTCCACTTCGACCCCGTTGACGCGGGCCCGCCGACCGGGAATGTCGACTTCCAGGGGGCCGACGCTGATGGTCTCCGAGGAGGTCGTGGCGGTCGCCCCGCGCCGGCGCAGCAGCGCCTTGACCCGCGCCACCAACTCGGCCAGCACGAAAGGCTTGACCAGGTAGTCGTCCGCGCCGGCCTCCAGTCCCGCGACCCGGTCGTCGACCGAACTGCGTGCCGAGAGCACACACACCGGGACGTCGTTGTCCATGGCCCGAAGTGCGGTGACCACGCTGACCCCGTCAAGCACCGGCATGTTGATGTCCAGCACGATCGCGTCCGGCCTGGTCTCGGTGGCGCTGCGCAGGGCCTCGGCGCCGTCGGAGGCTGTCGCGACGTCGAACCCGGACAGCCGCAGCCCCCGCTCCAGAGAAGCCAGCACGTCGGGGTCGTCGTCGACGACCAGAACGCGCGGCGTGGCAGCCCCACTGTCCATGGTCATCCATCTTGCCGGATCGCTGCGTGGCCGAGCGGGAGGCTCGGCCGTGACAAGATCGCGGTGGGGCGCAGAGGAGATATTCGGCCGTGGACATGGTGGCAACCGGAGGGGCGCGTGAGCCCGTCATCGCCGCACCGCCCGGACGGGTCCGTGCGGCATCAGACCTGCTCAGGCTGCTTCCCTACCTTCTTCCCTATCGTGCGCACTGGATCGCCATGGTCACGGCTGCCACTCTCACCCTGGTGGCCACCGTGGGCGTGCCGCTGTTGACCAGGGCGGTCATCGACGGGCCGGTGCGGCAGCGGGACCCGCACGGGCTATGGGTGTTGGGGTCGGTGGCCGTCGCGGTCGGCCTCGCCGAGGCCGTCTTGTGGTTCATCCGGCGCTGGCTGGCGGCTCGCGCCACCATGGGGGTCGAGGCTGATATCCGCAAGGACATCTATGCCCGCCTTCAGGTGCTGCCGATGTCCTTCCACGGCCGGTGGCAGTCGGGCCAGTTGCTCTCCCGGGTGATGGACGACTTGGGAACCATCCGCCGGCTCCTGGCCTTCGGCCTGGTGTTCCTGATGCTCAACGTGCTGCAGATCGTGATCGTGACCGCGATCCTGCTGGTGATGTATTGGCCGCTGGGGGTGGTCGTGCTGATCTCGATCATCCCAGTCACCGCGACGATGTTGCGGTTCGAGCGGGCGTTCACCCGGCTTTCCCGTCAGGCGCAGGACCAAGCCGGCCACATCGCCACCCACGTCGAGGAGTCCGCGCTGGGGATCAGGGTGGTGAAGTCCTTCGGCCGCGAGGACTACACCTATCAGAGGTTCGACGCCCAGGCCGTGCAGCTGCATGACACGCAGGTCCAGAAGGTCTCGGTGTCCGCGAGGTTCTGGACCCTCCTCGAAGCCATCCCCAACATCACGCTGATCCTGGTCCTGGGCCTCGGCGCCTACGCCGCCGGACACGGTCTGGTGACGCTGGGAACGCTGGTGGCATTCATCACCATGATGCTGTCCTTGGTTTGGCCGGTCGCATCGCTGGGATTTCTGCTGTCGATGACCCAGGAGGCCATGACAGCCGCCAACCGGATCGCCGAGGTCTTCGACGCCCCGATCACGATCGCCGACGGTTCGTTGCCGCCGCAACCGCCGGTCGGGCGTCTCCAGCTCGACGAGGTCGGGTTCCGTTTCCCCGGTGCTGACACCTGGACGCTGCGCCATGTCTCGGTCACCGTCGAGCCGGGACGGACGCTGGCGCTCGTCGGCGCGACCGGTTCGGGAAAGTCGCTGATCGCTGAGCTGATGGCCAGGCTGCACGATGTCAGCGAAGGCCGGATTCTGCTGGACGGCGCAGACATTCGTGATCTTCCGCTGTCCGAGCTGCGCTCCTCGGTCGCTGTCGCGTTCGAGGATCCCACGCTCTTCTCGCTGTCGGTGGCCGAGAACCTTCGGCTGGGCCGGCCTGATGCCACCGACGCCGATCTGGAACGGGCCATCGACGTGGCCGCCGCGCGGTTCGTCTACGACCTTCCCTTCGGTCTGCAGACCCGGATCGGGGAACAGGGCATGAGCCTGTCCGGGGGGCAGCGCCAGCGGCTGGCCCTGGCCCGGGCGATCCTGGCCGAGCCTCGCGTGCTGGTGCTCGACGACACTCTCTCAGCTCTCGACGTGCACACCGAGGCCGCGGTCACCGAGTCGTTACGCCGGGTCCTGTCGGGGGTGACCGCAGTCGTGGTGGCCCACCGCGCCTCCACGGTGCTGCTCGCCGACGCCGTGGCGTTGCTCGACACCGTCGACGGGGCGGCGACGATCACCCACATCGGCACCCACGCGGAACTGCTCGCCACGGTGCCGCGCTACCGCTATCTGCTGGCCGCCGGGGACGAACTCGACGACGGTTGCGCCCCGCAACCGGAGTGGGAGGAGGACGACGCGCGCGGTCGTCTCGACCGGATCTACGAGGAAGCCCGGGCTCAGCGGGCCAGCACCGACAGGTCGGCCGGCCATCCCGCGCTGGGCGGAGCCGACCGGTGACCGGCCCGCAGTGGCGGGGCAGGCTCGAGGAGCAACCCGACGAGGGCGGCGACCCGCGGGCCCGGCGGTCGGCGGCACGGGCCCTGCTCGGCGCGCTGCTGCGCCCGTACCGGGCGATGATCGCCCTGTTGGCGGTGGTGGTCATCATCGCCAACGCCGCCCGGCTCGCTGTTCCACTGCTCGTCGCTCGAGGTATCGACAACGCGATTCCCCCTATCGTCGACGGCGGTCCGCCGCGGGAGCTCCTCGTCGTCGTCGCGGCGCTGTGCGCTCTGGTGGCGGTGCAGGCTCTGGGCCGGATGTTCTTCCTGTACAACTCCGGCCGGATCGGCCAACGGGTCCTGCTCGAGCTGCGCCGCAGGCTGTTCCGGCATTTCCAGAACCTCGACATCGCCTTCCACGACCGCTACACCTCAGGGCGGGTGGTCAGCCGCTCGACCAGTGATGTCGAGGCCATCCAGGACATGCTGGAGACCGGTTTCGACAGCCTGGTCACCGCCGTGTTGACGATGGCCGGCACGGCAATCCTGCTGGTGTACCTCGACGTTCGCCTCGGCCTGCTGTGTCTGGCCGGTTTTCCGGTACTGGTGTGGCTGGTCCGCTGGTTCGCGGTCGAGTCGACGCGCAACTACCGCAAGGTCCGGGAGAGCGCCGCGCTGGTCATCGTCCAATTCGTTGAGACCATGACGGGGATCAAGGCCGTGCAGGCCTACCGGCGCCAGGCGCGCAACCAGGAGATCTTCGAGGAGGTGGCCGACGACTACCGCGATGTCAACGAACGCGCGTTCAAGCTGCTGGCGATTTTCATGCCGGGCGTCAAACTGGTCGGCAACCTCACCACCGGAGTAGTACTGCTCTACGGCGGCTACCTGGTGCTGGGCGACCAGATGTCGATCGGCACGCTCACGGCCTTCCTGCTGTACCTGAGGATGTTCTTCGAACCGATGCAGGACATCTCGCAGTTCTTCAACACCTTCCAGTCGGCGTCCTCGGCGCTGGAGAAGATCGCCGCGGTGCTGGCCGTGCGCCCCGCCGTCGCCGACCCTCGCCACCCGGTGCGCCCGGAGACGATCAGGGGTGAGATCGCGCTGAACGAGGTGACTTTCGGCTATCTGGCAGAGCATCCGGTGTTCTCCGGGCTCACACTGACCGTGCCGGCCGGACAGACCGTCGCTCTGGTCGGGACCACCGGTGCGGGCAAGACCACGATCGCCAAACTCGTCGCGCGGTTCTACGACCCGCAGGCCGGCTCGGTGAGTCTGGACGGGACCGAACTGCCCGAGTTCGCGCAGAGCGAGATGCGGCGGCACGTTGTGATGGTGACCCAGGAGAACTTCCTGTTCTCCGGGACCGTCGCCGACAACATCAGGCTCGGTCGCCCCGAAGCCTCCGACGCGGAGGTGCGCGCGGCGGCCGCCGCCGTGGGCGCGGCGGAGTTCATCGACGCGCTGCCCGGAGCCGAGCAGGCCGATGTCGGCAAGCGCGGGGGTCGGCTGTCGGCGGGGCAGCGCCAACTGATCGCCTTCGCGCGCGCCTTCCTCGCCGACCCGGCGGTGCTGATCCTCGACGAGGCCACCTCATCGCTGGACATTCCCAGCGAACGCGCTGTCCAGCGCGCGCTGCGCACCGTGCTGGCCGGCCGGACCGCACTGATCATCGCCCACCGGCTGTCCACGGTGGAGATCGCCGACCGGGTGCTGGTGGTCGAGCACGGCCGCATCGTCGAGGACGGGACGCCGGAAGCGCTGATCGGCATCGGCGGGCGGTACGCCGCCCTGCACCGCGCCTGGGTCGACTCGTTGGCCTGAACCACATGGGTCCGCCGGCGGACCGGCCAGTAGGCTTGCCGGGTGATCGGTATCGAGCGGGTCGGCGATGTCACCACCATCGAGTTGCAGCGGCCGGAGCGGCGCAACGCGCTGAATTCGGAACTGGTCGACAGCCTGCGTGAGGCCGTCCAGAGGGCAGCCGAGGAGGACGTTCGCGCCATCGTCCTGACCGGTGCGGGAACCGTGTTCTGCGCCGGCGCCGACCTGTCCGGTGACGTCTTCGCCGCCGACTTCCCCGACAAGGCGATAGCGCTGAACAAAGCCATCGACGCGGTGCCCGTACCGGTGATCGCGGCGATCAACGGCCCCGCGATCGGCGCAGGCGTCCAGCTCGCCATGGTCTGCGACCTGAGGGTGGTCGCACCGGAGGCCTTCTTCCAGTTCCCGATCGCCAAGTACGGCCTGGCGCTGGACAACTGGAGCATTCGCCGGCTCGCCTCCCTGGTTGGCCACGGCCGGGCCCGCGGAATGCTCCTGGCCGCAGAGAAACTCGACGCGCAGAACGCTCTGCTGACGGGGATGGCAAACCGGATCGGCACACTCTCCGAGGCCCAGGACTGGGCCTCGGATATCGCGGGCCTGGCCCCGCTGTCGCTTCGCCATTCCAAGCGGGTGCTCAACGACGACGGCTCCTACGAGGAGCAGACCGCGCTGCACCGAGAGCTCTTCGAACTCGCCTGGGCGAGCAAGGATGTGATCGAGGCACAGGTGGCCCGGTTGGAGAAGCGGGCCCCGAGGTTCCAAGGGTCCTGACCAGCATGCCCGGGATGCCTGACCTTTCCGCCCTGCTCCCAGCCGGGAAATCCGCGCTGCGGCTGGCGGCCGGCACCGCATCCCTGGCCGCGGGCGGATGGGCGCTACGGGCGCTGCGGGACGCGCCCGCGGCACTGGGAGCGAGCGCGGCGGCCATCCGCGCCGTCTCGGAGGGCTCCCCGAACTACCGGGCAGGCGCCTTCTGCAACCTCGACCCCGCCCCGGCGATCCGGCTGGACACCGAGGAGAACCGGCTGGTGTTCTTCGAGGTCCTCTCCGGGAGTGCCGACAGCCGCCCGCCGGGTCCGATACCGCTGGAGGACCCTGCTTTTCGGTCACGGCCGGCGCCGCTGGGCCTCACCTGGCTGGGGCACGCCACCGCGCTCATCGAGGTCGACGGCTACCGGCTGCTCACCGACCCGGTGTGGAGCCGCCGCTGCTCCCCGTCGCGCACCGTGGGGCCCGTCCGCCTGCACCCGCCGCCGCTTCCGCTGGAAGCTCTACCGGCGCTGGACGCCGTCGTGATCAGCCATGACCACTACGACCACCTCGACATGGACACCGTCCGTACCCTGGCGCGGACGCAGCGCGCGCCCTTCCTGGTGCCGCTGGGGGTGGGGGCGCACCTGCGGGAGTGGGGGATAGCCCCCGGTCGCATCATCGAACTTGATTGGTACGCCGGCGCCCGGGTCGGTGAACTCAGCCTGACGTGCACACCGGCGCGGCACTTCTCCGGCCGTTTCCTGTCCCGCAACAACACCCTGTGGGCATCGTGGGCCGTCGTCGGCCCCCGGCATCGTGCCTACTTCGGCGGTGACACCGGATACGGCGACTTCTTCACCGAAATCGGTTCACGCTACGGACCTTTCGACCTCACGCTGCTTCCCGTCGGGGCCTACAACAAGGCCTGGCCGGATATTCATATGAACCCCGAGGAAGCCGTCAGGGCGCATGGCGAACTCAACGGCGGCTCCACCGGGACCATGGTGCCGATCCATTGGGGAACTTTCCGGTTGGCCCCTCACCCGTGGGCCGAGCCCGCCGAGTGGGCGCTCGAGGCCGCCGCCGCGGCGGGAGTCGGCATCGCGGTGCCCAAACCCGGTGGCCGCGTGACACCGGCGAGTCCGGAGCCTCTCGAGCGCTGGTGGCGGCTCTAAGGCACTACGGTGCAAGCGTGATCCATCGGTGCGGGCGCCCTGCGCGCCGGACCTGTTCTGCGGTGGTGCTCTCGGCGGTGCTGCTGACCGGCTGCGTCGGGTCCCCCGGGACCACCACGCCGGCCGGCGAGTCGCCGGCGCTCGCCGTCGCGATGCCACTGCCCGACGATGCCGTCGCACGGGCCGTGGCCGCGCTCGACGGCATCGCCGAGGAGTTGATGACCTCCTCCGGGATTCCCGGCATGGCGGTCGCGGTCGTGCAGGGGGGGAAGACCATCTACGCCAGAGGATTCGGTGTCCGTGACACCCGCAGCGGCGCGGCGGTCGACCAGAACACGGTGTTCCAACTCGCTTCGCTGTCGAAGCCGATCGCCGCCACGGTGGTGGCCCGTCAGGTCGGTGCCTCCGAGATCAGCTGGGCAACCCCCGTCGTCGCCGAACTCGACTGGTTCGCGCTGTCCGACCCGGCGGTCACCGACATGCTCACCGTGGGCGATCTCTTCGCCCACCGGTCTGGCCTGCCCGACCACGCCGGCGACCTTCTCGAGGACCTCGGCTATGACCGTCGCACCATTCTGGAGCGGCTGCGTCTGCTGCCCCTTGATTCATTCCGGACCTCCTACGCCTACACCAATTTCGGTGTGACGGCGGCCGCAGAGGCGGTGGCGACCGCGGCTGGCGCGTCCTGGGAGGACCTCAGCGCCGAAGCGATCTACCGTCCGCTGGGAATGGACTCGACCAGTTCCCGTTTCGACGACTTCGCCGGCCGCGGCAACCGTGCGGTCGGCCACGTTCGGGTCGACGGCGCCTTTCGGCCGGCCGACGTCCGCGACCCCGACCCGCAGTCTCCGGCGGGCGGCGTGAGTTCCTCGGTCGTCGACGTGGCGCGGTGGCTGGCGATGCTGCTGGAAAACGGCGACTACGAGGGCAGCCGGGTGGTCGACCCCGAGGCGTTGCTGCCCGCGTTGACCCCGCAGATGGTGTCCTCCCCGCCGACCGAGCCCGCGATGCGGGCGGGCTTCTACGGCTACGGGTTCAACATCTCCACCTCCGCCGCGGGCCGGATGCAGTTCAGTCACTCCGGAGCGTTCCTGCTCGGGGCGGCGACCAACTTCGTGATGATCCCGTCGGCGGACGTCGCCATCGTCGCGCTGACCAACGCCTCGCCATCCGGTGTCCCCGAGACCCTCACGGCCGAGTTCACCGACCTCGTCGAGTTCGGTGAAGTGCGATGGGATTGGCGCGCGCTCTACGCCGAGGCCTTTGCCGCGATCGACGCCCCGGTCGGTGAACTGGCGGGCCGACAGCCACCGGCGAACCCCGCGCCGGCCCGCCCGACGCGGGACTACACCGGCCGCTACGCCAACGAGTACTGGGGTCCGGCCACCGTCGTCGAACGGGACGGGGCGCTGACGCTGTCACTGGGCCCCCGACCGCGGGACTATCCGCTGACCCACTGGGACGGCGACGTCTTCACCTTCAGCCCGGGCGACGAGAACGCGCCGCCGGGCAGCGTTTCGGCGGCGCGGTTCACCGGCGACTCGCTGACACTTGAGTACTTCGATGACGACGGTATGGGAACCTTCACCCGATGACCGCCGCCCTGGGCCTCTCCGACGCGGAGGTGGCCACCCGGATCGCCGAGGGCAAGACCAACGATGTGCCCTCCCGTGCGTCGCGCAGCGTCGCCGATATCGTCCGGGCCAATGTCTTCACCCGGATCAACGCCATCCTCGGGGTGCTCTTCGGCATCGTGCTGGCCACCGGCTCGCTGATCAACGGTTTGTTCGGCCTGCTGATCATCGCCAACAGCGGGATCGGCATCATCCAGGAGCTGCGGGCCAAGAAGACCCTGGACAACCTCGCCATCATCGGGCAGGCCCGGCCCGTGGTGCGGCGCCGGTCCGGGACCGCGGCACGGACTCCCGACGAGGTCGTGCTCGACGACGTGATCGAGTTGGGGCCCGGGGACCAGATCGTGGTCGACGGGGAACTGATCGAGGCGGCCGCCCTCGAGGTTGACGAGTCCCTGCTCACCGGCGAGGCCGACCCGATCGCAAAGACCGTCGCGGACCCCGTCATGTCCGGAAGCTTCGTGGTCGCCGGGACCGGCGCCTACCGCGCGACCAAGGTGGGCCGGGAGGCCTACGCCGCCCGGCTGGCCGAGGAGGCCAGCAAGTTCACCCTGGTGCGCTCGGAACTGCGCAACGGGATCAACGTCATCCTGCGGTTCATCACCTACCTGCTGGTCCCCACCGGGGCCCTGATCATCTACACCCAGTTGTTCACCACCGGCGTCGGCTGGCGGGAATCGGTGCTGCGGATGGTCGGCGCGCTGGTGCCGATGGTGCCCGAGGGCCTGGTGCTGATGACCTCGATCGCCTTCGCCGTCGGCGTCGTGCGACTGGGCCGGCGCAAGTGCCTGGTCCAGGAACTCCCGGCGATCGAGGGGCTGGCCCGGGTGGATGTGGTCTGCGCCGACAAGACCGGGACGCTGACCGAGAACGGGATGCGCCTGGCCCGCACCGAGCCGGTCGGCGAGATATCCGCCGGGCAGGCGGGCGCCGTACTGGCCGCGCTGGCCGCCGACGATCCCCGGCCCAACGCGAGCATGCAGGCGATCTCCGAGGCCTACCCGGACCGTCCCGGGTGGACGGCCACCGCCGTGGCGCCGTTCAAATCGGCCACCAAGTGGAGCGGGGCCTCCTACGACGGAAACGGCAACTGGGTGATCGGCGCGCCCGACGTGCTGCTCGAACCGTCCTCCCCGGCGGCCGAACGGGCCGAGCAGATCGGGGCCGGCGGATTGCGGGTTCTGCTGCTGGGCTCCTCGGACCGCGGAGTCGACGACGCCGGCGCGCCGGGCCGGGTGAACCCGGCGGCACTGGTGGTCCTCGAGCAACGGGTCCGGCCCGACGCCCGCGACACCCTGGACTACTTCGCCTCGCAGAACGTCTCGATCAAGGTGATCTCCGGGGACAACGCCGTCTCGGTCGGGGCCGTCGCCGGATCGCTGGGTTTGGACGGCGCGACCATGGACGCCCGCGAACTGCCCGGCGAACCGGAGGCGCTGGCCGCGGCGATGGACTCCCACACCACCTTCGGGCGCGTACGTCCCGACCAGAAGCGAGCCATGGTGCACGCCCTGCAGGCACGTGACCACACGGTGGCGATGACCGGTGACGGGGTCAACGACGTGCTCGCCCTCAAGGACGCCGACATCGGTGTCGCCATGGGTTCGGGCAGTCCCGCATCGCGCGCGGTTGCCCAGATCGTGCTGTTGGACAACAAGTTCGCCACACTGCCCTACGTCGTGGGCGAGGGCCGCAGGGTGATCGGCAACATCGAACGGGTCTCCAACCTGTTCCTCACCAAGACCGTCTACTCGGTGCTCCTGGCCCTGCTGGTGGGCCTGGCCGGGCTGTCCTCCAAGCTGTTCGGCACCGCCCCGCTGCTCTATCCGTTCCAGCCGATCCACGTGACCATCGCGGCCTGGTTCACCATCGGAATCCCGGCATTCATCCTCTCGTTGGCGCCCAACAACGAGCGTGCCCGCCCGGGTTTCGTCCGCCGGGTGATGACCTCGGCACTGCCGACCGGCCTGCTGATCGGGCTGTCGACCTACGGTTCCTACCTGCTGGCCTACCCGGGCACCGACGGGACCGTGCTGGCCCAGACGCGCGCCTCGACCGCGGCGCTGATCACCCTGTTGATCGGGGCGCTGTGGGTGCTGGCGGTGGTGGCCAGGCCCTACCAGTGGTGGCGGGTCGCACTCGTGATGGCCTCATTTCTCGGCTACGTGGTGATCTTCGCCATCCCACTGGCCCGGGAGAAGTTCATGCTCGACGCCTCCGACCCCGCCATCACCACCCCGGCCGTACTGATCGGACTGGTCGCGGCCGCACTCATCGAGGCGGTGTGGTGGGTCCAGGGCAGGATCTTGGGCGAACCGCGTCAACTCTGGCGGTAGGCCACCCCGGGTGCGTAGATTGACGCGGGAAAGCTGAAATAGAAAGGGATATCCATGTCCTTCATCGACAAGGCCAAGGAAGCCGCCGACAAGGCCAAGGACGCCACCATGGGCGCCGCCGAAATGGCCAAGGGCGTCATCAGCGAGAACGTCGACAAGATCGAGGGCGCCATCGACAAGGCCGGCGACGTGATCGACGAGAAGACCGGTGGAGAGTTCTCCGAGACCGTCGACAAGGTCCAGGGCGCGGCCCATGCCGCCGTCGACAAGGTCCAGGACGCGGCCGGCTCGGCCGCCGACGCGGCTGGGAAGGCTGCGGACAAGGCCGACGGCCAGTAACGGCGGATGGCGAAGGTCTCGGTCTCCGTCGACGTACCGCTACCGCCTCAGGAGGCCTGGCAGCACGCCTCCGATCTGTCGCGGTACAAGGAATGGCTGACGATCCACCGGGTTTGGCGGTCCAAGCTGCCTGACAACCTCGACAAGGGGACTGAGGTCGAGTCCATCGTCGAGGTCAAAGGGATGCCGAACCGGATCAAGTGGACGATCGTCCACTTCAAGCCGCCGGAGTCGATGACCCTCAACGGTGTCGGGGTCGGCGGGGTCAAGGTCAAACTGATCGGGAAGGTCCGGCCGAGCCGCCAGGACGGCGCGGCGGCCTCGGTGGTCACCATGGACGTCCATCTCGGCGGTCCGGCCCTGTTCGGCCCGATCGGGATGATCGTCGCCGCGGCTCTGCGGGGCGATATCCAGGCCTCGCTGGACCGCTTCGTGGCGGTGTTCGCCTGACCCCGCCGGTCCCGGTCTACCGATGTGGGGTGGACTTCGACGCCGTCGCGGCGATCGACGTCCACACCCACGTCGAGATCGACACCCGGGGCCGGTGTGCCTACGACGCTGAACTCGCCGAGGCGACCGGACGCTACTTCAAGCTGGGGCCGGACTACTTCTCCCGCGTCGACGAACTGGCCGGCCAGTACCGCGAGAACAACACCGCCGCCGTGGTGTTCACCATCGACGCCCGGACCGCCACTGGCCATCCGCCCAACTCGGTGGCGGATCTGGTGGCCGGCGCCGCGCGCAACAACGACGTGCTGATCCCGTTCGGGAGCGTGGACCCGTGGGACCCCGATGCGGTCGGGCGGGTTCGCGAGCAGGTCCACGACTACGGGGTACGCGGCTTCAAGTTTCACCCGAGTCTGCAGGGCTTCGAGCCCAACGATCGCAGGTTCTACCCGATCTACGAGGAGATCGCCGGCTGCGGTGTGCCGGCGCTGTTTCACACCGGGCAGACGGGGCTGGGCTCCGCCCTGCCCGGGGGACACGGAATCAAGCTGCGCTACTCCGATCCGATGCTGCTCGACGACGTCGCCGCCGACTTCCCCGCACTGACGGTGGTGATGGCGCACCCGGCGGTTCCCTGGATTGACGCCCAGATCGCGATCGCCTCACACAAGGCCAACTGTTACGTCGACCTGTCCGGGTGGTCGCCGAAATACTTTCCGCCCCAACTGGTTGCCGCAATCGGGCGTCAGTTGCGGACCAAGGCGCTCTTCGGCACCGACCATCCCTACATCAGCCTGCAGCGGTGGCGGCGCGACTTCGAGGCCCTCGACGTCGACCCGGCGGTGCTGCCACTGATCCTGAAGGACAACGCCCGGCGGGTTCTCGACTCAGCCCGACTCCAGCCCTGAGCATCCGGTGGCGCTCATTCCGGCCGTCTCACCAGGTTGTCCCTTGCGCAGGACGTCGAGCAGTTCGTGGTACGGGCCGACCAGGTAGACGGTATCGGTGCAGCTGAATCGGGTGTCGAGCCGCGGGTGCAACTCAGTCGCCGTACCGTCGTGACGTTCGATCGCGATCACCCGGGTGAGCGCGGACAGGTCGCTGATCCGCAGGCCGTCCAGATCGCTGCCGGGCTGCACCCGGACGCCGCCCACCATGAATGACCGCTGCCCCACCGAAAAGGTGCCCAGGACGTCCAGGCCCATCGCCGCGCCGATGAACCACGGGGTGGCCAGGTCGACCGTGGACCGGACGTGATGGAAGTCGAGTTGGTGGCCGACGGCGGCGCCCAGAGCCCGGTCGTAGATGCGCAAGACGATCGGGATCCTCGGCGTGTCGGGGGCGCCGTCGGGTTCGGTCATGGCGCGTACCACCAGACCCGCTTCGATGTTGACCATGTCGTCGTCGGTCAGCACGGCGACGGCGCGGGCGCGCTGCACGCCGGCCGCGGCCAACGTCGCGCGCTGGGTTCCGTCCCCGGTGATCACCGGGACCCGCAGTTCCTCGGCGGCTGAGAGGAAGCGGTTGTCCTGGCCGAGTTCGACGGCTGCGACGGCATGGCCGGTGGTTCTGAGCAGCCCGGCCACCCGGATGCCGTAGGCGCCCAGACCGACGACGACGACATGGTGGCGCAGATGGCTGACCCGTTGCCGGCTGGCCGCCTCCGTGAGTCGCCGGGACAGCAGCACATCAGCGATGAAAGCGACCGTCACCGAGATCAGCGCGATGCCGCTGAGCATCATCACCACGCCCCACAACCGCAGCCAGAGCGGTTGGCCGGCGAAGTTGAAGTCGCCGTAACCCACCGTTGTCAGGGTCTCGGTGGCGAACGACAGCGCGTCCATCCAGCCGATGCCCGGACGGATCGCGAACCGCAGGATGAACGCCGAACCCAGCAGCATGGTCAGCGCTACGGACAGCGACCAGTAGAAGGCGGGATTCACGTCCTCGTGGAACGCCCGCAAGCCGTCGAAGGCCCGGACCGGTCGCGAGGGCCGGGTGAGTTCGCCGTCACCGGCCAAGCCGGTCGCCAGGCCGCGTTCGGCGAGATCGGTGCCGCGGCCGATCAGAGTGGCCCGATCCCCTTGGTAGACCTCGTCGTCGAGGCGGGGGCAGGTGATCACCTCGCCGGGGTTGGGAGCGTTGTGACCACGGACCACCGCCACCGGCGCCAGGCGGCCGTAGATCGAGCGCAAGGTGCCGTGCTCGGGAACGGTGTCGGAGGCCACCACGAACCTCACACCGCCCGCGGTGACGGTGTGCGCCGCCTTGCCCAGCACGGCCTCGACCACCGAGGGCGCTGACAAATCGGCGACGTCGAGGATGGCGCCGGGCCCGATACCGTCGTTGAGGGCCTCGCGCAGCACCGGGTTGGCCAGTCGCGCGACCACCCGGACGGCGGGATTGGCCTCCCGGGCCAGCAGCGCCACCTCCAGGTTGACGGAGTCGTCCACGTCGGCGGCGATCACCGCCGTGGCTCCGGCCACTCCCGCGGCTGCCAGTCCACTGGGAGATTCCAGCGCCACCACCGGCAGCGCCTGGTCGGTGAGTTCGTCGATGATCCGACGGGCGAGCGCACCGTCACCGGCGACGATGATGTGACCCGTCATGAGACGAAACCGTACCGGGACACCGCGGAGGTTAGGGTTCAACCGTGTCTCGGCTGCGCCCCGGATGGCTGGTGGCGTTGTGGGCCGTGGTGCTGACGGTCAGCGCCTGGCTGCCGTGGCTGACCACGTCGGCCGGCGGGGAGGGTCGGGCCAGTGCGATCGGTGGGACCGCGGGCAGCATCGCCCTGCCGCCGCGGTTCGGTCCCGGTCAGTTGATCGTCCTGCTGGCGTCGGTCCTCGTCGTACTCGGCGCGATGATCGGCCGCGGAATCGCGCCGCGGCTCGCCGCGGCCGCCGCAGTCGTGATCTCGCTGCTGGTGGGGGCGCTGACCTGGTGGTTCTACAGCGCTAACGTCGAGGGGCCGGTTGTCGCCGGCTACGGCCTCTATCTGGGCGCTCTGAGCGCGCTGGGTGCGCTGGGATGTTCGGTATGGGCGCTGGGGGTGGCTTTGCTGGAGGCCGAACCCCGGCCTCTGCACCGCCGGTAGGCTGGGCCGGGCCTCGAGGAGTCGACGTGGGCAGGAAGCGTGGGTAGGAAAACAGTGGAACGGACCCCGGTCATCGCCGCACTGGCGATGACCCTCGCGGTGACGGCGACCGGTTGTTCGGGCGCCCAGCCCTCAGCGGACAAGTGTCAGAAGGTGTCGGCGCCGCTCTCCGACGTTCCCAGCCGCACCGACCAGGAGCCCAAGCTGCGGGTCCCGGTGCCCGCCGGATGGGAGCGCACCACCGAGATGGACAACCAGGACATCCGGTTCGCCATCCGCAACAAGGGTCTCGCCGCGGACGGCTTCACCCCCAATGCGGTGGTCACGCTGCAGAAGGTCCCCTCCGATCTCGGCCGGCCCGAGCAGATCCTGGCGGCGCAGAACGAGCAGATCGCCAAGGCGCTCAAGGTCGACAACATGAACACGAAAGAGACCGAGGTCTGCGGTGTTCCCGCGGTGTCCACCTCCTACACGGTGCCGGAGGCGAAGATCTCACCGAAGATTCCGACCATCCCGCCGCGCTCTGCCACCTCGCTGGGCGCGGTGTACCGGACCGGGGACACCAACTACGTCGCGATGCTGACCGTGCAGTCGGTGAAGCCGGACGAAAAGACCTTCGCCGCGGACGCCGAGATGATCCTCAACGGATTCCAGCTGCTCCCGCCGAACTGATTCAGCTCAGCACTGATTCAGCTCAGCCCGACCGCCGCAGCGGGGTCGTCGGTCTCGTGCCAGCGTCTCAGTTCGCTTCCGGGCACCCAGGTCGAGTGGGTTCCGCTTGAGATCCTCTCGGGCAGCTGGATTTTGCAGACCGGGCCGTCTTCGAGTCCGGCGGCCTCGAAAACCAGGCAGTGGGAGGCATCCGTGTTCATGTCCGTCGTGAGGGTGACCAGGTAGCCGTCGTCCTCGCCGCGGCTGCCGACCCGCGGGGCCATCGCGGTCTCGCTGCCGTAGACCCCCTCACCGAACCCGAACCGCTGCTCGGATCCGGTCACGACGTCGTGCCGGACCAACCCGTCGAACAGAAACCATCCGGGCTTGCCGGTCGCGGCGTAGGCGTAACGGTACGGACGGCCGGCGTGCCCAGAGTTGATCATTCCGAACTCCGAGATCGTCTCGGTGATCGGCTCCTCGCGGACGGCGCCGGTGACGAGGTTGAGCCGCCATCGGTGCAGCCGGGTCTGCATACGATCCAGCGCCAGGAATCGGAACGCTCTCTGCCACTTGCGTTCCGGCCCGGCGCCGTCGATATCGGCCGGTTCCGGATCGCCCTGGAAGAAGCCGTCGAGGACGACCTCGTCACCGTCCTCATAGGCGTTGGTGAAGTGCAGCACGAAGGTCGGGTCGGCCTCGAACCACCGGATCCGGTCGGCGTTGCCGCGCCGGGGCAGGACCGCGAAGCGCGACGGCATCTCCGGGTGGAACTTGGGTACATGCAGGTTGCGTTCCAGCAGTTCGGGATCCCAGAACAGCGGGAAGTCGTTGAGGATCGCGTAGTTCTCGGTGAAGGCCATGTCATGGGGCAGTCGCGGGCCGGGCAGTGGGACGTCGACGTAGTGCACCAGGTCGTTGTTCTCGTCGACCACTCCATAGTGCAGGTAGGGTGCGGACTTGCTGTAGTTGAAGAACAGCATCTCCCCGGTCCGCTCATCCACTTTCGGGTGTGCCGAAACCCCCCAGGAGAACGGGAAGGATCCGTTGAAGTCCTCCCGGCCCAGGGTCTCGGCAGTGCGTGGGTCAACCCGATAGAGATCGCCGCACTGGTAGAAACTGGTCAGCGCGACGCCGCGATGCACCACGACATCGGTGGAGGAGGCGTCCTTGAGCATTGTTCGCGCGCCCCAGCCGTGGTCGACCCTGGCCAGCGACAACGGCTCGGCCAGACCGGGCCACAGTGAGCCGCCGGCCTCCTGTTCGGCGGCGAAGGCCTCGGTGCGGACGAAGCGGTTGCGGTAGAACGCCTTACCGTCCCGGAACCCCACGACGTGGAGCATCGCGTCTCCGTCGAAGGGGTGGTAGAACTTCAGCGCGGGGTGCAACGGGTTCTCGGTGTTGCGCAGATAGATGCCGTCGAGGTCGTCCGGGATCTCCCCTTCGACGGCTTTCAGGTCATCGGCGCGCCACTCGGTGGTCTGCGGCCGCCACGGTCCGGTGCGGTACGGATGGTCGTCGTCCTCGGGCAGCGTGGACAGGAACTTGCCGATGATCTCTACGTCCACGAGAAGCCTCCGTCCATCAGTTCTCCGTTGACCCCACGACGAAACTGACTGTGGTTGCGGTGCTTCCGCCGAAATTGAGGGTGCCGAAACGGCGAGCGCCGGGAACCTGGTAGTCCCCGGCCAGTTCGCTGACCTGCTTGGCCGCATCGAGCAGCATCCGGACCCCCGAAGCTCCGACCGGGTGGCCGCCGCCGATGAGGCCGCCGCCGGGGTTGATCGGCAGCACGCCGCCGATCTCGATGTCGCCCGATTCGATGGCTTTCCACGACTCGCCCGGCCCGGTCAGCCCGATGTGGTCGATGGCCAGGTACTCGCTGGGGGTGAAGCAGTCATGCACCTCGAAACCGTGGAGTGATCCGAGGTCGACCCGAGCCCGCCCGAAGGCGTCCTGCACGGCTGCTCGCACATGGGGCATCAGGTACGGATTGGCGGCGTCGCGTTGAAGTTTCTGCTGCAGTCCGAGGCCGACGGTGCGATGTCCCCAGCCTTCGATCCGGCCGATCGGCCGAACCCCGGGATGGTCATCGAGGAAGGCGTCGCCGGCGAGTACCACCCCGGCGCCGCCATCGGTCATCTGGCTGCAGTCGAACCGCCGGATCCGGCCCTCGATCACCGGGTTGACCTCGTCGTCGTCACCGGACTCGGTGAGGTCGGGTACGCGCCATCCGCGGGTCTGGGCGTTGGGGTTGCGGCGTGCGGCGGCCAGATTCGTCGCGGCGATCGCGCGGAGATGCGCGTCGTCCAGGCCGTACCGCCGGTCGTAGGCGTCGGCGACCCGGGCGAACATGGAGGGCCACAGATACGTCGCGTCCCGGCCCTCATGGCCGGTCCAGGCCGCGGCCGCCAGATGCTGCGCAGCGGTGTCGCCGGGCACGGTCTTCTCCAGTTCGACGCCAAGGACCAGGGCGGTGGAGTAGTTGCCGGACAGCAGGTCGGCCATCGCGGCCAGCACGGCCGTGCTGCCCGACGCACACGCCGCCTCGTGGCGGGTCGCCGGGGTGTCCCAGAGGTCCTCGTGCACGGTGGCCGGCATCGCACCGAGGTGACCCTGGGCTGCGAACATCTCGCCGAACGCGTTGGCCACGTGGACCACCCCGATATCGGCGGCGTCGATCATCGACTCGGCGAGGGTGTGATCGACGATCTCGCGGGTGAGGTCGGCGAAATCCTTGGCCTCGCGGCTGAGATTGCGGGCGAAGTCGCTCTGGTAGCCGCCCAGAATCCACACGTTGCCGCCCACGTGGCCGACGTTACTACAGGTCACGGCATCGGCGGCGGGCCCGTGCAGTCGGGGTGGAAGCCCGATCCGCTATATAGCGAAGGGTGCATATGCCCTACGCTGGCCGGGTGGTGAAGATCGGCTTGGCTCCGGCCCGTGGCTGGGCCGCATGGCTGCGGGGACTGCCCGCCGACGCCCTGGCCGGAGTGAGCGTGGCGATGATCGCCATCCCGCAGTCGCTGGCCTACGCGGGGCTGGCGGGCATGCCGCCGATCGTCGGGCTCTACGCTGTCGCCCTGCCGCCGATCGCCCCGCACTCTTCGCCTCATCCCCGTACCTGCAGACCGGGCCGGTCGCCATCACCGCGCTGCTGACCTTCGGCGCGCTGAGCACGCTTGCCGAGCCGGGGAGTCCGCAGTACGTGACGCTCGGGCTGGGTCTGGCGTTCGTCGTCGGGGTGGTGCGGGTACTCCTGGGTCTGCTGCGCGCGGGCTGGATCGCCTACTTGATGTCCCAGCCCATGCTGCTGGGCTTCGTCCCGGCCGCGGCCCTGCTCATCGCCAGTTCCCAGCTGTCCAAGGCGCTGGGAACACCGTCGGCGCCCTACCGCAATGAGATCGCCAACGCCGGCTGGGCGCTGGCCCATCCGGGGAATTGGGCTCTCGCGGCCGTGGCGCTGAGCGTCGTCACCGCCATCCTGGTTCTGGGCGGGCGGAAGATCCACGCGCTCTTCCCCGGTGTGCTGGTGGCGGTGATCGTCGGCGTGGCGGTGTCGGCGCTGGGCTGGTACCACGGCCCGATCATCGACACGATTCCGTCCGGCTTTCCCACGCTGACCCTGCATCAGATCCCTTGGTCGCTGATGGGGCAACTGGTGGTCTCGGGGATTCTGATCGCCCTGATCGGATTCACCGAGGCGGCTTCCATCTCCCGGCGGTTCGCCTCCGAGGACCGCGTCCGCTGGAGTGCTGATCGGGAGTTCATCAGCCAGGGGGTGGCGAACCTGGCCGCCGCCGCAACCGGCGCTATGCCCTGCGGCGGATCGTTCTCGCGCAGCTCGGTCAACCGGCTGGCCGGGGCGACCAGCCGGATGTCGGGCGCTATCACCGGGCTGACCGTGCTGGCCTTCTTGCCGTTCGCGTTCGTCCTGGAGCCGTTGCCGCTGGCCGTTCTCGGCGCGATCGTCGTGGTGGCGGTGGTCAACCTGATGCGGTTCGGTCCGCTGCTGCGGATCTGGCGGGTCTCGCTGCCCCAAGCCGTCATCGCCTGGGTCACCTTCGTCGCGACCCTGGCTTTCGCACCCCGGATCGACATCGCCGTGCTCATCGGCATCGGATTGTCGATCGGCGTATTCCTCTGGAGGATGCTGCAACTGGAGATCGACATCAGCGCCGAGGGGGATGCGATCGTCTTCACCCCTCGGGGCGTGCTCTGGTTCGGTACCGCCCAGCGTCTCGACGATGTTCTCGTTGACGCCCTGGCCGCCCACCCCGAGGCGCGCCGGCTCGACATCGACCTTTCCCGGCTCGGCAGGATTGACACCACCGGCGCGCTGGTGATCCGGTCGGTGCTCGATCACGCCCGATCGGTCGGTCTGGCCGCCGAACTCAGCGGAGTCCCCCCGCAGTCCGCGGGGCTGGTCGACCGGATCCTGGCCGCATCGGACAACCCGCTGGAATAACGGCCCCACGGACCGGCCCCCGGCGCCGCCGTCCCGGATCAGGCCCGGGAACCCGCAGCGATCACCGCCCGATTACGTTCGGCGACAACCGGAAGCGCCATCTTCACCAGCCACCGGTCATAGGTCAGGAACCCGTTGACCTCGTTCTCGACATCGGTGATCTGGGTGTAGATCGCCCCGGATAAGCCGACCTCGTCGATGAGCTCCTCCAGTGCCAGGCTGACCTCGGTATAACGCCGGGTCAATTCCCCCTGGCTGTAGGTCATCTCATAGGACTCCGGTCGCCCCGGCCACCGGTTGCGGTCCAGCGCGAGTCCCAACCCGCCGTACTCGCCGTTCACCCGGACCCGCCGGTCGACGGCGACGCCTCTGCCGACGAGCCGCAAGCCGTGGGCGGCATGGACCGGGCGGCCGGGGCCGACGTAGGTATGGTCGTCGTAGACGTCCCCGGCTCCGGTGTCGCCGCGGGATTTGCAGCAGTTCACTCCGCTGTTGGCATTGACCATCCGGGTCGGGTCCGCGGCGCTGACGGCCTCGGCGATCCGGGCCGTGTCGTACTCGCCCCAACCCTCGTTGAACGGTACCCAGCCCACGATCGAGGTCACGTTGCGGAGTTGGTCGACCATCGCCAGCAGTTCGGTCTCGAAATTGGTTCTGGCCGAGGCCGCGGGATCCGGGCCGGGCAGTCGCGGAGCCCGCAGCGAAACCTCGAGGGAGGGCATGTCCTGCCAGACGAGGACACCGAGCCGATCGGCCCAGTAGTACCAGCGAGCGGGCTCGACCTTGGCGTGCTTGCGCACGAAATTCATTCCGAGGTCCTTGACCCACCGCAGGTCGGACATCAAGGCCACATCGGTCGGCGCGGTGTAGATCCCGTCGGGCCAGTAGCCCTGATCCAACGGGCCGTGCAGGAAAGTGATCTCGCCGTTCAGTGCGATCCGCGGTCGGCCTTTCAGGTCTTTGACCGCGCCGACGGTGCGTAGTCCCGCATAGCTGGACACGACGTCGACCACCGTTCCGGTGGGGTCGACGAGGGCCACCTTCAGGTCATAGAGGTAGGGGTCGGCGGGGCTCCACAGCCGGGGCCCGGGTATCGGCATCGTGATCGCCTCGCCCGGTGCGCCGGATGCCACAGCCACCACCCGGCCACCAGGCTTCGAGGCGAACACCACGGCCCGCTCGCCACCCTCCGCGGCGGCCCGCGGTGTGACAGTAATGCTGTTCAGATCCGTTGTGATATCAATCTTTTCGATATGGGTGTGAGGTACCGGTTCGACCCACACGGTCTGCCAGATTCCCGACGCGCCGGTGTAGAACAGCCCACCCGGTTTGTTGCGCTGCTTACCGACCGGAAATGGGTTGGACTCGTTGCGGTCCGCTACGTGCACGGCGATCTCATCGCTGCCGTCGTAGCGGAGTGCGTCGGTGATGTCCGCGCTGAACGCCGTGTATCCGCCCGCGTGGCTGGCGACCAGGTGGTCATTGACCCAGACGGTGGCGATCTGATCCACGGCGCCGAAGTTCAGCACAACCCGTTGTTGCCGCCACTCGGCGGGAAGCGTGAACGTCCTTCGATACCACATGTCCTCGTCGTGGCGGCCGATCCCCGACAGGGCGGACTGCACCGGGTAGGGGACCAGGATCCGTTCCCGGTACGCCGAAGCGGGCGGGGGGGCCACCAACCCGGTGCCGCCTTTGCGGCCGAGGTAGTCCCACACGCCGTTGAGATTCAGCCAGCGTGACCGGGCGAGTTGGGGGCGCGGGTACTCCGGCAGTGCATTGTCGGGTCCCACCTTCGAGGTCCACGGCGTCGACATGGGAGCGGGGGCAGGCTGCCAGGTGTCCACTGCCTCGGCTCGGCCCGTCCCGGCGGGTGCCAGTCCTGCCAACAGGCCCAGCAGCACGCCCGCAAGACGCCCCGCCACTCTCAGCGATCGGCGGTCTCCTGCTGTGGTCACCCGCGGATTATCCGACAACCATGATGGGCATTCATCTCGGCACCATCGAATATCGCCGAGCGATCAGCGGTGCACGGGCCGGCGGGGCCGCCGAGGTGCCTTCCCTGATCGTGTGTCGGAAATCGTCGAAGGGGTAGCCAGAGGACATTGGTCGCTTTTGTGAGAGTTCATCGCTGACGTTGGACTGCCGGGAGACCTGACTGGGGAGGTCCGATGGAACGATCGCGATCGAGATCTTCGTCAACATCACCCTGTATCTGCGCGACGACGTCATTCACGTCCAGCTGGTGATCGCCACCGCCCTGATGGCCATTGCGCGAAAGGTCATCGCCCTGGACTACAACACGGTCGACCCGGCCTATGTCTACGCCACTGTCTACGCCACCGGGGTGACGGTGCTGGCTCTGGGCGTGACCTACTGCCTGGTCATCGGAATGGCCAGACGATGATGAGGGCCACCGCCGGGATCTCTGACCAGCGCAGCCGGGGGATCGGGGCAATTCGGCGGGATAGGCCGAACCGGTAGTGTCACGGCAATGAACATGCCACGCATCATTTTCGGCTTCGGGGCGGTCTTCGTGGCCCTCGGGCTGGGGTCCTATTTCCTCACCGGGATGCAGTCGTGGACGGCCTTGATCCCGGCGGTCTTCGGGCTGTTGATGGCCGCCGCTGGGGCGGTCTCGCTGAAGAACCTCAAACACGGTGGCCATTTCGCGGCCCTCATCGGGCTGTTGGGCTTCCTGGGCACCGCCCGCAGCCTGGGCAAGCTGCCGGCGCTGTTGTCGGGCGAGCCCGTGGAGCGGGCGGTCGCGGTGTGGGTTCAGGCAGGCTTCGCGGTGCTGTGCCTGATCTTCCTGGCGATCACCATCAAGTCGTTCATTGATACCCGCAAGGCGCGCGCCTGACCGTCGGACCCCTCTAGGCGCCCCCGGGCCACGGGCACTGTCAGTGGCCCGAACTATTATCGAATGTATGTTCGATGAGTTGTTGGTGGTGGATCCCGGTG
>Ga0180432_10002606_pt1 | contig 26916 bp, 43 predicted proteins | sample SS_ome_10_FD_132414 | JGI IMG/M metagenome (GOLD analysis project Ga0180432, IMG submission 132414) | Hypersaline lake sediment archaeal communities from the Salton Sea, California, USA - SS_1_MS_2 metaG | ecosystem: Environmental > Aquatic > Non-marine Saline and Alkaline > Hypersaline >... | reverse complement strand
TCAGATGTCTACAGTGATCTGAAGTACCATGCAGACTTAGGTTACCCTTGCTTCTTCAAAGCTTCTTATGCAAATGAGCTTGAGATGAGAAGGATCAAGAGGTGGCCAACCAATATCACTTATCTATCTAATTGCAGACTTCACCTGCATGATCTAGAGAATACACCCGAGATTCCCCAAAGCTGGCATTTGCCTCAACTTTGTGGCTTTGGTACTGGACTCTCGGTAATGTTGCAAATTGCAGTGATGATGGGCTACGATCCTCTCATCTTACTCGGATGTGATCTAGGCTTTGTCGACCAAGAAAGCCCAGACCACCCCGATCCTAATCACTTTACTCCTAATTATGGGACGACCTGTGATTGGCCTCTAAGCACCCGAGATGCTACTCTTATCCATGCCCATAAGGTAGCTCAACACTCCTGTGATCAATACGGAGTTACAATCCTGAATGCCAGCCTCGGGGGCATACTTGAGGTACACCAACGAATTGACTTTCAGGAGGCTTTGAAATGCACGAAGCAGTGAAGAGATACATTGGACAGAAATATGAAACAGAGATTGTTAGTTTCCGTTTACTTGATTTCAGGTATAGTCCAGAGAAAGCTTGCGTTACTCTAATCTTCATGGTGATTGAACATAGCCACCGAGAAAGAAAAGAGAACAGCAGTCGTCAAATTGAAATGATCCTTTGGAGGGACAAGCCTTCAATGGCCGAGAACTCCTCGGCTCATTGGGGTGACCTTGATCCTGAGATTGAGAAAGTTCTTCGAGACTATGCAGAGGGCTTTATCGACCAAGCTGAGGAGTTCTTCTATGGCTAGGGCTTTTGTTATCGGGAATGGTACTAGTCTAAAGGATACCCCCCTCCACCTACTAAAAGATGAAGTAACCTTCGCGATGAACCGGATACACCTGATCTATCCCGAGACTGATTGGCGGCCCACCTATTGGGTTTACACAGACATTCAGGATATGCCGGATGATCAATGGATCAGTGACTGCCTCTTCCATTTAGAGCAGGATTATCATTCATTCATCTGGTCCAACCTATGTACTATGATTGAACTGAAGCGAGGAGCTTGGGATTATTGGAAACCCAATGTTACCTGGATACCCATCTGCACCGAACATGTAAGCATGGACATCGCTTCACCCCGGCGGCCTAATTCATGGCATCTACCTACCCTTTGTAAGTTTGGGACAGGGTCTGCCATAGCACTCCAACTGGCCGTATTGAAAGGATACAATCCAATCTATGTAGTGGGCATGGACCTAGGTTTCCAGCCCAAGGAAGAGGGAGGCGATGATCCCAACCACTTTTCCAAAGACTACCTAGTTTGGGATATGCACTGTCAGTTTCAGGTTGATGCTAACCGTAAGAATGCAACACACCACCACGCACATACAATGGCTTTGAAGGCTTGCCAGGAACGCGGGATCAAAATCTTCAATGCAACCATCGGGGGAAATTTAGAGGTCTACCCCCGAGTCAATTTAGAGGAGGTAGTATGTTAGACCATTTGTTCAGTGAAGACCTAGAGGCAGAGAACGGTATAGGAGAGCTCCTGTCAGAAATCAGAAAGATATCAAAACACCTTCCTCCAGAATTAGCTGATGACATTACCTTTGGAGCTATTGCTGTAGTTCGTCAGGAAGGCTGTAGACGGTCGAAAAGGATCCTTCGACTAGAGCGCTGGGCTACCATTCTCTCAGGGATTGTCAGTCTTATAGCTTTAGCTATCGTAACTTTACATGCTGGATGGCCCTGGCTAGAGGCACTTCTCGAAGCGATCTTTTGATCTTGCGAAATGAATTGACAATCCTATAGAGAAGGAGGAAGTAATGGACATACTCAGTTTTCTAGGCGATCTGCCGAGCTACTTTGGGCCGGAGATTGCCGCCTTGATGGGACTGATCACCTTGGATATCCTTATGGGTATCGGTAAGGCACTCCGAACCAAAAGCTTTCGCTGGAGTGAGATTGCAAACTTTTATCAATCAATGGTGATTCCCTATCTGCTTGGGTGGTTAGGCTTTGCAGCCCTAGCTCATGTAGCGATGCCTTCAGTATTAGGCTCCGAGTTTGGAGTGATTGCTGAGACTACCACAGTTACCGGTGCATGGCTTGCCGTTGTTGGCGCTCTCTTCAACAGTATCAAAGAGAATGCCAAAGTCATCTACTCGGGTAAGTTTCCCTGGCAGGACTAATCAAGGAACATCAAAGGGAGGGCTTCAGCCCTCCCCCTATCTTTTTGTAAAGGAGATATCATGGCAAAGAAGTGGCCAGAGTCCAAATGGAACGAGGAGCTCTATAAAGCCTACCTCATTTTGAAAGAGCATGAGAGGGGGATGATTAGAGACCCCGACTTGAAAGACCTGACCCAAGCCCAACTTGCTAAGAAGTTAGGAGTCTCTGTCTCAACTCTAACCACGGGGTTGAAGAATAGGGGTCTTCCCACTATCCCAAAGGATATGCTCTTAGACTTGGGTGAATATCTTCAAATCGAGCAACTCCAAAAAGCAAAGGAAGCGTCCTTAGTTTTTGTCGATACGAAGAAGGCTGAGAACCCTAATTGGAGGGAATTTGCAGACTTAGCTGAAACCAACCAACAGATAGAGAAAAGGACCGCCAGCACCCAACGCATCGCGACTGTGAAGATTGAGACCCAAAGGCCGATTGCCATAATGTTCACTAGTGATTGGCACCTAGGCGATCGACACACTGATCACTTATCATGGAGAAAGGATATTGAGTTCCTTTTGGAAACTCCTCGTCTCTACATGATAGACCTAGGCGATGACCGTCAAAATGCGAGAAGGTTTAGGGTACTAGCTAATGTTCTCAATCAAGTTCTCTCCCCAAAGCAACAAGCTTTGATGATGCGGGACCTCATCGATGAAATTACTCGCGAGGATAAGCTTCTTGCTAAGATCGGCGGTAATCATGATGAGGAATGGGATGAGAGGCTGTTTGGAGAAGCTATGCAGAGGTATCTATGTGAGAAGATGAAAGCTCCACGCTTCAGAAATAGGGGTTTGATAAAACTCACAGTAGGGGAAACCCTTTATACTCTGCTGGTCTTTCATAAGACACGCTTCAGGAGTTTCCTGAGAAGGACTCATGGAGCATGGAGAGAATATGAACTATCCTACCCAGCTGATATTGTAGCAGGAGGACATGATCATGAACCAGGACTTGAACACTATCACCATTATAGACTCGCAGCCGAAGCTGGAATGGGATTCGGCGGTGAAACCTATCTTGTCAAAACCGGTACGTATCAGGATAGTGATTATGGATGGAAATACTTTCACAATGGTGGATTCCCCGCCAACTACACCGTCATCCTTTGGCCAGACCAAAAGAAGATGCAGTTCTTTAGTGATCCTAAAGATGCGGTCCAGTTCATGAATTCAAACTAATATAATCACTTCAACGAACTATAATATACACAAAGAGAGACCCAGGCCTTGATGGCCTGGGCTTCTTTTTGTGGGTCTACCAGTTGAGTAATCTTTTGAGGCGGTAATAGATAGGGATTGCTTCGATGAACTCTTCCCTTTGAAGATGTAACCTAAGGTCTATCCAGTCCTCTATTCCTTGGTAGGACATTGGCGGCTTCCCCCCTTTGTATTTGCGGGGAGCATGGCGACGAGTAAACTGGGTCTTCTTATTCGGATCAATGGGTAGATAAGCAAAGTCCTCAGCGGTAAGCTCTGCGGCAAACACTTCCATTTTGCTTACCAGAACTGAGAAGGCTAGTCGTCTATGATAACGAGTAGCGTGTTTGGTCATTGACCGTAACCTCCTTGAGTAACCCTTCTTCCTTCAATCTTCGTAAGATTTGCCGGACTGCACTTTCTGGTCTTCTAGCAGTGTGTATCTTCCGGGCCAGGCTGTACAGGGTGTCAAGCGTGCAGCCTTCTGGCTGCTCTAAATATGAAATGATGGTGTTGGTGAGAGACGGCCCTCTACGGGCTTCTAGGGGCTTTAGCTCCAGGTCTTCCATAAGAACTTTTAGGACTTCTTCAGTGGGGTTATCAAGGAAGAAAAGGATTTGCTCGGTAATCTCCTCTCCTTGTTCGATAGCCCAATTGACCAATTTCTCAATGGTGGAGGGGTCTGGTAGAACTGGTTCTTCCCACTGCATTGGTTCTGCCGAGGCTGGTACTTCATCCCAGAAGAGCAGTGCATTATGAAAACGCTGATACCTTCTGCGGATGAAAGTGCGGTTCGGCTTCTTGCCTTGCAACTTGAGGAGCTCAGCTTCCTGGTCAATGTCGGCTTTATCAATAGGACCTAGGGTGAGGGGCTCCTTATCCTTCATCGATGAACTCCACATATTCTGTGGTTTCTCCCTCGGGTACAACGAACTGGACTTTACCAGGTAGGAACCAAAGCCGAGTGTTTTTGAAATGAGCTTCAAGTTCTCGGGCCTTGGTGTTTACCTTGAAGGAGAAGGGCGCCTTGTTAGTGCTTCGAGGAAGCATTACAAATGCTCGATCAATAATCTCCTGGGTAAGTTCCTTGGTAATGGCATAGGTACTATCAACTCGTCCTTGGTGTGTGTAAGAATGAAGCTTGCGTTGGCCTGCGTAGAGGATATAACGAAGCTGACCATCAGGGTTATTGTGGACATGATACATAGTCCGGGTCTTATCTTTGGGAGGTTGACAGACTACAACGAGAGTACCTTTACGAATGCCTGTGATGAGGGTTTGAACCTGGGAGTAAAGGGTTTCGGTAGCATCAAAGGTAGCAGCTCCAATGTCTGGAGCAAGCTTAGTCTCTTGTTTCCTTGGTTCAGGAGGAGCTTGACCTGAGTTGCGCATCTTTTTGCGATAAGCTCTCCTCTGAGCTTTGGTGGTGCAATTTGCGGGGTAATCATACTTGGTTGCCATTTTGCCTCCTAGTCGAATAGGCTTGGTCCACCGAGACAACTTCTCAGATCATCAAGCCAGTTCTTTGAGTCGTCGGGGCTTTGGCTAATCTGGCGGTCGATGGTAACTTGAAGTTGAATGCGACCAGTTAGCATAACCCAGTCGTAACCATGAAATTCGAACTCGACAATCTTGGAGCATCTAGCGATGAAATCTTCTCTCCAGTACTCTTGACGCTTTTGCTCGTAGGTCATTAGATTGCCCAATCTCCACAACCGGTGCGCTCTGTGTACCAACTCTCTTTGCAATTGGGGTTGGTGCACCTGAACTCAAACCAGTCGGGGTCTCCTAGTTCATCAGGTTCTCCACAGTTGAGGATTTCAAGTTCTTCTCCACAGCAAGGGCAGGTATTCTCAAAAAGCATGAAGATGGTCTGGCCTTGGTCCTCATAAGCTACTTGACGGTCGCGAGGGAAGATTACATGGGGAAAGGGTATCATCTTAGGCATCTCCTTCGTGAAGTAGTTCTTCGAGTTCACTTTCAACTAAGTCATCAAAGTTGTTGACCATCTGTTCGAGCTTGTTGAGCTCTTTGCGAAGATCGGTGATGGTGAAGTAGAAATCCATTTCCTGCCAGTAGTGGGTGGTTCTAATCAATGCTCTGGCACTCTCTGCTTTCTTGATCGCTTGGAATAGATCAACAGAAGCAGCTTTGAGGATAACCTTCATCTCATCGAGCTTGATAATCTCTCCTAGAGCGATACGGAATTGAAGCTGTTCTAAGTTCTGCTTTGCTTTCTCGTTCATTTTGGGGACCTCCTAGTCCGTCAGATGTACATATACTATATCAGACTTCGTCGAGTTTGTAAACCCCCCTTATAATAAAGAAAGGAGATGGTTTGCAAAGGAAAAGACCCCTGGCCGGCCCCAAAGCCAGGGGTCAAGGAGGTTTACCCGCAGTGTGCTTGACTAGGAGGTTGCTTCTTTGGTAGGGATGGGGCCTAAGACGATGATTTCTATCTCGCCTTGTTGCAGAAAGGTTACCCATTCAGGAGCTTGTTCCCATCGCTGAGTGAACTTTCCAATAAGCTGCTCAGCAGTGGCTAGGTGGTCAAAAGCTCGGAGGGTATCATACCCGTAACCAGTTTGATCCTTTACAGTTTCCGATGGAACATGGTTCAATTTCTCAATAAGCTCAGCTTTCAACTGAACTGCAAATTCCTGGAAGGATTGCTTGGTGCTTTTCTTCATTGGTTGTTTCCCAGCTGGGGCTTTACCACTCGCCCCACGCTTCAGCTTCCTGATCCTTCGCCTGATCCTTCGCATCTGCTTCTTCTTTTCCTCCGGATCGAGCTCGGTGTTGTTCCTCACTTCCTCGAGGGTTGCCTCTAGTTTCGCTAGCTTTTCTTCTGACATGGTCTGTGACCTCCTTCATTATCTTTCGCAAGTAAAGTTCGATAGCCGGTGCTATCACATAAGTGTAGTGATCTTGCCGGAGCCAATCAAGTACCTCTGCCGGAGTGGGTTTAGCAAGGTAAGTGCCTGGCCAAGGTAGAACAGTGAGGTAGCAGTTCCTTGCTACCTCATCATATCCAAAAAGTTGTATTGCTCTCCCCCAAGGATCAGGGTGGTGGAGGACATCGATGAAGAGCTCGAGTTGCCTAGGAGGAACTAACCTAGGAATGGAGTCGGAATGATCGCCCATGATCGCTATTGACAATAACACATCATGGGGAGTGTGAATATGAGGAGCAAGGGTCTTCTGCATTCGGTTAGCAAAGGTCTTGATGGTAACCTCTTCCTGATCCGTTTTGAACAACCTGATCCTTGGCCTTAGCTGGAGTAAGTCTTTATCAATCCCCGTTACCGTTATATCCTGGAAAGGATACATGAGGGAATACAAAGCAATCAGATCATCAGCCTCTAACCCTTCTACTTCCGCTATGGCTAAAGTAGGGTCAGCTCTGATCATCTCCTTGAACCTGTCCACTCGCTCTTTCCTCTCCAATCTTTCCGGGTGATCAATGTACTGGTTCCTTCTGCGACTTTTGTAATCTGGATAGAAGTCTTCCCGGTAAGATGAGGAGGAGTCCATTAGGAAGATTGCTCCGTTATTCTTTGAGAATGCCCATTTCGCTGTGTCCCAGGCCGAAGCCTTCCGAGCATCAACTCCATAGGTCCAACTGACATAACCTCCATCAACTAGATGCATACTTATTCTCCGCCCCATGGATTGGTGTAGGTAAGAACTTCCTCCTCATGTAGTGGCTCACGCAGACTCCTACATCATCCCAAGGTGTTCGGTGGATGGAAGTGACAAATTCTGGAGCTTTACCTACGGGGAACTTGAACTCCTGGGTCGCCTTGCATTCTTCACACTCATAAATATAGACTGGCATGATCTACTCCCATAAGTCATCATTTCCAAAGAGCGCTTCCATATCGGCAGCGAGTTGATCAGGTACTTCCCATTCATCATCAACCTCTTTTGGAGGAAGGGGTTGAAGGTCTCCCGATGAGCAGGGGAAGATTTCAACTGGATTGTAGTTCTCATTGGTTGTTTCCGTATGAGCCCAGGTTTTCCCTAGGATCAACTCCCCCACGATTGGTAGGGCTCCCCAAAGAGGTAAGTCTTTGAGGGGAGTTTGAGAAAGCGAGTTGAAACCATATCTCACAGCTTCAACCACCAGGTCTACTTCATCGGGGTAAACATCCAGTAAGGTAGAGTCGTGAACTCCAAAGAGGGGAAGAGTCTTTGCTTGATGCTGGTGGAGATAGTCATCAGTAGCTCGGAAGATTTGAAGAGTGATATCCGAAGCCAAGCTCTGGATCGGGGTATTGACTGCTTTCCTTCGAACCCCTCCTTCACCCTCACTAAAAGCCACTGGAGATAAGTCTCGCTGTCTCCCAAAGAGTGTAGTAGACCAAAGAGTGCGGATAGCTTCTGAGCCAGTATTATCAAGCCAGGTGTTCAATCCTTTGAAACTTCCTAGCACTGCGGAAAGGATGTGCTCGACCTCTTGAACGGAAGCTCCGGTTCGTCGAGCTAGTCCTTCTGGTGATCCGCCGTAGAGTAATCCAAAGGTTACCCCCTTAGACTTCTTCCTTTGTAAAGCGGAGACTTGATCTTCTGGGACTTGGTAAGCCATAGCAGCAATGGCTTGGTGAGGGTCTTCTTTGAGAATGAACTCGGCAAAGAGAGGGTCATTGGAGAGGAGAGCTGCTACCCTCAGCTCTGCTTGGGATAAGTCAATCAATCCAATGAACCCTTTCTCAAAGCGGGAGATGAATAAGGTCTTCACGGGTCCGGTCCGCTTGACCTGTTGGAGATTGGGGTCAGCACAGGAAAGCCGCCCAGTACGAGTCCCTGCTAACTTCATCCTAGGATGTAACCGCCCATCCCCAGCATCTTCCATAAAGCCTGTGTAGGATTGAAGGAACTCTAGCTCCTTGGTTTGTTCTCGGAGCCCAAGGATTTGACCTACAACTGAGTAATTAGGCTGGAGCTCAAGCAACACATCCTCAGCTACGGAGGGTCTGCCCGTCGGGGTTTTCTTTCTCAAAGGTACATCCTGTTCCTTGAGGAAATCAGCCACTTGCATTGGGCTATTCCAGTTGACCTCATACTGAGCTAGGCTATTCAACTTTGCTCTGGTGTTCTCTACTCCTTGTTCGTACCGGGGAAGTAATTCCTCCAGCTTTTCTTTATCAATCTCTACTCCTTGCCATCTCATCCTAGCAACTTTGGGCACCAAAGCATTCAACAAAAGTTGAGCAGTACACTGCTCAGGTAAGAGCTGAAAGATTTCACTCGTACTGAAAAGGTCTTCGGCTAGGTAATCCAAAGACTGGGTTCCTCCAAAGGAGCGAGGGCCCGGGCGGTCAGTCTTCATTGTGGATAAGTGCTTCAATGATAATACTGGCTCCCCTAAGACATGCCACATCAACATGGTATCATAAGAAGCATTCTCCCAGGCTTCCCCAGTGTGCACATCCAGATGATAAAGGTCAAAAGCGAAGTTATGACCAATCAGCTGTGTCTCTTCTAGGATCGAACGAAGTTCTTTGAGCTGGCCTTGTGTTGGGTCTAAGATCACATAAGCAGTGCCATCACCTTCCCGGAGCAAACCTATTCGGGTGATACTTGAATGATAAGGATCGAGGGCATCTTCACCAGCCGTTTCAATATCCAAGTAGACCCTTGGAGTTGGCCGGAAGTCTGAGGGAGTGTGAAGAACTACAATCGAAGGACTTTCTGGATCGGGTAACTCAAAGAACCTTTGCAAATCCCTAGCAAGCATCGGTCCCTTGAGTGGGTCACGAGCCACTGCTGCGAAGTGAAAAGTGGGAACTACATACGATTCAATCTCAGGATTGTAGAAGAAAGTCCCATGATCATCCCTCAGTTTTTGAAAACCAGGGCAGAGAGCTTTAGCCGGAACGGCTCCTAAAGCAAGTACCCTAGGAATACGGTCTTGATAATCGAGCATCGCTTTTAGCTCCTGGACCATTCCAGGATAGTACTTCCTTATCAACTTCACTCCAGGGTTCTTTCCGGGCTTCACTGGTTCTTTGACTAAGTTGGTGACATAGACATTCTCGGGTGCTGCACCAAGGATGTTCTTCAGCATCCTATGAGAGCTTGCCCCAAAAGGTTCATTAGCTCGACCTTTAGGCCGACGAGTTGATGGGGCTATTCCTACAAAAGCAAAGGGAGCTGAGAGTCCCCCCTTCCCTGGAAGTGCATTCTCATTAGTCGGTTCAGGATCAAGGTATAACTTCATACGAAACTCCTTACTTTGTCGAGTAGCTCAAGATTATCCAACTGGTAATAGTCATAAACGAAACTGTTTCCAGTGACGAAGATATTATGGTGAATATGAGCGAAGTGCTTGAAAACACTAGAAACTAGAGCATAGCGATCCATCTCGTCAATTTGAGAGTAAGTATACTTTTGGGGATTTCTCTTTCTCAATCGAGAGAGGCAGGTCCAAGTAGGTAGAAGAAGCATGAATTGGACATCGATGCGTTTCCAAGGATTTTGCCACCCGCGAAGTTCAAGATGATGAATAAGCTCACCTATTCTCCAGACATGATTTCGAAGATAATTTTGAGGAGACCGCTCATTCCGACGAAAATCCTCATTTCTTATCCCTTCATAAACCCATTGAGAAAGAGCCCAACGATCTAGGACACAAACGGGGTCAGGAGAAACGAGAGCATGCATCATCTGATAATCATCCTTGATAAGAGAGTAGAGATGAGACCTCCATTCATAAGCCCTGACTTCACTCCACCTGAACTGCTCATAGGGAGGGCGCGGGATCAACTGGAACTGCTTATAAAGACGGAGTTGTTTTATCAAGGAGGTCTTGCCACTGCCAGCTGGCCCTTCGAAGATGATTATCCTTTTCTGACAAGTTGCAGGTCGGTTGCGCAACTGGGACATAGTAGGCCAAAAGTCGAGTTGTTGATGGTCATCCATGGTTCCAACTTTCCGAAGTGCTCTTCCCAGAGCAGTTCTAGGGTTTTCTTGCTTTGATGAGCAGAGTGGACCTGTCCGCAACCATCACAGCAAAGCTCATATTTGTCGTACACTTTCCAGTCCGGTTCCTTTATCATTTTGTGTGCCTTCTTCCATAGTATTCTCGCAACAAATGGTACACTTGCCCTCGGCTCAAAACTTCCCTTTTCATGATGGGGGTTTCATCGGGGTCTTTACCATCGGGAATATATTCCACCCCTACTAACATCAAGCCTCGGTTGAAGGCATAGTCGAGAGTTCTCATCCAAGATTTCAACAGGTCTTTCTTCTGCCAAACATCTCCATCAGGACAAAGGAGCAGGTAATGTCTTTTGACCCTTTCTAGCACTGCTTCACTGATAAGTCCAAAGCAGCAAAGATCATAAGGGGTAAGCACATCATAAGGACCTTCAACAATTCGAATGGGTGAAGAAGGCTTGGTAGGAAAAGTCTTTGGAGCTCCAGGCCAAGCAATTCCAACTTCTCCGATGACTCGACTCTTTCCGGGTCTCCTAAGAACTACTCCGATAGGGTCTTCTTCTCCCATCTCATAAGTGTAGAAAGCATCCCAATCCTCTCCATCATGGGTAAGATGGTATCGACCCAAACCAGATCGCCTTGAGGATGCTGGGCCCGGGAAAAGCAAAGGAATTTGAACTTCTCCTTGATCAAACTCCTCTAGGTTGAACTCACCTCCGAAGATGCCAAGCTCAAGGAATTGCTTGGTGCTTAGTCTTCCTTTAGCCTTACACCGAAAGCAGTGGTAAAACCCAGTAGTGATATTGATAGAGAAGTGGGCTTTGAATAGGTTGTTGGGAGAGTCGCCACAAAAGGGGCATCGAAGCCAAAGCTCTCCTCGTTCTACTTGGCCAATTTTACCTGACATTATCAAAACTCCAGTAGAGCTCTCAGGCAATCGCCTATTTCCATAGTCTGAATTGTTTTATGACGAGGGAGAGCTAAGGAAATAGTGCGACTCAGTGAAGAGTTATCAAATACAAATCTATGGGGGTAGCCTTTTGTTTGAGGTACTTCAATGAATAACCAATGCTCAATGTAAGAACTCCATTGGATAAGAAACTCCATCGGAGAGGGTACATGCTCCAGAACATGGCTCATAGTGAGGAGGTGATACTTATTCCGCAGTTTAGTAGGGTCAGAAGTTACCCAAGGACTTTGGGCTGCGGTTAGCACATCAAGATCAAATCCTTCAGCTAAAAGCCCCCATTCGTTGAGTAGCTTTACTAATAACCCATCCTGTGCTCCGATATCAAGAGCAGTCTCTACATCTTTGAAAGCTCCTAGATTTCTCAACCAGACAGCTTGGTTGAGTGCTCTCTTTTTGATCTGAACTAGCCCATAGCCTTGGCGCTGCCAAGGATGTGGATGGACGTGTTTTCGGTAGGCTCCCGAAGAGTACCAATCCTCTGGAGTAGGTTCATTATGAAAGACTATCCCACAGGTTGTGCATCGGAAGTAGTTTAGGGCTTTTCCATATCGACGATCACGATTGTAGTTCTCTTCAAAAGTTCCTTGTCCTATATTACAGTTTGGGCATATCATTACCAATCCTCCAAGTCATCGGCCCAAGGGTCCTGTTGAAGTTGAGCAGCAAACCATCTAAGCTCAGCATAATCATAATCAAAAGAGATTTCCTGGTCTGGTATTCCAAAACGGTTCTTCGCAACATTCAAGGAGACTGGTCTCATTGAGCCCCCAGTACCAACTCTTCGTGTCATACCAATGACTACATCACTATACCAAGCTTTAGCCCAAGCTTCTGCTACGGAGGTAATACTCAAATGTCGGTCATTTCTTCTGGGTTGTGATGCAGTCAATACCAACTTACACCTGCCCTTTATCGTTACCAACTTTCGATAGATTTCCTCCAGTGCAAATCTTCTTTCATTGTCCATCCCAGCTGCAAGCACATCGGGAGAGTCATAGATAATTACCCTATCCGGGTCTGGGTCTTCTTCCATGCGCTCGAGAATGTCATCCACTGGAGTTTGACCACAGATCATTCGATCAGTAGATAAGAACTCGGTCCTTTGAAGAATAGGCTTCATTCGATACATCATCATCTTCATTGGGATTTCTGTTTCAAAGAACCAGATTGAGGAGGCAGAATTCGACTTCCTTATCTCCTCCATAATTGTCAAAAACATCGAGGTCTTCCCATCACCTGGCCGAGCGATGAGAGTGAATATTCCTTGGTAGCATCCACCTAGCACTTCATCCATTGGGGCAAAACCACTTCTCCATTTCACTAAAGTGGAGTCTACATCATAAGCTTCGGAAAGGTCCTGTTCGGCGAATTCAACTAGATCATCCTTACTGGTTACCCAAGCATGAAGAAGCCCTAGCTCATTCAGGTACTTTGAGAAGGGCATCGACTCTCTCTTCAATTCCAATTCATCAGTGACAATTGAGGCAGCTAAGGTTTTGAACTCCTCCAATGAACCCAGGCCATTCTCCGCTCCGGACTCTAGCATTTCCATTAGTTGCTCTTCCTCAAGACCCAACTCAACTTGAGCCCCGGCAACTCCTTTAGTAGAAAGTGCCGAGAGTAGATCGATCTGAGGTAAGTACCTGTGAAGAACTCGTGGAATGCGAGGACCGTGGCGACTAGCTAGGAATGCGAGTCTGGGTAAGTGAGATAACATTCGCCGGCTCCTCTAGCAACTATATAGGATAGTATCAAAGCATCTCGCAAGTCATCCCGTAACTCTCCTGCAGGCCAGTCATGATGGCACTCACTCATATTGCAGAAGCTTTCCCAAACATCCTCTTTGGTTTTGCCTCCAATCATCTTCCGGATAAGGGAAGGGTCAATGAAAACAACTGGATGACCTTGAGTTTGAGCTCTGGCTGTAAAGTAGCCAGCGAAGAACGATTGAGTTACTACTTGAATTTTACGGGACTTGAAGTGGCCGATGTATTTTGAGTAATCGATCCCTACCGCCACTCCTTTATAAGGTTGCATACTTGCGAGGATTGAAGCTGTGAGCCGATAGATTTCCTTAGGGGCAGCTCGTTGACCAATAGCGATGGCATCCTTTTTGGTCCAGTGAAAGATTTCATCGACACTCGCAAAGTAGATATTGCCATCTATCTGTTTCCAGTAGCCTAACACCACTGCCCCATGGCGAAGGGCGGGATCAAAGCCGAGTGTCCTCATCAGTATATCTCCTCATCAATGAAGGAATGAAAGGAGATAACAAAGTGAACCAAAGCTCCAGGTTGAATATCCAAACCTACAGCTACTCTCTCCTGCATCTTCCTGGCGAACCAGATATCACTCAGCCAAAAGTTCTGGAAATCACAGGAACGTTGCAAATAGAACCAGAGTAACGTTGCAACTTGGTTTACCTCTCGGATCATTCCCTGCCATCCAATTGAGCAAGGAATTCTAGTCGGCATTGAAGAACGAAGGGCATCAAGCTGACGGTACATAGGCCAATAAGCTCTACGGCTATCTCGGTTCTTTTCCAAAGTAGCAAACAAGGCATCATACCACCCAACAAGTCTTTCTCGGTAGGTATAACCAAAGTGTTCGCCTTCCATTACCGTTTTCAAAGCAGGGTTCAACTCATCTGCGGCAGGGAGAGTCAAAGCACTGTCAGGGAATAGCCGATCTTGAACCTCATAGGAAAGCCACTCCTCCATTTCATCCGGATGCTCAACATACAAAGGCAAGTCATGATCCTGACCAAAGCTGATCAGATCGGGGATACTCTCAGGAATGCCCCCTAAGATTGCATAAGTGTAACCAAAAGCTTCTCGGCCATCAAGGCTCAGACCTACCTTATTCTGAACCCTGGTGCTTACTACCGAAGGAGACTTGTAGAGGTCTCTTTGGATTTCACTGTAAGCTTGCTCAAGGTTTTCAAAAACTCTCATTAGTTCCTCCATGATGGGCAACCTAACAGCTGGCCAGCCTAGGTATAGTAACGGCTGCTGGGTCTTGGTCTATACCACCACAAGGTCACTGGTTTGTTGCCCGGGTACTCTTGACCTTTGTTCCCATTGGTTATCCTTGTCCGTGACCATTAGGAGTCCTCTCAGGAACATCCGTCTTGGTAGGAGTAGGAGTTGCATCTTCATCGGGTGTGTTAGTAGGAGTAGGCGTCTCGGTCACTTCTTCAGTGGGAGTATCCGTAGGCGTCGGAGTATCCGTAGGTGTAGCGGTGGCCGTGAAGGTAGGAGTCGGATCGCTGTCGCGATATCTGATGGAGACATGACTAATCTCGTGCTTGTCTCCTGAGCATACCTCGAAAGACGAAGGCCCCACCACTGGTGGTACAATTTCAAGGTATGCAACCGTCGTGGCGGCCTTGACACAGGCCTCAACGGCTGTTTGCCCTTCTGCAACCTGTACTGTGTAGCATAATCCTGACAGTCCATCATATTTTACCCAATCTCCCGTATGGGGGCAAGTCTCTTGTCCGTTCATCGGAATGAGTGACACTCCTTGGTTGCTCGCCACATTAGCAAAGAAGGCAAGAACCAGCAAAGCTGCGACCACTATCATCCCTGAAATTTCTAGGTGCTTTCTCATCTCAATACTTACTCCTTAGTCTAAATTGCAGTACTTCGTCCTTAGCGATAAAATACCGCCAGAACTCATCAAAGCTCTCAAAGGAATGAACCACCAGATACAAAACAGTGGCGAACTTATCCAATAAAACTTCTGCTCCAGAGAAGTAGATATCTTGAGCTTGGTTCATCCAAGCCCTATTCCGGAAGGTATCGGCAAGCTCTCCTGCTAGCATCGTGGTGACATGCCCTAAGACTGATGCAGTCCATTGGGAATTGTAGTAGAGGCCTGCGGACCTTTGAGGGGTTTGGTCATGGCATATCTTAGCTAAGTCCTTCATGGAACAGATATCAGCATCTAGCAAGGGGATAACCATCAAGTAGTTCAATCCATCAATCAGCTCTTCTTTCCAATGAGCTTCCTCCTTAGCTAGGATACTCTCAGCAAATTCCTCCAATACCCGGAACATTATCATCCTTACCAATTCCTGCCCTTTTGCAGTAGCAAAACGGATGGTTGGTTGGAGATAACCATTCCGACTTTCGATGGAAGCGAACTCTGAGAAAGTATTCCACCGTCGAACTATCATGTCATACCAAACCTGTTCACTAGAGGTAACAGTTTCATGGTCAGGCCAAAAGTCATGTATGTTCATCCGCCTCTCCAACAAAATGGGGGTGATCACCCTAAGTGATAGAGCGATCACCCTTAGTGATCAACGATTACCAATCTTCGCCGGAAGACTCTTCAGTCTGTTTCTCTTCCTTGGGCTCCTGGCTCTCTTCACCACTACGGCCTTGGTCTCTTTCCAAGGATGATTGGTAGAACTCCTGGCTCAACTCTTCAAGGGTGGAGTCGGGATAGGTCAGCCCATCAGGGATAGGAATAGGTTTTGGGCTGGGGAGTACATTGTAAGAAGTATCGATACCCTTACCATCTCGGATGATAGTAATCCCATTACCTTCTGGGCCAAGCAAGTCATAACCCTCAGCTAAAAGCTGGAGGATTGACTTCACCACTGTCTTCGGAACGACGATGGGAGCAACCTTAGTTTTCCATTCATCGCTGAGCTCTTGTGTTGAGACCCCTGCAACTACACCTAAGATGATGTAGCGAGAGCGAGTCTTACCTCGAAAAACCCGAGTAGTTTCAACAAAGAAATGATCAGAAGTTTCTTTCTGGGGTACTAAGCGGACCCGGGTCTTGCCTTCCTTGATGAAGAAGAAGGGACCACTGGTAGTCTCGCTTAGTTGGTCGAGTAAACCTTGCCACTTATTGCCGTCCATGTTTTATTCTCCTTTTCTTGAAATATGCTATCACTCTCATTCGCAACTTACGAATGCGGCCAAGGGGTCCTGCAAAGTAGTTTGCCCAGTAAGCTTGACTCATGCGATAGTAACGGCGATAAACTTGCATTCCATAATCTAGAGCTTGGTACCGAGCTAGAAAGCAGCGGCGGGTCAAATCTCCATCATCCGACCCAGGCCAATTAGGGGCGATAGGAACTTTCCGAACAACCCCTCGATGGAAGTGGTGGTGAGGCCACTTGAATTTTACAGTGAGACCATCTTTAGCTATCTTGAAGGTTGCCTCCCAAAATGCATTCTTTTCATCGAAAGATTTCAATCCGTAAAAGCGACTCATAGAGATAGACCTCCTAACAAATTGATGGCTGACTTGATCATTGAAGAGGACTTCGACAGGGGCTTCGCTAAGGAACGATCTTCCTTCTGCATGCGCCCTTGGTTGATTGCTCCTGTTACTGCATTTGCAACATCGATAGTGTGCAGGTCATCCCGGGAATTAGCCATCGCCTCAAATTGTGCAACTAGATTGGAGTGGTACCATTTCGGCACATTCTGAAATGCTGAGAGATTGTCTTGGACAAAAAGCGGAACCCTCTCTTGAGGGGTGGTGTCTTCTCTCATCTCTCTCAGGACATTAGCAAAACGATCAGCTCCAGAAGGAGTACCGATCATCGGACCCCGAACAGCGGCGGGGTTATCTCCAATGATTACATTACTGCCCCAGAGTTCCTCAACTAAGCGATCAGAATTCCAGGTGGCATGGTTCATCTTCACATCTCCTAAGCCGAGAAGTTCAGAGACCAGTCCATTAGAGCAGATCAATCGGTAAAGCCCTCGCTGAAAGCGAATACCCTTACCTGGACGGATAGCTGAAGTGACGATCATGGCTTCAAAAAGCCCTCGGTCACCGTCAGGCCACATATCCAAGTCCCAAGTGATTGGGTCAATCAAGGGATTAGTTTCTGGATTGCGCCAGATGGTGTATAGATGAAGACCACCGCGGGATAGGATGATATCCTCAAGCTCGAAGCCTTTATCAAGCATGGGAGCCATCACATCATAGTGGTCAACGAATTGAAAGCGAGTTGATGTGGGACCCAGCTTATAAACTTTCTCACCACGATGAAACTCATGGCGCTGGACATGCTCACCTTCGTAGATGCGCGAGATAACCTCGCCCAGTTCTACTCGATTACCATCTTCGAGGACGGTGACTGGGCGGGTCTCTTCGCTAACGATAACTCGTTCTTTCTGGGGTGCTTGGTCGGACATTGTAATTCTCCTTTAGTTTGCGTGCTCTGCGGCACATACGGATTTCAGCTCCGGGGTTGCATCTGGGACATACTAATGGAGCATCCCATCTGCCTACTTGGATTTGAACTAGTGGTTCTCCGCAATGTTTGCAAGTCCGAGGCATTTCTCAACCTCCTAGGCTGTTCTCAATAGCTTTCGCAAGATCATTCGCAGTTGAGAGGTATACCATCAGCGAAACTAGGTCAGGTACTGGTGCTGGCTCGGGTGTGGGCTCTGGTTCTTCATCTCCATCTAGCCATTCATTGAAGGGCTCGATGGTATCATTGTAGATGCTAAGGTCAAGGTTTTCAGATGATCCTGGAGGCCAAACGATGCTATCAACCTGCCATAACCTAGGTGGCACTTGGTTGTGGTCGGGCATCAAAGGAACACCATCATACACTCCATCCTCTAACTCCTGGTAGAGCTCATCATACCAAGTAACGAACTCCTCCTCTGAAAGCTTTACTCTGCCATCAAATCGAGACTCAATGATGGTCCGGGATAGATTGTAATCAGCAATCCAGATTTCATCCCCTGATAGTGCTATGCCCAATCCTTGGAACATCTGGGTATACCAACGACCAGTGTAGGAGAGTACTCTCTTCTTTGGAATAGAAGAGCCATAGCGATCAAGGACATTCGACTGCACTCTAATGTAAGAACCAATCACCTTATCTGAGGTGGTTCTAGGCACCTCTGCATTAGGCAATTGCCCTGCGATATACTTCTGCCATTTGTACCAGTTAGCCCACCACTGCTCAATATCCAAGGCAAGCACCTCTGGTTCAACGGCATCAATTTGCTGGAAGAAGAAGCCTGATTGGCGATCCCAATCCTGGATCGGGTCGACCCAATGATAAAGACCAACCTTCAGTCCTGCTGCTCTAGCCAGCTTTGCGTGTTCAAGGCATCTCTGGTCTATTCCTCCGCCCATCGATGACTTGATGATAACTAACTCGACTCCCCATTGCTTGAAGAGATGATAAGGAACATGTGAAGGAACATCCCAATAAGATACATCAACCGTAAGGACTATCATCTCATAGCTCCGGGAAGATAAGGTATTCGACCTTCAAAGTCATATTGAAGGGATGGGCTAGTGAGCGAGGAGCATGAAGCTTCCACTCATCACCATGACCAACATGGAAGATCATCCTAAACTCACCTGTGTGGCGGTCAGTCCATTTAGGTACGATGCTCCATTTGTTGTCTCCACCTTCAATCCAAAGATTTCCTCCTCCACCAGTAATCACTGGATCAGAGGTAGGGGTAATCATTGCTGGGAAGGTCATGCTGAGGCCTTCACCTGAGTCGCTGATGCGAGCCTTGGTGTCAGCCATTTCAACGAAGAGCTCAATCCGATGGCCTTCAAAGTATGCTCCATCAGTCATTATCAATTGAGCTGGGTTCATGCGGTATTGCCCGTAGAGAAATCCTTCCTCAGAAAAGAGAAGTTCACCTTTAGCTACCTTCAACACAGGTAGAAAAGCGAACCACTTCTCCGGGCCTCCTTCACTAGGCTCTGGAAAGTTTACCTCTGCGGGAATGTTGATTGATCGATACTGAGGGATACCTCCCTCGAGTATATGGAAGATGTATTCACTTCCTGACATTATCCTCTCCTGTTTCAAGTTTGGTCTTCAGGTATTCTCGAACTGCTTCCCTTGCCCTCCTTTCCTGTCTCAGGGTACTAATCCAGAGATAGATGATCAGAATTGCCATCAAAGCGATACCTATTCCTAATGCAATGTCCATCATACCACCTCGATTGAGTTAGCTGCTCGTGGTCGAAGGGTCATAGGTAAACCAATATGCCCTTCTTCATTTCCAATCTTATTCAATCGAAGCAAGTAACCATCACGGTGGTTGTGATCCTTGATGAGGCGATACTTCTTCCCATCAGGTAATTCAATGGAAAGGATCAGGTCATGAAGGGTCTCATCAAAGACTACTTGATCGTGCTCGGTACGAACAGTGACTTTTATCATTGGTCTATCTCCTCCCAGCTACTGGGGATATCTTCTAAAGCATCACCGCTGTCACTTGGTTGCATGAAGCAGGACAAAATGAGAAAGACGAAGGAGAGGACCCCAAAAGCTCCCAATCCTACCCCAATTATGACTAGGATGGTGATCATAATTCACCTCCGGAGGGTTCCTGGTTATCGAATAAGTCATCTTCAAAGTACCCAGGTGCATCATCGAAGTGGTCATCGATTTCATAGAACCAGTAGTCCAGGACCCAGTCCATGTCTTCTGCTGACTCACAAAATCCTGACTCATACCAGCAGGAATAAGCATTTGCAAAGCCGGAGTAACTATCAAGCCCGAATTCCAAAAGGAAATCGATGTATTCTGATTGTTCCTCAAGCTCTACTTGCTGCTCGGAGAGTTGCACTTCCTGGGCTTCAACCACTGATCGAGCTTCGATCAAAAAGAAGCCTAGTATTCCTGAGCAGATGATTGCCACTACCAATAAGGCAGCAGCCAGTCCTAATATCAAGTTCTTCATGGTAACCTCCTTGAATAAGAGTTATTCATCCCGTGAATAACATTCATCACATAGTGTCTTGATCCAGCCCCCATCTCTGGGCCTTCCAGGTTTTCCACAATACTCGCAAATAGTGAAGGACTGAGCCTCTACTTCATCAATGATATCAAAGACTTCCTTGGTAGCTCCGCCAATATAGAACCTCAAGCCCCCAAACTTCTCCTTGATCTGCATGATATGGATGTTCTGTTCATCACAGAGCTTCCAAAGTCTCTCAACTAATGAAGCCCAGCCTGGCCCAACACAAGCTTGAGCATCTTCGAGTTTACACTCTGTGTCTCGTATTCCCCATGTAGGCATTTGTTATTTCCTTTCGGGTGGCTTCGGGAAGCGCTAGAATTGCCGAACGAAGTTGTTCTGCTAACATTGTAGACATAAATTCATCGGTCATTTCGGTATTTTCATAAGCTATTCGTGCTTTGATATACCTCACCAACGCATCCCGCTCGGCTTGACAATCTGGAATTACAAGTAGCCAGTCATCACCATCTTGTTTCCATTCACCGTAACTAATGCTTTCCCCGTCCCTCTCAACTTCAATAAATCTGCCGCTTTCATGTGACGGAGGCCCGTCAAATCTTATATATAGCATTACTCACCTATCTCCTTTTCTGAAAACCACCCAGCTCGGGCTACAGCTTCGGGTAACACCAGCAACCAGCCTATAATGAACCAGTCGATGGCCAATGGGAAAAGTAACCAAGCCAAAAGGATGATAGCTCCAATGACAGCAAATCCCATCATAATCTTATCAATGATCATTTCACACCACTCCTACTAAGAATACTACCAGAGCAGCAAACCCCAGGGATATCAAGGTCCCATGGAAGAAACCCCTCCAGTAGAGAGCTTTAGCTTTCGCTTCAATTTCGTTGGACAGCTCTTCCAAATCCACTTCCGTTATTGTGTAAGGCATCATTACCTCCGATCAAAGATTCTCGCAAGACTATTGAGCTTCCTTCCATCTTCGCCCTTTCATTATGATCCTCTTCCGTTGTCCTCTCCACCGAGCTAGATGGTTCTTCCACTCCAGTAACTCAATAGCTGCTGTTGCAATCTCCTGCCATCTCTCATTGAAGTAAGGCATACACTGCTTCAACACAAACTTCAACTCAGCATTTCGTCCAACCCGGAAGAATACCTGTATCGTCTCCTTTCCATCTGGAGTAGTGTAAGGGTAAGGTTTTGGATCACCACTGAGATTCCAATCTTCCGCGAACTCCCCTAGTTTCTCGATAGTATGTTTCGCAGGGTCTACCTCGGTGAACAAAAGGTAAGGACGGTAACCTCCCCTTCTCCCTCTCGTATATAACTTCATCCGGGACATTATAAACTTTGCCGTGGCCTCTGTGTCCATTTCTCTCTCCTTTTAGGTTTTTGAACGCTTATTCTTGTATCTATAGGATGCCTAGCTCAAGTAGTAAGATTAAGCTAAGCTCTATAGATAACGCCCAGAGTTTGAAAGTTCAAAGCGTTTATTCAGAAACTTTCGCAAGAGAGCGTTAGGTTTACTCACTTTTCTATTTTGAATTTAGGCGATAAGATGCAAAGTACCTAGTGATCGCCGGGAAATGGGCGAATAGCCCAGCTCATCCCCCGGGATATGATCCACAGGATAAAATAGAAGTATCGCATCCTACCTAAGAGTGTTTACAAAATGAGAAAGCTGTCTTATGATAATTCTGACAGAGGAGTTTTTGTGTGAGCGAAGCTAATGACCTACAAGGCTTTGAGCTCCTAATCCCAGATGACCCACAAGCTGAAGATAACTCTCAAATGCTAATCCAAATCGGAGCAGAAATGCTCTTCAGTCGTTTGGTGGTTCTAGACCCTGAGGAAGTAGGAGCTAAAATAGGGAAGCCCCTCACCTTGGATACAGAGAAAGTCCGTCGCATCGTCCTGAATATAGCAACCGGTGCAACCGTTGAGGTAGCAGCGAGAGCAGCAGGAGTTGTTGAGCGACAGCTGTATCGATGGCGTGAGAGGGGTAGAGCCCTCATAGATGAGCTTGATGAGCATCCCAGAGATGTGACTGAAGAAGAGTGGATGCTGGTCTACTTCGAGGAAATGATCCGCATTGCTGAAGCAGGAGCAGAAATCGCTCTGCTCAATATTGTGCTTCGAGGCGGAGAGCGAGGAGCCAAATGGATCCTTGAGAGGCGATTTCCTCAGAGATGGGCTCCCAGACCTGCTCCACAAAGGATCGAACATGATCATGTTATCAGGCTGGTTTGGCCTGAGCAAGCAAGGGAAATCATTGATGTAACACCTGAAAGTGAGCAATTGGAGGCACCCCATGCCAGGGAGAAAGAGGAAGAAAACGGGCCTGAGAACGAAGTACCCTTCTAAGCAAAATCTCGCCGTGAGGGGCGTTGGGCCCAGCCACACGCTCACACACGGAGTCGACCCTCCCCCAATCGCGACGGTGCAGATGCCAGGATTACACCCCGGACAATGGGAAGTCAAAAGCTCTAATGCACGCTTCAAAGTTCTCGCCTGCGGAAGAAGATGGGGAAAAACTCGCTATGTAGTCAGTGAAAGTATAGAAGTAGCAGCTGCTAAGAAAGGATTAGCTTGGTGGATTGCTCCTTCTTATAAGACTGCACATCCTGGCTGGACACTTATAGAGGCGTTATCCTCTCAAATACCAGGAGCTCGTATCAGACGAAGCGATAAGATGATAGAGTTCCCCGGTGGTGGAGAAATCTGGGTAAAGACTGGAGAAGATCCTAATGCATTGCGCGGATCTGGTTTAGACTTTGCTGCCCTGGATGAATATGCCTATATGAAGGAGGCCGTATGGCAAGAAGCTATACGACCAGCATTAGCTGATAGAAAAGGAAAAGCTATATTCATATCTACACCAGCAGGTCATAATTCCTTTTATAGATTATATCAGCTAGGCTTAGATCCTCACTATGTCGAATGGCAGAGCTGGTCCTATCCTACTAGTACTAATCCATATATAGATCCAGCAGAGATAGAAGCAGCAAGGAATACACTACCTGATAGAATATTCAGGCAGGAGTTCTTAGCTGAGTTCATTACAGATGCAGGCATAGTCTTTAGGCGTATCCCCGAGGGCGTAGCTCGTGGCTCCGATCTTGTCACCTCCCTTGGGAGGGCCCCCTACCCCCGACGAGGATTTTCGTATGTAATCGGGATAGACTGGGGACAAAAGGACGACTTTACAGTTCTCGTAATCATCGAGGTTGAAACCCAAAACGTGGTACACCTCGAACGCTTCAAAGAACTAAGCTTCACCTTCCAACGCGACCGCATCATGGAAACACTCACCCGCTTTGGCTGCCACCATGGCCAAGTAGAGGAGAACTCCATTGGATTACCCAACCTAGAAGCTCTACAGGAGGAAGGCTTCCCCCTGCAAGGCTTCTCGATGCAGAACAAAACCAAGGATGAGCTCATTCGCGACCTAGCGCTAGCTTTTGAGAGAGTAGAACTAGGCATCCCCAATGACCCCATCCTCCTCGGCGAGCTCGAAGCATTCTCAATGCACCGAACTCCCTCCGGCCTATGGAGGTACGGAGCACCCGAGGGAATGCACGACGACTGTGTTATTGCTTTAGCACTGGCTTGGAGAGCTTGTCAGGAAGGAGCTCTTCTGGCCTCATTCGTATGAGAGGAATGATATGAGCATCTTAGATAGAGCATTGGACCGCTTTGCCTTTGCGATGATCAAGCGCATGAACGAGCGATCCCAAGGCAGGATACTCCGGGCAATGTCGGAGAAGTATGACATGTACCATCCTGATTGGGGGGTCATGGACAATCAGCAGAAGGCCTATGAGCAGGTCACCTGGATCCACATTGCCGTCAGTAGGATTGCCAAGGGAGTAGCTCAGGTACCCTTCAAGGTCTACACCGACAAAGGCGGCGGTATATTCGACGAGGTAGAGAACCATCCCTTGATCTCTCTACTGAACAAGCCCAATGAGGAAGTTACGAGGCTTGAGTTATTCGAGGCGACGGTGGGTTACCTTATGCTCACCGGCAACGCCTATTGGTTCTTATCTTCCGGGGGTCCCGGAGCACCTACACGCATTCAAGTTCTTCGGTCCGACCGCATGTCCATTGTACCTGGGCGAAAGAGGCTGGTCGATGGATATGTTTATAATGTCGGCGAACATCATATCCCCCTGGATATTGTGGAGGTGGTGCACTTCAAGCTGTTCCATCCCCGTTCCGACTATTATGGGCTCTCTCCTATTGAAGCAGCTGCTGTTGCTGCTGAGAGCGACTATGCCCAAGCGAAGTGGAATAGGAACTACTTCTCCGAGGATAAGGCTATCCCAGCAGGCATGGTTATTGTCAAAGGTACCGTGAACAAAACGGACTTTGAAAGGTTCAAGGAAGAGTGGAAGGAGTCCTATGGAGGCCGCCAGAGGAAAACAGCCATCGTCAGAGCAAATGATGTTGACTGGAAGAATGTTGGCTTTTCTCAAAAGGAGATGGAGTTCCTTGCTTCACGCAAATTCAACAAGCAGGAAATCTTTGACATCTATGACCTACCCTTAGGAGCAACCGATCCTTCCTCAACCGAAGCCAATTCCGTTACAGGGTTGAACTATTTCAAGGAATATACTCTCTGGCCGGTGTGCACACGCCTTTCTGAGAAGTTGACCCAAGACCTTCTCCCCTTCTGGGATGAGAAGCTTATTGGTCGCTTTGATGATATCCGGCCTATTGATCGACAGTTACAGATCAAAGAAGAAGAGGTGAAGCGTGCAATCAGAACATTCGACGAAGCTCGCGCTCTTGCTGGACTTCCTCCCCTCGAGGACCCAACAGGACTCGACATTGGAAAGCTTCCTTATGCAACAGTGGAGAGAAGCACTATTAGCGAGTTACTTCTGTCACAGGACGGAGATAACGGGGGAGCACGGGAGGCCCCCGCAGAAGGTAGCGGTAGGCAACCACGTGATCGGTCTTCTGCAGTAGATGACAATCCAGCCAACAAACCTAAGAAGATCAGGAAGGGTAAAGCCGAAAAGCCTGAGTCTGCAAAGATGATACAGGTTTTTCTCAATGGTCTCCCGCTTACTAATGAAGAGTTGGAAGACAGCAAAGCGAAGGCCATCAAGGTGATGAGCTGGATCAAAGAACTAAAGCAATATGAGAAGTATATCCGTCGACGCCTCGAGGGAGGAGAAAAGCCTGAGAATATCCGGCCCTTCATTCCCGATGTTCTCCCCGTCAAAGGCTTTGAGCTTTTGGAGGAGCAAGTAGAGGCTATACAAACTCTGGAGGATTTGGACGAGGTGTTTGAAAACGCCTTAGTCCTATTCCGGGAGGATTTTGGAGATGAGTAAGGCAAAACATGTCCCTTCCCTTGAATGGGAACTGGATGCAATGAAGGGAGGTCCGGGTTCTGGACACTTTGGGCATGCTGGTCGTCCGGGCAAGCGTGGAGGTTCCGCTCCTAGAGGCGGCGGGGCTGTGATCGGAGAAGGCCCACCTCGTTTTGGTGAGCCGGATTGGAATGAACTGGATGAAGAAGCTCGGTTGACACTCGAACGGCAGGAAGAAGAAGCAGGCTATTTTATTGGAGAAGCAGGTGATCTAGCTGATGATTACCTTGCTGAGCACCTCGAGGGCATGAGACATGGAGAAACCCTAGACATTTCACTTGGTGATGCCATCGATGCTTCTGGAGGCCAGCCGGGGATTGATGCTTACTTTCGCTCTGAAGGAATTACTCCCACCGCTGAAGCTGCTTATGACCGTCTTTGGCAGGTTTCGGATGAGATGGAAGCAATTGCATTTGAGTATGATGGGGCTAATATCACCGAAGTACTTCCGCCTGATCCAACTTCACTCATGGATTGGTGCACTAATCACTGGGAGTCAGATTTCTTCGAGGATGATCTAGAACCTGTTAGCTAAAGGATTGACAATGTTGCACCCCGATATCTTATTGACCGAGAACTTCCATAACTTACACGAAGGAGAGACTTGCTTGATCATAGGAAATGGTCCATCGCTCAATGATATCCCAAACCATTTCCTCAATCAGTATACTACCTTCGGTTCAAATCTCATCAACCGACGGAAGGGCTTCACACCTACTTATTATTCGACAGTAGACAGTAGGGTGATGAGGGAATTCCGTGGTGAAATCATGGCCAAGTTGTTCCACATCCCAAAATTTCTTCCTTCTCCCAACTTGGACCAATGGACGGGGCCAAACATCTATCGGTTCCGCCATAGACCCGGCCCACTTTGGCCCCATGCACTTGCCGGGGAACTATGGCCTAGGGAATTATTGCACGACAAAGGGATTACTTACACAACCGTTACCCATGTTCTAATGCAGTTGGCTTACTACATGGGCTTCAACACAATGTTATTTGTCGGACTGGATAACACCCCAAGACGCGGTCAGCACTTTTATTCTGGAGATGAATGGAAGGGCCAACCAGACATGGATGTCTGGGATCGAGGCTATGGGGCTTTGAGACATGGAATGATAATGTCCCGTCCTACGATCAAGATGTGGAACTTATCCACCTACTCTGAGGTCACGACCATTCCAAAAGGGGATTGGCGGGATTGGTAGACAATGGCAGTCAAACCACGAGGGGATGCTCGACAGCCCTATCTTCGCTATAAGCAGGAACAGGACCGAGCCATCTCAAAAGCATTATTGACATACTGGCAACAGCAAAAGGTCCGGATGGAAGGGGTCCTAAAGGAATTTGCTCCTGCAAAGCTCAGTCCTTGGGATGCTTTCTGGGCGAATGAACAAAGGATACTCTTGGCAATTTTGCTTCCAAGGCTAGCAGAGACAGCCTTTGG
>Ga0180432_10002605_pt1 | contig 26918 bp, 18 predicted proteins | sample SS_ome_10_FD_132414 | JGI IMG/M metagenome (GOLD analysis project Ga0180432, IMG submission 132414) | Hypersaline lake sediment archaeal communities from the Salton Sea, California, USA - SS_1_MS_2 metaG | ecosystem: Environmental > Aquatic > Non-marine Saline and Alkaline > Hypersaline >... | reverse complement strand
GGTCGCGCTGGTGGTTCTGTTCGTCGCGATGCTCGTGCTGCCGTCGATCGCGCGCCCGAAGAAGCGCCGTCCGGCCAAGGCCGCCGGCCCCGAGAACCTCGCGCGCAGGGCGAAGGTCACGGCGTCGACGGCGCACAGCGCGCCGCACGCGGGGCGCCTGGCGTGCGATGGGAAGATCGCCCCGCCGATCTCCCGCGCCGACGCCGGAAAATCCTGGGCCGCAAAGGGAAACCACCATCCCCAGGGCGTCTGGTTCACGCTCGAGTGGCCCGAGGCGGTGACGGTGGCCGAGATCGTCTACTACGGCCGCACCGGGTGGGTCTGGAACGAGAACTGGAAGGACTACGAGGTCTACCTCGACGACGCGGCCAAGCCCGCGGCCAAGGGCCGGTTCACGTCCGGCCACGGTCCGCAGCGGGTCAAGCTGGCCAAGCCGGCCGGCGTGCGTCGGGTACGGCTGAAGTTTCTCAGCAGCTACGGCGGCCCGAACCCCGGGGCGGCGGAGATCCAGGTCTACTCCGCCAGCCCGCCGGACAAGGCCCTGGGCACGTTCATCAAGGCCAGCCCCCACGGCTACGACGCGCCCCCGATGCCGAACATCAAGGAATCGCCCGAGCTGGCCGCAAGGCTCACGTCGGGTCAGATGGGTTTTACGAAGATGCTGGTGGCCCAGCGGCATCACATACGCTGCTCGCACGTCTACACGTACCACTGCGAGGGCCAGCGCAACGGCGGAGGCCTGTTCATCCATGACGTCACCGACGATAGTCTGACCAAGCTGGTCGACGCCACCGACGGGCAGATCCTCGGCTGCGACCTGTCGTTCGACGCCAAGAGCATCCTGTTCAGTTGGCGGCGGAGCCCCTCCAGGTTCTACCAGGTCTACCGGATCAACGTCGACGGGACCGGGCTGAAGCAACTCACCGAAGGCGAGCACTTCAACTACGATGCGTGCTGGCTGCCGGACGGGGGCATCGTGTTCCTCTCGTCGCGCCGGCCCCAGGCCGCCTACTGCTTCTTCACGCCGGTCGGCATCCTCTATCGCATGGACGCCGACGGGTCCAACCAGGTGCAGATCTCGGCCAACTACCTCAACGACTTCACCCCCGCGGTCATGAACGACGGGCGGATCATCTACGGGCGGTGGGAGTACGTCGACCGCCCGGCCATCCCCATCCAGAGCCTCTGGACCATCAACCCCGACGGGACCATGCTCCAGGGGTATTACGGCAACCGCGTGCTGGACCCGGCCACCTTCATCGAGCCGCAGCCCATCCCGGGCTCCACCAAGATCCTCTGTACGCTGACGGGGCACAACGGCTCGTGCCGCGGGGCCATCGGGATCATCGACCGCGCGCGCGGTGACAACGCCCAGGAGGCGATCCGCAACGTCACGCCGGACGTCCGCCTGCGCGGGGTGCGGGTCAGCTCGAACGGCCCGAGGGGCCCGTACCAGACGCCGTACCCCCTCGACCAGACCCACTACCTGGTCTCGCGCGACGGGGTGATCCTGGTGCGGGACTACGACTGCACCGAACAGGCCGTCGCCCTGGCGCCTCGCAAGCTGGGGTTCTACAATCCCCGGCCGATCCGCCCGCGGCCGCGCCCCACGCAACATCCCACGCAGGAGAAGCTCCACGCGCCCGGTCCCTGGGCGGCGCTGTACCTCCAGGACGTCACCATCGGGCTCGAGCCGGACGTCGAGCGCGGCGAGGTCAAGCAGATCGCCGTGGTCGAGGAACTGGCGCGGACGCTGATCGACAGCCCCGGGGTGCGCAGGCCGGCCTTCGGGTTCCAGAGGATCCTGGTCTCCTGCGGGGCGACCTACGTGCCGAAGAAGGTCCTGGGCTACGCGACGGTCGCCGAGGACGGGTCGGCCTACTTCAAGGTCCCCGCGCTCAAGCCGATCTACTTCATGGCCATCGACGCCCGGGGCCGAGCCGTCCAGAGAATGCGAAGCTTCACCCACCTGATGCCGGGCGAGGTCCAGGGCTGCATCGGCTGCCACGAGCCGCGGCTGGAGTGCTCGCACCCGGTCCGGCCCAAGGCCGTCGTTCGCGAGTGCCAGGACCTCACGCCGCCGGAATGGGGCGTGAAGGGCTTCAACTACGCCTCGATCGTCCAGCCCGTGCTGGACAGGCACTGCATCACATGCCACAACGCCAAGAGCAAGCCCAAGGGCATCGACCTCAGCGGGGACTGGACCGACTACTTCAACGTGTCGTACGAGGTGCTGGCCCGGCGCAACCAGAACCGCGAGGGCAGCCCGTACGTCAAGTGGATTCCCACGTACAACGGACACGAGGCGAACATCTTCAAGATCGCCCCCAAGACCTGGGGCTCCCCGGTCAGCAAGCTCACTAAGATCATCATGCCCGGCGGGCATCTCGACAAGGACGGAAAGCCCCGTCACACGATGGGCGAAGACGACCGGCGCCGCGTGCTGGCGTGGATGGACCTGAACGCCCCGTACTACGGCACGGCCGACACGGCGCTGCCGAACAACAGGGCGTGCAGGCAACTGCTGCCCCGCGACCTGCGGCGCGTGATGGACGACGTGTACGCCCGGCGATGTGCCACGTGCCACCAGGCCAAGGGCGTGGCGATGAAGCGCCCCGCCTGGCGGACGCGCGGGGGCATCCACGACCCCTTCGTGCGCGTCACCAACCCGCACCTGAACGACTTTCTTCTGGCCCCGCTGGCCAAGAGCGCCGGCGGCACCGAGCAGTGCGGAAAGGCCGTCTTCGCCGACACGACAGACCCGGACTACCAGGCCGTCCTGAGAACCTTCGAGCCGACCGGCAAGTCCATGAAGGACCGGCCCCGTATGGACATGCCCGGCGGCAAGCCCGCCGCATGCTGCAAGGTCGGTCTGGAGCAGTGAAGGGATCTACGATCCAAGATCTGAAGATTCCCTCGGCAGCCTCGTCATCAGGTCCGCCAGCGTGATCAGGTCCAGCGCGTTGTGTTCCAGGCAGTCGGTCATCTGCCATGCGTTGCCCGTGCGGACGTAGTCGTGGTACGCCTGGGGGATCTGCCAGCCGGGAATGTCCCCGGTTCGGCTCCGGCCGCAGACGAATCGCTCGAGCGTCTGGAGCCGGCAGTCGTCGAAATGGTCCTTCCAGATCCGCCGGACGGGGTGCAGCAGGTCGAGGTGTGGCAGGTCCAGGGCCTGGGCAACTCGGGTGGCGGCGGCCCTCACGCGAACGTACGGCAGGTCGAAGCTCTTGCCGTTGAAGGAGACCAGCAGCCCTTTGCCGGCGGCTTCGGCGAGAAACAGCCCGATAACCGCGCGTTCCTCGGAGTAGTCGCGTGCGAAGAACTGCCTGGTGACCAGGCCGCCGTCACGCCACAGCATCGTTCCGATAAGGAACAGCGGCCCGGTGCCCAGCCCCGTCGTCTCGAGGTCCAGGAGAATCACGTCTTCGGCGTTCAGCTCGGCCGGGCCGACCACGCCGGCCAAGTGGCCCCACAGCGGCGACGCGCGATCGGCCAGGCACCGGCCGAACGTCTCGCACAGTGTTTCGGCGGCCGCGTCCATCTGCCCGACGGGCCTGTCGATGACAAACGCCTTTCCCGCGTCGGTTTCGATCACCGTGCCGTCGACCGCTTTTTCGAGGATGACCTTCTCGCCCGGGGGCGCCTGGGCGGCCGGCCGGGGTCCCGTCGCCCCGGTTACCGGTTTACGGCCGAAGAATATCGTCCCCGCGCCGCCGCCGTTCGGCCGCCGGGCGTCAGATACGCTGCCGGAGCGTCCGGTCAGCAACTGCTTTCGGAGGCGCCGGCGAAGCTCGTCTGTCTCGTCGGTGTTGTTCGTGTCCGCATCCATGTCCATCGTTCGACAGTGTACGCAGGATCCGAGAATGATCAAAGGCAGGGATTGGTTTGTGCGAAGCCGCAAGCGGCCGCTTGCGGCTTCGCACGGTCGTTACCCCGGCACGATCACTACCCTCAGACGGTCGCTACCTCCGCGACGGGAACGGCGCCCCGGTCAGCGCCTGCATCTTCTCGGGAATCTCGCTCGACCGCATGACCGCCGGCAGCGCCCCGGTCGTGGACATGATGAACGTGACGGAATTGCTGTAGTTCAGGCTCCCGTGCGTCGAGGCGACGTCCACGAAGGCCGCCAGCGTTCGCGAACCGCTGAAGTACCGGTCGGCCAGTGAGACGATCACGTCCGGCGTGTTCTCGGCCAGGGCGACATGCCCGCGCCACAACCGCTGAAGCGGGGCGGGGTACTCGTGCGTGGCGGTCGCAGCCAGCAGGGCGTCGGCGTCGCGGAATCCGTCGGCGTCGGCGGGCACGTCGGCGAGGATCGGGGCGAGCTTCAGCGGGTCGCCGGACGTGGGACGATAGCTGTATGTCGAACCTTTTCGGCTGATGACGGCCCTTGCCCCGCCGGGCGCCAGCACGATCACCGTCCGGCCCCGGGCATAGCTGGCCAGTTCCACCCCTTCGGCGGCGGCCAGGTCCGTCGCCAAGGCCTGCGGGCGACGCGTGGCGAAGCTGGCATACGTCTCCAGCCCGAAGCGGACGTAGACGGCTGTCTTCCCGTCGTCCAGGCTGTCGCGAAGCCGCCAGCCGCGGTCCTCGAGATGGCCCTCGAGATCGATCCGTTCGGCGGGGGTGTAGCTGTGCCCGTGATCGGCCAGCAGTGTGACCTTGGTCAGGCCGCGGCTTTGCCAGACCACCTCGTTGACCAGTTGCTCGACGCGACGAAGGCACTTGCGCTGTCCGTCGGCCCCGTAGCGCGTGCCCACGCCGGCCGAACTGACGATGTACGCCAGCACCTCCTGCGTCGGTTCGTCATCGAAGCAGTCCTTGACGGCGTCGATTTCGGCCTTGAAGACCGACCACGGTGCGAGGTAGCCCACGGCGTCCCAGATCAGCGGTGCGCGGTAGTGCAGCAGGCGGTAGTACGGCGAGTTGTCCCCCGCCAGGTATGCCCAGTTGCCCCCGACCAGGTCGTTGGCCTTGCGATCGAAGTACAAGGCCTCGAAGCCGGGGCTGGGCATGTCGCCCAGGGCGTCGCCCAGGCACAGGTCCGTCAGCGTCGGATACGGCGCCACCACGCGGGACGGGCGGTGAAACATTCGCAGGTGACCGGCGTCGTACCAGCACTTGACGAGATCGTACGAGAACCCGTCGAGGACGATCACGAGGTGCCGGCAGCGGCCGAACGGGATGGCGGCGGTGTCCAGGAGGACGTCAGGGGTGCCGTTGCCGGTCGTGTCGTATGCCAGCATCGAGGCCACGCCGACGTGATCGGTGAACGTGAAGAAATCGGCGAGGCCGTCGTCGTCCGTGTCGTAGGCCCGGTGCGCCCCGACGGCCTGTGCCGCCGGGGCCAGGGAATCGAGCGGGAAGCTCACGCCCCCGCCGCACCCGGCCGCCAGGAGGCAAGCCGGGACAGCCGCTAAAAGCCAAGCCAAGGCGGCAGAAGACCGCCTCGCAGCCGAGCGACCTGGCGACGGCCTGTTGACAACCGCGTGCATTTCGGGTCCATTTATCGCGATCCGCCCCGGCGGTGTCAACGGTTGGCCCTTTCTGAGGATACGACATGGCAGCAGACGGCGTGACGGTCGGTATTGTGATGGGCAGTGACAGCGATCTCGAGGCCATGCAGCGATGCATGGACCAGTTGGAGGCGTTCGGCATCGCGTACGAGGCGCGGATCATCTCGGCGCATCGCACGCCGGACGCGGCGCACGAGTACGCGGCGACGGCGATCGATCGCGGGGTGAAGGTCATCATCGCCGCGGCGGGGATGAGCGCGGCCCTCGGGGGCGTGCTGGCGGCCAACACCACCCTGCCGGTCATAGGCGTTCCGATGGCCTCCGGGCCCCTGGTCGGCGTCGACGCGGCGTTGAGCACGATGCAGATGCCGCCCGGCGTGCCGGTGGCCTGCATGAGCATCGGCAAGGCCGGCGCGGCCAACGCCGCGATCTATGCGGCGCAGATCCTTGCGGTGTCCGATGCGGAGATGGCCTCTCGGCTCGAGGAGTTCAAGAAGGCCCAGGTCGGGAAGGTGGGCGCCAAGGACGAGGCCCTCCAGGCGAAACTCCGAGAGACATGATCTGGGCCTACCTGGCGCTGAACCTCTGTGCCGTCCTGGTCGCGGCGTACGTGCGTTACGATCGGGCGGTGCTGTCCCACGCGGCGCCGGGGGCGATGGGTCCTTCGGGTTGGCTGTGGACGATTGGCGCCGCCGCGGCGCTGGGCGTGCTTGCCGCCGTCGCCGGGTGGAGGCGTGCGGCCCGCCGCAGTCAGGCCCCGCGAGCCCTGGCCGAACTGATGCTCCTGCCTGTGGCGTTCGTGCTGGTCTGGGGGTTTCTGCCGCCTCGCCCACGCCAGTACACAGCCCTCCACTGGGCCTGCATCGCCGTCCTGCTGGCGGGGGTGGGTGTGGCCATCTGGCGGGACCGCCGCGGGGCCGGGCCGTTGGGCCTGACGGGACGACACTTCGTTGCCGCGGCCGGCCTGCTGGCGATTCCCACGGCCGTCATGGTCGCGGCGCCGATCGCGGCGGCCCTGTGCGTCGGTACGGACGTCGAACCGCGCCGGGCCGCGATGAGCGCGGCCGGGTATCCCGTCTACGCCCTGGCCCAACTTCTGATCTTCCAGGTGTTTCTCGTTCCGCGGCTGCGTCGGCTGAGCGATTCGAAGGCGGCCGTCGTCGTGGCGGCTTCAGCGCTGTTCGCCCTGGCCCACTGGCCCAACGCGCTGGTGATGGCCGTCTGCGCGGCGGCGGCGGTGGTGTGGACGTGGGTGTACCTGGCCCGGCCCAACGTGTACGCCCTGGCCCTGTCGATGGCGCTGGCGGCGACGTCCTTCACTCACGCGCTGCCTCGCGACCTGACCCGTCACGTCCGCGTCGGGCCGATGTACGTTCTCAGGGAGGTCCAGCACGCGTCCCGGCAGCCGGTAGTCAGTAGCCCGTAGCCGGTAGTCGGCGTCGGGAATGATATCAGAGATTGTGCCTGTGTGGGGGTCGCCGTCATCGGCTACCGGCTGCTTTTTCCTTGCTCGATTTGCCCGCCCCTGCGCCGAATCGTACGCTCCCTCTGGACGTTGGACTTGCGGCGCGGGTGAAGCACGTCGCGTGGTGTTGGTGTTGCATCGACGCTGTTGCATCAGGAGGATTCACGGTGTTCAAGCGGATGGCCATATTGATCGTGCTGGCCGGGACATTCCTCGGGGGATACTACGTGGGTCGGCTGCCGGGCAGCCCGGATATCTTCGCGATGGCCCAGGACGGCTATCACCGGGCCGGCGAACTCGGCAAAGCCCTTCAGGCCGCCACGGACAGCGACGGCATCAAGGCCCTCGAGGCGCTGACGGCCCCGCTGGCCGGCCAGGGCCGAGACGCGTCTGCGGACCACACGCCGGCCAGACCCGAAGTGAGCGGGGACGTCATCATCGACTGACACGCGAAACCGCAAGCGGCTTCGGCGGCGGACTCAGCACGTCGTCTCATACCGATGGACTTTGACGGGGGTATCAGAGCATTTCACCCGGATCCATCCGGAACCAGTACAATCCTGCGCGGTTTGACTGCCAGGCTAACGTGAAAGGACCGCGCACATGGTATTTCAGCGGGAGATAACCTTCGAGACCCGGCGCCACGGCGAAATGCACGACATCACGCCCGACGTCGCGCAAGTCATTTCAGAATCCGGTGTGAACGCGGGTACGGCACACGTGTTCAACGTCGGGAGCACGGCCGCGATCGCGACGATCGAGTTCGAGCCCGGCTTGCAGCGCGATCTGCCCGACCTGCTCGATGGCCTCATTCCGCCCAGCCGAAACTACGGGCACGAACAGATGTGGCACGATGGCAACGGGCACTCGCACCTTCAGGCCACGTGGCTGGGGCCGGACCTTACCGTCCCGGTAGCCTCGGGTCGGCCGGTCCTGGGCACCTGGCAGCAGGTCATCCACATCGAGTGCGACATCAAGCCCCGCCGCCGCCAGGTCGTCGTGACCGTCCAGGGCGAATAAGCCTGGTTGACTGGTGGATTGGTTGACGGGTTAACGGGTTTGGCTGCAAGGGATTGCACTGGGCGCCCGCCATGCGGCGAGGCGGCGTCACGTACACAGTTGAATATCTATAAGTCAAGACCAATTAACCAGTCAACCAGTCAACCAGTCAACGAGAGTCCGTTGTGCCCTGAAGCATGCTGACACGCCATTGCGGGGTGCGGTTATCGCAGCGGCGAGGTCCAGTCCTTTGCCTGCTCGGCCTGTCGGGTGAACGCCTCGGTCTCATCGCGGACCTGCGTGACAAAGGTGTTGTCGTCGGCCGAGCCGAGGACGGCCTGCATCTGCTCGGACGTGTCGAACGTGATCTGCCGGAAGGGGTTCTCGTCGTCCTTCCTTCGGGTCAGGTACGTCTGTTCGGCGATGTACTTCTGGATGGCGACGGCCTGGTCGAGTGCGTCGGCCCACGCCTCGGCGGTCAGCCGATCCAGGCCCAGCAGCTCCAGCAGCGTGGCCAGGGCGTGTTGGCACCTGGCGCGGGGGTACTCGGCCCAGAGGCGGTCGTACTCGTCGTGGACGGCCTGCCAGGTGGGCAGTCGGCCGGCCCTGACGTGGTCTCGCAGCGCGTCGACGTCCTGCGCGGGGATGACCTGCCCCCCGAGGTTGACCCAGTCCCGCTGCCGTGGACCCGACAACGTGTCGGCCATCGCCTCCGGTGTCGTGTCGGGCTGGGCCTGCAGACAGGCCAGCAGTGTCTTCACCGCGTAGTAGTGCAGCATCTGCCGGTAGGCGCGGTAGGCCTCACGGGGCTTGAGAACGACGACCTTGCGTTGGGAGTTTTCGACGTTTTCGGCCAGGACCTCGAGGTCGGACATGGCATTGGCGCGACCGACCAGCAGGCGTCGTCCCTTCGGGGCCAGTTCCTCGTCGCCGGCGTCGCCTGGGTCATGGCCGTCCACTTGGGCGGCGGCCCGGCCGGTCCACCGCTCGAGCAGGGCCAGGGCGGTGAAGATTTCCTCGGCGGTGTCCGGGGCCAGCACGTCGAACTCCACGTGCTGGAGCTTGCGCTGGCGCCGGTCTCGCGAGGCGTACTTCCACGTGTTTCGCGCCAGGGCGTACATGTTGTACAGCCACCAGTACGCCGGGAGAACCTGCAGCGCCTGGCCATCCGGGGAATGGCTCACCAGCGAGAACGGCAGCGGGACGTCCAGTTCGGCCGTGTAGTCCCCCTTGGCCAGGAGCGTGAACGAGGCGAATCGGCAGTTGTGCTTGACCGAGACGCACAGTCCGGGCCAGAACCCGCGCCCGGCGCGGATCTCCCCGTCGGGGGCCCGGGTGTTGTGGTTCGAGCCTATGGTGGCGTTGGCCGCCAGATTGCTCTGCCCCATCACCAGTGCGGCGATCAGGAACGAGTTGTTGTGGTGCTGCTCGTGGGCGGGGAAGACCAGGTTGCTGATCATCTCGCAGCACGAGACGGTCGAGTTGTCGCCCAGGAACGTGTGAATCAGCCGGGCGCCGTACTTCAGCGTGCTGTTGTCGCCCATGATGAACCGCACGGCCTTGCAGCCGTAGAAGATTCGGCAGCCGGGCCCGATGATGCCGTTGACCAGTTCCACGCCTTCGCCGATCTGGGTGGGCTCGTCGACGCTGGAATTGATCGTCAGGTTCTTGAGCTTGTTGGCGCCCTTGGCGTAGACGGCCGGGCCGAACTTCACGTCCTTGACAATCCGACAGCTCTTGATGACACACCCGTCGCCCACGGTGCCGTAGTATCCACGTCGCGAATCGAAGGCGGCCTGTGTCATCTCGCCGAGGCGCCGCCGCAGCTCTCCGTCATCGCGGTACCGCGCCCAGAGGGTCGCGTCGGCCGGCAGCATGCCGTCGAACGGCATCACCGCACGGGCGCCGTTCTCGTTGATCAGTTCGAGCCGGATGCGGACGTCCTCGTCCTCGCCGGCCTTGATGATCCCGTTGCCGAACTTCGCGTGATTCGTCGTGTGCATCTCGTCGATGTTCAGCAGGATGGTGTTGGCGCCGACGATGTAGTGGGCGAGGTATCGCACGTGGTGGACGGCTGCGCCGGGGCCGATATCGCACGCGATGATACGGCTGTCGGTCAGCCCGACGGGTATGCGCAGTTCGTGGTGCTCCAGGCAGCCTGACCCCATGGCGCCTATCCGCACCAGCCCGTGGAAGTGGCAGTTTCGCACGAGGTCCGGGTCGAACGGGTCGGCCACTCGCAGGTCGTCCCAACTGTCGCTGGTGTTTCCCCCGGCGGCCAGGGCGACGACCTCGTCGTTGGTCAGGCCGCGCCACGCCCCGGCCGCCGCGCCGACCTGGGCGTTGCGGAGGTAGTACTCGTCCTTGCCTTCGGGCAGGTACTGCGGGGGAATGAAGCCCCTGTCCAGCGAGGCCGTCGGTACCGCGCGCGGTTCGCTCATCGCCCGGAAGCTCCTTTGGCGGTCGTTCGAGTCACCCCTATTTCATCGGCAAGGAGACGGCCCGAAACGAGTGAATGTCCGCCGGACTTCACTGCCGGGCGACCTGATGGTATCATCCCTGATTCCCATTGGGCCGAAAGCGGAAAGGAAGGTCGGCATGACCGTACCCGGCGGTGTCAACAGGCGGGAGTTTCTCAAGGCGACGTCGGCCGCCGCGGCCGCCGCGACCGTCGCGGCGAAAGCCGCGCCCGGGGCGAAGCCGAAGGGCCGAGCGGCCAGGAGACCGAACGTCCTGGTCATCATGTCCGACGAGCACAACGCGTCCGTCCTGGGCTGCTACGGCGACAAGATCGTGCGGACGCCCCACATGGACGCGATAGCCCGCCGCGGGGTGACGTTTGACAACTGCTACTGCAACTCGCCGCTGTGCGTGCCGTCACGCTTGTCGTTCACGGCGGGCAAGTACGCCTCCCGCGTGGGCGCGTGGAGCAACGCATGCTGGCTGCCCAGCGACGATATCCCTTCCCTGCCGCGAATCCTCAACGCCGCAGGGTACCAGGCGCTGCTGTGCGGCAAGATGCACCTCGACGCCACGCGGCGGTACGGGTTCACGGAGATCGCGAAGATAGGTAACCGATCGCACAAGACCGGCACCGGCAGGCGCCGAAAGGCCGGCGACCTGGCTCCCCAGCCCGGCCTGTCAAACCGATTCGACAAGTTCCATCCGGGCGAGTCCGGCGTGCTGACGCACGACCGGCAGGTCACCCGGGGCGCGGTGGATTTCCTGGCCCGCCGAAAGGCCGACGACAAGCCCTTCTTCCTTCTGGCCGGGTACCTCGCGCCGCACTTCCCGCTGATCGTGCCGCAGAAGTACTGGGACCCCTACAAGGGCAAAGTCCCCATGCCGACAATCCCCCCCGGACACCTCGAATCCCAGCCGAGGAACTACAAGCACCTTCGTATCGGTTTCAACGTGGAGGACGTGCCGGCGGACATCGTCCGCAAGGGGCGCGAGCTGTACTACGGGCTGACGCAGTGGCTGGACGACGAGATCGGCAAGGTGCTGGCGGCCCTGGCCGACAGCGACGTCGCCGACAACACCGTCGTCATCTACACCACCGACCACGGCGAGAACATGGGCGAGCACGGGCTGTGGTGGAAGAACTGCGTGTACGACAGTGCCGCCCGCGTGCCGCTGATGGTGTCGTGGCCGGCGCGGTGGAAAGGCCCCCAGCGACGCGCCGGAGCGTGCTCGCTGGTGGACCTGGTGCAGACGATTGCCGACCTGGCCTCGGCCGACGTGCCCGACGACTGGAACGGGCACTCCATGCTGGGCTGGCTGGACGACGCCGGCAGTGTGTGGCGCGACCTCGCCGTCAGCGAGTACTACGCCCACAATATCGCCTCGGGCTACGCGATGATCCGGATGGGCCGATGGAAGTACACGTATCACACGCCGGCCGACGCGGCCCACCCGGCCGAGCGGGAGCTATACGACGTGCAAGCCGACCCGGGCGAGTTCAAGAACCTCGCGGCGGTCCCCGCCCACGCCGACCGCGTGGCGGCGATGCACAACGCCCTGATCGCCGAACTCGGCGAGCACCCGGACGAGACAGAGAAGCGCTGCCGGGCCGACTACGCCAAAGGCTACGGGCGTGGGAAAAAAGCACGGAAGAAGAAGTAGGAACCGGTTGATCCGTTAACCGGGACACCCCACGAGGCGGAGCCCATGGGCGTTCTTCTTCTGTGTGATCGCAGGGGCGCAGTCGACCAGTCAACCAGTTAACCAGTCCACCAGCGGGTCACGTGCGGTGGAATTGCTTCTCGAGGTCGGCGAGGGTGAGTTTGAGGGTGGTGGGGCGGCCGTGAGGACAGGCCCAGGCTTTTTCGGCCTCCTCGCGGCGGGCCAGGAGCGAGGCGATTTCGGCCTGCGACAGCGGGTCGCCGGCCTTGACGGCCGCCTTGCAGGACAGCATGTCCAACACGTCGCTCAGCATGCGTTCCGGGTCGGTGGTTTCGTCGTCTGCGAGCCTGTCGAGCAGCTCGCGGAGGAAGTCTGCGGCTCCCACGCCGCGTTCGGCCAGGAGAGATGGGAAGCGTTGGATGGCCGCCGTGTCCGGCCCGAACTCGCTGGTCTCGATACCGAGGCGTCCGAGCAACTCGGCCCGCCGGGCAAGCAGGTCCGCCTCGGCGGGTGTTACGGTGAGGGTCTCGGGGATGAGCATGCGCTGGCCGGTCAGGTCGCCCTCGGCCAGGCGGCGGCGAAGGTCGTTGTAGATCAGCCGTTCGTGAAGGGCGTGCTGGTCGATAATGACCAGTCCGTCTTCGGACGCGGCGACGATGTAGGCGTTGTGTATCTGGACGGCGGGGGGCACAGGTAATTGCGGATTGCGGATTTGTCCTCCGTAGCCTTGGCGGCGGCGGATTGCGGACGTGTCCTCCGTGGCCTTGGCGAAGGAGGATTGCGGATTCTCGGTTGACGACGTGTCCTCCGCGGCCGAGGCCGGCGGCATCGGCGGCGGAGGCGTCGCGCCAGGTCGGTCGGTGTCGCCGGCGGGCCCTCGGGGCGGTTCGGGGAAGCTGAACCGCGGCTGCGGGGGCGGGGCGGACTTGAAGAAGTCCGCCAGGGCCTGCCGGAGCGAGTCGCGCCTCTCGGCCGCTTCGGCCTCGGGCGCCGAGGCCGGCACCGGGTCGAAGCTCGCCGCCGGGGCCAGGTTGGCCTGGTTCAGCGTCTCCTTCAGCGCCCCCAGCAGCGTGCCGTAGACCAGTTGCGCGTCCCGGAACCGCACCTCGATCTTCGTCGGGTGGACGTTGACGTCGACGTCGACCGGGTCGATGTCGATGTAGAGGAACACCACCGGGCAGCGATTCGGGGCGATCAGGCCTCGGTAGGCCTCCCGCAGCGCGTGCGAGAGCGACCTGTTGCGGATGTACCGCCCGTTGAGGAACAAATACTGCCACTTCGTCGAGGCCCTCGCCGAAGCCGGTGGAGCCACCAGGCCGGCCACCGACAAGGCGGGGCTCCCTCGCTGCGTGACCGGCAGCAAGGCGTCGGCCAGGTCCGCGGTGAACAGATCGCTGACGCGCCGGCGCGTCGTGTCGGTTGCGGGCAGGTTGTGGGTCTCGCGCCCGCCGTGGGTCAGCGTAAAGGCCACCTGCGGGTGCGGCAGCGCCAGGCGTGCGATCTGCTCGGCGACATGGCCGAACTCGGTGTTGGCCTTTCGCATGAACTTGCGCCGTGCGGGGGTGTTGAAGAACAGATCGCGGACGGTCACGGTCGTGCCCGGCGCCGCGGCGCACGGGCGGACGTCGCCGCTGTCCTGCCCGCTGGCCGAGACCTCGTATCCGGCCTCGTCGTCCGCACGCCGCGTGCGGATGTGCGCGTGTGAGATGGACGCGATCGACGCCAGCGCCTCCCCGCGAAAACCCATCGTGGCAATGGTGAACAGGTCGTCTTCGGCGGCCAGCTTGCTGGTGGCGTGCGGCGCGAAGGCCAGCGCCACGTCCCCCTGGTCCATGCCCGACCCGTTGTCCGTGACCGAGATCAGCCGCCTGCCCCCGTCCTCGACGGCTACGTCTATCCGCGTGGCCCCCGCATCCAGCGCGTTCTCAACGAGTTCCTTGACCACGCTGGCCGGCCGCTCGATGACCTCGCCCGCGGCGATCTTGTTGACCAGATGGATTGGCAGGACGTTGATGGGCATTGCGGATCATTCTATTGCGGATTGCGGACGGCGGGTTTCGGATTGCGGATTCCTCAGAAGTGAGGCCTCTCTTCGCGGCGCGGAATCCGCAATCCGCAATCCGCATTCCGCAATGGAGTATTCCGCAATCGGATCATTCTTTCAGGTCGTATTCCTTGATCTTGCGGTAGAGCGTGCGCTGGCCGATGCCGAGGATGCTCGCGGCCTGTTCGCGGTTGCCGCCGACCATCTTGAGCGTGTTGCGGATGAGTTCCTTTTCGGCCTGTTCGAGGCTGATGCCGGCGAGCTGCCCGAGCTGGGCCCCGGCGTCCTGTTCGGGCCGGCGGAGGATCTCGTCGGGCAGGTCGTCGACGGCGAGCTTGTCCCCGGCGGCCATCACCACCATGCTGTCGATCACCTGGCGGAGTTGGCGGATGTTGCCCGGCCAGGGATAGGCCATCAGAAGCCGCTGTGCGTCCGCGGAGATCCCCTTGATTTTCGTGTCCTGCTTTTCGTTGGCCTGCGTGATGAAATGCTCGATCAGTACGGGGATGTCCTCCCGCCGCTCGCGCAGCGGGGGAACCCTTATGGTCACGCCCTTGATGCGGAAGTAGAGGTCCTGGCGAAAGCGGTGCTCTTCGACCCGCTGGGCGAGGTCGGTGTGGGTGGCGCTGATCACGCGGACGTTGACGCGGATCGGCTCGTTGGCGCCCACGCGGACGATCTCCCCGTTCTCCAGCACCCGCAGCAGCTTGGACTGCATGGCCATCGGCATGTCCCCGATCTCGTCGAGGAACAGCGTTCCCCCGGCGGCGTGCTCGAACCGGCCCGGGCGGTCCGCCGTCGCACCGGTGTAGGCCCCCTTGACGTGTCCGAAGAGTTCATCCTCCAGAAGCGACTCGCTCAGGCCGGCGCAGTTTATCGTCACCAGCCTCTGCGCGGCGCGTCGGCTGTGCGTGTGAATCGCGTTGGCCAGCAGGTCCTTGCCGGTGCCCGACTCGCCCAGCAGGAGCACCGGCAGGTCCGCCCCGGCCACCCGGCGGACCGTCTCCAGGATGCGGATCATCACGGGCGAGGCCGCCACGATCTCGTCGAACCCGTACGTCTCATCGAGCAGGCGTTTCATCTCCCGGACGGAGCGGCGCTGGGCGGTGACCTCGGCCGCCCGCGAGACCACCGCGCGGAGTTCGTCCAGGTCCAGGGGCTTCTCGATGTAGTCGAAGGCCCCGTTCTGGAGGGCGGTTCGGCAGGTCTCGACGGACGGGTCGGCCGTCACGACGATGACCTTGGCCGCCGGGGCGTGCTCGACGGCCGCCTGCTGGACGCCCAGCCCGTCGATCGTCCCGCCCAGCCTGAGGTCCGTGACGATGATGTCGAACGGCATGGTGGAGAGTTTGGCCACGGCCGCGGCGCCGTCGTACACCACGGTGCAGGTGTGTCCGAACCGACTGAGCCCCTCGTCCATCGCCTCGGCGTGGGCCTCTTCGTCCTCGACGATCAGGATGTTCGCGGCGACCTGGGGCTCTGCCATGATCTTCTGAGTATACCCGACCCGGCCCGGAGGGTGAACTCACTCCTGGTCCATCGGCAGGGAGATGGTGAATCGGGTGCCTTTGCCGAGTTCGGACTGGACGTCCAGCGTCCCGCCGTGCTCCCGGACGATGCGGTGCGAGGTCGACAGGCCCAGGCCCGTGCCGCTCTTCTTCGTGGAGTAGTAGACCTGGAAGATCCGGTCGAGTTCCTCGGGGCCGATGCCCGTGCCCGTGTCGATCACTTCGATCGCTGCCCGGTTGTGCGAGGCCGACAACCTGACGATCAACTCGCCCCCCTCGGCCATCGCGTCCACGGCGTTGATCATCAGGTTGAGCAAGGCCTGCTTGAGGAAGTCGGTGTCGACGAGGCACCTGACGGGTTGGTCGGGCAGGGTGGTCCGCATGACGACGGAAGCGGCCTGGGCCTGCGGTGCGAAGAAGTCGGCCAGCTCTTCCACGAGTCGCCGAAGGTCGATCTGGCGTCGGGTCAGTTGACATTCCCCGGCGTAGGCGAGGAAGTCGTCGAGGATTCCCTTGAGGCGGTCGGCTTCCCGGCGGACGTTCTCGAGTCGTGTGAGCCACCGGCGGGGCTCTTCGCCGCTCAGGCGGGCGAGGTCTTCGCTGACCAGTTGCAGGTTGACGTTGATCGTCGAGAGGGGGTTCTTGATCTCGTGGGCCAGGCCCCCGGCCAGTTGGCCCAGTTCGGCCAGGTGCTCACGTCCCCGGGCCCGCTGCGAAAGCCTGCGCGCCGCACGCCACGTCCGCCGGGTCAGCCAGATCACCAGCACCAGCCAGACCGGTCCGGTCAGGACGGCTCCGGCCACAAACCACCAGACGTTGCTCATGGCCTGAGGTCTCCCGACCCGGTCCGTGCGCGGTCGGTCGGCCCGCCGCGCTCAGGGCTCTTCTGTCGGGGTGTCGGACGGGGTGTCGGCGGGTCGGTTGACATGTCGGGCCTGGTAGCCCTTCTCGCCCTGGATGACCTCGTACTCGACGGTTTCTCCGTCCTTGAGGGCGCGAAAGCCCTCTCCCTCGATGGACGTGTAGTGGACAAAGACATCCTGGCCTTCTTCACCAATGATGAACCCGTAACCCTTTTTCGGGTCGAACCACTTGACTTTACCGGTGGGCATGGTTGGCACCTCCACAGAGAGCCAAAGAACTTGGCCGCGCCGGCCGGCGTCCGCGTCCCGGCCGTGCAGCGACGGAACACATGGCGACCGCGCCCCGAACGCATCGGACAACGGAGGTCATGCCCTGAAGTGCCCGCCCGGCGCCGTCGCCGGGCGCAAACACCACGGTTATTCAGTTGTTACCTGCTATACGAAACACACGGCACGGCGACATGGGACGGCGCCGCGGCACATGCTCGTCAGGACTTACTTCTCAAGACGGCCTTGCGGGACAGGCGAATCTTCTTCTTCCCGCGGTTCTCTTCGATCCCGATAACCTTGACCTGCATCTTGTCACCGACCTTGCACACATCAGTGACCTTCCCGACGCGCTTCGTGTCGAGTTCGCTGATATGACACATCCCGTCCGTTCCGGGCAGGATCTCGATGAACGCGCCGAAATCCTTGACCGAAACCACAGTGCCTTCATATATCATGTCAAGTTCGACGTCCTTGGTCAAGGCCTCGATGGCGGCTTTTGCCGCCTCGGCGCCTTCGGACTCGACGCAGGAGATGTAGATCCGCCCGCTGTTGTCGTCGTCGATTTCGATCGTCGCGCCGGACTCCTCCTGGAGACGCTTGACCGTGCTCCCGCCCGACCCGATCACCTTCCCGATCTTGTCCGGATCGATCATGATCGTGATCATCCGCGGGGCGTACGGGCTGATGTCCTCACGCGGGGTGGGGATCACGTCGGTGATGGCCTGGAGGATCTTCAGGCGGGCTTCCCGAGCGGCCTGAAGGGTCGCGACGACCTGGTCCTGATTGATGTGCGGGGCCTTCATGTCCAGTTGGATACCGGTGATGCCATTGGCCGTTCCGGCGACCTTGAAGTCCATGTCCCCGTGGAAATCCTCTTCGCCCATGATGTCGGTCAGCAGGACGTAGCGGTCGGCTTCCGAGACCATGCCGATGCTGATACCCGCCACCGGGGCGGCAATCGGCACGCCGGCGTCCATGAGGCTCAACGTGGCCCCGCAGACCGAGGCCATCGACGACGACCCGTTCGACTCGAGAATGTCCGAGACGACGCGGATGGTGTAGCCGAACTCGTCGGGGTCCGGCAGGACGGCCTGGAGGCACTTTTCGGCCAGGGCGCCGTGTCCGATGTCGCGCCGCCCCGGGCCGCGAATCGGGCGAATCTCACCCACGCAGAACGGCGGGAAATTGTAGTGCAGCATGAACGTCTTGGAGTACTCCTCCCCGAGCCCGTCGATGATCTGGGCGTCGCGCGTCGTGCCCAGCGTGACCGTCGCCAGCGCCATCGTCTCGCCCCGGCCGAATAACGCCGAGCCGTGCGTTCTCGGCAGCACGGCCACTTCAACATCGAGCGGGCGAATCTCGTCCATGGCCCGCCCGTCCGGACGCGTGCCCGCCAGGATCAACTCGCGCTGGATTGCGCCTTCGGCCTTGTACAGCGCCGTCTTGACCTGCGAGACGGTGTACTCGGGCTCCTCAACGTCCTCGGGACACAGTTCGGACACAAGGTCCTCCCCGATGGCCGATATCGCGTCGTTGCGTTCTTCCTTCCCGGCGATCTGCTTGGCCTCGCGGATGCGCTGGGCGCACTTGTCCATCACGAGGGCCTTGAGCTCTTCCGGGATGGGCTTGGACTCGAACGTCACCTCGCGACCGCCGGATGCCTTGTCCACCAGATCCTCGATCAGCGAAATGACCTCCTTGACGACCTCGGTGCCCAGGCGGATGCCCTCGGCCACGATCTCCTCGGAGACCTCCTGGCCGCCGAGCTCGATCATGTTGACCCCGTCGGCGTGCCCGCAGACGACCAGGTCCATCTGCCCCTGCTCGATCTGCTCGTGGGTGGGGTTGATCACGTGCTGGCCGTCGAGGTAGCCTATCCTGGCCGCGGCGATGGGCCCCTGGAAGGGCGTGTGGCTCAGGGCCAGGGCGGCCGACGAGCCGATGATCGCGATCGTGTCCGGGTCGTTCTCCCGGTCGAAGCTCAACACGCAGCACTGGATCTGGACCTCGTCGGTGAAGTCGTCGGGAAACCGCGGACGGATGGGCCGATCGATCATCCGCATGGTAAGGACCTCTTTCGTGCTGGGCCTGCCTTCCCGCTTGAAGAACCCCCCGGGGATCTTTCCGTCAGCCCAGCGGTTCTCTCGATAGTCCACGTACAGCGGGAACCAGCTTATGTCCCTGGTCGGGGGTGCGCTGAGCACGGTCGCCAGGACCACCGTGTCCCCGTAGCGGATCTCCACCGCGCCGTGGGCCTGCCTGGCGACGCGCCCGGTCTCGATGGACATGACCCGTCCCGCAATCTCTCGTTCTACTCTGACAACTGCCATAATCTCTGCTTTCTTCTTTCTCTTGGCCCCGCCCTGTGCGGGGCGGCATTCGGTCTACCGGTCTATCTGTACTTTCTGTATCTCTCTGTATCGCGGCCCGTCAGAGTTCTCGGGCGGCGGCCTCCGTGCGCCGATGGCGCGGGCGATTTCCGTGTGAGGTAGGCGCCAGGGTCCTGGCCGGTTGGTTGCATGCCAAAGATCCGCGTCCCGGAACGTTCCGCAGCTCGGGCCCTATTTCCTCAGGCCCAGCTTGGCAAGGATCGCACGATAACGCGACGGTGCGTTCTTGGACAGGTACTTGAGCAGGCTGTTACGCCTGCCGACCATCTTGAGCAGCCCCCGACGCGAAGCATGGTCCTTCTTGTGCGTCTTGAGATGGTCGCCGAGATGGTTTATCCGGCTGGTCAACAGCGCGATCTGCACCTCGGCCGATCCGGTGTCATCCTCGTGCGTCCGAAACTCCTCTACGATCTGCTTCTTGTCGTCCGTTGCGATAGTCATACTTCCCATTTCACCTGCCCCTGGCGGACGACGAGTCCGGCAGCGGCGAATCCTTCATCACGTTCTCTTCTTCTTGGTCTTTTCTTTCCGGTCTTTCCGGGCGATACTATACCGCCCCGCCACCCGCGGGGGAAGTCTTTTTTTTCTCCCGCCGGTCGGCCGCCAGTCAATCTGCCAAACCGGCTTGACGTCCCGGGCCGGGGGACCTAACATTCTTGGCTTGTACAGGCAGCCAGGTCCGCTATGGGGCGGACCGCTTTCGTATGGGGTCGTCCTTCATCCTTGGGACGGCCGGAGTCGAACGTCGATGGGTCCACAGGGCCCGCTTCGGCTGGGAGCGATAACCGTGGCCTACAACTGCGTGGTCTGCGTCAAACAGGTGCCCGACACCGCCCGGGTCACCGGGGAGGCAATGAAGGAAGACGGCACCGTCAACAGGTCGGCCCTTCCGGCTGTCTTCAACCCCGAGGACCTCAACGCCCTGGAAGAGGCCCTGGCCATCCGTGAGCGGTACGGGGGGACGGTGACGGTCGTGACGATGGGCCTGCCCGCCGCCTGCGAGGTCCTCCGCGAGAGCCTCTTCCGCGGTGCCGACCGGGTGATCCTGCTGACCGACCGCCGGGCCGCCGCCTCGGATACCCTGGCCACCAGCTACATCCTCTCGTGCCTTGTCAGGAAACTCGATGCCGATATCGTCCTGTGCGGGCGCCAGGCCATCGACGGCGACACCGCACAGGTCGGGCCGCAACTGGCCGAGAAGCTCTCGGTGCCTCTCGTGACGTATCTCGAGGAGATGACAGCCATTGACGATGGCGTCGCGACCATTCGCCGAAACGTCGGCAACGGGTTCGAGATCGTCCGATGCGCGCTGCCGCTCCTGGTCACCGTCATGGACGCCGCCAACACCCCGCGCCCTCCCGGGGCCCGGAAGATGATGAAGCAGAAGAAGGCCCGTTCGCAGACCGAGGTCGCCAAAGCCGTCGCCGGCGAGATGCCCGACGCGTCCGAGGAAGACCGGGCCGCCGAGACGAAAACGCGCTGCGACACCCTGGCCGAAAAGGGCCTCCTGATCGAGCAGTGGGACCTGGACACGGTCGAGGCGGACCTGGCCTGGTGCGGCCGCGACGGCAGCCCCACCAAGGTCAACCGCATCCAGTCCATCATCCTGACCGGCGGCGAATACCACGAGGTCGAGCCCACCGACGAAGGCGTCGCCGCCCTCGTGACCGAACTCATTGAGGATCACACGATTGGCTGACGAGTCAACCAGTCAACCAGGCAAGAACATGATAGACGTGAACAGACAAGGCGAAGTGTGGGTCTTTGCGGAGCAGGAGGACGGCGTGCTGTCGGACGTGCCGCTGGAACTGCTCGGCAAGGCCCGTGAACTGGCCGACAAGCTGTCGGTGCCCGTAGCCTGCCTGCTGCTGGGGGCCGGCGCCGCGGCGCTGAGCGAGCCGCTCATCGCCCACGGGGCGGACAAGGTCTACCACGTGGACGACCCGCGCCTCGGGCACTACCAGGCCACGCCGTACCGCAAGGTCATCTGCCGACTGATCGAGAAGCACACCCCCCAGATCGTGCTGTACGGGGCCACGCCCATCGGGCGGGACCTGGCTCCGACGGTGGCCAGCGCGACGAGGTGCGGCCTGACGGCCGACTGCACGGACCTTCAGATCGGGGACCACACCGAGCCCAACTCGGACCAGAAGCACGAGAACCTGCTGCTGCAGATCCGTCCGGCGTTCGGGGGGAACATCATCGCGACGATCGTGAACTTCGACCGCTGGCCTCAGATGGCTACCGTCCGCGAGGGCGTCATGCAGATGCCCGCACCGGACAAGGCCCGCAGCGGCCAGGTCGTGACGTGCCAGGCCGACCTGGCCGACGACGACCTGCCGCTCGATATCGTCGAGACGCACCGGCAGGAGCGGAAGGTGAACCTCAAGGCCGCCCGGATCATCGTCGCCGGGGGCGCCGGCGTGGGCTCCAGGGAGAACTTCAAGCAATTGTGGGACCTGTCGCACTGCCTCGGCGCCGCCGTTGCCGGCAGCCGGGCCGCGGTCGACCTGGGCTTCATCGACCACGACCACCAGGTCGGGCAGACCGGCACGACGGTCCGCCCGGCGCTTTATATCGCCTGCGGCATCAGCGGGGCGGTTCAGCACCGGGCGGGGATGGCCGAGTCCGGCAAGATCGTCGCCATCAACACCGACCGCAGCGCGCCGATCTTCTCCGTGGCGCACTACGGGATCGTGGGCGACCTGAACGACGTCGTGCCCAGGCTGATCAAGGCCATCCGCGGCGGGGCGAACATAGAGCAGGCGGCACAACGCTGAGCCAAGGAAGACCCATGGCGAACTTCTACACCGACAACGACGACATTCAGTTCCTCTTCAAGCACATGGACCTTGCCCGCCTGGCGGGGATCATGGAAGAGGACTTCCGCTTCCACGGCGAGTTCGACTTCGCGCCCGAGGACGCCGACGACGCCGTCGACAACTACGAGCGGATCCTGACGGTCCTGGGCGAGTTGGCCGGCGACGTCATCGCCCCCACGGCCGAAGAAACCGACCTGGTCGGCAACACGCTGAACGACGACGGGTCGGTCACCTACGCCCCGGGCATCGCCGAGGCCATCACGCGCCTCGGCCAGGCCGACCTGATGGGCTTCACCCTGCCGTACCGGTTCGGCGGGCTCAACTGCCCCACGCTGCTGTACACCATGAGCAACGACATCGTCAGCCGGGCCGACGCGTCGCTGATGAACATCTACGGCCTGCAGGGCATCGCCGAGACGATCAACGCATTCGCCTCCGAGGAGGTCAAGGCCGAGTACCTGCCGAAAATGACCTCCGGCGAATGGACCGGGGCCATGGTGCTGACCGAGCCTGACGCCGGGTCCGACCTGCAGGCCGTCAAGGTCCGGGCCTACCAGGACGACGCCGGCAACTGGTTCGTCCACGGGGTCAAGCGTTTCATCACGAACGGGTGCGGCGAGGTGCTGCTGGTGCTGGCCCGCACCGAGCCGGACATCGCCGACGGGCGCGGACTGAGCCTCCTGCTGGTCGAACGCGGGTCCACGGTGAAGGTCCGCAGGCTGGAAGACAAGCTTGGCATTCACGGCAGCCCGACGTGCGAGTTGTTCTTCGACCACAGTCCGGCCAAGCTCATCGGGCAGCGCCAGCGCGGGCTCATCACCTACGTCATGAGTCTCATGAACGGCGCCCGCGTGGGCATCGCCGCACAGAGCCTCGGCATCGGCGAGGCCGCCTGCCGCGTCGCGCGCCAGTACGCGAACAGCCGACGGCAGTTCGGCATGACCATCGACTGCTTCCCCGCCGTGCGCGAACTGCTGGTCAACATGCAGGTGGACCTCCAGGCGGCGCGGGCCCTGACGTACTACGGCAGCTTCTGCGTGGACCTGGAGTACGGGGCGCGGCGGAAGCTGGACGCGGGTATCGAGGACGCCGACGAGAAGAAGGCCGCCCGCGCCGTGTCGAAGAAGTACAGCCGCTACAACAAGGTGCTCACCCCGATGAGCAAGTACTACGCCTCGGAGATGTCGATGCGCGTGGCCAACGACGCGATCGCCGTCCTGGGCGGCAGCGGGTTCATGAAGGACTACCCCGTCGAACGCCACCTCCGAGACAGCCGAATCACCACCATCTACGAAGGCACCAGCCAACTGCAGGTCATCGCCGCGGTGGCCGGGGTGACCAGCGGCACGGCCAAGACGGTCGTCCTGGACCTGCTGGACAGGGACTGGCCGGATGACCTGGCCGAACTCGTCGACCAGATTCGCCGGGGCCTGGCCCTTCTGGACGAGGCCGTCGTCTTCGTCAAGGCCCAGCCCGGCACGAGCTACCGCGACCTGTACGCCCGCAAGCTGGTGGACATGGCCATCATCCTGATCGTCGCGGCCCTGTTCTGTGACCAGGCCACCGCCGGCCAGACCAAACTCGCGGTGGCCCGGCACTGGCTGGCCTGGCGCATGGGCGAACTGCGCATGTGCAAGGCCCAGTGCTGCTCCGGCGTCAAGACCGCCGTCGACGACTTCGAAACCCTCGCCGGCCCCGTGCCGGTCGCCGAGTGAGTCGGCCGGCAGGAGCGACGTATTGAACGAGCCACAGTCCATGCTCGAGCCGACACCGGGCGAGGTGATCTGCCGCCATTGGCTCGGGCTGGTGCTGATCGGGGTGCTGTCGGTGATGCTGCTGCCGGCCTGGGGGCTGGATGCGAGTTTCTTCTCCGTGGACGCCAGCGGGCAGCATGCCGAGGCCGGGGACACCTTCGCCCGCACGCTCGGGCAGTTGGCCTCGTTCCACCTGCTGGTGGCGATGGCGTTCTGGGTGGCGCTGCGGCGCGGGGCGGTGGACCTGAGCGTCTGGGCGGTGTCGGGGCTGGGGGGGCTGGTGTCGGCTTCGCTGATCAACGCCGGGCTGCCGGTCGGGTCCGCACTTGCCCTGGCCGTCGGCGCGGGGCTGGCGGTGGGGGCGGTCAACGGGCTGGTCACCGCCTGGACCCGGCTGTCGAGCCCGGCGTTCACACTGATCGTCGCGGCCGTCATCGTCGCCGCCGCCGGGCTGCTCTGCTCCGAGCGGGCGCTTCGCGTGCCGGACGACACGTTCAGCGCGATCGTGCCGGCCGACGAGCCCGACGCGGATCCGGGCCGGGCCGCCCGCGCCGCGACGCCCCTGTCGTCCCGGAAACTCCGCATGCTCCTGGTGGCCGTCGTCTACTCGGCGGGCATGGTCGTTCTGTTGTGCTGGGGCATGGCCTCGCGCAGGCGGCACTGGTCGGCCCCGGACCGCGCCGGGACGTTCGCGGCGATGGCCGCCTCCGGCGCCCTGTCCGCGGCGGCCGGGGCGTTCTGGCTGGTCGACCACGGGTCGGCCCCGCTGCCGACCCGGCTGGTCGGGGACCTGCGCGTCCCCGCCGCGGCGATCCTCGCCGGGGGGATGCTCTGGCTGGGGCCCGGGCGGACGCTCCTGTCAGGGCTCTTTCTGCCTGTCAGCGTCCTGCTGGCGACCGCGTGGCGGCAGGAGGTGACCGCCGTGGCGCCCCTGCGCGGCAGCGGATACGCCGGGCAACTGCTCCTCCTGACGGCAATGCTCTGCTCGGCCCATCTGGCCCTGCTGGGGCGTCTGCGCGGCCGCGGCGTGCGGCGCGCCGTGGGCGGGGCGGCTCTCGTGCTGATCGTGCTGGCCGTGGCGGGTACGGCCTCGCAGGCGCTGATGGATTCCTACGCCGCCAAACGTGCGATCGCATCGGGGTGCCTGCTGCTCTGGGCCGTCGCGGCCGCCGGAGCAGTGATCGCCGCGCCCTGGTCACATCTCATCGCTGGGCGTACAGCACGATATTCCGCATGAGCTTGAACGCCGTGCCGGGGTCGCGATTGGAGCCCGGGTCGTAGCCGTAGATCGAAAACGACGGGTAGCCCACCAGGGCCGCGGTGATGTCGTGCTCGCTGACCAGGACGGCCGGGCGGTTCTTGACCAGCGCCGCGCGGATCATCGGGCGCTTGACGCCCACCATCTTGACCTTCGTTCCCCGCCGCCAGCGGACCGAGGCGATCTTCATTTTCGGCAGGTTGTACAGCGGCGACGACGCCGAAAGCACCCTCAGGCGCGAGCCGGGGCAGATTTTGGCGACGGCGTCCTCGGCGCTCTTGATGAATCCCCGGCCCCTCTCGTCGCCCCCGGCCGCGTCGATGAAAAGCGTGCCCCCGCCGGACACGAACGCCTTGAGCGCCTCGATTTCCCCGTCGCTGAGGGTCAGCTTGTCCGTGCCGGTCAGGGCGGCCAGTTTCACCTTCGCCCCGGCGAGCTTACTAATCTCCATCGGGCCGTGAACCTTCACGGCAATCCGGTGCTCCCGCGCCATCAGCCGGGCGAAGCGCTCGTAGGCCAGGGGTTCGGGGCTGTGGTTTCCGGCGTACTTGAGCCTGGCCAGCGCGACGGTTCGCCCGCCGCGGGCGGCCTTGGCCGGCCAGAGCGTCGTGCCGCGCCGGCGAACCGACGCCAGCTTGTCGGTGACGTACATGTACACGTTGGCGGCGGCCTGGAAGGTGTGCTTCCTCGTGGCGACGTTGTTCTGCTGCCATTCGCGCGACAGGTCCTCCTTGCAGTGGATCACCAGCGGGCGGACGCCGTTCGATACGACGCGGAACCTCGGCTTTCCGCGCAGTTGGAAGTAGACGCTGTTGAGCGGATGGCCGGACGGGCAGTCGACCAGCGTGTAGTTGGGGAACAGCTTCTTGTACGTGTCGTACATGCCCTCGGTGAAGCCCGACCCGAAACACTCGGTCACCGCGAAGAGCGTCCCGCCCTGGTGAACGAACGTCCGCAGCGCGTTGAGTTCCTTCGCCGTGAACTTCGGCGCCTTGGCGCCGGAAATGTACAGGATCGGCGCGTCGTGCCACTCGGCCACAGGCACCGACAGGTTGATGATCTGCCAGTTGACCGTCCCTTCGACGGTCCGGGTCAGCCAGCGGGTCAGATTGGCCAGGTCGCGCGGGCGGTTGTTCCAGTCCCCGGTGAACTGGAGCTTGTTGAACGCCACCGCGTTGCGCCCGCGGATAAGGAACAGCAGCCCGAAGGCCGTGTTCACCGGCGAACCCCATCCCCCGCCCCTCTGGCTGCGCAGCAGCTTGGCCGCGCCCATCTTGTACCAGTCGAGCTTCCCGAAGTACTTGTACCCGCTGGCCAGGCCCACACGCTCCACGCCGTATAGGTAGTAGTATTGGTGCTTGGCCTCATTCAGCGACCGGGCGAAGTGCTTGTCGAACCAGTCCAGCCCGCGCCGGATCGGCTTCTGGGCGTTGATGAGCTGCTGGCTGGTCTTGCAGCGCCTCACGCCGGGGTCATGCAGGAGCAGGTTGTCGTAGCAGACGAACAGGCTGGCGACCCCGGCGGCCACCATCGTCGCCCGCGTGCCCGCGTGCTTGCCCCCCTTGCGGTATGACCAGCCCCCGTCGGTGTTCTGGCTCTTGAGCCAGTGGTTCCACACCAGCAGCCAGTACTGCCGCGGTATCTCCAGGTGCGGCCTGGCCCTGGCGCCCGCCCAGACGCCCAGCAGGCCGTACTGGCTGTTCGAGTTGTCCCCGCTGCTCTTGCCGTCGGCCCGGCAGTCGTAGTTGTAGCTGCCGTTCTTCGTCGACTTGATGATCTGCACCACGTCGCCAATCAGCGCCTTGCGGTAGCGGCGGTCCTTCTCCGAGGCTGCCAGGTACACGTTCGCCCGCAGGCCCAGCGTGTACGTCTTGGTCGTCGTCGTGTAGGCCAGGAACTGGAGG